>Ga0315268_10002182_pt1 | contig 22323 bp, 24 predicted proteins | sample C1_top_MG_FD_204535 | JGI IMG/M metagenome (GOLD analysis project Ga0315268, IMG submission 204535) | Sediment microbial communities from Yellowstone Lake, YNP, Wyoming, USA - C1_top | ecosystem: Environmental > Aquatic > Freshwater > Lake > Sediment | place: USA: Wyoming | collected 2017-08-01 | reverse complement strand
TCATGGTGGACTCCTTCTTCCTATTGACTGGTTGGTGGAAACTCCAGTTTGGCACTTTGATGCCGGTTAGGTGAGGAGGAGTCCATCCCATTGCCTCGGTGCTGCGCACCTTCCGTGGCTCGTAGCGCTGGAAGCGCTGCCATCACGTCAAAGGCGAGCCCGTTTGTTTCTATCTGCGGGAGGCCGCGAAACAGGGTGGCAGCCTGCCGCCAGGGGGTGACATGCCGACGGAACTAACCGGTCTGGTCTCTCAGGCTTACCGAGAGATTGTTTGCTCGCCCTGCTCCCATTCGGGCGATATCCGCCGGCGACTAGCACGTGCGGCGCTGTCGCCGTCGAAACATGTGGGTGGCCTGGCTAGTGCAAGTAAACCGCCATGAAACGCTGGATTCGCGCCTGTCGCGCGCACGACTACTTGGACATGGGGCGCACATTGTTCGAGCGCCGTATCCGCCCGCAGCTCCACCCCATCCGCTTCGATAAAAAGGGCGTGTTCTTCGCCCGACTTGAGTTGGACGCCGTAGCCGGTACACTGGAACACGCAGCAGGCGTCCCAGAGGAGAAACTATGGGACGCAAAAGACAGTACCCCGGACTCTGGAACCGAGGCGGCACCTGGTGGATTGAAAAGACCATCCGGGTCGGCGAGAAGGTTTCCGAGCTACGGGAAAGTACGGGACAGGCTTGTTTTGAAATAGCCGTACAGGTCTATCTAAAGCGCGTAAGAGACGAAACCGAGCGGCTGCTTTTTGGCACACGGCAGGCGTACACCGTGGGTCAAGCGGCGGCGGAATTTTTAAAGCGTTTGGACCGCAAGCTCAAAGAGAAGTATCACGGAACAGAGTTTGCGGCGCTTCGCACTCGGAAACGGTTAAAGGAGACGGTCTACCACCTGGATATGTTGATGCCGTACTTCGAACACACGCCGATTCATCTGCTTCACCCCGCGCATGAGAAACTGTTGCGGTTCAAGGAGCAGCGGCTCGCTGTGTGCAAGGCCAACACCGTCAACCGCAGCCTTGAAATCCTGAGGCACGTTTGCCGGCTGGCGGCCACGGAGTTTATCGACGAGGACGGCCGGCGCTGGGTGGACTATCCGCCGAAGATAGATCTGATCAACAACGACGATGAGGCACGAGGCTATCCGTTGACGATTCCCCAGCAGCGCGCATTGTTTGCGCGACTGCCGGAGTATCTGCGGCGGATGGCGGTCTTTGGGGTCAATGCGGGGCCGCGGGCGCGGACGATTACCCGCTTGAAGTGGGCCTGGGAGCGTAAGCTCCCCCACCTCGGGCAGGACCTCTTCTGCTTCGATGTGCCGACCTCGAAGAACGGCAATCCGGTACGGCTTTTCCTCAACTCCGAGGCGCGGGAAGTGGTGAATCGCTGTCGCGGAGAGCATCCCGAGTATGTCTTCACGTGCAAAGGCAGGCCGATTTATCAGATGAACAGTACGGCCTGGCAACGTGCGGTGGAGAAAACGGGATTGAGGAACTGTCGGGGCAAGGATCAGCACTTTCGGGTGCACGATCTTCGCACCACCTGCTCTACGCGCCTGCGGGATCTCGGTGTGTCGGTGGAGGATCGGAAAGATATCCTGGGTCACAAGAACCACGATGTGACCACCGGCTACTCGATTGCCGAAACCGGAAGACTCATCGCGATGGTGGAACGGCTCGTGGGGATGGAGGAACGACCGAACGTTTACCTCGTTTCCCACGATTCTCCCACAGTCGCGGGAGAGACCTCGTTACGTGTTGTAAGTGTTTGAAGTTGGTGGGCCGTGGTGGACTTGAACCACCGACCAACTGGTTAAAAGCCTGTCGCCAATTTGATCCTAAGTTGATGAGAACAAAAAATAAAGTGTCGGATGGTGTCTAATTCTTTATCCAAGTTAGGGGCAGTTATTCCACGATAAATTCAGATACTGACGCTTAGTATTTAGATAGCATGAACGGCTGAAATAAATTCAATTTGAGCTAGAAAGTACACGTGATGTCTGCGTTAATGATTCGTAACGAGATGGCTGAAGCAACTTACGTAATTAATTGTTATTTGCTGATCCCACCGATCAGGCCGCTAAACGTCGAACGTTGAGCTTCTTCGCCGCTTTCTTAGCCTGCCACAAATCATAATACGCCTGCATGTCCACCCAGCTTTCCGGGCTAGTGCCAGTGGCCTTCGCGATACGTAACGCCATCTCGGGGCTAAGTCCAGCACGTCCGTTGACGAGCTCAGACAGCGTCTTGCGGGCCACGCCGAGACGTTTTGCCCCTTCCGTAACCGTGACTTCCAGCGGATCGAGATACAGGCGACGGAACACCTCCCCGGGGTGCGGGGGGTTGTGCATCTCGAAAGACCGGCCTTCAGTGGTAGTCAACATAATTAACCTCCAATGCGTGCCCATTCTCAAAACGGAATGTCACACGCCAATTTCCACTTACCCAGATTGACCACGTGCCTGCTGATTTGCCTTTCAAACGATGCAACTTGGAGCCAGGAAAATTCATATCCTCGATGGTCTTGGCAAATTGCAGACGAAACAAGATATCAGCTAGGCGTTCGGCGTGTTCCGGTCGGATCCCCTTTTTGTTGCCTGCCGTGAAAAACTGCGCCAGTCCCTTGTGCCGAAATCCTTGGATCATACCCAGAAATAGTATCGTGTAACGTATCGGGTGTCAAGTCGAGTTAGCAGCTGCGGGTGGCGAGAAATCACGGCACGCAAAGGTCTCGATGGGTTCGTGCTGGCATACCCCTGCCACGAGCTGTCTCATGCCCCGGTTGTAAGATAACTTTAAAGAATTCGTCAGAGACAGCTCACGCTGAATTGCACGATGCTACTTCAATAGCATAATTGGTTACGATAAAGTGATGTAACTAATTGAAAAATGGTGGGTCGTGCAGGAGTTGAACCTGCGACCAACTGGTTAAAAGCTTGGCCTTGCCAGCACACAAAACTCCTACGCGCATTCAAGTACCAGCTTCCATGACGGCTCATCAGTATGCGCGGCATAGGGTTCACATACCCACCGATCACCGATGGCGGCAAGGTCGTCATCGGCGTACACCAAAGGCAGGCGCTCCCTCTCCCACGGCGGGATGCCGGCTTCTTGCAGCAGCTTTTTCAGCTTGTGGTGATGACGACGACCTGCCAGCTGGCACGTTTCACCCCCCTGGCGCAGGCGAACCGTCAGTCGTGCACTCCCGATCCGCTCACGTGAAAGGCCAGCACCGACAACGGGTTCGGAGCGCAACCGCAGCCCACTCCCGGGAATATCGAGGGACATCGACGGGTCCCACGCAAGGCATAAGGCAGTATCGAGCGGTTTGCGCGCCGGAAACGCCACCAGTTCGTCACGGAAGCGATGTACGTCGGTTCCCGGCCAGCGAATGAGCGCATGCCGTGAGCGCGGCTCATTTTCCGTCAACGCCATAATCTGATCGAGATGCATGGTCGAAGGCGCCTGGAGTCCCTGCGCCCGCAGCCAGTATCGAATCAAATTGCGCCGGCGCGGAAGCGGTAATCGCCGCAGCGCTGCCACCGAAAGTGCTGTTCCGGAGCTGACACGGCAAGACAAAATATCCGTCGCGGCTACCTCGTCCAGCAACCCCGCCGCTTCCGCCGCATGCCGCGCCGAACGCGCCAATTGACGCGCCGCGCCGGGCCAACGCTCCCCGACCAACGGGAAGATCCGGTGCCGCAAGAAGTTGCGTGCTAGATGGGTATCCTGATTACTGGAATCTTCAACCCAGCACAGTCCATGGGCGTTTGCATAGGCTTCGAGTTCATGGCGCGTGAATTCCAGCAACGGGCGCGCCAGATGACCGGCAGAGAATTCCGCCAGCACCGGCATGGCTGCAAGCCCCTGCACCCCTGCTCCACGCAAGAGTTGCAGCAATACGGTCTCCGCCTGGTCATCCACGTGATGCGCCGTCAACATCACCTCGCCGGCACCCACATGCCGGGCCAGGCACGCATAGCGTGCACGCCTGGCAGCGGCCTCCAGACCCTCTTCGTGAATTTTACGGACGTCAACGCGTTCCACGAGGCAGGACACACCCAGATCAGTACAGACCTGCACGCAGTGTTGTGCCCACGCGGCGGAATTTTTCTGCAGGCCGTGGTCGATATGCACGGCGGTGATGCCAGGGTGCAAGGGATCGCGCAGCGCACACAGCGCATGCAATAAAACATGGGAATCGAGACCGCCGCTGAAGGCGATTTTCAGTGGGATATCGGGGGTGAGGCCAAGGCGGTCGGCAAGAATGCTCGCCAGCGTCGGTGTAGAAAAAGAACTATTAATGTTCGTCAAATTCACCGAAGTGCATCAGCCGATGGATTTCGTTAAGCGGCCTTTACCACCGTCCTGATATCCACGTGGAGCTCTTTCTTTATTGCTACCAGGATCGCCGAAAGATTCTCCATCGTCGGGTTCCCGGACTTCGAGAGCATACGATGCAGGCTCTTGCTCGATTTGTGAACCTTCTTGGAAAGCGTCTCGAACCCTACCGTCGCGTTTACGAGGTCGCGCAGGATGAGTTTTGCCGACTCCGGCTCACCGTTGAGGAAAAGCGTGAGCGCTTCATCGAGCAGCGCTTGCGCGAACGCCGGATCACGCTTGACCCGCGCGATCACGGTTTCTTTAAAATCTCGGGTTAGTGCCATATCATCACCTCGGTTTCGTCTGTCTCGCTTTGCGTCGTTTGTAGTCTTCCCACAGGGCAACGGCGCGCTCGATGTCCTTCTGTTGCCCCTTCTTCGTACCACCCAGCAAGACAATAATCTTCAGACCATCTCTCGCCAGGTATATCCGGTATCCCGGTCCCCAGTCGATCCGATACTCTCCGATCCCGCGAAACCACTTTACGTTCGACAGGTTTCCCTGCTCCATGCGAACTTTGGCGGTTGTTACCTTCGTCGCTGCGGTGGCCTCCAGTCTATCGACGCAGAACTAACCGGCGATATACAAGGCGCGGAGCGCCGATGTAGCGAGTTAGGTTGAGCGACGTGTTACGCGACGTTCTGCATGCGATTAGCGAAATCACGGCCCGAGGTCGCGGGCGGTAAGGGCTTTCTGTCCTTCCGATACAGCTCTATGGCTTCTTCGACAATCAGACAAAGCTCTTCGAAAACTTGCTTCTCGTCATCGCCGTGGCAACCGCCGAGAATCAGCCCGGGCGCGCTCCCGACATAGCACTGATCTTTTTCAGACCATTCGACGATTTTTGCGTATTTGGCGCTGTCTTTCATGGCTTCGACTCCTCCAGGGCCAAGCGTACCGCTCGGACCTGATAATGTTTTGCGTCATCCCCAAGTTTACCGGAAATTGTCACGGGTTTCTGGGCATTCGGGTGGACAAAGTTTCGATGGCTTCCTTTGCCGCCGCGATTCACGAACCCGGCCCTTTCCAATTCGGCGATCAAGTCCCTTACTTTTGGCGGCATCAACTTAACCCTGTTTTTATTGGTCGCATAACCATTCTGTATACGGGCTTGCTCCGTCTTCGCGGAGCAGTTCGAGAACTTGGAGAGTTGTAAGTCAATAGTAACTTATATGTTGACTATAAACAAGCGTCCTAACCGTTGCCTTGCCTTAACGTGTGGGTTCACCCGACGAAAAGCTTGAGCGGCGCCGGCCACAGTGGTTTCAGGAAACTGGTGCTCTGTCCCTGGCGTCCGCACGAGCCTAGTTTCAAGGGATCGCGCAGCGCACACAGCGCATGCAATAAAACATGGGAATCGAGACCGCCGCTGAAGGCGATTTTCAGCGGGGTATCGGGGTGAGGCCAAGGCGGTCGGCCAGAACTCGCGCCGGCGCCGGTGTAGAAAAGGAATTATCAATGTTCGTCAAATTCACCGATGTGAAACCGGCTACTATCTAGTCGTTCTCTTTTTTGCAGGAAGTTTCGCGATCTCGGCAACCATCCGCAACGCTTTGTTGACTGACTGGGCGTCGGGAAACATGGCTGCTACATCCGGCTCAAGGCGTACGATATTAGTACCGCGCGCGTACTTGGCTGCATACTTGCCGCGTTTTCCTTTGCTGAAATCGTATTCTGGGAGCATATCGGGTTTCATCGTTGCACCATTAACCTTCGTAGTCCTTGTGTTCCTTGGTTGTGCCGGTCTTGCACTGACGATCCTAATTCGATCGCCACGATCAGAATGTACCCCAACCAATAGGCTTTCCGCTCGATGACACGCCGATTGTCACAAAACGGTCTTCGGCATGCGAATGTAGCGGATCTAGCACAGTGACCGACAAGGTATCACCAAACACGGTGCTCGCCTCCTCGAACGACACGGCGTGCTTTTTTAGATTGGCCAGCGCTTTGTTGTTGTCCCATTCAAATGTCAGTTCCATTGCGTCACTCTCACCTAAATCCTTCCAGGCAGAAAAGAATGTGGCCTTTGACACACCAAGATCAGCTGGGGTATCGGGGTGAGGCCAAGGCAGTCAGCAAGAACGCTCTCCAACGCCGGCGAAGAAAAAGAACTATTAATGTTCGTCAAATTCACCGAAGTGCATCAACCGGTCGTAGCGTTGTTCAAGCAGACGTTCAATCGGAACGGCGCTGACCTTGTTGAGCGTGGAAACCAGCGCCGACCGGAGAGTCTTGATCATGGCCTCGGGCTCACGGTGTGCTCCACCCAGCGGCTCCGGCACGATTTCATCCACCAGGCCAAGCCGGTTCAGGCTATCTGCGGTAATGCCCATCGCCTGCGCCGCCTCCGAGGCCTTGTCGGCCGAGCGCCACAGAATCGAGGCGCAACCCTCCGGTGAAATCACCGAGTACGTGGCGTACTGCAACATCAACAGGCGGTCGCACACGCCGATGGCCAGTGCTCCACCTGACCCGCCCTCGCCGATCACCACACTGATGATTGGCGTGCGCAGTTTTGCCATGACATACAGATTGCGTGCGATGGCCTCGCTCTGGCCACGCTCCTCCGCGCCCACGCCCGGGTAGGCGCCCGGCGTGTCGATCAGCGTAATCAGGGGCAGGTGGAACCGTTCGGCAAGATGCATCAGGCGCATCGCCTTACGGTAACCCTCCGGACGCGGCATGCCAAAATTGCGTCGCACCTTCTCGCGCGTATCGCGGCCTTTCTGGTGGCCCACGACTACGACCGGCCGACCCTCCAGACGGGCCAGACCACCAACGATGGCCGGGTCATCGGCAAACACGCGATCGCCATGCAGTTCTTCAAAATCGGTAAACGTCTGGGCCACGTAATCGAGCGTATAGGGACGCAGCGGATGACGCGCGAGCTGTGAAATCTGCCACGGCGTCAATGACGTAAAAATCGATTCGGTCAGCTTGCGGCTTTTGACACGCAGCTTGTTGATCTCTTCGTTGAGATTGATATCACCGCCCTTGCCGGCAAAATGCAGGGCCTCGATCTTGGCTTCAAGGTCGGCGATGGACTGCTCAAAATCGAGATAATTCTGGTTCATGGATAAATAGCAGCCTCAAACTCAACATTAAAAAAATACAAGCAACGCTAGCGGTAGATCAGCTGGACGTTTTGCTCACCCGCCAGCCGGGACAGCTGCTCCATGACCGAACTGGTGGGGCGGATCTTCCACTGCTCGCCCAAGGCGATCTCCGCCTCCGCTTCCGGGCATTGATACTGCAGGTAGACCGGACACGTACCGCGTGCCACCGGTTCGAGAATTCCCTTAAGTTCCTCGACAAACCTATTCCCGGCTTGTTCGGCACTCAGGCTGATAACCAAGCGTGTACTGAACGCGGCACGCGCTTGTTCTATATTATAGAGCTTCTCGGCGGACATTTTGAACCCGCCGGTATATTCATCGACACTCACATGGCCTTCCACCACCAGCAGACTGTCTTTGACCAGCAATTCACGGTATTGCGTGAAAATATCGGAAAACACCGCCAACTCAAGACGCCCGGTACGGTCGTCGAGGGTCACAAATGCCATCCGGTCGCCGCGCTTAGTTTGCATGGTGCGTTGCGCCACCACGAGACCGGCCACCACAATGGTGCTCTCATTCGTCGGTTTCAGGTTGGCGAGCGTGGCATCCGTGATTTTTGCCAGCTCCTCGGCATAGCGCGCGATCGGATGCCCCGTCAGGTATAGCCCGAGCGTCTCTTTCTCTCCTTCCAGTCGTTGATCCTCGCTCCACTCCGGCACGGACTCATAGACATGGGCATCCGTCGATGCCTGACTCATACCGAAAATGTCCACCTGACCGGTTGCGAGGTTACTGCTGTGCTGGTCGGCCACCGCCACGGCGGCATTGAGTGAAGCCATCAACGCCGCCCGATGCGTGCCCAATCCGTCCAGCGCCCCGGCACGAATCAAGGATTCCAGCACACGCCGATTGACCTTGCGCAAATCGATGCGCTGGCAGAAATCGAACAGGTCCTTGAACTGACCGTGCTCGTTTCGGTTTTGCAGGACGGCATCGATGGCGGCTTGGCCCAGGCCCTTGATCGCACCCAGTCCGTAAAGAATGGTGGTGTTGTCCAAAGGAACGAAGTGGTACTCACAGCGATTGATATCCGGCGGCAAAATCGTGAGCTTCATGTCGCGGCATTCGGCGATCATAGTCACCACCTTGTCGGTCTTGTCCATATCCGCCGACAACACCGCGGCCATGAACGCCGAAGGATAATGCGCCTTCAACCACGCCGTCTGGTAGGCAATGAGCGCATAGGCCGCGGAATGCGAACGGTTGAAACCGTAACCGGCGAATTTTTCAATCAAGTCAAAAATGTCGGCAGCAAGCCTGGGGTTGACGCCGCGCTGCTCCGCACCCTTGACGAACACATCGCGCTGCATAGCCATTTCTTCCGGCTTCTTCTTGCCCATGGCGCGGCGTAGCAGGTCGGCGCCGCCGAGTGTGTATCCGGAAAGCACCTGGGCGATCTGCATTACCTGTTCCTGATACAGGATCACGCCATATGTCGGCTTGAGGATAGGCTCCAGACTGGGGTGCGGGTACTTTACCGCCACACGCTTGTGCTTGCGGTTGATGAAGTCATCCACCATCCCCGATTGCAACGGACCGGGCCGGAACAATGCCACGAGCGCTACAATTTCCTCAAAGTTGTCCGGCTTCAGCCGCTGGATCAGATCTTTCATGCCGCGCGATTCCAGCTGGAACAGCGCCGTGGTGCGGCAGGACTTGAGCAGCGCAAAGGTCGCGGGATCGTCGATGGGAAGCTGTTCGATGACAATCGGCGGCTCGTCCTTCTGCGCGCGCTCCCTGTTGATGGTTTTGACCGCCTTGTCGATGATCGTCAGGTTGCGCAGACCGAGAAAATCGAACTTCACCAGGCCGATCTTCTCGACGTCGATCATGTCGAGTTGCGTGACAAACTGACTGCTCCCCTGTTCGCAATAGAGCGGCATGAAATCGGTCAGTGGTGAAGGGGCGATGACCACGCCCGCAGCATGCTTGCCGGCGCTGCGCGCGAGTCCTTCGAGAACCTTGGCCGTGTCGATCAGGGCACGCACGTCCTCTTCCTTCTCGTAGCGTTCGCGCAGCATGGGCTCCTGCTCCAGCGCCTTGTCGAGCGTCATGTCGAGTTCATGCGGGATAAGCTTGGCGATCTTGTCGACATAGCCGTAGGGGTGATCCATGACGCGCCCGACATCGCGCACCACGGCCTTGGCCGCCATGGTGCCGTGGGTGATGATCTGGCACACCTTGTCGGCGCCGTAACGTTCCGTGACATAACCGATCACGCGGTCGCGCCCTTCGATGCAGAAGTCCACGTCAAAATCCGGCAATGACACACGCTCCGGGTTCAGGAAGCGTTCAAAGAGAAGATCGTATTTGATCGGATCGAGTTCCGTGATGCCGAGACAATAGGCCACCAGCGAACCCGCGCCTGAACCACGGCCGGGACCGACCGGGATGCCGTTGTCCTTGGCCCACTGGATGAAATCGGCCACGATCAGGAAGTAGCCGGGAAAACCCATCTTGCCGATCGTGGCCAGCTCAAGGTTCAGACGATCGGTGTACGTCTTATGATTGGCCTCGAGCTGCGCCGCCGGCAGGAGTTTGAGGCGTAGCTCGAGCCCCGCCTCCGCCTTCTGCCGCAATAACTCATCGATACTCAGGCCCTGTGGCAAGGGGTAGGCCGGAAGGTAGTTACGCCCGAACTCAAGGCGGAAATTACAGCGCCGTGCAATTTCCACGGTATTGTCCAAGGCCTCGGGAATATCCTGAAACAGCTCGGACATTTCCTGGGCGCTGCGGAAATACTGCTGTGTCGTGTACCGCCGTGGACGCCGACTGTCCGTCAGCACCCGGCCGTCCTGAATACAAACCCGCACTTCATGGGCCTCAAAATCACCCGTTTGCAGGAACATGACGTGATTGGTGGCCACCACGGGAAGCTCGAGAACCCGAGCAAGATGCACGGCCGCGTGGTTGTAATCTTCCTGTAACGGCTGGCCGGTACGCTGTAGTTCCAGATAAAAACACCCCGGAAACCATTGCTGATATCCGCGCGCGAGATCCTCTGCCACGGTCTGATTGCCGGACTGCAGGGCCTGGCCGATATCGCCCTCCTGGGCACCGGAAAGTGCGATCAGTCCCGCTACGGAACCGTCGAACCAGGACTTGCTCAAGCAGGGCTTGCCGGAATGCTGACCCTCCGCATAGGCCCGCGTCAGCAACCGACAGAGGTTGCGGTAGCCTAGGGTGCTTTGGCATAGCAGCACCAGCCGGTACGGTTTGTTCGGGTCTGCCGGGTTCTCGAGCCACACATCGGCCCCGAGAATGGGCTTGATCCCCACGGAAATGGCGGCCTGATAGAGTTTGACCATGCCAAAGAGATTGGCGAGATCTGTTATGGCGACAGCGGGCATACCCTCACGGGCAGCCGCCTGCACCAGATCCTCGATGCGGACGATACCGTCTGCAAGGGAAAATTCGGTATGAATATGTAAATGGACGAAGGGTCGGCTCACGGCCGGTATTTCACAGCAAATCACGCGGTCAGGGAAGCAGAAAATTTCCTATCCGGTTTAGTGCCTTACAGCATGGGGTGCATTCTTTCCATTAGGTTTTTTTGCCCGGACAGATATAATGCATTATGCAACAGGTAGTTTTTGATGGCAGCACAGGAAACAGCTGAATCTACTAATGAACATTTCAGATGTTATTACCCACCCCCGCTTTAGGCAGTGGGCGCCCGGTGTTCTTAATTCGGGATTACTGCTCCTGCTAACAGCAAGCCTCGCTCAGTGGACCTGGCTCTTCGTCAAACCCACCCTGGCGCCGGTGTTGACGGCGCCACCATCAAGCACGACGAGCACCAATACGTTTTCGGTCCAGCCGTTGCTGGCGGCCCATCTGTTTGGCCAGGCCAGCCAGGAGCTAACAGGGCGCCTGGGTACCCTCCCCATCAGCAGCCTGAATCTCGTCCTTACCGGTGTGATCGCCGCCAGTAACGGCGGTTATGCGCTAATCTCTGTAAATGGCCAGCCGCAGGAGTCATTTACCGTAGGCCAAACCGTCACCTCGGGTGCCGTGTTACAGGCAGTATATTCTGACCGGGTGGTCATCCAGCGTAATGGGGTCATGGAGAGTCTGCTCCTCGAGGGGACGGATAAATCGGCGCCAGTGGCATCGGAGCCGTGGCAACCGTCCGTCAGCGGGCAGCCACCGGCAGAGAACGCCGCCGTGCGCGAAACCGGATCCAATCACTATATTATTGAACGGGACCAACTGGCGGCACAGATGCGGACGCCCGATTTCTTGAAACAGGCCACGATGGTTCCATCCAATAACGGCGGGTTCCAGGTACGCCAGATACAACCCGGTTCGGTCTATGAGAAACTGGGATTGCAAACGGGGGACATCGTCAAATCCATCAATGGACAAGCCATCAACTCGGTCGAAGACGCCATGAAGCTTTACCAGCAGATGGCGGACATTAGCGCCGTGCAGATGGAAGTTCAGCGCGGGGGCAAACCCGAGTATCTGTATTACCAGTTTACTCAGAACTAGAAGGAAAACAGTTTGAACCGAATCAGCGTATCTATTCTGAGTGTCGTGATCAGCGGACAACTCGCTGTCATGCCATTGGTACAGGCCGAGGAATCAAAGACGGCGCCGGCCACGGGCCTGGAATCCACTGGCCGGGGACTTCCAGATCCGGCACAACCATCGACGCCCAGCGGGTCGGCAGCAGCGCCGTTTGCACGCGGCACGGGCCGGTCGACAGCGATCACACCCGGTTTAACACCGCTGCCCAGGCCACCCCAAGCGTTCACGCCGACAGCACCCGCCTCAGGTGCGCCCGCCGGGAACCAGGCCATGCGACCCGGCGAGATGATGTTCAACTTCCAGGACGCGGACATCCAGGCGGTGGTGAAAACCGTTTCACAGATCACGGGGAAAAATTTCCTGATCGATCCCCGCGTCAAAGGCAAGCTCACGATTATTTCGACCCAACCGGTCTCCCGGAGCGCGGTGTACCAGATATTTCTTGCGGCACTTAAGGCACAGGGATTCACGACAACAGAGGGTCCGGCGGGACTGCTCAAGATTATTCCGCTGGGCGATGCCAAGCAGAGCGCCGAGGTCAGTAGTGGAGTAGCGCCACGACGCGGTGAGCAAACCATTACCCACATTGCCATCGTACAGCACGGTTCCGCCACACAAATGGTCCCGCTGCTGCGGCCACTCATGGCACCCACTAGTCAGCTCGCGGTTTACCCTCCGGGGAACGCACTGATTATCACCGACTATGCGGATAACATCCGCAATCTGTTACGCATTGTGGATATTCTGGACCAGCGTGGAAATGCGGAAATCACCATCGTGCCGCTGCGGTACGCCTCGGCCGTCGATATCGCCGAGGTCATGATCCGCCTCTACCCTAACGTCATTCAGAGCGGTGGTCAGCCCAATCCGCAGGCAGGCGCCGAGGGCGACCGTGTCACCATCATGCCGGACATGCGTACCAACAGCCTACTCATCCGCGCCGAAAATCTGGGCACGGTCAACAATCTGCGCGCGCTGATCGAAAAACTGGATGTGCCCGCCAAGGTCGGCGGCAATACCCGCGTGGTCTACCTGCGCAACGCCGAGGCCACAAAACTGGCGGAAATCCTGCGCGGACTTCTGACCGGCGAAGCGCGCGCCACACAGGCGGCGGCTTCCGCCACCCCCGGCAGGCCGGCGGCCGTCGGTGCCAGCAAGGCCGCCGAGGCCTCGCAGATCCAGGCCGATGAGGCCACCAACTCGCTCGTCATCAGCGCCTCGGATGCCGTATTCAATAATCTGCGCGCCGTTATCGAAAAACTCGACGTGCGCCGCGCACAGGTATTCGTCGAGGCGCTGATTGTCGAATTCACGACCGATAAGGCGTCGGAGTTCGGTTTCCAGTGGGCCGGCGGCAACAAGGCCGGCACCGGCACGGTCGGCGCCATCACTAACTTCCCCAAAGCCGGTACCGGTATTGCCGCTACGGTCGCCAGTCCCTCGAGCCTGGCCTCTGCCGGCGGGCTCACCGTTGCCTTTCTCGGCAAGAAAATTCCACTCCCCGATGGCACCTCCGTGCGCAGCCTGGGCGCACTCGCGCGCGCACTTGAGGAAACGAGTGGCGCCAACATTCTCTCTACACCGAACCTGCTGACGCTCGACAATGCCGAGGCTAAAATCATCGTTGGCCAGAACGTTCCTTTTCTGACTGGTAGTTTTTCCCAGGCGACGAGCACCACGGGCGCGGTCAATCCATTCCAGACGATCGAGCGCAAAGACATCGGCCTGACGCTCAAAATAAAACCGCAAATATCGGAAGGCGGCAGTGTCAAATTACAAATATACGAAGAGAACTCGAGCGTGGCGGCTGCCGCCGGCGTACAGGCCTCGGACCTCATTACTAACAAGCGATCGCTCGACACCACGGTCATCGTGGACGATGGCAACACCGTCGTGCTCGGTGGTCTGATCGAAGACTCCGTTCAGGATGACACCCAGGCCGTGCCGTTCCTGGGTAATATCCCGGTACTGGGATGGCTCTTCAAGAGCCGGACCCAGAAAAAGACCAAGACCAACCTCATGGTATTCCTGCGTCCAATCATCGTGCGCGGCCCTGAAGACAGTTACGGTTTCACCGCCAGCCGCTATGAACACATGCATGCCCTGGGAAAGAGTCTCTCGGAGGAAACGTCGGTGATTCTCGAGGATTTCAAACCGGTGGTGCCACCGCCCCGTGACAAGACCAAGGATAAAAAATCGGATGACACGACATCCGACACCGCGCCCGGTTCTGCGGACACCCCGGCGGCCAAACCTGACACCGACAAAACCCAGCCATAAGCCGCTGCTCACGGAAGCCATGGATACCGCTCCCGACCTGCAAACCCTGGATCCCGCCTGGACCCAGCGCCTGCCTTACCATTTCGCCAAGCGTCACGGCGTCATCAGCGCCTGTCAGCGTGACGGGCGCGTGGAAGTCTGGTCCAAACCCGGTGCCTCCAGTACCACCTTGGCCGAAATCTATCGCGCGCTGGGACAACCGATTCACCTGCGCGAAATGAGCGCCGAAACATTCAATGCCGCCCTCAACCGTGCCTACGAACGCGGCATGAGCCAGGCCATGGACATTGTCGACGACATGGGCGAGGACATGGACCTGGCCGAACTGACGCACAACCTGCCCCAAGCCACGGACCTGCTGGAAAGCGAAGACGATGCCCCGATCGTGCGCCTGATCAACGCCCTGCTCACACAGGCCGTACGCGAAGGCGCCTCCGATATTCACATCGAACCTTTCGAAACACGTTCCGTGGTACGTTTCCGTGTCGACGGTGTCCTGCGCGACATCATCGAACCGCAACGCGCCCTGCACGGCGTGATCGTCTCGCGCATCAAGATCATGGCCAGCCTCGACATCGCCGAGAAACGCATGCCCCAGGATGGCCGCATTACCCTGCGTCTTGCCGGCCGGCCCGTGGACGTCCGTGTCTCGACCGTGCCGACCGGTCACGGTGAGCGCGTGGTCTTGCGTCTGCTCGACAAGCAGGCCGGGCGTCTCGATCTCACCGGCCTGGGCATGGCCGATTCAACCCTGAAGACGCTGGTGCATCTTATCAACCAGCCACACGGAATTATTCTCGTGACCGGCCCGACCGGCTCCGGAAAAACGACCACGCTCTACGCCGCGCTCGGAAAACTCGACAGCACCCAGCACAACATTCTTACGGTGGAAGACCCGATCGAATACGACCTCGACGGTATTGGCCAGATGCAGGTCAACACCAAGATCGAGCTCACCTTTGCGCGCGCGCTGCGTTCCATCCTGCGCCAAGACCCGGACATCATTATGATCGGCGAAATTCGCGATCTCGAAACCGCGCAAATCGCGGTACAGGCGAGCCTCACCGGACATCTGGTGCTCGCTACCCTGCATACCAACGACGCCGTGGGCGCGGTAACACGACTCGTGGACATGGGCGTTGAACCCTTTCTGGTCGCCTCCAGTATGCTCGGCGTGCTGGCCCAACGGCTGGTGCGCGAGCTGTGTCCTAAGTGCGCCCAGGCGCGCGCGCCGGATGCGGCGGAACTCAAACAACTGGAGGCCACTCCAGCCGAAGCCGGGTCACTGCAGATTCGTGTCCCGGTGGGCTGTCCGGCCTGCGGCAACACCGGGTATCAGGGACGCACCGGCATTTATGAACTGCTGACGATAGACGACAGCCTGCGCACCCTGATCCACGACGGCGCCTCTGAAGGCCGGCTGCGAGATTACGCCCGGGCGCACGGCATGCGCACGATCCGCGACGATGGTCTGCGCTGGGTGCGGGCTGGCGAAACCAGTCTTGAAGAAGTGCTGCGCGTGACGCGCGAGTAAATCATGGCCGCCTACGAATACCAGGCCCTGGACAATCAGGGGCATGTCATCAAAGGCGTGCTCGAAGGTGATGCCGAACGCCAGATCCGCTCCGCACTGCGCGACAAGGGACTGACACCGCTGCAGGTCTCCGTCATCGACCAGCGCTCGGAGTCAAAACGATCCGGGCATTTTTCCTTCCGCCGTGGCATTCCCAGTTCTGAACTGGCGCTGATCACGCGTCAGTTCGCCACCCTGATCCATGCCGGTTTGACCATCGAGGAATGCCTGGACGCCCTGGTGGAACAGACGGAATCGGCCCGTACGCGCGCGGTGCTCGCGGGCGTACGGGCGAGTGTGCTCGAAGGCCAGTCGCTCGCGCGCAGCCTTACGCTCTTTCCCGAATCCTTCCCGGATATCTTCCGCCACATGGTGGATGCCGGTGAGCAATCCGGCAAGCTCGATGAAGTGCTGGAGCGTCTGGCCGACTACACCGAGAACCGGCAGGCGCTGCAACAGAAGGTCATGCTGGCGTTTATCTACCCCGCGCTCGTCACGCTGGTGGCCAGTGCCGTGGTGGTCGGCCTGCTGGTGTATGTCGTGCCCCAAGTAACGCGCGTCTTCGAAAATACCGGCCAGACCCTGCCACTCATGACACGCGCCCTGATTTCCATCAGTACTTTCCTGCAAGTGGGCGGTTGGTGGTGGTTCGGCCTGATTACGGCCGCCATCGTCAGCGTGCGCCTCGCATTGCGCGAGCCGCGCCTGCACCGGCGCTGGCATCAACTGCTGCTGCGCCTGCCTCTCGTCGGTCGCCTGTTGCGCGGCACCAATGCCGCACGCCTCGCCAGCACCCTGGGCATCCTGACGGCGAGCGGCATTCCCCTGCTGACCGCCATGCAGTCGGCGGTGCAGGTGGTGACCAACCTGCCCATGCGCTCCGCCGTGGAGGATGCATTACGCCAGGTGCGTGAGGGCGGCAGCCTCGCGCGTTCGCTGGGAAAAACGAAACTGTTTCCGCCGCTCGTGATCCACCTGATCTCGAGCGGCGAAGCTACTGGCACTCTCGACACCATGCTCCAGCGCGCCTCCGAGGCCCAGACGCGCGAACTGGAAAACTGGGTGCGGGCATTAACGGCGTTGCTGGAGCCGGTGCTGATCCTGGTGATGGGTGGTATCGTATTGTTCATCGTACTCGCTATCCTGCTGCCGATCTTTGAAATGAACCAATTAATCAAATGAGGTTGTTCATGAAAAATGCCGTGTGTAGCCGCCGTTCCGCGCGCGGTTTTACTTTGATCGAAATCCTGGTAGTAGTCGTGATCCTGAGCATCCTCGCGGCCCTGATCGTGCCGAAAATCATGGATCGCCCGGACGAGGCGCGTGTCATCGCCACCCACAGCGATATCCGCGCTATCGAGAGTGCACTCAAGCTCTACCGGCTGGACAACGGCGTTTACCCTTCCACGGAACAGGGCCTGCAGGCGCTGGTGCGCAAACCCGAGACCGGTGAGGTCCCGCGCAACTGGAAATCCGGCGGCTATCTCGACCGGCTGCCCAAGGACCCTTGGAAAAGGGATTACCTGTATTTGAATCCCGGTCTGCATGGAGACATCGACATACTCAGTTATGGCGCCGATGGTCAGCCGGGCGGAGAAGGCGTCAATGCCGATATCGGCTCGTGGAACCTGGATAACTAACTCTATGCAGGACCTGGGCAGAACACGCACCCCCCGCGGCTTCACGCTGATCGAGCTGGTGGTAGTTCTGCTTATAATCACCATCGTGCTCGCTGTGGTCGGCGTCAATTTAAACCCGGACCGGGAGTCGGCCGTGCGTGAAGAGGCAAAGCGCATGGTGCTGCTGATACAGACGGCACAACAGGACGCCATCCTCCAGGGACGGATTCTGGCCGTGGCCTTCGAACCCCAGGGATACCATTTCCTTGCCGTCAACGACAAGCGTGAACTCACGCTGCTGCCCGCGGATGACGTACTGCACCCGCGCGCCTTGCCTGCCGGTATCGCCATCTCCAGCGTCGACATCGATGGCGCCGCCGACACGGAAGCGCCGCGCCTTATCCTGCTGCCCACGGGCGAGCTGCCGGCGTTCACCGTCACCCTGTTGCAGGGAGGGATACGTTGGCAGGTGCAGGGAAAATTCACCGGGGAAATAACGGCACTGACGATGACAGCGCCCGGAAAGGCATGAGGCACTTACGTCACACCGGCTTCACCCTTGTGGAAGTGCTGGTGGCACTGGCCGTGCTTGCCATCGCGCTCGCCGGCATCATGCGTGTCACCTCGCAAGCCATTAGCACCAGCTACACTCTGCGCGAACGCAATCTGGCCCTGTGGGTAGCGCAGAACCGCCTGGTCATGCATCAACTCAAACGCGACTGGCCGGACACGGACACCGTCGATGGCGATGCGGAGATGGCCGGAGGCAAATGGTTCTGGCGCGAGCAGGTATCGGCCACGCCGCAAAAAGACATGCGGCGCATTGAAATTTCGGTCCGGCGCACGGCCGACAGCAAGGATTCGCTGGTGACCTTGGCGGGCTATTTGCGCCACTTCACGTCAACGTCCGGCCCCACCGTCCCGCCATGAAACAACCCCGCGGCTTTACCCTGCTGGAATTGCTGGTTGCCATCAGCATCTTTGCCATTATTTCCGCCATGGCCTACGGCGGCCTGACACGCGTGCTGCAGGATCGCGACCGGCTGGAAGTGGAGCATGAGTTCTGGCGCGCCCTGTCTCTGACCTTCGCACGCATGGAAGAAGATCTGTCCCAGGCACGCACGCGAACGGTGCGCGATGTCTCAGGATTTACACTACCGGCACTGCGTGGCCAACCGACCGACACGCGCGCTATGGGATCGCCCAGTCTTGAATTCACGCGCGGCGGGGTACTGACGTTCGACGCCGGTGCCCGCAGCGACATGCAGCGTGTGGCCTACCGGCTGGTGGATGGCACCTTGCAACGTCTTATTTGGCCGGTGCTCGATCAGGCACCGCAAACCAAACCGCTGGAGCTGCCGCTGATAAAGAATGTGGAAGACTTCCAGGTACGTTTTTACTCACCTTCCGGTGTCTGGCTGGATGTTTGGCCGGCAAGCGGCATCGGTGATCCTCTGCCGCGGGGTGTTGAAATCAAACTGACACTCACCGGCCGGGGTGAATTCACGCGCCTGTTTCTGGTCAATGGTTAGACAACGCCCGCAACCGGTGGCGCGTTCTCGTCAACAGGGGTTGGCGCTGATCACGGCCATGCTGGTCGTGGCCCTGGCCGCCACTGCCGCGGCCTACCTCAGTCTCGACCAGCAGATCTGGCTGCGTCAGGCACAAAACCTCTCTGACCGCGCCCAAGCCGAGGTCGTGCGCCAGGCAGCACTCGACTGGGCGGCCATTCTGCTTACCAAGGATACCAAAAGCGACCCTAGCGATAACCTCACGCAAAACTGGGCCAAGCCCCTGCCGGTCATCGCCGTCGAGGGTGGGCAGGTCACCGGTCATATAGATGATGCGCAGGGTCGCTTCAACCTTAATAACCTCTTGCGCAATGGCGCCCCCAGCCCGGCCGACATCGGTGTGTTCCAGCGGTTGCTGCAGGCGCAATCGCTCGATCCGAACCTGACCGATGCCGTGCTCGACTGGATCGACGCGGACAGCACGAACCGGCCATACGGCGCCGAGGACATCGATTACCTACAGCTCAAGACACCGTACCGCGCCGCCAACCAGCCGATGCAAAGCGTGGAAGAGCTGCGTCTCGTCAAGGGATTTACCATGGAAATGGTCGATAAGCTCCGTCCCTGGATCACGGCACTACCCCAACCCACCGAGATCAACGTCAACACCGCACCCAAAGAACTACTGAGTGCGGCATTCAATACCCTGCCCTCTTCCGCCATCGATCAGCTGGCGACCGAGCGTGAGAAAACCCCGTTTACCGACCAGGCGAAGCTCGTGCAGCGTTTGACGGAATTGGCGGGCGGCAAGGCATTGCCTCCGGTATCCTACGGGATTAAGAGTTCCTATTTCGAGGTTGCCATCGACACCCAGTTCGGACGCTACCAACGCGCGACACTGGCATTGCTCTACCGGCCTGCCGGTGGTCCGGTCGAGACGCTGTGGCATGGCCAGCGCCTGCCGCTCAGTGCCGGCGCGACCGACACGGCCGAAAAGCCATGACGTATCGCCAGCGCATCTCTTGGTGTCGGTTGCCCGAGACAAAGACACTGAATCCGGCGCCGAAGGCAGAACCGGCATTGGTATGGCGGGTCGGTAAGATCGCCGGTCAAACGGCTGTCGCTATCGCCTACGGCACCAGTCAAAATGTCGAGCGGCTCTTTCCGGGTGAATTTGCCATTGCGCCTACCGACGGTGCAGCCTACACAGTCTCGGGGCTAAGCTATCCCACCAAGTTCAATTTAACGCGTAGTGTCGAGCTGTCTTATGACGATCGCTGGTTCGCGGTCCCACCGGGGGCGCCGTTTGGCCAGCAGCCAAAATTGGGAGTTTTACATCCGTCACTCATGCGCCAGGCACAGGCAGCTTTCATGGCAGTTAAATAACCGTAAAAGGGCACGGAGGATGCTAAGCATCGGTATGATGCGTGAAGTGGTAGTGGTGTATTACACTTGGGTATAGGTATTAGGTTTTTTCAGCTCGAAGAGGGATAATTCTTTGATCTACGTGGAGGCACTTCAATGATTCTTACAGCAGTTCTAATTCCAGCACCGGAAGGCGGGTTTACTGCACTAAATCCCGAGACGGGAACCACCACACAGGGCGAATCCGTCGAGGAAGCCTTGGCGAATCTGCGCGAAGCCACTGAGCTTTACCTAGAGACATTCCCAATCACCACTTCCGGGCAATCTTTAGTCACTACCTTCGATGTAGCAGTGCATGCCTAGACTGCCGCATGTCTCCGGCGTAGAGACAGTCCGTGCCCTCGAACGTCTCGGTTTCGTTGTTCTTCGTCAGCGAGGTAGCCATATTATTTTACGGCGTGGCTCGATGGGCTGCGTTGTTCCGAATCATCGCGAAATTAAAGTTGGCACGCTCGGTGGAGTGCTCAAACAAGCCGGGGTTAGCGCGGACGAGTTTCTTGAGGCACTTCGCAAATAGATCTAACACGTTGTTCGAGGCAGAAGCGGTGAGACAGCACATTGTTTCCTGTTACGTCGGTAGCCCGCCGCTCAACTTTGCATTATACAGTCATGATACTCTTAATAATAATTATTGTGCCTGAAGACAGTCGGGCCTGAGAATTAGATGGCAAACCAACAAACCCCAGTGGCTAATCGCGTGCGCCCATTTGGGCAAATGCTGAAAAAACTACGGCAGGTCGGGTTATGCCAGAGGAGTCTCTTGGAACCACTGCTACCCCGTGGCTGGCCAGAGAATCATGGTGCAGTCTGGAGGCTGCGTGGTGCCAAGCTCGGCGTCGCAGCCCATGGTGGGATCACCGAGCTTAATCAGATACCTAAGATTCAGTAGTGTCCGGCAATTTGCCTATTCGAGTTACGTAACATCATGATCTGTTAAAGGAAGGCGGGTATTTATGGGTGTCACCGATTTCAACTTGCATCTGGGTTCTGCCTCCTTACAAAACATGAAGTTGCAAGCGGAAAATTACTGATTTTCTATTCAACCGGACACTACTGACCTAGATTATCTGCTCACACACGCGTGCATGCATGCCTGGGCCCCGGCAGCGGAGACCTTAGCCCGGCCGACATCGGTGTGTTCCAGCGGTTGCTGCAGGCACAGTCGCTGGATCCGAACCTGTCTGACGCCGTGCTCGACTGGATCGACGCGGACGGCACGAATCGGCCCTATGGCACCACGGAATTGGCGGGCGGCAAGGCATTGCCTCCGGTATCCTACGGAATTAAGAGTTCCTATTTCGAGGTTGCCATCGACACCCAGTTCGGCCGTTACCAACGCGCGACACTGGCATTGCTCTACCGGCCTGCCGGTGGTCCGGTCGAGACGCTGTGGCATGGCCAGCGCCTGCCGTTCAACACCAGCGCGACCGACACCGCCGAAAAGCCATGACGTATCGCCATCGTATCTATCATATGTTATTTTCATTTACCGCATCTCAGGGCGACAACGCTTGAAAATTAAAATTCCATCGCCGCTGACCGCGAAACGACCGGGGCGTGTGCAAAAATCACGGAGTGCTCAGGGTAATGTTCTGGAGCTGCTGCTGCCCCGTGGCTGGCCGGAGAATCATGGGGCGGTCCGCTGGAGGCTGCGTGGCGCCAAGCCCGGCGTCGCAACCCATGGTGAGGTCACCGAGCTTAATCAGATACCGGGATTATCTTCGTACACACGCGTGCATGCCTGGACCCCGGCTGCGGAGACCCTGCTCACACACGCCACGCTGCCCACCCGCTCGCGCGCCAAGATACAACAGGCCCTGCCCTACACCCTCGAAGAACAGCTGATCGGCGAACCCGATAAATTGCATTTCGCCTACCG
>Ga0315268_10002181_pt1 | contig 22328 bp, 18 predicted proteins | sample C1_top_MG_FD_204535 | JGI IMG/M metagenome (GOLD analysis project Ga0315268, IMG submission 204535) | Sediment microbial communities from Yellowstone Lake, YNP, Wyoming, USA - C1_top | ecosystem: Environmental > Aquatic > Freshwater > Lake > Sediment | place: USA: Wyoming | collected 2017-08-01 | reverse complement strand
TTACCTACCAACGGAGAGGGAATGAGCCGAAAGCGGGTGTTGAGCGGCATGCGCCCCACCGGGCGATTGCATCTGGGGCATCTCTTCGGGGCGCTGGACAACTGGAAGAAGCTCCAGGAAGAGTACGAATGCTTCTTTTTCATCGCCGACTGGCACGCCCTGACAACGGACTACGCGGACCCATCCCAGATCAAGACGTACACCATCGAGGTGGTACTGGACTGGCTGGCCGCAGGCCTCGACCCCAAGAAGGCCACGTTCTTCGTCCAGTCGCGCCTGCCGGAGCACGCCGAGCTGCACCTGCTGTTCTCGATGTTCACGCCGCTGGCCTGGCTGGAACGGGTGCCCACGTACAAGGAACAGCGGGAGCAGATCACCGACAAGGACCTGGGCACCTACGGCTTCCTGGGGTATCCCCTGCTGCAGGCGGCCGACATCCTCATCTACAAGGCGCACTATGTCCCCGTGGGCGTGGACCAGGTGCCCCACGTCGAGCTGACGAGGGAAGTGGCCCGGCGGTTCAACTTCCTGTACAAGCCGGTCCTGGTCGAGCCCGAGGCGCTCCTCACGGAATTTCCCAAGATCCCGGGGACCGACGGACGGAAGATGAGCAAGAGCTACGACAACGCCATCTTCCTGTCCGATACCCCCGAAGAGATCACGGCCAAGATCAAGCCCATGGTCACCGATCCGGCGCGCAAGCGGCGGAGCGACCCCGGCAACCCTGAGGTCTGCCCGGTATACGATCTGCACAAGGTCTTCACGCCCAAGGAGGAACGGGAGTCCTATATCGTTCCGGGCTGCATCGCGGCCGGGATCGGCTGCCTGGACTGCAAGGACGTGCTCCTCACGCACATGCTTCCGGTGCTCGCGCCGATCTCGCGGCGCCGGGCCGCGCTGGCCCGCGACCCGGCCACGGTCCTGGATATTCTGGAGGACGGGACGTTCCGGGCCAAGAAGGTGGCGGGCGAAACCCTCGATGAAGCCAAGGCGGCGATGCAGATCTGAGAACGGCGCTCCGGTTGAAACAGGCGGAAGCCCCGCGGGGCGAGGATGAGGGAGTGACGGATGGAGAATCGTGACGGTTCCATCGAAGAGGCCCTGACCTTTGATGACGTGTCCCTGCGTCCGGGGAGGTCCGACGTCCTCCCCAAGGATGCGGACGTCTCCACGTACCTGACCCGCAACATCCGGATCAACATCCCGATCATCAGCTCCGCCATGGACACGGTGACCGAGGCCCGCCTGGCCATTGCCCTGGCCCGGGAGGGCGGGATCGGGATCATGCATCGTGCCTTCGAGGCTGACCGGCAGGTGGCGGAGGTAGACAAGGTCAAGAAATCGGAGTACGGGATGGTGGTGGATCCCATCACCATGGCGCCCGATCAGCGCCTGTACGAGGCGCTGGAGGTGATGGAGAAGTACCGCATCTCCGGGGTGCCGGTGACCAAGAACGGGAAGCTGGTGGGGATCCTGACCAACCGGGACCTCCGCTTCGAGACCAAGCTGGACCTCAAGATCGCCGACGTGATGACCAAGGAGAAACTGGTCACCGCGCCGATCGGGACCAGCCTGGAGGAGGCCAAGGAGATTCTGCACCGGCACCGGATCGAGAAGCTGCCGGTGGTGGACGAGGAGTTCAACCTGAAAGGCCTGATCACCATCAAGGACATCGAGAAGCGGATCAAGTACCCGGATGCGTGCAAGGATGTCCTGGGCCGCCTGCGGGTCGGGGCCGCGGTGGGGGTGGGTCCGGACGAGCTGGACCGGGTGCCGGCACTCCTCAGGGTGGGCGTGGACGTGCTGGTGGTGGACACCGCGCACGGGCATTCCGTCGCCGTCCTGAACACCGTGCGGACCATCAAGCGACGATTTCCGGAGGCGCAGGTCGTGGCGGGCAACATCGCCACGGCCGAGGCGGCCGAGGAACTCATCCAGGCCGGGGCCGACGCCATCAAGGTCGGGATCGGCCCCGGCTCCATCTGCACCACGCGCGTCGTGGCGGGTGCGGGCGTTCCCCAGATCAGCGCGGTCATGGAGTGCGCGCGGGTGGCGGCCCGATCCAACGTGCCCGTGATCTCTGACGGGGGCATCAAGAATTCCGGAGACATCACCAAGGCCATTGCGGCCGGCGCCCACTCGGTGATGCTGGGGGGGCTCTTCGCGGGGACCGAGGAGAGCCCGGGAGAGACGGTCCTGTTCCAGGGGCGGACATACAAGGTCTATCGCGGTATGGGCTCCTTGGGCGCGATGGAGTCCCGGGCGGGACGCGAGCGGTATTTCCAGGATCCGCAAGCGGACCCGGACAAGCTGGTCCCGGAGGGCATCGAGGGACGGGTGCCGTACAAGGGGGCCCTGTCGGCGCTGGTGTACCAGCTCGTGGGCGGGCTGCGGTCGGGGATGGGCTACTGCGGCTGCCGGACTATCGAGGAACTCCGGACCAAGGCCAAGTTCGTCCGGATCACCAACGCCGGGCTTCGCGAGAGCCACGTCCACGATGTCATCATCACCAAGGAAGCCCCCAACTATCAGCTGGAAAGGTAGCTGGCGAGCGAAAAGCTGACAGTCACGTCCCCGTCAACCTCACCTTCTCCCCTTGCGGGAGAAGGATGGGATGAGGGGTTAAACCGTCTCGCCTGTGGTTAGCACTCATGGATCGGGTTCTGATTCTCGACTTCGGTTCTCAGTATACGCAGCTCATCGCCCGGCGGGTGCGGGAGCTGCGGGTCTATTCCGAGATCCATCCGTTCCACATACCGGTGGCCGACATCCAGGCCTTCCGGCCCAAGGCCCTGATCCTCTCCGGCAGTCCCGCCAGCATCTACCAGGCCAATGCGCCGAAGCCTGATCCCAGGATCCTCGACCTAGGTCTCCCGGTCCTGGGGATCTGTTATGGGCTGTGCGTCCTGACGGACTTCTGCGGGGGCGAGGTGTCGCGGGCGGCCCGGCGGGAGTACGGCCCGGCCGACCTCTTGGTGGACCGGACGGGGGATCTGTTCACCGACTTGCCGGGAAGCCTCAAGGTCTGGATGAGCCACGGGGACAAGGTGGATGCGCTGCCCCCTGTGTTCCAGGTGCTCGCCCACACGTCGAGTTCTCCCTATGCCGCTTTCCGGCACAGGGAGCGTCCGTTCTTCGCAGTGCAGTTCCATCCCGAGGTCGTCCACACGCCGAAGGGCAAGGAGATCCTGGCGAACTTCCTGTTCCGGATCGCCAAGTGCGAGCCGACCTGGGATATGCGCTCGTTCGCGGCGAGCAGCGTGGAGCGCATCCGGGACCAAGTCAGGGATGGTCGGGTGATCTGCGCCCTGAGCGGCGGGGTGGATTCGTCCGTGGCGGCGCTCCTGGTGCATCGGGCCATGGGGGACCGCCTGACGTGTGTGTTCGTGGACAACGGTCTCCTGCGGATGGACGAGGCCGCTCAGGTGGTGGAAACCTTCGGGACGCATCTTGGTCTGAACTTCATCCCGGTGGGCGCCAGCGATCGGTTCCTGAAGGCGCTGGCGGGCGTCGCCGATCCCGAGCGCAAGCGAAAGATCATCGGGGCCGAATTCATCGCTGTCTTCGAGGAAGAGGCGAAGCGCCTCGGCAAGATTGATTTTCTGGCCCAGGGGACGCTGTATCCCGACGTGATCGAGAGTGTCTCCGTGAAGGGACCGTCGGTCACGATCAAGACGCACCACAACGTCGGGGGTCTCCCCGAGAAGATGGGCTTCAAGCTGGTGGAGCCGTTGCGGGAATTGTTCAAGGATGAGGTGCGCGAGGTAGGGCGGGAACTGGGGCTGCCCGACACGATCCTCTGGCGGCAGCCGTTCCCGGGGCCAGGCTTGGCCGTGCGCATCCTCGGCGAGGTCACGCGGGAGCGGTTGGACCTCCTGCGCAAGGCGGACGTGGTCGTCGAGGAGGAGATCCGGAAGGCCGGGCTGTACCAGGAGATCTGGCAGGCCTTCGCTGTCCTGCTCCCTATCCGGACCGTGGGAGTCATGGGCGACGAGCGGACGTATGAGCACGTCGTTGCGTTGCGCGCCGTCCACAGCCAGGACGGCATGACGGCCGACTGGGTGCGGTTGCCCTATGACGTCCTAGCCACCATCAGCAGCCGGATCGCCAACGAGGTGAAGGGCGTCAACCGCGTCGTGTACGACGTCAGCAGCAAGCCCCCGAGCACGATCGAGTGGGAATGACTGACGGTGCTGCGGTTCACCACCGCAGCTCGGCAGCACACACTGAGCATGATTGAAGAAACGCTGGATCTGGCGGATTTCATCCTGGAGCACGATCTGCAGGCGGAGATCGTGGCGCCGGGGGCGCACATGCCCACGGTGGACGCGGCCGCCGCGGCGATGAAGGTGGCGCCCGAGCAGATCTTCAAGTCCATCCTGTTTCAGGCCAAGGATGGCCAGTGCGTGATGGTGGTGGCTTGCGGCAATGGCCGGGTGGATCTCGAACGGGTCAGGGCGATCACCGGGTTCCAGGGGTTGAAGCTGGCGAAGCCGGACGTGGTGTTCGCCAAGACGGGATACCCGGCGGGCGGGACGCCGGCGGTGGGGCATCGCGAGAAGTTTCCGGTCGTCGTGGACACCCGGGTTGCCGCGCAGGAATGGGGCTACGCCGGCGGGGGCCAGCCGGAGTTCCTGGTGAAGATCAGGTCTGCCGACATCATCCGCCTGACGGGTGCGGGCGTGCATGACGTGGTTTCGAATTCCGTCGGGTCGGAAGGCGTAACACAGAAAGCAGAAGGCAGTAGGCAGAAGGCAGAAGGCGAAGAAACTGAAGGCTGAGGGCTAGAAATGCCGCACGCGGATTTCGTGCACCTGCACGTGCACACGCAGTACTCGCTCCTGGACGGGGCCTGCCAACTCGAGAAGCTGATGGCCAAGGCCAAGGAGTACCGGATGCCGGCCCTGGCCATGACTGATCACGGCAACCTCTTCGGGGCGGTGGACTTCTACGCCCTGGCCAGCAAGGAGGGGATCAAGCCCATCGTCGGCTGCGAGGTGTACGTGGCGCCCGCCAGCCGGTTCGAACGGTCGCCCCAGGACGGCCAGTACGAAGGGGCGAACCACCTGACGCTCCTGGCCCGGGACATGGCCGGCTACAAGAACCTGATCAAGCTGGTCACGGCCGGTTACGTGGAGGGGTTCTACTACAAGCCGCGGATCGACCGGGAGCTATTCGCCCAGCACGCCCAGGGACTCCTCGCCCTCTCGGGCTGCCTCAACAGCGAGTTCTGCCACGCCCTCCTGGACAAGGACCAGGCCAAGGCGGAAGAGATCGCCGGCTGGTACATGGACGCGCTGGGTCGCGAGAACTTCTACCTGGAGATCCAGGATCACGGGCTCGATGATCAGCGGATCGCGGCCCAGGGAACGCTGGCGGTGGCCAAGCGGCTGGGCCTGCCCGTGGTGGCGACGAACGATGTCCACTATCTCAATGCCGGCGACCACAAGCCGCACGAAGTGCTCCTCTGCATTCAGACCGGCAAGACCATGAAGGACGCGGACCGCTGGCGCTTCAGCTCGCCGCAGTTCTACTTCAAATCCCCGGCCGAGATGCAGGCCCTGTTCGGCGAGCTGCCGGAGACGTTGAAGAACACCGTCGCCGTGGCGGAGCGGTGCAACCTGGAACTGAAATTCGGCCAGATCCTGCTGCCCAAGTACACGGTCCCCGAGGGATACACGCTGGACTCGTATCTGCGGAAGCTGGCGGAAGAGGGGCTGCGCAAGCGCTTCGAGAATCCCGCGCCGGAGATGATCCAGCGCCTGAATCGCGAGCTCGGCGTCATCGAGAAGATGGGCTTCGCCGGCTACTTCCTGGTGGTCTGGGACTTCATCAGCTTCGCCCGGTCCCGGGGCATCCCGGTGGGACCCGGCCGCGGGTCGGCGGCCGGATCGCTGGTGGCGTACAGCCTCGGCATCACCAACATCGACCCCCTGCGCTACGGCCTGCTCTTCGAGCGCTTCCTGAATCCCGAGCGGATCAGCATGCCGGACATGGACATCGACTTCTGCTACGAGCGCCGGGGCGAGGTCATCGAGTACGTGACCAAGAAGTATGGGGAGGAAAACGTCTCCCAGATCATCACCTTCGGGACGCTGGGGGCCAAGGCGGTCATCCGAGACGTGGCCCGGGCCATGGGCATGACGTACGCCGATGGGGACAAGATCGCCAAGATGGTGCCCAACACCCTCAACATCACCCTGGAAGATGCCCTCCGCGATTCGGCGCCGCTCCGCGAGGCGGCGGAAAGGCGGCCCGAGGTGGCCGAGCTGATGGAGACGGCCAAGGTGCTGGAGGGGCTGACGCGCCACGCTTCGACCCACGCCGCGGGCGTGGTCATCAGTAACGAGCCCCTCATCGAGCACGTGCCGCTGTACAAGGGGGCCAAGGGAGAAATCACGACCCAGTACGCCATGGGGGCTATCGAGAAGATCGGCCTCCTCAAGATGGACTTCCTGGGCCTCCGAACGCTCACGGTCATCGCCAACACGGCCAAACTCATCCAGAAGAGCCGGGGCATCAACCTGGACATGGACCGCATCCCGCTGGATGACGCTGCCACGTACCACCTTCTGGGCGAGGCCAAGACCTTCGGGGTGTTCCAACTGGAATCCTCGGGCATGCGGGATCTTTTGCGCCAGCTCCGCCCCAGCCGGATCGAGGATATCATCGCCCTGGTGGCCCTGTACCGGCCGGGCCCGATGCAGCTCATCCCGGATTTCATCGAGCGGAAGCACGGCCGGACCAAGGTGACGTACGACCATCCCTTGATGGAGGAGATCCTCAAGGACACCTACGGGATCATGGTCTACCAGGAGCAGGTGATGCGGATCGCCTCGGACCTGGCCGGGTTCAGCATGGGCGAGGCGGACATCCTGCGCCGCGCCATGGGCAAGAAGAACCCGGAACTCATGGCCGAGCAGCGGAAGAAGTTCGTGGACGGCGCCAGGGAGCGCGGGGTCCCGGAGAAGAAGGCGGAGCGGATCTTCGGCTTCATGGAGCAGTTCGCCGGGTACGGCTTCAACAAGTCCCACTCGGCCGCGTACGCCATCATCGCCTACCAGACCGCCTACCTCAAGGCCAACTACTCGGTGGAGTTCATGGCCGCGCTGCTTACGTCCGAAATGGCCGACACGGACAAGATCGTGAAGTACATCGAGGAGTGTCGGGCCATGGGGATCGAGGTCCTGCCGCCGGACGTGAACGAGTCCAGCAACGACTTCGCGGTGGTGGGGGACAAGATCCGCTTCGGCCTGGTGGCGGTGAAGAACGTGGGGGAGGCCGCCATCCACTCGATCCTGAACGCACGGCGGGACCAGGGGCGGTTCCGCGACCTCTTCGACTTCTGCGAGCGGGCGGACCTGCGCCTGGTGAACAAGCGGGTCATCGAGAGCCTGGTCAAGTGCGGCGCCTTCGACTCCCTGGGGGCGCGGCGGGCCCAGCTCATGGCCGTGGTGGACAAGGCCATGGAAGGCGCTTCAGCGGCTCAGCGGGACCGGGCCCACGGGCAGGTGTCGCTCTTGGACATGCTGTCCTCGAAGGGGGCGGCGCGAAAGGAAGCGCCGGCCTTGCCCGATATGCCGGAGTGGGACCGGCCGCAACTCTTGGCCGGGGAGAAGGAGACGCTGGGCTTCTACATCACGGGCCACCCGCTGGCCGAGCACCGGGGGCTCATCGCCAGGCACACGAGCGTGACGACGGAGGATCTGGCCTCGCTTCCGGACAAGTCCACGGTCAAGCTGGGGGCCATCGTCACCGCGGTCAAGGAGATCAGCACCAAGAACGGGGACCGGATGGCCTTTGTCACGCTGGAGGACATGCAGGGATCGGTCGAGGCGGTGGTGTTCCCCGACCTGTACCGGTCCAGTATGCTCCACCTGGCGAAAGACTCGGTGGTCCTGGTGAAGGGGCAGGTGGACATCGGGGAAGAGACGGTCAAGCTGTTGCTGAGCGAGGTGCAGCCCCTGGTTCTGTCGGGAAACAGCAGCCTCCCCTTGGTCGAGGTGACGTTGGCCGGAGCGTCCGCCAGTTCCGAGGGGTTGCGGCGGCTGAAGGCGCTCCTCGAGATGCATCCCGGAAGTTCCCCCTTGCGTCTGCACCTCCAGCTTCCCGAGGGGGGTCAGGTCACCATTGCCCCGGCGCCCGGGCTGACCGTGGCGGCGGACGACAACCTCCGCCAGGAGTTGGAGGAGGCGTTCGGCCCTGGGTGCTTCACCGTGAGTTGATGACGGGGCGACAGGGATAGAGACAGAGACGGGGGCACGGAAAGCCGATAGCGATAGCGATAGGGATAGCGACAGGGACAGGGAAAGCCGAGAGCGATAGGGATAGCGATAGGGACACGGAGAGCCGAGAGCGATAGGGATAGGGAAAGCCGATAGCGATAGCGATATCCGACAGTGATCGGCGTCCTTTCGCTGTCGCTGTCGGAATTCGCTATCGTCCCTTGAGGTATTTGGATGCCGACCTACACCCTGGAATTCGAGAGGCCGATCTTGGAGCTGGAGGTCAAGATCCAGGAGTTGAAGCAGTTCGCCGAAGCGGAGAAGGTCGACGTCTCCGCTGAGATCGCGCGCCTGGAGCGGAAGGTCGCCCGGCTGCAGGAGGAGGTCTTTGCCAATCTGACCCCCTGGCAGCGCACGCAGATCGCCCGACATCCCAACCGCCCCTACACCATGGATTACATCCGGCTGATGCTGGCGGACTTCGTCGAGCTGCACGGGGACCGTGTGTTCTCCGACGATAAGGCGATCGTCGGAGGGTTCGCGCGGCTGGAAGGGATGCCCCTCATAGTCATCGGGCATCAGAAGGGGCGGGATACCAAGGAGAAGTTGGCGCGCAACTTCGCCATGGCCAACCCCGAGGGGTATCGCAAGGCGCTTCGCCTCATGAAGCTGGCGGAGAAGTTCGACAAGCCGGTCCTCACCCTGGTGGACACCCCGGGGGCATATCCCGGGATCGGCGCCGAAGAGCGGGGGCAGGCCGAGGCCATCGCCCGGAACCTGCGGGAGATGTCGGAGCTGCGGGTGCCCATCGTGGTGGTGATCACCGGGGAGGGAGGCTCGGGCGGCGCCCTGGGGATCGCGGTGGGGGACACCGTGCTGATGCTGGAGTATGCCATCTACTCGGTGATCTCCCCCGAGGGGTGTGCCTCCATCCTTTGGCGCGATCCGGCCAAGGCGCCCGAGGCGGCCGCGGCCATGGGGATCACGGCCCAGACGCTCATGCGCCTGGACGTGATTGACGGGATCGTGCCCGAACCCACGGGCGGGGCGCATCGCAATCACCAGGAGATGGCCACCACGCTCAAGGGGTCCCTGCTGAAGGCGTTCGATCGGCTGCGTCAACTTCCGCTGGACGCATTGCTGGACCAGCGGTACCAGAAGTTCCGGCGGATGGGCGTCTTCGAGGAAGGTTGAGCACGACCGGTCGCGCGTGCGTGTGAGGCGCCCAGGCGGTGTCCGGGCGCCTCTCCTCTTTTCCCAATCCTGCGCCTACGGGATGGGCGGGGTGGGAGGCAGCGGGCGCCCATGCACCCCGCGGCAGCAGCGGAGGGTGGAGCGAAAGGAGGGTCCATGCTCTTCATGATGATCGAGCGCTTCAAGAACCGCGACGCCCTGGCGGTGTACCGACGCTTCAGGGAGCGGGGCCGCATGGCGCCCGAGGGATTGACCTATGTGGGGAGCTGGATCGAGGCGAACTTCAACCGCTGCTTCCAGCTCATGGAATGCGACGATGCGCGCCTGCTCCAGCAGTGGATGCTCAAGTGGCAGGACCTCGTCGAGTTCGAGATCGTTCCCGTGGTTCCGTCCAAAGAGACGGTGGAGACGATCACCCCGATGCTGTAAGAGCCGAGAGCCTAGAGCCGGGAAGCGACTGGAGGCGCATTCATCACAGCCGAGAGGAGACAACTGCAGATGCCAATTCTTCGGCACGAACCCCTCGAAATGCTTGCGCGAGAGATCTTCCAGGCTATCCGCGTCCCCCCCGCCGGGGCCGCGTGGATGGCTGAGCTTCTGGTGCGGTCTAACCTGCGCGGGCATGATTCACACGGAGTCATCCGCATCCCCCAGTACATTGCCTCGTGGAGAAAAGGCGACGCCAATCCTACGGCCGACCCTGAGGTCGTGCAGGAAGGGCCGGCCACGGCCCTGCTGGACGGAAAGCTGGGCTTCGGCCAGATCGTGGCGCGTCGCGGGATGGAGGTGGCCATGGAGAAGGCGGCGGCGGTGGGCGTCGCGACCGTCGGCATCTTCAACAGCAACCACATCGGCCGCCTGGCGGATTATACGGAGATGGCGCTCGAGCGCGACATGCTGGCCATCCTGGCCGTGAACGCCGGGGGCGCCGGACAACGCATGGCGCCCTGGGGAGGTCGCGCCCCGCGCCTGAGCACCAACCCCATCGCCTTCGCCTGCCCGGCGGGGAATGCGGCGCCCATCAGCTTCGACATCGCGACCACGGTCGCCGCCGAGGGAAAGGTGCGGGTGAAGCGGAACCGGAAGGAGCAGATCCCGCTGGGCTGGGTCCTGGACGGGGATGGACGCCCCACCACGGACCCGAATGCCCTCTACGGCAGCCCGCCGGGCAGCATCCTGCCGGCCGGCGGCCACAAAGGATACTGCCTGGCGCTGATGATCGAGGTCCTGGGAGGGATCATGGCCCGGGGCGGGTACTCGACGGAGCATCCCGGACCCATCCTGAATGGGGTCTTCATGATCGTCGTGGATATCGCGCGCTTCGTCCCGCCCGAGAGGTTCCGCGCCGAGGTGGACGACCTGTTGCGATACCTCAAGACCAGTCCCACGGTGCCGGGCACGGACCAGATCCTCACGCCGGGAGAGCCGGAGGCGATCACAGAGGCAGAGCGCCGACGGACGGGCATTTTCGTCGAGGATCAGACCTGGGACCAGATCCGGGAAGTTGCGGGGGAGCTGGGGGTGGCGATTCCGTCCACGTAGCGGAACCTGACGGCTCAGAAACCATGCTGCGACGCTTGAAAAGTCTGTGGTGTGATCGCCACGGTCACCAATTTCGAGAAGTGGGGTGCGTCTATGGGGGGCCTGAGGGTCGGGCCCGGGAAGTCCTGTTAGAGGCTTGTCGAATCTGCGGGACGCCCCGCGAGCGCCCGGCCACTGGCGAGGAATCCGCCAACCCCTCCGTGCTCACCGAGCAGGCGCGCCTCGATTTCCTGGCCAAGTCTCGGCGGCACGCGCTCCGTCGCGCCAGGCGGAAGCGCGGCTGAGTGAGAAGCGGAGGTGCGGGTCGTGGGGTGGCGTCGAACCACGGTGTGGCAGCTCGGCCTGCTGCTCGCCCTGCTGGCGGGCACCGGCTGTGAGTATCGCGTCCGGGACGTGGCGAAGCTTCCCCTCCAGGTCGAGGTGCAGAACCCGGGGCACCTTCGGGTGGCTGTCATGGAGACGGGGAAGCGGGCGCTGACCCCGACAGAGTTGCCCCCGTTCCAGCGTGCAGGCTATCGCTGGGATCACACGGTCCGGTTCACAGAGAGCGCCGGGGTGGCGGTCCAGTTCCGGGAGGCGCAGGCAACGGTCCGAAGCTTGTCGGGCGTGACGGCGACCCGAACGATTCCCCTCGGCAGCCGGGTGGAGCCGCAGGGGACGACGTCGATCCTCATCGATGCGACGCTGTCAACGTCAAATCCGGAAGAGCCGGAGAACCTCACCGGGGTGGAGGAGGTGGTGTTCCTCGGGCAGGATGACCGCGGCGCGCCAGTCCGGGTAGTCGTTCGGGTTCCCCTCGAGTGAGCCCTGGGAAGATGCCAACCGCCAAGGCGCCAAGAACGCCAAGACCAGAAAGGCTCATTGGGGGGAAACAAACCGAAGCTCTGAAGCCGCAAGGTTTTTTGGTTGGGATTAGGTGACGGCGTAGAGGCGCAGGATGTCGGGAAGCTCGGCCGTGAAGGCCGAGCGGGCCATGACCCGGTTGCACCCGGCCACGGCAGCGGCCACCTTGAGGTCGTGCTGGACGTGAGAGCAAAAGCCGAGAAGGGCGGTGTCGTTGAACTGGGGATCCGCCCTCACCCGGCGAATCGCCTCCAGGGGCCGACAGCTCTCGGCGTTCAGATCGAAAATCAGAAGGCCCGGGCGATCCGCCCGGGCCTTCGCTATCAGGTCCTCCGCCGACCCGGCCAGCGCCACCGGCACGTTGAGATGCCGGGCCGTCTCGACGATTTTGGCGCCGAAGAACAGATCGTCCGTTGCGGCGATAACGCCGGCCATAATCCTTCCCGCCAAGCGAGCTTCCTATTCTTCCTTCTTCAGGACCTTGGGCACCTCTGGAGCCCTGAGCCGATGCGGTGACTGCAGCCCCGAGCCGAGCAAGGGACGGACGTAGAAGAGGAAGGCGCCGGTCACGTCGTTGCCCACGTCGTTGATAAACTCGTCCGGCATGGTCCGGGTCTTGGCGGCGATCTCCTCCAGGGGGGTCATGCGGTAGTCCACGGAGTAGTTGCCGGTCCGGTGGATGGTGACCGAGCCGTCCATGTTGTGCCAGAGGGCGAACTGCACCGCCCGCTCTCCCACCTCGCGGGCCTCGTGCTGATCCACGTCTGACACGCAGCCGAAGAACGATCGCTGCACATACCCGAACGTGTCCGACCGGATCCGCTTGATGCTGAGGTGTTGCTTCAGCTGCTGGGCCAGGAGGTCCCCCAGGGCCCCGGTCCCGGAGAGCTGGACGTTGCCGTGGGCGTCCTTCTCGACGCGGTCCAGCAGTTTGGTCAGGATCGGGTTGCCCTGAGCGTCCACGATCCCCTCGGACACCGCCACGACGCAACGGCCGAACCGGTCGTAAACGGCCTTCACGTCCTTGAGGAACTTGTCCACGCTGAACGGGCGCTCCGGCAGGTAGATCAGGTGCGGCCCGTCGTCGGGGTACTTCCGGGCCACGGCCGAGGCGGCGGTGAGGAACCCGGCGTTCCGGCCCATGACGACGGCGATGTAGACGCCGGGCAGGGCCGCGTTGTCCAGGTTCGCGCCAATCAAGGCCTGAGCGACAAACCGGGCCGCCGAGCCGTATCCGGGGGTGTGATCGTTCACCACCAGGTCGTTGTCGATCGTCTTGGGGATGTGAACGGCCCGGAATTCGTATCCCGCCTTCTCGGCCTGCTGGTTCACGATCCGCACGGTGTCCGCCGAGTCGTTGCCCCCAATGTAGAAGAAGTAGCGCACGTCGTGCGCCCGCATGACCCGGAACATCTCCAGGCAGTACTTCTCGTCCGGCTTGTCCCGGGTGGAGAAGAGCGCGGACGCCGGGGTCATGCCCACCTGCTCGAGGTTATGGGTCGTCTCCTGGGTGAGGTCCAGAAAGTCCTCGTTGACTATCCCGCGGACGCCGTGGATGGCCCCATAGACGCTGGTTACCTGCGTGAACTTCCGCCCCTCCAGGACGACGCCGACCATCGACTGGTTGATGACGGCGGTGGGGCCGCCGCCCTGGGCGACCAAGACCTTTCCTTGCAGTTTCATCCGATCCTCCTGAGCCCCCTTCCCCGCAAATCCGGGAATGCGTCCGCCGGCGCCAGCGTCGGCACGTGCATCTGACTCATACTACCACGCCCACAAAAAGCCGGTAAAGGGGAAAGGTCCGAAGAGTCCTCGCCGCGAACAGGGCCGAACCGGACATCAGCCCAGGGGCTCCCGTCCGCGGGAAAAGGGAACGGCTATTTCGCCAGCACCCGCGAGAGTTCGAGAAGGTGGAGGTCCAGGGGCTTCTTCTTCCCGACGATCTCGCGGAGGGGGGTGGTGATCACGTCGCCCTTGACGAGGCCGACGAGGACCCCGGATTCCCCGCGGACGAGGGCCTCGGTCGCGCCCGCGCCGAGCCGGGTGGCCAGGATCCGGTCGAACGCCCCGGGCGCGCCCCCCCGCTGGACGTGCCCCAGGGTGGTGACCCGCAGGTCGAAGCCGAGTTCCTCCCGGTGATCGCGGAAGTGCGCGGCCATCGCCTCGGCGTTGTACTTCGCCCCCTCGGCCACCACGATCAGGGCGTGCGGCTTTCCCCGCTCGTAGGCCGTGCGAAGCTCTTTCGCCACGCTATCCGGATCCGTCTCGAGCTCCGGGATCACCACGGCCTCGGCGCCGCCGGCGAGCCCGGCCATCAAGGCGAGATACCCGCATTCCCGGCCCATGACCTCCACCAGGAAGGCCCGCTGGTGCGAGGAGGCGGTCGTCTTCAGGCGATCAATGGCCTCCAGGGCGATGTTCAGGGCGGTATCCACGCCGATGGTGATGTCCGAGCCGAACAGATCGTTGTCGATCGTCGAGGCGACTCCGACCACCGGGAAGCCCATCTGAGACAGATGATGAGAACCGGTTTGGGAGCCGTTCCCGCCGATGACGACGAGGGCTTCAATCTCCTGCTCCCGCAGGTGTCGCAGGGCGGTTCGCCGTCCAGCCTCCGTCTCGAATTCCTGGCTCCTCGCGCTCCCCAGCATGGTGCCGCCCCGCTGGAGGATGCCGCCCACGTCGCGCGCCGTGAGCGATTCCATCACGCCGGAGATCAACCCGGCGTAGCCGTTGCGGACGCCGAAGACCTCCCATTCACGTTCGAGCCCCGTCCGGACGACCGCGCGAATGGCCGCGTTCATCCCCGGCGCGTCACCTCCGCTGGTCAGGACGGCGATCCGCTTCATGGTGGGTCTCCTCGTTACGCTGTGACGAGTACTGGAATAATCCGCTTGAGCCTATGCGCCCGTCCTGTATCTGTCAAGGCTCCGGCGCCTCGCAGGGCACATTTCCGTCCCGGCAGCGCTGGATGCCGGGATGCTGGGGAAGGGCGCATTCATCGAGCGGCTGCGTGCGGAGGCGGCGGGCTTCTTGAGCGAGGATTTCCGAAGAACCTTCACCGGTCGGGATCGTGGCGCGGGCGCTCAGCCCGACCACCGCGAGGAGGGGGAGGAGCCTCCAAGGGAGGCGCATGTCTAACCCCCAGTCACGGGGCAGGCGGATTTGCCGGTGGGACGACCGTCATCCAGCCCGATGGGCACTCTTTGACGTAAGGATAGTAACCCGCCGGGTTGGGGCAGTAATACCAGTAATAGGGCTGTTGCGCTGGAGGCTCCTGTTGGATGTACACGGGCGGCGCCTCCGGGACGACCACCGGCGGGGCAGCGTAATACGGGTAGGCAGGTCCCCACCACCAGGGTTCCCCCCACCAAAAGCCGGAACCGATGAAAACCTGCGTCCCGACCTCGGGGTGCCCGCGGAAATGCCCATGCCAGGCGGGATGCGGTGCACCCCCTACATTCCCGCGGAAACCCAGATGCCCGGAACCCCGCGCTTGGACCGCTCCATGCCCTCCCTGAGGTCCCGCGCCGCCTCTTCCTGCGAAACCCGGCCCTGCAGCCCCGAGGAGGAGGGCCATCGCTAAAACGGCCACAGAGATAAGCCCCCTTCGCATCTTGCTTCCCCCTTCTTCGGCCTCGGCGGGCACGGCGTCGGTCTGCCCACTTTCCTCCATGGCATCACGTGCCTCGTGCCGCACTCCCCTGCGCACCGCGCCGCCGAGACCGGAACATTCCGGGCGACTGTGACGGATCGCCTATCCTACAGTACCCTCGCGCGGGTCAAAGAGTTTCATGCTCCCTCCTCCACACCCTTGGCTGCTGTCCCCCAAGTCCCCTTCTCCGCCCCCGTGTCCGATGGCTCCACTCGGAGGGTCTCACGTCCAGCCGACCTCGCTGCTCTGGTCGCCGAAGGCCACAGCTTCCTGCCCAATCAGGTATGGAGTCTCGCGTGATGATTTCAGAGGCATGGCCCGGCAATCTTCCCATAGGTAAGGTGTGGCAATCCTCGCGGAAACACCAGTCCGGGTCCGTGATCGGCTCAGGATACCCTGTATTCTCCCCGTGGGAGCGCATTTCTACGGGCTGGAAGCTACGATCTCCGAAGGGTGGCCACCCAGGTTGCCATGCACTGTCTGGTTCCACCCTCGCGTTTCCAGTTACGTGGGGTTTGCATCGTCGTGCTATGGTCTATCACTCTCACCGTCCAAGTCCGCGCCACTCTGGGTATCCCTCGTGATGTTTCCGTTGACACGTTTTCGCGGCGGGCAGTATACTGCGGCGGCTGTGGGGCGGCCGGATCCCCGCCGTGGTGGTCCGCGTCGCCCTTTTGCTCTGGACGGCACCCGCGCGATGGAGGGAAGGGCGTGGAACGAAATCTGGCCATGGATGTGGTCCGGGTGACCGAGGCGGCCGCCTTGTCTTCAGCCAGGTGGATGGGACTGGGGAACGAAAAAGCAGCCCGGCAGGCGGCGGTGGACGCCATGCGGCTGGCCCTGGATGCGGTGCCGTTCTGCGGAACCATCGTGATCGGCGAAGGCGATCGGGACGTGGCGCCGATGCTCTTCATCGGCGAGCGCATCGGCAGCGGCGACGGCCAGGCACTGGACGTGGCCCTGGATCCCCTGGAGGGAACGAAGATCGTGGCCCAGGGTCGGGCCAACGCCATGGCGGTAGTGGCCATCGCCGAGCAGGGCGGCTTCCTCCACGTGCCGGATACCCACATGGAGAAGATCGCCGTGGGCAGGAAGGCCAAGGGCGCCGTGGACTTGAACCTGAGCCCTGAGCAGAACCTTCAGAACATCGCCGATGCCATGAAGTGTTACGTCGAGGACCTCACCGTGGTGGTCCTGGACCGACCGCGGCATGCGGAGCTGATCCGCTCGGTCCGCGAGGTGGGGGCGCGCATCAAGGTGATCCAGGACGGGGATGTCTCCGCGGCCATCGCCACCGGGTTCCCGGATACAGGCGTGAACGTCCTCATGGGGACCGGTGGCGCGGCCGAAGGGGTGCTCGCCGCCGCGGCGCTCCAGTGCCTGGGCGGCGACATGCAGGGGCGCCTGCGGCCGCGCAACGAAGAGGAGGTCGAGCGAGCGCGGCGGATAGGTATCAAGGACGTGGACCAGGTCTACGGCATCGGGGACCTCGCCAGGGGCGCCGACATCATGTTCGCCGCCACGGGGGTGACCGACGGGGACCTGCTTCGCGGGGTCCGGTTCTTCGGTGGCGGGGCGCGAACCCACTCCGTCGTCATGCGGTACCGGTCGGGGACCGTCCGATTCATCGAGGCCACGCACCGGTTCGACCGGAGGCCGGAGTACTAGACGAATGCCGAATGCGGATTGCGGAATGCGGATCGAAATTCCAAGTTCGAAGTTCGAAATTCGTAATTCGCGAGGCGTGATACGGTGATCAAAGGGGTGAAGGGCGCACCGGATATTCTCCCCGAGGAGTCGGGGAAATGGCAGGCGCTGGAGGCGGTCGCCCGCGACGTGCTTGACCGCTACGGCTACGGTGAGATCCGCACCCCGGCCTTCGAGCACACCGAACTCTTCGTCCGCGGGATCGGCGAAGGGACGGACATCGTCGAGAAGGAGATGTATACCTTCGAAGATCGCGGCGGGGAAAGCCTCACGCTAAGGCCCGAGGCCACCGCATCGCTCATGCGGGCCTACATGGAGCACAACCTGGGCGCCAAGAACAGCCTGGTGAAGTTCTACATCATCGGGCCCATGTTCCGCCACGAGCGACCCCAATCCGGCCGCTTTCGCCAGTTCCACCAGATCGACGCGGAGGCCGTGGGATCCCCGGGACCGGCTGTGGACGCCGAGGTGGTGGCCATGCTCCACCACCTGCTGGACGCCTGGGGGCTCCAGGGTATTTCCTTGCATCTCAACAACATCGGGGATCCCAACTGCCGGCCGGCCTACCGGCAGGCGTTTGTGGATTATGCCGAGGCTCACCGGAGCGGGCTGTGCCCGGACTGCCACGTGCGCCTCACGAAGAACCCCCTGCGAATCCTGGACTGCAAGGTGCAGGCCTGCCAGCAGATCGCGGCCGGCGCGCCCACGATCGCGGCCTATCTGTGCGCGCCCTGCCGCGATCACTTCGCCACGGTGCGGCGCCTGCTGGATGGGCTCAAGATCGGGCACACGGTGAACGAACGTCTGGTGCGAGGGCTCGACTACTATACCCGGACGACCTTCGAGTTCCTGAACCCGGCATTGGGTTCGCAGAACGCCGTGGCGGGCGGCGGGCGCTATGACGGCCTGGTGGAAGAGATCGGGGGCCCGCCGACGCCGGCCATCGGCTTTGCCATCGGGGAAGAACGGATCCTCGCCTCGCTGGCGGCAGGGCCGGCCCGGCAAGAAGCGCCGGGCTATACGGGCGTGTACGTGGCCACGGCCGGAGCAGAGGCGTTTCCCGCCGCCTTCGATCTCGTCCAGACGCTGCGGAGGCGCGGGCTGCGCGCCGCCGTGGACCTCGAGGGGCGAAGCCTGAAGGGCCAGCTGCGGCAGGCCAACAAGGATCGGTACCGGTACTCGGTGATCCTGGGAAGTGACGAGCTCGCCCGGGGCGAGGCGACGCTGAAGGACATGGTCTCCGGGGAACAGCGGGCGGTCCCCCTCGGCGAGGTGGTGGATCGCCTGACCAGGCTGCCGGAACGGGAGTTCGTCTGATGACGGACTGGGGCCGGAGCCTGTATTGCGGCGAGCTGCGGGCCGCCCACGTGGGTCAGGTGGTCACCTTGAACGGTTGGGTGGACCGCCGCCGCGACCTGGGGGGGCTCATCTTCGTGCACCTCCGCGACCGGGAGGGCGTCGGCCAGGTCGTCTTCAATCCCGAGCGGTTCGCCGCCGCCCACGAGTGCGCGAAGGCCATGCGCCCGGAGTATGTCGTGGCCGTCCGCGGCGAGGTCTGCCGACGCCCGCCGGGCACCGAGAACACGGACCTCGCCACAGGCGAGGTGGAGGTGGTGGCGCAGGAGGCGGTCATCCTCAACGACGCCAAGACGCCCGTCTTCCCCATCGAGGATGAGACCGACGTCGCCGAGGACATCCGCCTGACCTACCGGTACCTGGACCTGCGGCGGGCCCCTCTCCAGCGGAACCTGCGGCGGCGGCACCGGTTCTACCAGGTGACGCGCCGCTACCTGGACTCCCAGGGGTTCGTCGAGGTGGAGACCCCCGTCCTCACCAAGAGCACGCCCGAGGGGGCCCGCGACTACCTGGTGCCGAGCCGCGTGAACCCGGGTGAGTTCTTTGCGCTGCCCCAGTCTCCGCAGATCTTCAAACAACTGCTCATGATCTCCGGGTTCGACCGGTACTTCCAGCTCGTGAAGTGCTTCCGGGACGAGGATCTTCGCGCCGATCGCCAGCCCGAGTTCACGCAGATTGACATCGAGATGTCCTTCGTGGACCGGGAGGCGGTCCTCTCCACCATGGAGGGGCTGATTGTCGAGATCTTCAAAAAGATCAAGGGAGTGGATCTCTCCCGACCGTTCCCGCGCCTCACCTACGCTGATGCCGTCCGGCGGTTCGGCCTGGATGCGCCGGATACCCGGTTCGGGCTGGAGCTCCAGGACGTGGGAGACCTCTTCGCAGGGACCTCGTTCCGCGCCTTCGCCCAGCCGCTCGATGCCGGGGGGCGGGCCGTGGCCCTGAATGCCAGGGGGTGCGGCGACTATTCCCGGAGTCAGCTTGATCAACTCGAGGAGTTCGCCAAGGGGTTCGGCGTGAAGGGCCTCGCCTGGTTCAAGATCGGCCCCGACGGAATCCAGTCGCCCATCGCCAAGTTCCTGGGGCCAGACGTCGTGCAGCGCTTCCGCGAGCGGATGGGCGGCGAAGAGGGGGACCTCTTGCTCCTCTGCGTGGATCGGCCCAAGCCGACCGCGGACGCCATGGGGCGGCTCCGCCTGCGCTTCGGTCAGGAGCTGAAGCTGATCGATCCTGAGGCGCTGGCGATCACCTGGGTCACCGACTTCCCCCTGCTGGAGTGGGACGAGAAGGAAAGGCGCTGGTCGGCCATGCACCATCCGTTCACGTCCCCCGTGGACGAGGACATCCCACTGTTCGACACCGACCCGGGGAAGATCCGCGCCAAGGCCTACGACCTGGTCCTGAACGGGGCCGAGGTGGGTGGGGGCAGCATCCGGATCCACCGGCGGGAGGTCCAGAACAAGATGTTCCGGGCCCTGGGGATCGGCCCGGAAGAGGCGAGGGCGCGGTTCGGCTTTCTCCTCGACGCCCTGGAGTACGGGACGCCGCCTCACGGCGGGATCGCCTTTGGCCTGGATCGGCTGGTGATGATCCTGACGGGAGCGCAATCCATCCGCGACGTGATCGCCTTCCCCAAGACGCAGCGAGCGCAAGACCTGATGTGCCAAGCCCCCTCGCCGGTGGACCCGCTCCAGCTCAAGGAGCTCCACATCAAGCTGGACCTCGCCTGACCCTGCTAATCCCCCCATGGCGTCCGAGCGTCGCAGGGTTCCGGGGTTCGTAGTGCCTCTGCTATATCGAACCAAGTTCACGCTTGCCGTGTCCCCATCGTCCCCGCGCTGACGCTGTTTGAGCTCGGTGTCTGGTTCTCTCCAAGGTGAGGCTGAGGGTGGGGAGGTCTGCAAACAATCCTCTTGCGCTGCGAGGAATTCCTAAATACGATCGGCGCAAGAATGCGCACTGCGTTTGTCCTCGCGTCCGAGGTCAAGGAACCAGAGAATGGCAATCAGCCTCGATGTGGATCGCATGAGGAGCGCTGTTCGCGCCTCGCGCTTAGAATGGCAGCGCCACGCGCTCGAACGCATGATGGAGCGAGATATCCGACGATCCGACGCATTGGGTGTGCTTCTCTCTGGCGAGCCGATTGAGGATTACCCCGACGACCAGCCATTTTCATCGGCGCTCTTCTTGGGGTGGATAAAGACCCGACCGATCCATGTGGTCGCCGCCTTCGATGCGGCGAACGAGCGCGCTTTCGTGATTACCGTGTACGAACCGGATCTGGAGCACTTCGAGCCGGATTTCAGGACGAGGAGAAGATCATGAAACTGAAGAGTGGGGATCTCTGCCCGCTGTGCGGGGGGGAGAAGAAACCCGGGACGACCACCTTCACCGTCGATCTCGGCTTTGGTGTTGTGGTGGTCCGGAACGTTCCAGCAACGGTCTGCTCGCTCTGCGGTGCGGATTGGATCCCGGACGATGTGGCCGGACGGATTGAGGCGCTAGTTGATGAGGCCCGAAAGAAGCACCTTCAGGTAGAAGTGATGTCCCTGACCTGAACTGTGGGTTAACTGCCATCGCCGCTAAGTTGAGTTGTCGCTCATTGACTTCATTGGATACTATGGTGATGCCTTGCTTCCCGCCCCCGGGGGGACCCCTCGAACGGCGCGGCCGCGACGGCACCCCGCCTCACCCGGGGGGTCCCCGGCGGGGTGGGGCGGTCTTGCTCCGGGTCGGCCCGCCCAGGGTCGGGCCTCCCGCCGGGGAGTGGAGCCCGAAGACTCTCGGCACGGCTGGGAGGCCCCGAGAGGCTTCAGGAGTCGTCCGCCAGCCCTGTCCGGCGACCGGACCCGCCGCCCACCGCACGGCCCGCCTGCTCGGGGCACCCCCGGGGGCGGTGTCGAAGCCGAATTAACTTAGCGGCGATGAGGCTTAAGAGGATATACTCTGGCTCCTCCAAACAGGAGCATTGTATGGCCCGGTTGGTCGTCGCAGATTCCAAAGGCCAGATCCTGGACCACCCATCCCTCGGGATGGCGGGCCGTTCGGGGCCCGACGTCGTCGAGGTCCCCGCCGAGGACCTGCTCCGTGTCCCTGAGGGGACCAAGCTGTTCAGCATGCCCGGGAGCCGTCCGGTCGCCTGGGACGGCCGGCGGCGTGAATTCCGGCCTCTGTCCCGCGTCCGGATCGGCAGGCGTGCATTCGCGTGCACCACCGTGGCGGCCTTTCTGCCGCCGGGCTACACCCGGACCCTGCTCCCGGCCGCATCGTATCCCGCCCCCCAGCCGTCCCTCCCGCTCTGGCCCTACGGGGCAGTGGGCTGGGACGGGGAGGCATTCGTCGCTGCCGCCATCCGCACCGATCCCATGGACCACTCGGCGGCCCGGCACTACGACGATCGGGAACTCCTGCCTCTGATCGAGAATCGCCTGAGCCAGGCGCCCGGCAACCCGATCCTGCGCCAGCTCGTGCGCTGCGCCACCGAGTATCACTGCCTGGCCGCCAAGAACCTCTTCCTCAACCGGTGGGAGGCGCCGCTTCCTGTGGCCAATGCCTGCAACTCCGCCTGCGTGGGATGCATCTCGTGGCAGCCCTCCACCGCCTCGCCCGCCTCGCACGAGCGCATCCGCTATGCGCCCAGCGCCCAGGACATCGTCGAGGTGGCCCTGCCGTTCCTCACCGCCGTCCCCGAGGCCATCGCCAGCTTCGGCCAGGGCTGCGAGGGGGAGCCGCTCCTCCTGGCGGACGTGATCGCCGAGGCCATCCGTCGGATCCGGGCGGCGACCGATCGCGGCACCCTGAACTGC
>Ga0315268_10002179_pt1 | contig 22333 bp, 19 predicted proteins | sample C1_top_MG_FD_204535 | JGI IMG/M metagenome (GOLD analysis project Ga0315268, IMG submission 204535) | Sediment microbial communities from Yellowstone Lake, YNP, Wyoming, USA - C1_top | ecosystem: Environmental > Aquatic > Freshwater > Lake > Sediment | place: USA: Wyoming | collected 2017-08-01 | reverse complement strand
AACGGTGAGTGAAGCCTCGGCCTTGGAATGGTCATAGGTGCCCGCGGCGTTAAACGTGTCAAACGGAATCGTCTCATCGATCACGATTCCATGAGGAGCGCGACGAATGGCGTGGATCGAGCTGGTGTAAACCAGGCGTTGCACTCTGGCCTGGCAGGCCGCCTGGAGAACATTCCGTGTTCCCTCAACGTTTACCCGGTGAACCAGTTGGTCACGGCCCGGCAGGATGGAGATCAAACCAGCCAGGTGAAAGACGCACTCCACCCCCTGAAGGGCAGGTTGCAGGCTTTGAGGGTGCAACACATTTCCCTCAATCAATTCGACGGGAAGACCCCGGATAGGAGTGGTATCCTCACCCGGCAAGATAAGCGCCCGTACTTTCTCACCCTTTTCGACTAACTGACGCACCAGCACATTTCCAATATGTCCTGTAGCACCAGTCACCAGATTGACCATACCACCCTCAACTTTCCCAATCTTAATCCAAAACGGCCATAGACTAAGTCTCTATGGAACACGGTACAGTCCATTTCCCCTCTTCCCAGAAAAAGATACCGACCGGTCGGCATGTTTTTATTATAGCGAAGGATTAGCCGCGAGTCAAGCGTAGAAGGCTTGACTCAGAAAAACACCTTATTTTCATCTTAAGCTTTCAGGAGGAATTCCAGCCTTCAATAATGTGTCAACGATTTTTTATCCCGTATTTCGCTTCATACAACTCTGGTTGGTAAGGTAATCGCCGACCAGGACAATTCTGGCGTGGGCAAAGCTGGCAGCTTGCGAAGCTTTCTTCCGTGGCAAAACGTATCCCAGAGACTGTCTTGGTCGGCACCATCAGCAAACTTTCGGTCAGTCGCACACCGATGGCTGGAACCAGGTCTCCCAGCAATGTGAACAGTGGCGTCTGTTGCTGGATGGGCCAGTTCTCCAACGAGCCAGGAGACATATCTGCCGTCTTCGCCAGCTTGAAGGTCCCATCCAGGTGGCGAGCAAGCTCTTCCAGCGCCAAGGAGAGCAGTACTTCTTTGATGGTGTCTGCCCAGAATTCGGCTAACAAATCCTTCACACCCCGAGACCAGTTTTCCACCTCCATCCCGCAGGTTCCCAGGTAGGCGAAGACGCGATGAGTCTTCTCCAGGTTAACCACCAGAACCCGGCTGGTGAAACGGATCCTATCCATCATTAGCCAATCTGGGCCGCGCTCCTCGATCAAAGCCAGGCGATAACAGGCTTTTGGCTTTGCCACCCGGCTTGCTTCTTCGATCATGCGGTGCAGGTCCCCCGCATAAGGGCTGTCTGGACGAATATGTGCCCGTTTCATCACCACTGATTCATCAATTTGAACGGGAATGGTGTCTAGAATGCCGGATTCCATGAAGATATGTCCTTTGTAAAGAGTAGATTCTACCTCAAGCTGCCATCGGGGTACTTTAAAGTAAGCGATACATTGTTTTTGGGCTGAAACGATCCAATTTTACACCAACCAATCTGGACTGATCCACCCATATCGATCCAGGTCAATCCGGTCTTGCGCATCAAACTGCACGCCTTCCTGTTCTAAGAGCTGGCGTTGCACCAGACTGCCAAAGCCCTGTCCGTGGGGGCTGATCTTGCCCATGCGGTTGATCACCCGCTGCCAGGGGACATCCTCGCGATAGCTGGGCAACCCGGCCATCGCATATCCGACCATGCGCGCCGTACAGCCACCGACAATCCGGGCAATCTGGCCATAGGTCGCAACCCGGCCGGGCGGTATCTGCGCCACCAGGCGGTAGATTCGCTCATAGTAAGGCTCTTTTTCCTCAGATTGTTTCATCATTCACCTCAAGGATCGCTTAACCATTGGACCTTCCGGGCTATAAAAAACAGCGATTGACCACCCTCGGAGTTCCGGTCACGCTTCCCACAGATTCCAAGTATACCAGGCTTAGAAGGGATCAGGTCACTACGCGCCAGCAACCAGAATCGCCTGCGAGTTTTAAGATCTAACCCGGCTGCCAGCGTGGCGGGTGGCTCAATATCTTCAAACTCCTGGATCGCCTCCGAGTTAGGCAGGCTATGGACCCGCATCCTGAAAATCCCATAATGGAAATTAGGCAAACCATAAGGGCGCGGGTCGCTATCTTCCATTACATTGATATAAGTGCCAGGCAAGAAGCGCAGGTAAACGGCCTCCTGACCTGCCGGGCAGGGAACCTCAGGGAAAACCGTTGGATGACCGACCAGTTTAATCACCAACGCCCCCAAGAACACCACCCCGGCCAGGCCAAAGCCAGACGCGACCAGATTGGCAGCCGGTATTTCCTGCTTCGTCCTATCTCCCCCGGGTTGCGCTGGAGCCTTCTCCAGCCAGGCTCGCACTCTACAAACCCGGCATTTCCCTGACCTGGCAAGATATTGGTTCAAGTAAGCCAGCCCCACTGCCGGGAACAGGCCCAGGAAGGCAATCGTCGCCGCATAGGGCCGCATCTTGTGAGCGTCTTCGGGCGGTACAAAAGGCACCGAAAGTAGAGTGCCCAAGAGCGTCATCAGAATCAAGACACTGTGAGGGTCAGTGGGAAGAATCAAGCGGTTCCTTGATCCCGGTTGCGTTTGGCGCGCGACAAACATCCCGGCCAACCCCACCAGGCCCAATGCATACAGGCACAGGTGGGATAGCGTGGTGATCCAGCCCGTTTCGCCGCCAATATACGAATACATACCAAACCAATTGTCAGTGAATAGCAGGTTCCATTGCCGCAACGCTCCACCCACCAGGTTGAGTGGATTTTGCCGGATTTCGGCAATTGCCAGCCAGTATACCTGCCGGGCACGCTCTGCTTCGGGCAGTTGGTTCAATTCGGGATGATCACGCGCGTATTGCGTCCAGCTTTTACCACCTGCGGCAACTCCATAGAGAGAGTAGGAGAAGTTCGAAAATGGCATGGCATTCGGCGGAGCCAGAATCCGAAACAGAATAAAATTCAACACAAATCCGCCCAAAATGGCTGTGCAGCCGAGGGCCAGGGCTATCCATTCAGTTCTTATCACCAAACGGTGAATGTCCTTATAGAACGCACTTTTACCAGGATGTGCCAGGGCCTCCGGCGAAGGGTGATTTACACGGCGTTGGCGATATAACCAGATCAACCAGAACACCAGCGCTGGGAGGACAAAGAATGCTCCTGCTCGAGCATTGAGAGCCACCGTCAAAAGAAAGATACCCATTAGCGCCTGGAAACGCCAGGAATCAAACAACCCCTGCAGCCGACCCGCCCTCGTGGCAACTACTTGCGCTCTTGTGGCTGCCGCGCGCCACAAGAGCGTAATACCCAAGACCCCCAGCGCAAAGCCCAGGTTCTCGGTCAAGGCGCTGCCCGAAAACCTCCGGTAATAAAGAAAGAGGATCACCCAGACCAGTGCCGCAGGAGCTTTGCCATGGGTGCGCCAGACTTCCATTGCCAGTAGAAAACAGGCCACAGCGTTGATCCACACCAGGATAGCCAGCGCCTCCTGCAGGTTGCGACTGGTCAGCCACAACAGGAAAGCAAAAAAAATGGTGAACATCGGACGGCGTGCAGAAAAAGAAGACAGGTTGCCGCCCTCCAACAGGTTCAGGGCATCCAGATAATACAGGTAGGCATCGTTCCAGGGCAATAAACCGCTGACAATGGGCGCTTCACTCTGCCCGCTGGCCCAGAGCCCTCCCAAGGCCAGCCCAAAGATCGCCACAGAAAGGAATAGGTCAATCGCTCTGCCCCAGCGACCAGGCAGGCATAAGACCAGGAAGAACAACAGGCCAGCCAGCGGAGCAACGATGGCATAGCCATCCCTCACAGCGATGCTGGCAGCGCGGAGAGCAGGAAGGGTATGTAAAATTTGGGCGGAATTCAAGATCACCAGGAGGGAGATAAACACCGCCGCCGAAAAAAAGCCCATCGCCAGCGAAAAAAGCCAGTCCGGTAAAGGAATGGCACAGATTCTGGAGATTTGACCACGCAGCCTCGCTAGAATCATGGTTTCGGCCTATTTATCCATTAAGGAGGGCCCAACCGGACAATGGATTGCGCCTTGAAAAACATTGAGTCATCCTCTTTAGAACCGCAGATGGCCAAGATACCGGGCTTTTCCGGCATCAGTTCAGTATTGGCCACCAGCCAAACCCGCTTCCCCGTTTTCAGGTCCAACCCCACCAGGATGGTCGCGGGGGGCTCAATGGTCTCAAACTCCTTGATCGTGGTGATGTTGCCGGTGTTATGCAACCAGAGCTTAAAACGGCTCTCGTGGATCACGGGCACCCAATCCAGGTAAAGCACCTCCTCCCGGATCATGTTGATATAGGTGCCAGGGACGAAACGCAGGTAAATGGGTTGTAACCCAGCCGGGCAAGCAACCTCTGAGATGGAAGTCGGGCGAGCAGCCAACCGGATTGTCAATGGTCCGAACAGGGTCAACAACACCACAGCCACCGTAAACCATACCATGGCATCCCATTGATGTCCCATATCCTTCGGACGCAAGCCTTTCTCTGGAGGAACATCCCCTTGCCGGCTGCACTCTACCTTAGGGAATCTCTTCAGCAGCCCTTTAAAAATCCTTGTTTTATCGAGCCAGGGTTGTGCAATTCTGATCAACGCAGTCAATCCGACCGCTGGCAGCAGCGCCAGGAAAGGGATCGTGGCAGCATAGACACGCATGCGGTTGGCATCCATCGGGGGCGCGAATGGCACCGAAAGAAGGAAACCCAAGCCTGTAAGCACCAGCAATACCATTCGGCGGGACTCTTCATCATAAATAGAGTATTTCAAGCCAGGCGGGGATACGCTTGTAGAATTCGGGCTGGGAGAGGAACGCTTCCTCAGGCTCCTCAGCCAGACGACAATTCCGATCAGGCACAAGGCATATAGGGCCCACTGGACAACCCGGCTGATCCAACCATTCTCCCAGGTGACAAATGAATACAGGCTGTAATAGGACTCAGAAAAAAGGAGCTGGTATTGCTTGACTGCGCCTTGCAGCAGATTTCCCGGGTGACGTTGAATTTCTTCCAGGGCCAGTTGTAGAATCCGGTTGGAGCGCTCTGCCTCGGTCAGTCCCTGCACCTCGGGGTGATCCGTCAGATATTGGATCCATCCCTTTCCACCTACGGCCATCCCATAGAGAATATAGGAGAAGTTTGAGAATGGCGTGGCTTTTGGCGGGGCCAGCAGGCGAAACATCAGCGAATTTACCAGAAAACCACCCAAAACGACCACGCTGCAAGTAACCAGCAGAAACCAGGAGAACCTCTGCCTGAAAATGGTTAACACAAACCGGGCCTTGCCCTCGCTTCCCGACTGCCAGGCAGCCCAAAGCACCAGAGCTGGTAATACAAACAGCGCCCCAGGCCTGGCCATCAATGCCAATGTCAGCACGAATAATCCCAGGAGCAGCAGGATATACCGTTCCTCCAGCCAGGAGAAGAGAGGCTTCCCGGATACAGGTGGAGCAGGCAACTGAAAAACCTCTCGCCTCTGCTGGGTTCCTGCCACGCGCCAAAGCAGGGTGAACCCCAGCACCCCAAAGGTGATCCCCAAAGCTTCGGTGGTGATCGTCCCGGTATAACGCCGGACGAAGAAGAACAGGATCACCCAGGTCAGCGCAGCAGCCGCAGGTCCATGCGTACGCTGAACTTCGCGAGCCAAAAAATAGACGGCTACAGCCTGGAGAAGCGCCAACAGCGCCACAGCGACGTGTAGATGACGTCCTGCAACCCACAGCAACACAGAGAACAATCCAGGTAGCAAGGGCCGGCGCGCCGAGATCGTATCCAGCCGGCCGCCCTCCAGCAGCCGCAGCCCATCCACATAATAGGCAGTTGAGTCGTTCCACGGCAACAAGCCGGATAAAGCCTGGTCCTCACTCTGGCCGCTGGCCCACAACCCGGCCACCGCACAGCCAAAAACCACCATGGTCAAGATCAAACTGGCTGGCCTGCTCCACCCCCTTCCTACCCGGAATGCCAGGTAAGCCAATCCAGCCAGCGCCGGAAAAAGGATTGTGAAGCTGTAGCGGACCGCGATGCTCACCGGCCGGATTGGGAACGGGTAACGGATCACCAATACCAGCAGGTATACAAGCAATGCCAACAGGTAGATTGCTATATGAACAAGGATCTCAGAGCCAGGCTTTCGCCATTGTACGCGCATTACGGTTTGCGGGTCTCAGGGGCACCCTGCAGACACCGCCGCCTAAGAGAAATTCATCACATGAAATAAGATGGACCGCAATGCACCCTCACTGCACCAGGAGAAGAGCCTGGCTGGCCAGCGCCAAAAGCGGCCCAGGGAGAATACTGAGAGCCAGCACTATTACAGCGGCTGCCAGGGCGCTCAGATTGATCCAGGGTTCGCGATGCACCTGAGGATCGCCAGGGTGCATGTACATTACCACCACCACTCGCAGGTAGTAATAGACCGATATCAACGAGGTTAACAGGCCGACCACCGCCAACCCAATAAACTGGCCCTCGACCACTGTGCTGAACAGGTACAGCTTGCCCCAAAAACCCAGGGTTAGTGGCACTCCTGCAAACGAGAGCATAAAAATGGTCATCGCTGCCGCCAGCCAAGGAGATTTACGACCCAAACCAGCGTAATCATTCACCGATAGACCTTCCCCTTCAGCCCTTTCCATTACAATTACCACTGACCAGGCGCCAAAAGTGGTGATCCCGTAGGCCACCAGGTAGAACAACATGGAGGCGATCGTATCTTTCAGCACATTGCCATTGCCATAGGGCATAAAGGCCATCAGGATATAGCCGGATTGGGCAATACTGGCATAAGCCAGCATGCGCTTCATATTGCTCTGCGCTATCGCCACCACATTGCCCAGGATCATAGTCAGGGCAGCAAGCACCCATAGAACGGGCGTCAGAGCGCCAGAAAGCATCGGGAAGGCAGTGACAAACACCCGCAGCAAGGCCGCAAAACCGGCTGCTTTGGCGCCCACCGACATGAACCCCGTCACCGGCGAGGGTGCACCCTGGTAGACATCCGGTATCCACATGTGAAAAGGCACCAGACCCGATTTGAAGCCAAAACCCACCAGCAAAAGAGCTGCGCCAATCAGGAATAATCCAGAGAGACCCAAAAAAGGCGCCTGTTGAGCGATCCCCGCCTGGCGGACTGCCTTAACAACCTGTGTAAGATTGGTATGACCAGTGACACCGAAAATCAATGCTACTCCATAGAGCACGAATCCAGTTGCAAAGGCTCCTAGCATGAAGTATTTGAGAGCCGACTCGAGCGGAATACAACCTGGCAGCTTTTCCACTTCTCCTGAGGTTCCAGGTTGGTTCGCTGAGTGGAGTTCTGCTCCTTGCGGATAACAACGCTTATGAGCAAATCCTGTCATCACATAGAGCGGGAGAGAAAGCAACTCCAATGCCAAAAAGACGATAATCAGATCATTGGCATAAGTCATCAGGATCATCCCGGTGATGGTAAATAACAGCAACGAGTAATATTCTCCCCGTTCTATTTGCATTCGCTTAAGATAATCGTAAGCCAGGAGAATCGCCGCCAAACCACTAGCCAGGAATAAAACGTTCAAAAAGATTGCAAATCCATCCACCACAACCATGCCGTTAAAGGCAGTTTGCGATTGGCCGCTGAAAGAAAGGGCCAGGCCCAGCGCGACCAACAACCCGGCGGCAGCCAGCAGCGCGGTGATTCCCTTGCGGCCGGGCGGAATCCATAAATCCACCAACAGCAGCAGCAACGCCCAGACTGCAAGGGTTGCAAGGGGGAGAATGGCAATCAGGTCATTCCATGTCATCAGGTTCACCCTCCATCTCAGTGAAGCGCTAACCAGGCAGGATGCTGCGCGACTGCGGCGGATTGCAACAAAGCCGACAACTGCTCCACAGTGGGATTGATCAATGCAAAGAAAGGCTTGGGGTACAGGCCAATCCAAAAGATCAGCACCAGGATGGGCACCAGGATCAGCAACTCACGGACATTCAGATCCAATAATTTGTGGTTCTCTGGGTGAGTCAGTGGGCCGAGGAATACTTTCTCAAACATGAATAACAGGTACACCGCCGCCAGGATCACCCCCAGGGCTGCCACACCGGCGAACCAGTGCGCGGCACCTTGGAAGGGGGTGCTGATGGCACTGGAACCAAAGGCGCCCAGGAGAATGGTAAACTCGCCCACAAAACCGTTCAGCCCGGGCAAGCCCATAGAGGATAGGGTCACCACCAACGAAAGCGTCCCAAGTACAGGCAACACTTTCCACAATCCACCAAAGGCGGCCAGCTCGCGGGTGTGGCGCCGCTCGTAGAGCATGCCGACGATCAAGAACAGCGCACCAGTGCTCAAACCGTGGTTGACCATCTGGATCAGGCCACCGGAAATGCCCTGCAGGTTGAGGGCAAAGATACCAAGCATCACGAAACCCAGGTGGCTGACGGAGGAATAAGCCACCAGCTTCTTCAAATCCTTCTGAGCAAAAGCCACCGCCGCCCCATAGAGGATTCCCACCAGGGCGATTCCTGCCATCCACGGGGCCGCTTGCAATGCAATTTCGGGGAATAGTGGAAGGTTGAAACGCAAGAAACCATAGCAGCCCATCTTGAGCAGGACTCCGGCCAGGATCACGGAACCCGCGGTTGGAGCCTCCACATGCGCATCGGGTAACCAGGTATGCAACGGCCACATCGGCACCTTGATCGCAAAAGCCAGCGCAAAGGCGATAAACAGAGGCAATTGCCAGGCGGTGAATGCCTGCCGGCTATTGACCAGCTCGGGCATTGAAAAGGTGCTGGCCTGCCATCCTATGAAAAGGATTGCCAGCAACATCAGCAAGGAACCGGCCATGGTAAACAGGAAGAACTTGAGGGCAGCGTAGATGCGCCTTTCTCCACCCCAAATGCCAATCAAGAAGTACATCGGCACCAGGGTGAACTCCCAAAAAATATAGAATAGAACCAGATCCAATGAGAGAAAAACCCCCACCATCCCCACTTCCAGCAACAGGAAGAAAAGCATGAAACCCTTGATACCCTCCTGCACTGCACTCCAGGCCGAAAGGATCGCTAACGGCGTCAGGAAAGCCGTCAGGAGCAACATCAACACACTCAAACCATCCACCCCAAGGTGCAGGCTGATCGGCAGGCCAGCGATCCTGAACCAGGGCAGGTCCAACTCAAGCTGCATGCCTCCCTCGCCAAGGCGAAACTGCGCCAGGACCCACAGCGAAAGACCAAAGGTGATCAACGAGGTGAGCAGCGACATCCAACGCAAGGCGGTCTTTTGCTGAGGCTTCAGGAACAAGATCACCAGAACACCCAGCAAGGGGAAGAAGGTTACAAGAAAAAGAGGGTGCAGGACAACATTCATAAACGATCCTCTGATGTCGGTAAGGTTTATCTGGCCAGGTAAGCCAGATAGGCCAGGATGAGCACCACACCGAGCAAAATCGAGAGCGCATACAAGCGCGCATATCCTGTCTGGACTTTACGCAACTGACTGGCCTGGGACCTCACCATATCACCCAGGCCATTGACAATGCCATCAATAATGCCTAAGTCAAACCTGGAGGCCAGGAACTCAGAGAGATTCTGGTACGGCGCAACGAAAATGGTATGGTACAGCTCATCCACCCACCACTTGTGTTGCAGAGCAGAAAACAGACCGTTCATGTAACGAACCAAGGGGTCCGGGTCGTTAGCATGGGCTCTCCGCAGGCCATAAAACCACCAGGCCATGATAATGGCTACCAACACCAGGACCAGAGAGAGCAGGGCTACAGGCCAGGTGAATGGAACCGCCAGGTTCTTTTCTAAGGAGTGTTCCAACCAGCCCTCCAGAGTGGTAATACCGGGCAGGTTGATCGCACCTCCCACCCCGGAAAGGACGGCAAGGATGACCAGAGGAATCGTGATGATGGCTGTGCTCTCTTGCGCCTGAGCCGCAACCGTGCTGCGCGGTTTGCCGAAGAAGACCATGAAAATCTGCCGGCTGATATAGAAAGCAGTCAGGAATGCTGCCACTGCCAGGATCAGGAAGACCCAGATCGAGGTTTTGGATGCTGCGGCCAGGATTTCATCTTTTGAGAAGAAACCAGCCAGCGGAGCGACCCCAGCCAGGGTCAGCGCACCGATCAGGTATACCCAGAAGGTGAGCGGCATACGCTCCTGCAATCCGCCCATGTTGCGCATATCTTGCGGGTCAAAGACTGGTTGGGGCACATCTTCTCCCTCAGCGTCGTGAATTGCAGGATCGTGCCCGACCTGGTGAGCGTGCTCCAGCCCCAGGATGACCGAGCCAGCAGCAAGGAAGAGAAGCGCCTTGAAGAAAGCATGGGTCACCAGGTGGAACATACCCGCAGCAAAAGCGCCCATTCCCACCGCAGCCACCATATACCCCAACTGGCTGATGGTCGAGTAGGCCAGCACTTTTTTGATATCGAACTGCCCCACGGCAATGGTGGCCGCAAATAGTGCGGTCAGCGCCCCCACCCAGGTGACCACCGCCTGGGCAACCGGCGCCGCCAGATACAAGGGGCTGGATCGGGCCACCAGGTAAACGCCAGCCGTGACCATGGTGGCGGCATGAATGAGAGCCGAGACCGGAGTTGGGCCAGCCATTGCATCCGGCAACCAGATATAAAGCGGGAGCTGGGCTGATTTGCCCGTCACACCCAGCAACATGAACAAAGTGATCGCCAGGATGACCCCTGGGGCTACTGTAGAAACCTTTGCAAACACCTCTCCAAAATTCAGGCTGCCGAAGTACCAGAACACCAGGAAGAGGGCAATCAATAAACCGAAGTCGCCGATGCGGTTCACTACAAAGGCCTTCTTTGCAGCTCTGGCGTTGCCTAAATTTTCAGCATCTGGAAACCCAGGGGCGTTCCGTTCAAACCAGAAACCAATCAGCAGGTAGGAGCACAAACCCACCCCTTCCCAACCGACAAACAGCATCAGGTAATTACTGGCGCTCACCAACACCATCATCGCCACGATGAACAGGTTGAAATAGACGAAGAAGCGTCGATAGCGTCCCGGGTCGTCATTAAACCGCACATCGCGGTACATGTATCCGATAGCGTAAATATGGATCAACGTTCCCACGCCCGAGACGACCAGCATCATCGTCACCGAAAGGGTATCCACCTGAAAAGCCCAGTTCGCTTGAAAAGAACCCACCGTGATCCACTCCGCCAGGGGCGGGGTCACCAAAACCTTTGGATCTCGCGCCAGGCCTAAGGCCAGCAAGATAGAGACCACAAAGGATAGGCCGGCTGCCAGGCTGGCGGCAATGCCTGCCCCTTTTTGCCCAAGCCGCTTACCCACCAGCAGGTTCAGCACCAGACCGATCAACGGTAGAAACACTACCCAGGGCACCAGGTTCGTTTCACTCATGTTTCTTCCCTACCCCTTCAACTCACTGATCTGGTCCACATCGATACTGCCCTTGGTGCGGAAGATTGCCACGATCAACGCCAGACCAACCGCCACCTCGGCTGCCGCGACGGTCATGACGAAGAAAACCGTGATCTGGCCTTCGATCGCCCCATAATAAGAAGCAAAGGTGACAAAGACCAGGTTGGCAGCGTTGAACATCAATTCCAGCGACATGAACATCACCAGGGCATTCCGTCGCAACAACACACCCAGGATGCCAATCACAAACATCGCTGCTGAAAGACCCAGGTAATAAATGACAGGCATGTGCTTCTCCTAAATCACCTCTTCCCTCACTCAGGCGGGACGCACCCAGTGTGTCCCTCTCCCACTCTCTGGTTCTGCCAAAGAGATGGTTTGGAGGGTGAGGGAGATTATTGATTAAACGGCCTTTTCCCTTCCCCACGCGTGAGCAGAATGGCTCCAACGGTGGCAACCAGCAGGATAAAGCCAGTCACTTCAAATGGAAGGGCGTATTGCGTAAAAAGCGCCTGACCGACCGTCGCGGGGCTGCCCGAATCCGCCCCAGGAGACTGAAGAGGGGCCACCAGCCCGGATTGAATGACCATGAACAGGGCAAGTTCCGCAACGAACCCTACCCCGAACAAGATAGCCAGCACCCGTTGACCGCGTACCACCTCCCCGGTGATAAACTTTTCTGCACCCAGCAACATGATCACGAACAAGAACAGTACCATGATCGACCCAGCATAGACCGTGATCTGCACCAGAGCGATAAAGGGTGCCCCCAGGATCAAATACAACAGGGCTACCGATGAGAAGTTCAACACCAGAAAGAGGGCGGAATACACTGCATTGCGGCTGACGATCATTGCGACCGCGGTGCTGATGACGATGACGGCAATCAAGGCGAAGAAAATGACGTTAACGAGCATTCCCTCTCTCCCGGGCAAGAACCTCGCGCTGGATCACTCCGCCTGGCCTTGCCCTCACAATTTCATCCTTTCAATCTTTTGCGTCTTGCATTTCTGGAACGGAGCGGGTAAACATACCCACTGGGGTCTTTTGAGGGGTCGGCTGGCCGCCCGGTGGAACCGGTTCCAGGAGCAGTTCTTTGGTATAGATTGACTGTGCCCGTTCCGTGAAGGATAGCTCGTAATTATCACCGAGCACAATTGCCTCCGTTGGGCAGGCATCCTCGCAAAATCCACAGAAGATGCAACGCAACAGGTTGATTTCATAAGTGCTGGCGTAGCGCTCGCCAGGGGAATAGCGTTCCTCATCAGTATTTTCAGCAGCCTCGACGAAGATCGCATCCGCCGGGCAGGCAGCAGCGCACAGCGAACATCCAATGCATTTCTCCAACCCATTCTCGTAGCGCTTGAGCACATGGCGCCCCTTGAAGCGCGGCGATACCTTACGCTTCTGCTCGGGATATTGGACGGTCACTGGCGTCTCAAAGACTGAACCCAGAGTGGTCGCCAGTCCCTCCACGATTCCGCGTAAACCTTTCAGCATTGCACCATCCTCCTACCCTACCCATACAATCACTACGGCCGTCACAATCACATTGACCAAGGCCAGGGGAAAAGTCACCTTCCAGCCCAACTGCATCAGCCGGTCATAACGGATGCGTGGCAGGGTGGCTCGTAACCAGACAATGACAAACATCCAGGCTACCGTCTTCATAAACAGGTTGGCTACCCCGGCCAGCCCCCAGAGCCACTCGGCTGGCAAGGGCCAGTTGTACCCGCCCAGGAACAGGCTGGTGCCGATCATTGAGATCGCGATCATCTTGATATATTCCGCCATGAAGAACAGCGCAAACTTCATCCCCGAGTATTCGGTATGGTAGCCAGCGGTCAGCTCTTGCTCAGCTTCAGGCATATCGAACGGGGCGCGGTTGATCTCTGCCAGGCTGGATATCAAGTAAATGAGAAAAGCTACCGGCTGCAACACGGCAAACCACATCTTCCGTTGCGCATCCACGATATCGATCATGCGCATCGAACCTGCCATCATCACCGGGGCAAGCATAGCAAACCCCAGCGCCAGCTCATAGCTGATCATTTGAGCTGTGGAACGCAGCCCACCCAGCATGGCATATTTATTGTTCGAGGACCATCCCGCCAGTGCGATGCCATAAACGGAGATCGAGGTAACTGCCATGATATACAGCACGCCAATATTGACATCGGCCAGGTGCAGCGGGATATCTCGCCCAAACAACCGGATTGACCCCGGCCCCCAGGGTATGACCGCCGTGATGATCAGAGCCGGGATCACCGTAATCACCGGTGCCAGGATGAAGATCAATTTATCCGCCCTCGATGGAATCAGTTCTTCTTTGAAAATCAGCTTGATACCATCTGCCACCGGTTGAAGCAGGGCAAAAGGCCCCGCCCGGTTGGGCCCGGTGCGAACCTGCATGCGCGCCAATACCTTGCGCTCGAACCAGGTGGTGTAAGAGAAGCCAGCCGTCATGAGCAGGATCAGGGCCAGCGCTTTGACCAGCCATTCCAAGATCAGGAAAATATCCATGAGCTTCTCATGTCCTTTCCAACCGTACGGTTACCGGCTCTACGATTGGCAATCCTACACTGCGCGGCAGGAGCGCCACACCTTGCGGGATATCATCATCCAGGCAAACTTCCACCGCATAATCAACATCCTGAAGTTTGAGATGTGTGATCACACCATTTACCAGGCAAAATCCTGCCGCAGTCTTCGGATTCAACCAGAGTGCAGTTTTGGCCAGGCGCTTTCTCAACAAAGGAGAATGCAAGATCAACTGGCCCCGGTCATATAGCCGGGAAAACGGCAGCAGCCATAAACCATCCATTTCATCTCCGTTGGCGCGAGCTTCCCGCCTGGCCCCAGGTGGAAAAGGTGAGAATACCTCCTGAAGTGCCAGCCGCACTCCGACGCCCTGCTTGTTCTCATACCCTGTCCCCCCATAATAAAGGTCGCTTTTGCCCATGATTGGCCACTGCTCAGGGCTTTCAGCTAACTGTGCATAGGTTAACCCGGAAAACGACGGGATGGCCTGGGCTATCCGTTGGAAGACCAGCGATGCGGACCGTCCTTCCAGGTTGATACCCAGGCGCTGGGCCAGGCGAGCCGTGATGGCAAAATCGGGGAGTGGGCCGGTTCGCACAGGGAGTACCGGGTAAAAACGCTGCACGCGCCGCTCTCCGGAGGTGTAGGTGCCTTCGCGCTCCGTATAGGCCTGCACTGGCAGAACCACATCGGCCCGCCGGGCTGTTTCAGTCAGGAATAATTCCTGTACGACGACAAAGCCAGCCTGGTCCAATGCCCTGGCAAGGGCAGGTGAATCACCGGCAAGATCCGCCCCAGCGATCAAGGTAATATTTGACCTGGAGATCTCCGTCGCCATTTCCTCCACGACCATTGGGCAAAAGCCCAGCTCAAAGGCACCCTGGGTATTGCCATTCGGCCAAACGCCGACCAACCCGTTGTTTGGCCGACCGGTGTGATGGGTCGCTGCCAGCACTTGCGCACTCACCTGCGCCAGTTCAGTGCTGCCTCTGACGCCCAGACCCTCGCTGCCGAACACAATCAGAGCGTCCTCCGCTTCCTGGAAAGCCTCAACCACCGGCTTCAGCATCTCAGGAATCTGGTCTGCATTCTCGGGCAGAAAGTAACCGAGCGTGTCTACCTCTTCACCATAAGCATACCGTACCACATGGCTGGCGTGAACATCCAGCCGGGTCGGGCGAGGGTTGACCACGATCAGCCTCGCGCCACGTCTGGCAGCCTGCTTGATACGCAACCACCACAAAGGCGCCTCTTCATGCAAGTCGCTGGCGATCACCAGGATTGCTGTGCCTTTGCCAACCTCGCCGAAATTGGTGCCAGGCGCCACGCCGTACTGCGCTACCCATTCCCCTCCACCCATCGAGCCGTACAGAAGCACCTGTCCACCCAGAGCCTGGGTGAACTCTCGCAAGTTAAAAAGGTCCTCATTGGCCAAACGGCCGCCAACCAGGGTGACCAATCCTGCTGGGTTACCCTGGGACGGATTGGGATTGTCCATCGATCGGCTTAACTGAGCAGCGATCTTATTCAAAGCCTCATCCCAGGTGGCGGGGACCAGGTTCGATCCCTCCCTCACCATTGGCTGAGCCAGGCGCATGTCGCTCTCGGTGTAATGATAGGCAAAGCGGCCCTTATCGCACATCCAGATTTCGTTGACCGCCTCATTCTGGCGCGGCATTACCCGCTTGATGGCCGTCTTACCGCCCGCTTTTGCCTCGCGACGGATGTCATAGACAATATTGCAACCCACCGGGCAGTGATTGCAGATCGAGGCAGAGGATTTCAGCTCCCACGGCCGGGCGGCAAAGCGGAAATCCGCCGTGGTCAGCGCTCCTACGGGGCAAATATCCGTCGTATTGCCAGAAAAAATGGAATCAAAGCCTGGTTGCGAGCTGGTGATGATCTCCAATGACCTGCCGCGCTGCGATAAGCCCAGCACCGGGTCATCCACCACCTCATGCTGGAAGCGAACACAGCGTGCGCATTGGATACAGCGTTCCCGGTCCAGATAGATCAACTCGCCCAGGGGAATATGTTTTGCCAGGTGCATCTTTTCGTCATAGAGGAAGCGGCTCTGACCAGGCCCGTATGCCAGGGTCAGGTTTTGTAACGGGCATTCACCGCCTTTATCGCAAACCGGACAGTCCAACGGGTGGGAGGTCAGGAGGAACTCCAGCACCTCTTTGCGCGCTTCCCCCACTTTGGGCGTCGTGGTCAGCACCACCATCCCCTCAGAGACCGGCGTGGTGCAGGCAGTATCCAGTTTGGGGCCGAATTGGATGCGCGGCTTGCCTTCCGCATCGAGCACCAGCTGGTTGGTGGCGCGGTCAATGACCGGCCGGCCGATTTCCACCAGGCACATCCGGCACATCCCAACCGGTTCCATCTTGGGATGGTAGCAGAAGATGGGGATATCGATTCCTATCTTTTTCGCGGCATCCACCACCATCGTCCCCGGAGGGACGGTAACGGTTTTGCCATCAATGATCAGTGTGACCAGTTTTGCCATTCCGACGTATCCTCTAGGTCTCCTCTGCTATGCGTCACTGGTTGAAGGAGCAGAGCCTGTACCGTGATCAGGGTTTTCCAATGCACCTGGCCCGGACAGGCTCCGATCAAAATCTGGGCGGAATTGCTGAATGGCAGAGAGAACAGCCATGGTAGAAAAATCGCCCAGGGCGCACAGGCATTTTCCTTGCATCTGGCGGGCCACCTTTGCTAGAAGGTCAAGATCCTCAGCCTCCACTTTGCCATCGTCGGAAATCCGCCGAGCAAGCTGGCTCATCCAATAGGTGCCTTCCCGACAAGGAGTGCATTTTCCACAGGATTCATGCATAAAAAAGTGAACCGTCTTGTTCACCAACCAGGCCATATTTACAGAATCATCCAGAATAATGACCGAGGCCGAACCCAACGGAGCGCCGAGTTGTTGTTGGACCGATTCGTAATCCATGGGGGTATCCAACGCTCTATCGTCAGCAACGATAATCGTTGAGGAAGCCCCGGCAGCCATAATGGCCTTGATTTTTCGCCCCTCAGGAATCCCTTCACCATGGGTGAAGATCAACTCACGGAATGTGGTGCCCAGGGGGAGCTCGTAGTTCCCGGGACGGTTGATGCAACCAGATAGACTGAAGATTTTGACTCCCGGACTCTTTTCCGGACCGATCGCCCGGTACCAGTTTCCTCCGCGCTGGATAATCGGCACGACATTGGTCAAAGTCTCGACGTTATTGATGACCGTCGGCTTGCCAAACAGGCCATAGATCGCCGGAAAGGGTGGTCGCAAGCGCGGTTGTCCCAGGTTCCCTTCTATAGATTCTAGCAGGGCGGTCTCCTCCCCGCAGATATAAGCGCCGGCTCCCAGATGGGTGTGCAAACGCAACGAATATTCGGTACCAAAAAGCTTCTCCCCTAACAAACCGGCTTCTTCCAGATCGGCAATGCAACGATCGATCTGTGCCGCAATCTGCCAGAACTCGCCTCGCAGGTACACATACGAGAGATTGGCCTGCACAGCATAGGAAGCCAACATCAACCCTTCCAGAAATTGGAAAGGATTACTTTCCAGGATTTCGCGATCCTTAAAAGTCCCTGGCTCGGATTCATCTGCATTGGCGACCACGTAATGCGGCCAAAGGTCGTTGGGCAGGAAATTCCATTTGACGCCGGCGGGGAAACCCGCCCCACCCCGGCCGCGCAAACCAGAAAGCCTGACCTCATTGATCACCTCAACTGGCTTCAGGGTGGTGACCGCCTTGTGGAAGGCTTCAAAACCGCCATTCGCCCGGTAGACCGGAAGCTGGTTCAGGTTGGGAATATCCCGGTGACGAAGGAGGATCAACTCAGGCATTAGACCCTCCCTTTACACCAGGGGTGGCCTTGCTCTCCTGGACTGACTGGCGCAGCTCTTCGATCAGCACCTGGGCAGTCTGAACTGTCTGGTGCTCATGGTAGGTAATGGAACCATCTCCTTGCAGTTGGAACATGGGCGCCCGGTGACAGGCTGCCAGGCATTTCACCTCTTCGATGGTGAACAATCCATCTGGAGTGGTCTCGCCGACCTTGATACCCAGGGCCGCGCAAAGCTCTTCCAGAAAATGGTCTGCGCCATTCAGGGCACAGGGCAAATCGGTGCATACCTGGATGCGGTAGCGCGGCGTGGGCTGACCCTCTTGTTGCAGATGAAACAAAGTGTAGAATCCCGCTACCGAAGAGACATCGGTAGTCGAAATTTCAAGGAGATCGGCAATTTCTTCAATATCCTGTTGGGTAATGTAACCCAGCTCACGCTGAGCCAGAAACAGCAAAGGCATCACCGCTGAACGTGTATGCCCAGCAGGATATTTGCTTAAGATCTGCCGGATTTCACCAGGATATTGGTCAAGAAGCCTTCTGGCTTTGAGTGGATTTGCGTTGAGCATCTGGTTCACCGATCTGCATCTCCCAGGATGATATCAATGCTGGCAATGATCGCCACCACGTCCGCCACAAAGTGACCGCGCGTCAGGAGCGGCATGATCTGCAAATTCGCAAAGGACGGCGTGCGGTAATGGACACGGCAAGGTTTGGGGCCACCATCCGATTCCATAAAGACCCCCAGCTCGCCGCGCGGCGATTCTACGGCTTCGTAGACCGACCCTTTTGGCACCGAGAAGCCCTCGGTCCACAGCTTGAAATGGTGGATCAGCGCTTCCATACTGACCCCAATTTCCGAACGCGGCGGAGGAACTACCTTGCGGTTGTTGCTTCGGACTGGGCCGTAGGGGAGTTTATCCAGGGCTTGCTGGATGATGCGCAGCGACTGGCGCATCTCCTCCATCCGCACCAGATAGCGAGAGTGTACATCACCGCCGGTTGCGGTAGGGACATCGAATTCATATTGCTCGTAGCCAGAATAAGGGCGCGCTTTACGCAGGTCATAGGCTGTGCCCGCGGCGCGCAATATGGGACCCGTGATACCATATTGCAGGCAGGCCTCGCTTGAGATCACCCCGATCTTCTGGGTACGTTCCAGGAAGAGCGGGTTATCGTTCAGCAGTCGTTCATATTCCAGGATCCGCCCAGGCATCAGATCCAAGAAATCCTGCACGACGCCTTCGAACTCGACCGGCGTATCTCGCCACAACCCGCCCGGCCGGAGATAGGTGGTCATCATTCGTTGGCCTGAGCACAGCTCAAAGATATCCAGGATTTTCTCCCGTTCCCGGAATGTATACAAAAACATCGACATGGCGCCCAGATCGAGCGCCGAAGTGCCCAGCCAGATCAGGTGCGAGTTGATGCGGGTCAGCTCGGTCAGGATCACACGGATGGCTTGAGCGCGCGGCGGAACATCCAGTTCCAGGAGCTTCTCCAGCGCCAGACAGAAGACCAGGTTATTGCCGATCGGGTTCAGATAATCTAACCGATCAGTCATCACCTCGGCCTTCTGGTAAGTTTTGGATTCCATGTTCTTCTCTATCCCGGTATGCAGGAATCCGATATCCGGAATGCAATTGACCACAATTTCGCCATCCAGCTCCAGCAGCAGGCGAAGCACGCCATGGGTGCTGGGATGCTGGGGACCCATATTCAACAACATGGTCTCGCCGGATATCGCCCGGTCGGAGACCAAATGCCGTAGCTCACCTACACTGACTTCACGAATATCGGGCATGGTATATATCCATTAAAAAGGCAGGCCAAGGAAATGCTTCATCCAGGCGCCGTAAAGATTTCGACTCGTCCCTACTCTTTCACATAGGGTTTACGCCGGTCGATCTCGTCGTAATTGAAAGTAAACTGAACTTCCTCGTAGCCCAATGGATAATCCTTGCGTAAAGGATGGCCTTCCCAATCGTAAGGCATCAGGATGCGGCGCAAATCCGAGTGACCCTCAAAACGGATACCGAACATATCCCAGACCTCACGTTCATACCAGTTCGCAGCCGGATAAATTTTTTCCAGGGAGGGCACCCGAGGAGCTTGATCGCCAACCTCCGTCGTTCCGACTGAGAAGGATTGAGCGGTAAAAGCAGCCGCCACAGGAACTCGCAACCTCAACAGACCATTGTGCTTCAAAGAATAAAGCTGGTAAACCAGGTGAAAGCGCGGTTCTGTCTCCGGCCAGTAATCCACAGCCGTGATATCGAGCAGCATCTCATACTGGAATTGATCGCGCAGGACCTGAGCGGCATCCAGCAGGTGGTCCGGTGGAAGGTAAAGGGTTGTTTCACCGCGAAACTCCTGCACCTCGGCTCCGAATTGTTCTTGTATCGTCCTAATAGAGGATTGCAGGTTACCATCCATAAAGGTTATGCCCAATCCTTGAGTTGCTCTTTCTTGACCTTTTCATGCAGAGTCACAATGCCATGGATCAAAGCCTCCGGGCGAGGCGGGCAGCCAGCTATATAGATATCCACAGGCACCACCTCATCTACCCCCTGAACGATGGCATAGTTATTGAAAATCCCACCACAGGCAGCGCAGTCACCCATTGCAATCACCCACTTGGGATCAGGCATCTGGTCATAAAGCTGGCGCAGAACGGGCGCCATCTTGCGCGTCACGCGCCCGGCCACAATCATCAGATCGGATTGGCGCGGGCTGGCGCGCATCAGCTCCATGCCAAAGCGACTCATATCATAATTCGAAGCCTGAGCGGACATCATCTCAATGGCGCAACAGGCAAGGCCAAACAACATCGGCCACATGGAGTTAGCACGCGCCCAATTGACCACATCCTCTAAACGGGCGGTCACCACTCCAAGGTTGCCGGCCTTCTGTTCTATTCCCATTCCAATGCTCCTTTCTTCCAGGCATACACATAAGCTACCTCTAAAACTAAGATGAAGGCAATCATCAACCAAAGGCCTGGAGAGCCCAACTGGCGGAAGATCACCGCCCAGGGCAGGACAAAAATAACCTCGATATCGAACAGGATGAACAGCACTGCAATCAGGTAATAACGCACCGAAACGCGGCGCGTTCCCGGTCCGAAGGGTACCATGCCTGATTCATACGGGCGGGCTTTCCGCTCCGTTGGGCGGCGCGGGCCGAAGACCGTGCCCAGACCGATCACAAAAAATCCCACCACGATCGCCAGCAGTAAGATGATTAGCAACGGCATATATTGGGTGAGCATGGGAGACAATCCTTACTGAGTTGGTCTTATTATTTCAAAAGTATATCACAGCCGGTATTTTTTGTGGGAATTTTCACAGTGTGGAACATAGTATAATTCCCACCGATGAAACGCTGGCAATTTTGGGTTGGTATCCTGATCAGTGTGGTGTTCCTCTACTTTACCCTGCGCGGCCTGGAGGTGGATAAGGCCTGGCAGGCACTCAGGCATGCCAACTACTGGTGGCTATTGCCCGGAGTGGCAGTTTATTTTGTCGGTGTGTGGGTGCGCGCCTGGCGCTGGCACTATCTGTTACGCCCGGTGAAGAAAATTCCTACCGCCACCATGTTTCCAATTGTAGCGATTGGCTATATGGGCAACAACATTTTCCCCGCCCGGGCGGGTGAAGTCTTGAGGGCTGCTATCCTCAAACAGCGCGAGGGAGTTCCTATCTCCACCTCGCTGGCGACGGTGATTATCGAACGCATCTATGATGGCGTGGCAATGCTGGCATTTATCTTTCTCAACCTGCCGGAGCTGGCCCACCTGACCGGCAGCTCGGGTGCAGCCGGGAATCTGTCCATTCGCACCCTGGCGATTTATGGATCAGTGGTGTTCATCGGTGCACTGCTGGTTTTCCTGCTGGCTGCTATGTTTCCCCAGCTGACCGAGCGCATCCTGGGTTGGTGTATCGAGCATTTCCTGCCAGCCCGCATCCGCCAGAAAACCAGACAGATCACATTTAGCTTCCTTTCCGGGCTGGAATCGCTGGCCTCACCATTCGAAGCACTGATGGTCTTCATCACCACAGTAGTCATCTGGCTGTTCGAAACTGGAAAATACTGGTTTGTGATGCATGCCTTCAATTTCCAGGTCAGTTTCTTTACCCTCATGTTGATGAATGGAGTTGTCAACCTGGCCACCACGCTCCCCTCGGCCCCCGGTTATGTGGGCACCTTTGATGCGCCGGGGATTGCTGTCCTGGGGGCTTATGGCGTCCAACGGGAAGTGGCTACCAGCTACACGCTGGTACTGCATGTGGCGCTGTGGTTCCCAATCACTGCCCTGGGAGCTTACTATTATCTACGCCAGCCATTGCGCTGGGGGTGGGATATCAAAGGATCGCAGGAAAGATGAAAATAGCTGTCATTGGAGCTGGAATGGGCGGGATGGCCGCTGCCTACGATCTGGTGCGCGCCGGCCACCAGGTGACGATCTTCGAGGGGGCTGAAGCTGTCGGTGGGTTAGCGGCAGGTTTCAAGGAACCAGGCTGG
>Ga0315268_10002178_pt1 | contig 22333 bp, 22 predicted proteins | sample C1_top_MG_FD_204535 | JGI IMG/M metagenome (GOLD analysis project Ga0315268, IMG submission 204535) | Sediment microbial communities from Yellowstone Lake, YNP, Wyoming, USA - C1_top | ecosystem: Environmental > Aquatic > Freshwater > Lake > Sediment | place: USA: Wyoming | collected 2017-08-01 | reverse complement strand
CAGCGCGCCCTGTTTGGCCACGACGGCGCGCAACGGAGTGCGCGCCCTACCACCGCCGTCGAGGGCCAGCTTGTACTGTGCGGAGACACTTCGTTTCATGCGATCATCAAGAATCGGATCCAAAACTGCGGCCCTCGCAGCCTTGGAATTCGCGGACGGCCCAATTCGCAATTTGCATTCTACAATTTACAATTTGCAGTTCCCTGCTCGCGGCGCTGACAGCGCACAGCGTTTGGAGTGGGCGAGGTTGCTCCCGCTCTCGCGCACGACGGACGGTGCTGACCAGTCGGACAGGTCGGACGTGTCGGACGGCGGTGGTGTCAGCAAGCAGGCGCACTCCAGACGCTGCGCGCCTCGCGCTCTGCCGTGGAGCCAACACGCCCCGGCTCTCACCGCTTGTACCAGTCCCGCAGGCGCACTTCGATGCCCTCTTTGTCCCCGATCAATTGCTTGAGCTTCTCCAAGTCCGAGCCGCGGCAGTGGTAAGGATAGAGAATCTTCGGGCGGAATTCGCGCGCCGCGCGGGCCGCCTGCTCGACGTCCATCGTGTAAGGCAGGTTCACGCACAGGAATGCCACGTCAATGTTTTTCAACGCCAGCATCTCCGGAATAGCTTCGGTGTCGCCGCTCAAGTACACACGCAGGCCGCCCATGTTCAGCACGTAGCCGTTGTCTCGGCCTTTGGGATGGAACTGCGAGCGCTCGGGCGTCAGATTGTATGCTGGAACCGCCTCGACCTTGAGCCCCAGCAGTTCTTTGCTTTGGCCGTTAGCCAGCGAAGTGGCGCGCGAGCGCAACTCGGCTGGCAGTTGCTCCACGACGGTCGGCGGGGCGATCAGGGCGGTCTTTTCACCGACCACGGCTTTGAGCGTGGCTGGATCGAAATGGTCTCCGTGGAGGTGGGTGACGAGCACCAAGTCAGGCGCCGCGAGGTCAGCGAACCGCTGGGCGCCGCCCACGGGGTCCACATATACCGTCTTGCCCTGCCAGCCCAGGGCCAGGGTGGCATGGTTGATGGGATGGACGATCAACTCAACCTCCTTGGCGGTGATGCGATCGCCCGTCAGTCCGTTGCCGGCGGCCAGCAGCGACGTGCTCGCGACGAGCAAGGCGGCGGCCAGGCCAGCCGCCAGCCGCGGGGGCCTACGGTTCAATGCTTTTTTGACCCGAAAATGCTCTTCGGCCCTGACAGCGCGAAGCGTTTGGAGTGCGCCGGCTTGCCGGCGCTTTTGGACCCACTGCGGACTGAAAGCGGGAGCAAGCTCCCGCACGCCAAACGCTTCGCGCCAGCCACCGCCTGTCCCATTCTCATTGTTTGTTGTGCCGCGCGGGGCATGGCGTCTGCCCCCGCGAACGAAGCAGATCCGAGGGAGTGCCGGCCCGTCCTGGGCTTTGCGGTCGTTGTTTCTAGTGCTGAGTGTGCGCATAAAGTCTTCGCCATTGTTAAGCGCCGCCAGAGTCAACCTCCCCGGCGCCACTGTCAAGCGGCGGCGGAGGGCGGGACTTGGGTCTTGACAGCGTGGCTGGTTTGCCTTTATCTACAAGCCGTGATAAGCGCCGATTCTTCTGCTCCTTCACGTTGGCTGCGGCTGGTTTATTTGGCGGCCGCGTGCGCTCACGCCGGCTGGGGTTCGGCAGCGGGCAGCAACCGGCAAGGCTTCACGACGCGGGTAATGCGGCTTTCGAGCTTGTCCTTCCCGATTTCCAAGTCGTAATGGGTCTGCAAATCGAGCCACCAAGCGGGCCGGGTGCCGAAGTAGCGTGAGAGCCGCAAGGCGGTGTCGGCGGTCACGGCTCGCCGACCGCGCACCAGTTGGCTGATGCGAATCGGTGTGACGCCCACGGCCTTGGCCAGGGCGTAGCGACTCAGCCAAAGCGGCTCCATGAAGTCATGGAGCAGTATCTCGCCCGGATGGACCGGCGGGAGTTTCTTCGTATCCATAGCCTTAATGCTATCGAGGCACAAAAAGGTGTCAATCGCTCAGTCGGCCAACGGGTTGGCACCGGTAATCACACTCGCCTGCCATTCTGTGCCATTAACCTTGCCTGACCTGTGGCGCGCGGCCAGAATCACCCGCGTGCGCAAGCAAGCAATAGCGGGGCGCGGCGTTCGGCTCCTGACGCTCTGCGTGGCCCTGGCTGGAGGGCGCGAAGCCTCAGCCAATGACCAGCCGCAATGGGGCCAGCGGCACACGCGGAACATGGTCTCGGAGGAGCGCAACCTGCCGGACACGTTTGACCCCAAAACGGGCAAGAACATCAAATGGTCGGCGGCGCTAGGCACGGAGACTCACTCCACGGCGGTCATTGCCAATGGCCGGGTGTTGATCGGCACCAACAATGGTCATCCGCGCGATGTGCGGCGCCAAGGCGACCGCGGCGTGTTGATGTGCTTCGACGAGAAAGACGGGCGCCTTTGCTGGCAATTGGTCGTGCCCAAGATCACGATAAGCCCGTGGTGGGACTGGCCCCACTCGGGCATTTGCTCTCCGGCCACGGTTGAGGGCGACCGCGTCTATGTCGTCAGCAATCGGGGCGAAGTGATGTGCCTTGATCTCCAGGGCCTGGCCAACGGCAACGACGGGCCATTCCGCGACGAGGCGGCGCACGCCGTCCCGCCGGGCGAGGCGGCCATTGAGTTGGGGCCGCTTGACGCGGACATCTTGTGGCTGTTGGACATGCCCAACCAGTTGGGGGTGCGGCAGCACGACGCCGCTCATTGTTCGATCCTTCTTTATGGGCAGTACCTCTACGTCAACACTTCCAATGGGGTGGACGACACCCATCACAAGATCACCGCGCCGGACGCGCCAAGCCTGGTGGTCATTGACAAGACCACGGGCCGGTTGGTGGCGCAAGATCACGAGCGCATCGGCCCGCGGATTTTCCATTCCACCTGGGCCTCCCCGGCGTTGGGCGAAGTCAACGGGCAGCCGCTGGTCATTTTCGCCGGCGGCGACGGCGTGATCTATGCCTTCGCCGCGCTCAAGTCGCCGCCGGCTGCGGACGCGCCTTCAGCCGTGGCCAGCGCCGGTGCGGCAGAACTCCGGCCAGCCCAACCGACCAACGCGGTGGCGGCGCTCAAGAAGGTGTGGCAATTCGATTGCGATCCGACCGCCCCGAAAGAGGACGTGCACCGCTACAATGGCAACCGGCGCGAAAGCCCCAGCAACGTCAAGAGCATCCCGGTCTTCTGCGACAACCGCGTCTATGTAACTGTCGGCGGGGACCTTTGGTGGGGCAAGAACCAGGCCTGGCTCAAGTGCATTGACGCCACCAAGACGGGCGACATCACGCCCACGGGCGAGGTGTGGTCGTATCCCTTGGAGCGCCACTGCATGGCCACGCCGGCGGTCCGCGACGGATTGGCGTTTGCGGCCGATTGCGGCCAAAAAATCCACTGTGTGGACGCGCAAACGGGTCAGCCGTATTGGACGCATGAGGCCGGGGGCGAACTGTGGGCTTCGCCCCTGGTGGCGGATGGCAAGGTCTATGTGGGCACGCGGCGCGGCGTTTTCTGGGTGCTGGCTGCCAGCAAGGCGAAGAAAGTGCTGAGCAAGATTGACCTGGGCGTTGACCAGGGCGAGGCCATCAGCAGCACAGCAGTCGCGGCCAACGGGGTGCTCTACTTCGCCACCATGAGCCGGCTCTACGCGGTGCAGAGCCCCGGACGGTAGGTAAACGCCTTTTCGTTCTCGTCCTCCTTCTCGTCCTCCGAACACACGCGCTCCGCAAGCCGGCTGCAGGCCTGCCCAGTGATGCTATGCGCCACGTCGCTGCAGACCGGCCTGCTCGTAAACCGCATCAATCACCCGCATGTTGGCAATCGCATCTTCGGCGTTGGTCGCCATTTCACCTCTGCCCCGAACCGCCTCAACAAAAGCCCGCAGTTGATAGGTGAAAGTCGGTTCACCGGGCACCCGCTCGCAACGAACTGCCTGTCCCCGCCGCACCGTCAGCCGATGGTACAAATGGGGATGAAACGGCCCCGTGACGCGCAGCTCCCCCTCGGTGCCCTCAACCACGGCTCGCGCGCGCAGCAGAATCCTCGAAAACAAGGAACACACAAACCGCCCGGTGCGTCCGTCAGGAAACTGCAACTCCGCCCGCATGAACCGGTCCACCTGCGGGGAAGACAGGCGCGCTTGCGCCTTGATCACCTTGGGCTCAGCGCCCGCCAGATAGCGGATGAGGTTGATGGCGTAACAGCCAAGGTCCATCGTGGCACCGCCGGCGAGCTCGTACCGGTAGCGGATGTCGCCAGGGAAGATCAGGGGCACGCAGAAATGCGCCTCCAGGTGGCGGACCGTGCCCAGCTCGCCACTGGCGACGATGGCTTTGAGCCGCGCCGCGAGCGGATGGTAGCGGTAATGGAAGGCTTCTGCCAGCACCAGCTTGGTCTGTGCCGCCACGTCCGCCATCCGCTGAGCCTGCTGGGCATTCGCGGCTATCGGCTTCTCGCAGAGCACGTGTTTGCCGGCTTTCAGCGCCCGGATTGCCCATTCAGCGTGAAGACCGTTGGGAAGGGGAATATAGACCGCATCCAGTTCTGGGTCCCGGATCAAGTCCTCGTAGGTCTCATGGACTCGCGGGAGGCCGTGCCGTTGGGCGAAGGCCCGGGCCCGGCGGGGGTCCCGCGCCGCCACCGCAATCACCCAAGCCTCCGGCACGGCCCGTGCCGGCCGAATGAGGGCTGCCGGGGCAATGCGGGCGGCGCCCAACAGGCCCAACCGCACCCTGTTGCTGGCATTCATACCCGTCGTTTCCGAAGCGCGAGCCGGAGCGTCGGCTCAACCGTTCTGTTTATCCGAGGCCGCGAGGCAGCAAGATAATCAGGTGGTCAGCCTTAGCCAGCCCAAAATGAACAACACAAACGTGCGCGCCCAAGAGAACCCGTTCGGGGTCAGGTCCGTGAGTGTCGAGCCGACGACGCTTTAACCGACGTCACAGCCCGAGAACCACAGCCTTCCACTCCGCAGAGATCAGTTAACAACCCCAGGGCGCGCCAAGGGCGACCAACTTCGCCGCCCAGAAACTTTTCGCGCTTGCCGATTGGCAAGACAGTGGGCATGCTTCCCAAGCGGTGAGCAGTGGATTCACTGGCTGCACCCAGTGGCATAGACTATGGCATAAGCCCCCGATAGCAAATCGCAATCGGCACGACATGATGGTGTTGTGAAGATGAAAAAAGAGACTGAAGGTCTGCTCCACCTCCGCCTCCCATGAAGCGCCTGCTCTTAGCCCGGCCTTTGGGCCGGCAAGGCGTCACGGACCGGCTCAAGCCGGCACCAGAAACCAAACGCTGCGGTTCACGGGCGCAGGGCGCGTTCGAAGCCCGGACCGCGGCTGACCTCTCCTGACCGCGGTGCCCACTGACGGTCCAAGCTCGGCCGCGAAGCCCGCTCCCGCTGGTGTGTCCCCAGGCGGCGGTCGCCGCCGCTGGCCCCGGCTGGGCGCGCCGTTTCGGTGGTGGCGCATCGGCGTTTGGATGCTGGCCCTGACCGTCTTGGTCGTTTTGGTGTATTTGAACCAAGTTGGTTTGCCGGACTTCCTCAAGACGCAGCTGCAGAAGGAGCTGCAGGCACGCGGACTGGACCTGCAGTTCGAGCGGCTGCGCCTGCGGTGGTATCGCGGCGTTGTTGCCGACGCGGTGACGCTGGGAACGACCACGCAGCTCGAAGGCCCGAAGGCTCACTTCGGCCAAGTGGCGCTGCGCTTCAACCACCGCGCGCTGTGCCGGCTCCGCTTCGACGTGGCAGCGCTGGCGATTCGCGATGGCCGGCTCGTGCTGCCCCTCCTCGAGCGCGGCCAGCCGCCGGCGCAGGTTGCCCTGGAGCGCATCCGCACCCAGTTGCGCTTCCTCCCCGGCGACCAATGGGAACTGGACGAGTTCGACGCCGAGTTTCTCGGCGCCAAAATTCACCTGGCTGGCACCCTGACCAATGCGACTGCTCTGCGGCCGTGGTGGGAGCCGCCGAAGGCCGACGAGCCCGCCCCGGTCTGGCAGACGCAACTGCGCCAGTTGGCGGATGCCCGCCGCCAGATGCGTTTCAGCGCCCCACCGAGCCTGCGGTTGCGTTTTCGCGGCGACGCCCGCGCCCCGGCTGCCTTCGCGGCGGATTTGAAGTGCCAGATCGCCGCGGCGCAAACGCCGTGGGGCTGGCTGCGCGACTTGCGCCTAGCCGCCCAGTTGAACGCCACGCCCGCCACCAATGGCTGGTCCAACGGGGCCCTGACCCTCACGGTTAGCAACGCCGTCACTCGCCGGGCGCAGCTAAACCAAGCCCGGCTCCAGGCGCACTGGGCGCAGCCGGCGACCAATGCCCTGCCCGGTTGGGTGGACTGGGACTTGACGGCAGCCAGGGCGAGAAAAGGCCAAGTGAGTCTTCAGAACGCGGCCCTCCACGGCCACAGCGCGGCGCCGGGGCCGGGGCTGTCCTTTTGGCGGACGGAACTGGCCTTCTCGGCTGGGCAAATCACAACTGAATGGGGCAGCTCGGCCAGCAACCAATTGTCCGGGTGGCTGGTTCACTCGCTGACCAACTTTCTGCCCCAGCAAGGCGGGGCCAGCGTGTGCCTCGGCCCAGTGGATTCGCGCTGGGGACGAGCCGAGGAACTGCGGCTGGACAACGTGGTGGCGCGCGCGGTGGAGCCGGGGCCGGCAACAGACCAGCCGCAGGCGTGGTGGCGAGACTTGGCGCGGTATCAAGTGGCGGGCCAGCTTCTGGCTACCAACGTGGTCGCGCCCACCCTGCAACTGGAGCAACTGACCACCTCATTCGCTTGGGCCGCCCCGCGACTGCTGCTCGCCAATTGCCAGGCCCAACTCTACGGCGGCAGCTTGCTCGCCCCTGAAACCCACTTGGCGGTGGACACCCGCGAGTTATATGCGCGCCTGGCGTCCAACTTCGATCTGCAGCGCCTCGCCCCGTTGCTCACCACCAATGCCCAGCGGTGGCTGGCGCAGTTCAGTTGGCAGACCCCGCCGCAGCTCGCCGCCGAACTGCGCCTGGTGCTGCCGGCCTGGACTAACGCGGCGCCAGACTGGCGGGGCGAGGTCCAGCCGACTGTTGTGCTCAGCGGCCAGCTTGTTTGTGGCCAAGGGGCATATCGCGGCATCCAGGTCAATTCCGCCCGCACCTCGTTCAGCTTCTCCAACCTGGTGTGGCGTCTGCCGGACCTGCTCATCACCCGCCCGGAGGGAACCGCCCAGTTGGCCTACACCGGCCAAGCTCTCACGCTGGACTACCATTGGCATGGCCGAACCCAACTCGACCCCGCGGCCGCGCGCCCGCTGCTGGACGAACCGGCTCAACGCGCCCTGGACTACTTCGTGTTCAGCGGCCCGCCGACGATTGAAGGTGAGGTGTGGGGACGCTGGTATGACCACGAACGCACCGGCTTCGCCCTTCAGGTCCGCGCCACTAATTTCGTCTATCGCGGCGAGCCTTGCGACGATTTCAGCGGCAGCCTCCAGTTCACCAACTCTTTCCTCTTCGCCACCAACGTCGCCATCCGCTGCGGCGGCGAATGGGCCATGGCCCCCGCCGTGGGTTTCAACGTCACCAACCGCTGGCTTTATTTCACCAACGCGGAGAGCTGCCTGGACGTCCAGCGCGTCGCCAGAGTCATCGGGACCAACACCGCCGACGGACTGGCGCCGTATCGCTTCGACCGCCCGCCGGCCGCGCGCGTCAACGGCCGCGTCCTGGCGCACGGTCAAATGCCGCCCGCCGATATGACCTTCGAGTTGGCGGGCGGGCCGTTTCATTATTGGCGGTTCAACGTGGACAACATCCGCGGCGCTGTGCACTGGCAAACCAACCTGGTCACCATCAGCCGTCTGTGCGCCACCAACTTTTACAGCGCCGGTCCCGCCAGAGGGCAGTTTGCCGGGGACATCGGCATCGTCCTGCGTCCCGGTGCGGCCGAAGTGCAGTTCCACGCCCGGATCACCAACGCCGATTTGCACCTGCTGCTGGCTGACCTGGCCTCGCCCACTAACAAGCTGGAGGGCACCCTCGGCGGCTTTGTGGACGTCACCCACCTTGACAGCGCGGACTGGCACAGTTGGCAGGGCGCCGGCCAACTCCAAATGCGCGACGGCTTGCTTTGGGACCTGCCGCTCTTCGGCATCTTCTCGCCGGTGCTTAACGTCTTTGTGCCGGGCCTGGGCAAGAGCCGCGCCAAAGCCGCCGAGGCGGCCTTCACCATCCAGGCCAGCGTCATCCACACCAAAGACCTGCAAATCAACGCGCCGCCCGTCCGGCTTCACTACGCGGGCAAGGTGGATTTCGCTGGCAACGTGGATGCGCGGGTCCAAGCGGAAGTGCTCCGCGGGGCGCCCTTGGTGGGGCCGCTGGTCAGCCTGGCCTTCTCGCCGCTAAGCAAGCTCTTCGAATACAAGGTCACCGGCACCCTGATCGATCCCAAGAGCGAGCCCCGCTACATCCCCAAGCCCATTGACTCGCTGCTCCATCCTTTCCGCACGCTCAAGGGGCTTTTCCAGGGCGAGCCGCCGCCGCCATAGCGGCGCCAGCCATTGGCCATTGCCATCCCGCCGCCCAGGCTTCCCGGGACCAGAAGGCATGCCACCCCGCCCGGCGCGATGAGCCATGAAAACGGGACTGGGGCTGCACGGGGCGCGAAGCGTCTGGGGTGCGGGAGCTTGCTCTGGCTTTCAGACCGACTGCTGCCAAAAGCGCCGGCAAGCCGCCGCACTCCAAACGCCGCGCGGTGTCCGAGCCGGTCTGCAGTCCCAGGTCAGGCTTCGCGCCGCAGGTGGCGCCACAAACGATGAAGACGGGATGGCGACGGCTGGCGCGAAGCGTCTTGGGCTGCGCCAGTCCTCTGGCGCTTTCGGCCGCGCACTGGTGGGAAAAGCGGCAGAGGACTGCCGCACTCCAAAACGCCGCGCGGTGTCCGAGCCGGTCTGCAGTCCCAGGTCAGGCTTCGCGCCGCAGGTGGCGCCACAAACGATGAAGACGGGATGGCGACGGCTGGCGCGAGGCGTCTTGGGCTGCGCCAGTCCTCTGGCGCTTTCGGTCGCGCACTGGTGGGAAAAGCAGCAGAGGACTGCCGCACTCCAAAACGCTTCGCGCGGACCGAGCCGACGGGCGTTTTTTCTGATCAGTACTTCTTGACAAACTTCCGGCGTGATTCCTCCGCCGCCTGGGCCGGGCCTTGAGCCTCCGGCTGGCCGGGCGGTTTGGCCGTAGCCTCGGCTGGCGCCGAGGCAGCGGCAGCCTCAGGGCTTGGCGCGGGGGCGGCCGGGGCGCGGTCCACGGCTTCAACGAAATGCATCCGCAGTTCGGTCAGGCTCTGTTGGAGCAAGTCTTGTTCGATTTTATCGAGGTTCCCGCGCGTCTTGGCGGCCAGCATCTCCAGCGTGTCTATGAACATCGTGGCCACGTCCAAGTCGGGCTTGTGTTCCTGATCGCCGGGGCGTGAGAGCTTGCCGAGGGCAGCCAGCGCCAGGTTGGTCTGCTGCATGACCAAGTTGGCAAAAAGGACCGAGAAAGCGGCTCGGCGCGCGGCTTCGGCGGCCTCAGGACTGGGTGTGGAGTCGTTGCTCATTCCGGTAGGCTGGGCTTCTGTCGTTTGATTTCGCCGATTAAGAACTTGACCAGGCAGCGGAGCCTGGCTTCGAGGTCCTCGGTTTCGAGGATGACCTGCCGTTGTTCGGCCCTGGGCAGGAGGGTGGCGGAGACCAGGTCCGCCAACTGTTCGGGGGCGTCCAGCTTGGTGAGCTTCTGGAGCACGTGCCGGAAGGCCTGGAGGGCGACTGGCTCATCCGTGGCCTGGATGCCTGGCGGGAGGGGCTTTTCCAGGGCCTTGAAGGGCAGGTCCAGCCCCAGTTGGAGGCGTTCTTTGACCAACTCCATGACCTTGGCCGCCAGGGCGTGGACGGCCACCGAGGCGCCGACCGCCGGGGGCAAAAGCCGGATGCGGCAAACCCGGTAGGGCCGGTAACGCACGGTGCGGGTCAGCTCCACGCGGGCGATCCCCTGCAGGATCAGGTTGGCCGTGCCGTCCCGGTTGCGCACGCAGGCGCGAATCAGGCCCAGGCCCGCGATTGCCGCCGGGCTTTCGACAGTGCGTCCACGCCTCTGCATCGCCAGGGAAAGCATCCGGTCCGACGCCAGAGCGTCGGCCAGCAGCCGGCGATGGCGCGGCTCATAGATGTGCAGCGGCACCATCGCCTGCGGGAACAGGATGACGTTTGGCAACGTCACCACCGGCACCTCGGTCGGCAGTCGCATGAATACATATTACGGTCCGGCGTCAATAATAGCAAGGGGCAGGCTTGGTTGATTTTCGGGCTTGCCCAAGCGGCCGGCTAAAGTTATACTGACAGAAAACTAAGATGAAAGCAGCGGTAGTCATCCTGATAGTACTCTCCCTGGGCTTAGGCGTGGGGCTGGTCATCCGCCACAAGAAGGCCAATGACCAGAAGGCGAAGCTGGAGGCGAGCATCACGCAGTTGTCCACTTCGTTCAATCGCACGAGCGCCGACTTGCACACGCAGGTCGAAGTCAATCGCGGTCTCACCAACAACCTGCAGCAGAAAAGCAGGGAGCTGGAGAGCGCCACCAAACAGTTGAACGAAACCAAAGAAGTGCTCGCCAAGAGCCAGGCCGAGGCCGAGGCGTCCACCAAAGCCGCCAAAGCCGCGGAGGCCGAAATTGCCAAGCGCGACACCAAAATCAACGAACTGGAGGCCCAGAACCTCGCGCTCGACAAGCAGGCCAACGAGCTCAAAGCCGCCATCAGCGGCCTGGAAGCCCAGATCGCCGAGACCCAAAAGAAGCTGGCCACTCCGGAAGGCGACCGCGAGTTCCTCCTGAAGGAACTGAAGCGATTGCAGGCCGACAAAGCCGAGCTGGAACGGCAGCTCAACGACCTGGCCGTCTTGAAGGAGCGGGTCCGCAAGCTTAAGGAGGAACTGGCGATCTCGCAACGTTTGGAGTGGGTGCGGCGGGGACTCTACACCGCCGGCAGCCAGAAGGGCGGGGAGTTGCTCCAGCGGGGCGTGGGCAAGGAATTGGGCGAGGCAAAGACCAATCAGAGCATCAACGTGGAGATGAGGCGCGGCGGCCCCACGACCATCCAGGCGCCGGGCACGCCCTCGCAGAAGAAGTGAGCCGTTCGGACTTGCTCACTGATTCGTTTGGCCGCGCCATCCGCGACCTGCGGGTCAGCCTCACCGACCGCTGCAACTTTCGTTGTCTCTACTGCTCGCCGCCGCCCGAGGGGCCCGCGGCGTTTGCCCGCACGAGGCTGCTGTTTCGGCACGAGGCCCCGGCGTGGCCGCCGCCGGTCTGGGCGCCGCGCGCGGCGATGCTCACCTTCGCTGAACTGGAGCGCGTCGTCCGGCTGGCGGTCGAATTGGGGATTCGCAAGGTGCGCCTGACCGGCGGCGAGCCGTTGCTCCGGCAAGGCGTCGAAGGTCTGGTCGCCAGGCTGGCGCGCATCCCCGGCCTCGCCGACCTGGCGATGACCACCAACGGCTTGGTCTTCCCGCAAAAAGGCCGGGCTCTCCGCGCCGCCGGCCTGCGGCGCCTCAGCCTCAGCCTCGATTCGGTGGCGCCGGCCAACTTCAAGCGGATCACCGGCCGGGACGGTTTGGGGCAAGTGCTGGCCAGCATTGCGCTGGCGCGCCAACTGGGGCTGGAACCTGTCAAGCTCAACGCGGTGATCGTGCGCGGGCTCAATGACCACGAAGTCGAAGCGCTGGCCCTCTTCGCGCAGGCAAACGGGCTGAACTTGCGGTTCATTGAGTATATGCCCTTGGACGCCAGCCGGGCGTGGAGGCGCGAGTTGGTCGTGCCCGGCCGCGAGCTCCTCGCCCGCCTGCGGGCGCGATTCCGCTTGGTGGCCGTCAAACCCGCCAACCCGGCCGAAACCGCCCGCCGCTGGGCCTTCGCCGATGGCCCGGGCGAACTGGGCATCATCGCGCCGGTCACCGAGCCGTTTTGCGCCCACTGCAACCGGCTGCGGCTGACGGCCGACGGCAAGGTCCGCACCTGCCTCTTCAGCCAGCGGGAGCACGATCTCAAACCGCTCTTGCGCGACGGCGCTTCGGATGAAGAGCTGCGCACGCAGATGCGGGCGATCGTTTCGACGAAGGAGGCAGGCCACCACCTTGGCGAACCGCGTGGCAGCCAGCCCGCGCGCCCAATGAGCCGCATCGGGGGATGACTGATTATGCTTGCTGGGCGGGCGCGGGTGCGGCTAAATCGCGGGCGCGGATTTTGCCAGGGCCCATGGAATGCGGACTTACAAACCCCGCCAGGGCCGGAAGGCAGCAACGGTAGTCTGCTCCGCATCTGCCGTGGTCACCCTGGCTTTTTTTCAACGTGAGCTACGAGGTCATCGCGCGCAAGTATCGCCCGCAGCGGTTCGCTGAGGTGGTGGGGCAGGAGCACGTCACCCAGACCCTCAGCAACGCCATCCAGCAGGGCCGCATCGCCCATGCCTACCTCTTCTGCGGACCGCGCGGCACCGGCAAAACCACCATCGCCCGCATCTTCGCCAAATGCCTCAACTGCGCCGGCGGCCCCAAGGTGGACTTCGAGGACAACGACCCCCACTGCCGCGAGATCGCCGAGGGCCGCTCCATTGATGTCCTGGAAATTGACGGCGCCAGCAACAACGGCGTCGAGCAGGTGCGCGAATTGCGCGAGACCGTCAAGTACGCCCCCGCCAACTCCAGGTTCAAGCTCTACATCATTGACGAAGTCCACATGCTTTCGGTGCCGGCTTTCAACGCCTTGCTCAAAACCCTGGAGGAGCCGCCGGCGCACGTGAAGTTCATGTTCGCCACGACCGATCCGGAGAAGGTCCTGCCCACGATCCTCTCCCGCTGCCAACGATTTGACTTGCGCCGCATCCCCTCGGTCTTGATCGCCAAACACCTGGGCAAGATCGCGCCGTTGGAAGGGGTGCGGATTGACGAAGCGGCCCTCGACGCCATTGCCCGCGGCGCCGACGGCGCGCTGCGCGACGCCGAGTCCGCCCTCGACCAGTTGATCAGCTTCTGCGGCAAGGAGATTGTCGAAGCGGACGTGCTTTCGATGTTTGGCCTGACTGCGCGCGCCCAACTGCGCGCCCTGGCCAGGGGCGTGTTGGAAGGCCAGACCGCCCAGGTGCTGCGGGAGCTGGACGAATTGGCCCGCAACGGCAAGGACCTTGGCCGGCTGCTCTCGGACCTGCTCAACCACTTTCGCAACCTGTTGATCTACCAGGTCGCGCGGGGCGACCTGCGCCTGCTCGACGTGACCGAGGCGGAGGCTGCCGCCCTTAAAGAGCAATCGGGGCAGGTCAGTTCCGAGGCCCTAACCCGCCTCTTGGAGGTGCTCACCGAGAGCGAAGCGCAGTGGCGGGATGCGGTCTCGAAGAAGATTACCCTCGAGGTGGCGCTGCTCAAGGCGATCGAAGCCCTCAACGCGGTGAGCCTTGACGCCGTGCTGCGGCAACTGAATCGGTTGCGCTTGGAGGAAGGCCCCGCCGTTGCCTCAGCCTCGCTGCCGCCGGTTGCAGCCACGCTGCCATTGCTCGCCGCGGCCCCGGCGCCAGCAGCACTCCGGGAAGAAGGCATGCCCGCTCAGCCGGCCAGTCCAGCCAACGGCGGCCAGGGCGGCGGTCGCCCCCTGGCAACTGGAGCCAGCCTGTCCGCGACTCGCCCGGACTTGGGCGCGCTCTGGAACAACGCCCTTGAAGCCATCGGACGAGTCAGCCCGATGACCAAGAGCTATCTCCTGAAGGCTTCCCCAATCTCCCTGGACAACGGCGCCTTGACCGTGGGCTTCGACCCCGAATTTGCCGAGTACATTCCGCTGGTGGACACGGCGCGAAGCCATGCCTTGCTGCAAACGAAGCTCAAGGAACTCGGCTTGGGCGACGCGCGGGTGAAGTTTATCCGGGCGGACAGCGCCGCGGCGGATGCTTTGTGCTCTGCCGTCGTGCGGCCCGCGGCGGCGGCTTGCGCTCAGCCCATTCCGCCGCCAGCACCGCCAACGCCGCCGGCACCCTCGCCACCGCCGACGGCACCAAAGAGCAGTGCCGAAACGAACAAAGTGGCCAAGCCAACCCTGGAGGATTTGAAAAATGACCCGCTGATCAAGCAAGCCCTCGAGGAGTTCCGCGGGCAGATCGTGGACATCCACGCCTGACCGCGCCTCCCACCCTCAACTCTCAACTATCAACCCTCAACGCTCGCTCACATCGCATGTCCAGCCTTGGCAAACTAATGAAGCAGGCGACGCGCATGCAGCGTCAAATCGAGACCGTGCAGCAACAACTGGCGGCCCGCACCGTCGAAGCCACCAGCGGCGGCGGCGTGGTCAAAGCCGTGGCCCGCTGTGACGGCACACTGGCCGGGCTCAAGATTGACCCCCAAGCCGTCAACCCCGCCGACGTGCCGTTGCTGGAGGACCTGGTGCTCACCGCCGTCAACAACGCTCTTGAGCGGGCCAAGGAAACCGCGGCCGCGGAAATGAACAAAGTGACCGGCGGCCTGAACCTTCCGGGCGCAATGTGAGTTTGGGCAATCGGTCTTGCCACAGACGGCGGGCCGGCTGCGTCGCTTGATTGCCCTCACGTGGTCCGACGCGTCTGACTCCCCCGACCTGTCTGACTCACCATCAACCATCAACTATCCACCCTCAATCAACCATGCCCGCCCTGCCTGGACCGGTCACTGACTTGATCGCCGCCTTGGGCAAGTTGCCCGGCATCGGTCCGCGCACGGCCGAACGCCTGGCGCTGCACTTGGTGCAGGCGGACGCGGAGGTTGTGCGCCGGCTCGCGCAGGCCCTGCTCAACGCCCGCGAGAAAGTCCAGACTTGCGGCCTTTGCGGGGCTTTATGCGAGAGCCAACCCTGCGCCCTCTGCGCGGATGAACGGCGCGACGGCTCAATCGTATGCGTCGTGGAAAAGCCCGTGGACGTTCTGCTGCTGGAAAAGGCCGGGACCTACCGGGGCAAATACCACGTGCTGGGCGGCAAGCTCTCGCCCCTCAACGGCATTGAGCCGGAGGACTTGCGCATTGCGGAACTGGAGACCCGCCTCCAACAGGCCCCCATCCAAGAGATCATTTTGGCCCTCCCCACCGACGTGGAAGGCGACGCGACCAGTTACTACCTCGCCAAGCGCCTGAGTGAACGCGGGGTCAAGATTTCCCGCATTGCCCATGGTCTGCCCGCCGGGTCGGGGCTGGAGTTCGCCGACGAACTGACGTTGAGCCGGGCACTGGAAGGCCGCCGGCCGCTTTAGCAGTGAGAGTTGAGAGACAGGATGAGTTGAGAGACGGAATGAGTTGAGAGTTGAGAGGGGGGCGGTGGCTGTCTCTCAACTCTCAACTCAAATCCCTCTCAACTCCGGTCCGTGGACACTGTAAGCTGCCAATGATTACTCCCAAAGCTGTCGTTTTTGATCTAGGCAAGGTCCTGGTCGAGTTTGATTTTGGGATTGCGCTCCGCCGGTTCTTGCCGCTGACAACCGTCCCGTTGACGCAACTCGTGCGCCTGATTGATCAGTCGCCGCTGCTCCACCAATACGAACGCGGGCTGCTGAGCACCGAGGAGTTTTTTGCCCAAGTACGCGCGCTCTCGGGCTTTCAGGGCACACTCGAAGAGTTCGGCCCCAAGTTTGGCGACATCTTCACCGAAATCGGCCCGATGGTTGACCTCCACGCCCAATTGCGCCAGCGCGGCGCGCCCACTTACATCTTCTCCAACACCAACGAGCTGGCGATTCGCCACATCCGGCAGCGGTTTGCCTTCTTCAGCCAATTCGATGGCTACGTATTGTCATACGAGCAACACCTGATGAAGCCGGAGCCGGGTCTCTACGAGGCCCTGGAGCGCATGGCGGGGTTGCGCGGCGCGGATTTGTTCTACCTGGACGACTGCCCGGAGTACGTGGCGGCGGGCTGGGCGCGCGGCTGGCAAGGCGTCGTGCACGAGACGCCCGAGGAATCGCGCGCCGCGCTGGTTTCCGCCGGCCTACTGTGAACTGATAGGAAACTGCTTTTTTGACGCCCGGCGGGTGAATGCCGCCCCGGGGCTGATCCCGCCTTAGGGAGAGCTGAAGAATCAACGTATCAGCCAGTCTCCTCCAGCGGCGGGGCGGGAACTCTTACCGCTTTTTCCTGCAACGTGCACGACAAGGCAATTCTCCAGGATCATTATCCTATGGATAGGAATGCCGAGACTTCTGAAAAGGGTCCTGACACCGTCTTCATTTCGATAGGGCAGAAACTCGGGCAGAGAATCAATCAGGAGTCTGGGACTGCCTGATTCCCGGCGGGCTTGCTTCAACGCGCCAGCGACGCTCTTCGCCACCTTCCTCTCCTTCCTGGACAGGAAGATCTGGCCTTTGATCAGCGTCAGAAAGGCGCTGAAAAAACCAAGGTTGGCTTCCCTCCTCACGGCCGCAAAGGAAGCAATTGGATTGAGCGCAAAAAGCTCGAAAGTCCGCCTAGCACGCCAAATGCCTTTGTCCGTAATCAGACCGAGCTTTCTCATAAGCCCTTCCATGCTCGGACTGGCTCTGTAAAAGGCAACAAGCACTTTCCCAGAATCATCGGTCACCCGCAGGGCCTCGTTTAGGATTGACCTTATCTGGCCTTCGTCATCGAGCCAATCAACCACACCCGTGGCGATAACAGATGTCTTGTAGCTAGCGTCAGCGAAAGGCATGTTTGCGCCATTCGCCAGAACCAGTTTCAGGCCTCGCCTCTTTTCAGCATAGGCGACCATAGCAGGCTCTGAATCTACTCCGTCTGCTTTGAGACCCTTCTTCTGTAGCTGCTGCACCAGCAGTCCATGTCCCGCCCCAACGACCAGGACGGGATCTTCAATGAGGGAACTAAGCTCGTTTATGCTCTCCAGGTCGAGATTAGTGTCCTCTACGTGAGAGAGGCAGGGTGACCAAACCCGCCAGAAGTCTGGAAGCTCTGTCATGTTGAACTTAAGTGATGGGGGATTGCTTCTTTGACGCCCGCCGCGTGACGTTCTCACCCGCTCAAGCCGAAGTCCTCGGCCAGCTCGCCGCGTTTGTGCTCGGGATTCGCGATAAGGCGGCGCTTTCTGAGGTCCACCACCCAGTCCAGGTGCTCCAGGGGAATCCGCCCGATGACATTGGGCAAGCTATCAGGCAGCTCGACGACCTCGAAGGTGCCGCTGCGCCCCTGGATCTCCAGCTTCACCGGCGAGAATACACGGCGCACCTCGGCGCGGTCTGACATCGTGCGGCATTTGATGCGGCTCACCGGACGCAGCCCGAGTCTGGTGATGAGGCCACGCTGGAGGTAGAGCCGCACAGCGCCCCTGTTAACCAACCCCCCGGCCTCCACCGCCCCGGCCGGGCGGGTGGAAAGACCAGTGGTCATCGCTGCCAGCTCGTCGTAATTGATCGCCTTGAACTGGACGGTTACTTTGCCCGTACCGACGCAACCGTGCACGTGGGGCAGGGCTTCAGCAAGTGCGAACCTGAGTGTGCGTCAAATGGGGCCCGCATGACAGCCCCCTTCTCGTCGAATGGCGGCTGCCATTAACACCCCGCTTCAGCGGTTTCCAGCACCTCCTACCGAGGCCCGCCGTGTGAAACCGCTGAAGCGGCTTCCATTTCTAATTGCACTGGAGTCACCCCGCTGAAGCGTGGTGTGAATGAGAATCGCCGCCGCAAGGGGCGCTCTGCGAAGCCGCGAGGTCCTGGCGCCGCTGGGCCATGGTGCGGAAGAATTCATAGCCCTCCCGCAACCGCCGCACGCACACCTCCTTGTCCTCCAGCATGGTCTTGATGATGCGCAGGATGGGCTTGGGCCGCAGGAAATAGCGGTGGTAGAACCGCTCGACGGCGGCATAGATTTCCTCCTTGGTCAGCCCCGGGTACTCGAGGGCCGACTGCTGCAGGCCGTCGGCGTGGACCATGTCCGCCGAGGCTTGCTGCGCGAACCAGCCGTTTTGCCGCGCCATTTCGTAGAGCTCGGTGCCCGGGTAAGGGGCCGCCAGCGACACCTGGATGCTGAAGACGTCCAGCTCCATCGCAAAGCGGATGGTCTGCTCAATGGTTTCTCTGGTCTCAATCGGCAGGCCGAGCACAAAGGCGCCGTGAATCGTCACGCCCAGCTCACGGCAGTCCTTGGTGAACCGTTTGGCCTCTTCGAGCGTCACGCCCTTTTTGATCCGCTTGAGGATTTCGGCGCTGCCCGATTCATAACCCACCAGCAACAGCCGCAGGCCGCAGTCTTTCATCGTCTTGATGGTTTCGTAGGGCACGTTGGCGCGGCTGTTGCACGACCAGGTCAAGCCCAGGGGCTTGAGCTTGCCAGCGATTTCGCGGGCGCGCGGCAAGTTCGCGGTGAAGGTGTCGTCGTCGAAAAAAAACTCCTTGACCTGCGGGAAGAGTTGCTTGGCGCGGGCCATTTCAGCGGCCACGTTGTCGGCGGAGCGCACGCGGTACTTGTGGCCGGCGATGGTCTGCGGCCAGAGGCAGAAAATGCACTGGGCGGGGCAGCCGCGCCCGGTGTAGAGGCTCAGATACGGGTGGAGCAGGTAGCCGATGTAGTAGTTCTCGATCTGGAGGTCGCGCCGGTAAACGTCCACCACCCACGGCAAGGCGTCCATGTCGGCGATCAACTCGCGGTCGGGGTTGCGGATGACTTGGCCATCGTGCTTGTAGGACAAGCCCTTGATCTCAGCCAGCGGGCGGCCTTCGGCGACCTCCTTGCAGGTGTAATCGAACTCCTTGCGGCCGACCCAGTCTATGGCCCATGAAGCGTTGAGCGTTTCGGCGGGCAACACGGCGGCGTGGGCGCCCACAAGGCCGATGAGCGTGGAAGGCTTCTGCCGCTTGAGCGCCTCGGCCACGTTGCAGTCGTTGCGCAACGAAGGGGTGGAGGTGTGAATGATGACGTGGTGGAAGTCGCGCGCCACGCGCAGACATTCCTGAAGGCTGACGTTGTGCGGCGGGCAATCCAGCAAGCGGCTGTCGGGCACGAGCGCCGCCGGTTGGGCCAGCCAGGTCGGATACCAAAAAGAAGTAATCTCGCGGCGGGCCTGGTAGCGCGAGCCGGCGCCGCCATCGAATCCGTCAAAGGAGGGTGGGCCGAGGAAAAGGGTGCTCATGCGACTGCAATCGTGCTTCCGAGAACCGGGCGACTACGGGAAGTGCCATGGGACACTCTGCTTGATAGGCTCGACCAGTTCGCCGGCCTGTTGGCGCAGGCTTTCGTAGTTCTCGCCGATGTCCGTCCAGTCACCGCCCGGGTAGTGTTGGGCGAAGTAGTCTCTGGTTAGTTCCACGCTCAGCTTCTTGAACTGGCCAAAAGTCGGATCGTGCTGGCAAGCCTCTTTGAGCAACTTGCCAAGATCATGCGTCTTCGCCAGTGACCAGCCCTTGGCAATTAAGTAGCCCTTCAAGTAACGCTCAATGGCTTGCTGAAGCAACTCGAGGCCAGACAAAGTCAAGCCATCCGCATCCCATAAACAGTCCGCGCTTCTGAGGCGGTCGGCGGCAGTATGAAACCAATCTGCCGGGTCGGTTTCTGATGACTGCTTACGCAGCATAGACCTCCAGGCCCTTGGCCACGATCTCGCGGTAGAATGGGCTGTTGGCAGCCAGCCGTTCCGCGATGCGCTCCGGCGTCTTGGTCAGAATCGTGAAGGAGGGCCGCGGCCCTTCCACCTCCCAAAGAGCGTTAAGGATTTCTGCGGTGCCCACGTTTTCAGAGGTGATTCCCTCCCGCACGACCAGCACGTCCACATCGCTGTCACGGCTTGGCTCGCCGTAGATCTGGCTGCCGAAAAGGATAATTCTCCGTGGACAAAACCTCTCCACGATCAAGCGGAGATAAGGTTCCACCTCATCCGCCAGCCGGTGAATCGGATAGCGCGGGTCGTGCAGGGCGGGAAAGGCCAGTGCCTGGTTGCCCGGCGGGACTGGCGCCGCTGCTTCTTCCAACTGAGCCGGGGTTGTCATGGGTGCATCGAAGGCCAGGGCGGCGAGACCTGCCTCACCTTTGAAACCGGCTGATCGGGGTGCGCTGGATTGGGGAAAACTCGCTGAGAGGCGGAATCAACCCAAAGGTCCAGTTTCTCCAGCACGGTCTGGCCGATGAGCACCTCGTCCCCCAGTACTAGGGCTTCCTCGAGCGTGTCGCGGCCGAGGATGTCAAACACAATCCCCGAGGTGACCCCGACTGGCTCTTTGCGCCCATCCGCGTACTCGGCGACGCGGTTGCCGCGGATGCGCACGCCGAGCTTCTGGACGACGTGGGCCGGCACGATGCTGCGCACCGCGCCGGTGTCCACTATCGCATCCGCTTCGTAGCCGCGCACCTTCGCTCGGGGCAGTCTTCTGCCGGCGCAAAGGTCTTCGTCACTCGCGTTGGTCAGCTTGACCTTGATTCGGACTTCACCCATATTCATGTCCCTGCTCGTGGCGCTAACACTACACCGCGGCTGAGGACTTGGCCAGCGGTTCCGGCGGGAGCGCGGGCTCCAACTTCTGGCTGCTGGTCTGCTCGTCTCCCGCGGCGCGGCAAGCCGCTCCTGCCGCCGCCAAGTGGCCCTTGCCGGCCGAGCAGCCATTGAAGGCATCCACGAGGCGGCCTTCGGGGCAGGGCTTAGGCCGGGGGCCGAAGTTGTACTTAATGTTCTTCCAGGTGTCGCCCTTTTGGTAGTTGACGGCCAGGGCGCCGCTAGGGTCGTAGCCGCAATGGACCATGCAGTTTTCGCAGCGCCGGTCGCGCGCGACGCCATCCACCACGCCGTATTTGTCCCAGTCCACCTCTTCGAGCATCTGGCGGTAGGTGGGGTAGTGCGCGTCGGTCATCAAGTAGCAGGGGGCTTTCCAGCCGCGCACGTTGCGGGTGGGAATGGCCCACGCCGTACAGCTCAAGTCGCGTTTGCCTGCCAGGAACTCCTGGTAAATGGGCGTGCCGAAAATCGTGAATCGCCTCCCCCAGTCCCCAATCCGCGCGAACTTCTCCCGCGTCAGCGCGCGGCTCAGGAAGAAGTCTTCCGGTCGCTGGCCGAGCCGTTGCTGCATGTCTTCTTTGGCGGCGGCGTAGTCGTAGCCGGGCGAGATGGTGTGGCCGTCCACGCCCAGCCACGAAAAGAACGCGAACATCCGCTCGATTTCGTCCATGTCCGTCTGGCGATAGACGGTGGTGTTGGTGGCGACCTGGTAGCCAAGGAGCTTGGCCATTTTGATCGCCGCGACGCACTCGCGGAAAACGCCCTCGCGCTCAACCATCAAGTCGTGGGTGTACTCCAGGCCGTCCACGTGGACGTTCCAGTAGAGCCATTGGCTGGGTTGGAGCGCCGGCAGGCCATCGGCGCGGCCTTGGCGGATCGTTTCGGCGTCCTGCTCAGAAATGAGCTTCCGGGCCAGAAGGCGGGCCAGCTTGGGTGCCAGGGCGGGCGAATAAGCCCGGGCCAGGTTCTCCTTGAGCTTCTTGCGCAGGAGCAGGCCGTTGGTGCAGATATAGACGATGCGGCCCTGCACCCGCAGCCCAGCCACCAATTCCTCCAGTCTTGGGTAGATCAACGGCTCGCCGCCGCAGACCGAGACCATCGGCGCGTCGCACTCCGCCGCCGCCGCCAGGCAGTCCTCCAGGCTCATCATGTCCTTGAGGCTGGTCGAGTATTCGCGCCGGCGCCCGCAGCCGGTGCAAGCCAGGTTGCAGGCGTGCAGCGGCTCAAGCTGAAGCACCAAGGCGAACCTGGGGGTTCGGCGCAGTTTGTGCTTGAGGATGTGTCCGGCGATTTTCGCCGTCAGCGCCAGCGGGAAACGCATAAACGGCTCAAGAAGCGAAAGCCGCCGCCGCTGGGGCTGGCTGGCTGGGAACTGGCACTGTTCCCGGCGCGCGTTGCGGCGCGGGCCTTGGTGGCGCCTGCATCAGGAACATGGCCGGCGACACACTGTAGTTGGCGTCAATGCCGCTGCAGCCGCTTATCCCCAGGCAACCGCTCGCCGCTATTGCCAGGGCGAGTCGTTTCCAGTTTAATCGCACCGCGCAAATGTAGCCGATGCGGTGAGAATGGCAACCAGGAATTCAGAGCGAAAACCACGCGCAGCTCCCTGCTCGCGCGCGAAAGCCCCGGCAGGCGAGGGGCGTTTGGGGGCGATTGGGCACGGTTGCGGCATGGCGGGCTTGCTGCTCGGCGTTTTGCTCACAGCGCCCGCGGCCACCGCCCAGGAATCGGTGAGCGCGCCGACCAATTTCGCCGCCCTCGCCCGCCAGACTTACCTGTCGAGTCGCGAGCAATATGAACGTGCCGCCACCAACGCAGTGGTGGCTTGGCAGCACGGCCGGGCGTGC
>Ga0315268_10002176_pt1 | contig 22344 bp, 22 predicted proteins | sample C1_top_MG_FD_204535 | JGI IMG/M metagenome (GOLD analysis project Ga0315268, IMG submission 204535) | Sediment microbial communities from Yellowstone Lake, YNP, Wyoming, USA - C1_top | ecosystem: Environmental > Aquatic > Freshwater > Lake > Sediment | place: USA: Wyoming | collected 2017-08-01 | reverse complement strand
CCGGCCTGGAGCGAGATGATGCCGTCCGGGGAGAGCCGCTCCTTCACGATCTCGTAGAACTCGCGCGTGAACAGGAGATAGGCCGGACCTTCCTCGACCGGCTCGGAGATGTCGATGATGATGACATCATAGGTATCGGTGGTTTCCTCGAGGTACTTGCGGGCATCCATGAACCGAAGGTCGGTCCGCGGATCGTCAAAAGCGCCCTGGTGCCATTCCGGCAGGAGCTCCTTTGATTTTTCAACCACTTCCTGGTCGATATCCACCATCATGCAGTACTCGACGCTCTTGTGGCGGAGCACTTCGCGCAGGGTGGCACCTTCGCCACCCCCCACGATGAACACGCGTTTCGGGTTCGGATGGGTAAGCATGGCCGGGTGGACCAGCCCCTCATGGTAGATGAACTCGTCGGTGATCGACGACTGCATCTTGCCGTCCAGCACGAGGCACCGGCCGTAGCTCCCACTGTCCATGATCTCCATACGCTGGTATTTGGTCTGGTTCGCGTACTGGATCATCCTGATGCCGTGGATATGCCCCTCTTCGGGGCTGGTATATTCAATGAACCACTTATAGCTCTTGGGCTCTATCATGCGGAAACAAGTTCTCCCTGCGCAGTCGCCGGCTTGTGGGGCAGATTGCCGTGGCCAAGCACTCCCCGCTTCATCTCGATGATGGACGGGTCCTTGGACTCGAATTTTTCAATAAGGTAGTTTGCGGCGACCCGGGGATCGATCAGGTCCCCGCAGGTGAAGACATCGACTGCGGCGTAGCCGTATTCCGGCCAGGTATGGATGGCAAGATGGGATTCGGCGATGACCACCATCCCGCTGATGCCAAAGGGGCTGAACTCGTGGAAAGCGACTTCAACAATGGTCGCCTTAGCCTCAAGTGCTGCATTTTTAAGTGTTTCCTGTACAAACTCTAGATTGGTCAGGGTCTTAGGGTTGCAATCCTTTAACTCTAACAACAGGTGTTTCCCCAATGCGTGCAACCTGTTTACCTCCTTCTCCGCCCGCTTCACAAGCTTCCCGACCAGGTCAGGATCTCCGCGAGCACCGCCTCCCGTTCTCACGAGAGGGTTAAGGTCCGATGCCACATCCGTCTCGAGTTCCGACGGCGCCCAACAACGTTAAAAGTTAGTTTTCATTTATCAAAAATAGCACTCTTTGTCAAGAATAAAAGTGATCCAGCGCTATTTTTTTCCGGAAGAGCGATGAGCCGCCGCGGTTGTCCGTGCACGACAGGCTTCCAAGCGTTCGAGAGGAGCTTTGCAGGTCCTCAAGGGCTCATTTTTTGTTGCGCAATATACTCTTTTTCTCATCAAATGCAAGTGAAAATTGATCGAGGAGAAAAAAAACTTTACATCGACCATCATCTGTCATAAAATGCGTCTCACCGCTCGGTTCAGGGCGTCCGCAGAGGACCTCGGAGAGGAAAACTCAGTCAGGAAACGAGGATCAACGGGCGCGATGAGGCCCCAAAATCGTTCCTGCTCCCTTGCTGCTCTTCCCGGTCCCGCTCTTTCGGCGGTCCGCTTCGGTCTTGCGGAAAATTCAAGCGTTGTTTTGGAGGTTTTCATGGCTGCTGGCAAGAAAAACTTTGTCGAGATCGGCTCCGTGCTCGTGAATCCCGAGATCTTCGACCGTCCCTACACCTGCGACGTGGTCGGCTACGGCTGCGGATCGCAGTGCTGCTACCGCGCTTGCATCGTTCCCGAGCAGGAGACCAGGCGGATCGAGGCGAATTTCGACGAGATCCTCGCCTATCTCAGCCCGGAGAACCGCGCTGTGCTCAAAAAGAACGGCACGATCCTCGCGGACTGCAAAAAACAGTGCCCCAAGGGCTGCGAGATCCACGAGGACGAGGCCCAGGCCATCAAGCGCGCGTTCAAGGGCCAGGACTTCCGCTGCGTCCTGATCCATAACAACATCTGCTCCCTCCTGTACACGAACAAGGAAGGGCTCAAATACTGCGCCGTGCACACCTACGCCATGGACAAGGGCCTGGTCTGGGAAGAGTACAAGTTTGCGGATTGCGTCCAGTACCCGCTTGCCTTCTACACGACCGAGGACGGGAAGCAGGTGCTCTCGATCCAGGACACCCCCTACCTGGACCATATCCCCTGCATGAAGCATCCCAAGGGCGACCCGATGTACAAAAGCCTCAAGAAGACCATCGAGACCTATCTGGGCAAGGACTTCTACAAGCAGCTGGAAGCGTACGCGAAGAAGAAGTAGCCGGGAGAAGCTTGAGCGAAAACCCTGGAACCGCGATGGCGCAAGGGTCGCGAAGGAAAGCTTAACCTAAAGCCAAATCTTCTTTTTTTTTGACGTCCTTGCGACCTTCGCGTCTTCGCGGTAACTATTCTTGCCTTTGTGTGTTAAATTGATACGTGTAACTAACCCATGGGAAATCTCTTCCTCAGCTTCACCATAGCCATAGCCGGCGCGATCGGGCTCGTGATCCTGAGCCGGGTCTTTGACCTCGAATTCTATACGAACAAGATCCTTCCCCTCATCCCCATCCTGTACGCCATTATCTACGAGGTCCTGGAGCACCGCAAGGCGAACCGGGCCAAGGCCCGGGCCAAGACCCTGCCGCCGCAGCCAAGAGAGATCGAGGAACGGGTCGAGAACGAGTCGCGCATGGCGGAGAGCCTCGCGTTCGGCCGGGTGGTGACCGATGTGGGGGTGAGCTTTGCCACCAAGTTCATGATCGAGATGTTTCTCGTTGCCCTCTTCCTCCGGTTCAGCGGCCAGACCTTCATGGAAACGTACGGTCCATTCAGCATCGAGACTGTGGGCAGGTTCCTGCGCGGCGAACATCCCTGGCTGACCGGGACCGAAGGCGTGTATATGCTCGCACTCATCGCCCTGATCACCTGCTTCATCACCGGCCTCTGGATCGGGTACACGTCTAAGGGCAAGGCCATCCTCGAAGGCGTGCTCGCAGGAGCGGCAATCACGGTCTTCATGGCCATGACAAATATGCTGACTCTCTACCGGAAGATCGAAGACGTGACGATCCAGCTCGCCGATTCCATGGGCTACGTGATGCGTGCCGGGTTCCTGGTCGTGGTCCTGATGCAGGTGCTGCTGTATGGGCTCTGGAGCGGACTGGTGCAGATGGGCAGGGAAGACCGCGCAAGCAACGCAGCGGAGACGAAGACTGGCAAGAAGGCGAAGAAGTAGTTCAGTTGTCTCGCTGGTTCGAAGTTGTTGGATCGCGTGCAAAATATCATCTCAACGCGACACCCTTGGTGTTCTCGACTATTCCCCAATACCAGTTGTTACTGATCGTTCAGTTGAACCTTCGCGCTTCGATGAACGACTTCTTCCAGTACGGGTCCAGCAGGCTGTCCTTTCGGACCTTCTTGCCGGAACTCGGGGCGTGGACAAAGCTGTTGCTGCCGAGATAGATGCCGACATGGGAATATTTCTTGCCGCTCTCGTTGAAGAACAGCAGGTCGCCCTTGCGCAGGTTCTTCCCAACGGAACGGGTGGTTTCCTTCAAAGCCCCGGTGCCGTGCGGCACGTCGAGGCCGGCCGCAAGGTAGCTGTACCGCACCAGGCCGCTGCAGTCGAAGCCTGACGGGCTGTCGCCCTTGTTCGCATACGGCCGCCCTATCATGGTCACGGCTGTCCGCGCCGCTTTTTCGCCGATGGCGGGCGTGTATCCGGCCACGGGTTTGATCGGCGCGTGGGCACAGCCGATCATGGCCAGCATGATCGCAGCAGCAATCAGTCCCGGATATATTCTCTGTCGCATTTCCGTTCTCAACACGCCCCATACTAATCAATGGTATTCACGATGTCAATGGCCTTGTTGGGCGACGCACAAACCGCGTTCTGTTCCGGCTGAAACCGGAGAATCCCCTTGACCCTGTTTCTTCACCCTGCTATATTCAGCGCATGAAGCATACCGTCACCTTCCTACCGGACAATGTGTCCGTCATTGTCGAAGACAACACGAACCTGTTCAAGGCCGTGAAAGCAGCGGGTGTGTATGTGCTGTCGTCCTGCGGCGGCAAGGGGAACTGCGGCAAGTGCAAGGTCGTGATCAAGACCGGCACGGTCGAAGGCGGCAAGACCCGCTCGTTCCTGTCTGCTGAAGAGGCCGAGCGCGACTACGTGCTTGCCTGCCATTCCCGCGTGAAGAGCGACCTGACGGTCGAGATCCCCCAGGAATCGCGCATGCAGGCGAAGCACAAGATCGCCACCGGCGCAAAGACCGAAGAGATCCTCAAGCTCATGAAGCAGGCGGGCGGCTGCCTGGAGTCGCGCATCCACCGCATCTACCTCGAGCTTCCGCCGCCCACCATCGACGACAATATTGCGGACTTCGAACGGGTCAGGCGCGCCCTCGACCGGGCGGGCTTCAGCGCAGCGAACCTGCACATGAACTACATGATGCTGAGCAAGCTGTCGCGCTCGCTGCGCGAGGCCGACTGGAAGGTCACGGTCTCGGTCTTCACCGTGACCGAGGTGCTCGAGGTGCTCGACATCTTCCCCGGGAACGCGACGAAGACCCGCTTCGGCGCCGCGGTCGACATCGGCACGACCACGATCGTCGTGTATCTGGTGGACATGACGAACGGCCATATCATCGGCACCGCATCAACGTATAACAGTCAGGTGAAGTGCGGCGACGACGTGATCTCGCGCATCGTGTACGCCACGGAGCGGAGCGGGCTCAAGGAACTCCAGGGCCTCGTCGTGAACAACATCAACACCCTGCTCGCGGATCTCGCGGAAAAACACAAGATCGCTCCAGGCATGATCGATTACATCGTGGTCGCGGGCAACACCACCATGACGCACCTGTTTTACGGCATCGACCCCGAGCATATCCGCGAGGAGCCTTATATTCCGGCGGCCACGTTCTTCCCTCCCATTCGCGGCAAGAGCGTCGGTTTGCAGCTGTCCCCGCAGGCCATCATCTATTCCATGCCGAACGTGGCCAGCTACGTCGGAGGAGACATCACCGCGGGCGTGCTCGTGTCGCAGGTCCACAAGCAGGACGCGGTCTCGCTCTTCATCGACATCGGCACGAACGGCGAGATGGTGCTCGGGAACAAGGAGTGGCTCGTGACCGCGGCATGCTCGGCAGGACCGGCGTTCGAAGGGAGCGGTATCAAGTTCGGGATGCGCGCCATGGAAGGCGCGATCGAAGAGGTCGAGATCGACCCCAAGACCTATGAGGTGAACTACCGGGTCATAGGCGACTCGAAGCCCATCGGCATCTGCGGCTCGGGCATGATCGACATCCTTGCCGAGATGTACCTGAACAACGTGATCGACCAGAAGGGGAAGATCCGGGAAGAGATCGGGTCCAAGCGCATCCGGCGCGGGGAAAGCGGCCTGGAATTCGTGGTCGCCTGGCGCGTTGAGAGCGCCATCAACAAGGAGATCGTGATCACCGAAGTGGACCTCGACAACCTCATCCGCGCCAAGGCCGCGATCTATGCGGGCTTCGCCACGCTGGTGTCGCACATGGGGCTGACGTTCGACTCGATCGAGAAACTCTATATCGCCGGCGGCTTCGGCCGCTACATCGACGTGGAGCGGGCCATTGCGATCGGCATGCTGCCTGACCTGCCCGTGGAGAAATTCCAGTTCCTCGGCAACACCTCGATCATGGGCGCGTACTACGGCCTGTTGTGCGACCGGCTGCGCCACGAGGCCGAGGAGATCGCGCACAAGATGACCTACATCGAGCTGTCCGTGTCCCGCAGCTTCATGGACGAGTACATGTCCGCCTTGTTCCTTCCGCACACCAACATCAACGCCTTCCCGACGATCAAGAAGGAAATGGCCCGGCGGAATCGACTGGGATAGCTCTCCCGCTTCCTCTTTTGTCCTCACAGGTCGTAATTATTCATTACGTTTTGTGAACGCCTTATCACAGTGTAAAATAACAATGTATCGCGCAAAGACGCAGAGACGCAGAGAAAGGCTTATGCTCTTCTTTTATGTTTATTGTCGTTCTTTGCGAGCTTTGCGGCTCTGCGCGAGACGTCTTGTTGTTGACTTGATTAGATACCAAGGATTTCACTTGACAGAAACAACATGGTTGGTAAAATACACCATGTTCTCGCGACCGAACTTCTCCCTGCATACGTTCTCCTCACAGGTTACCATCGCGCTCCTCTGCGTCTACGTCCTGTACGCGGTCTCTCCCATTGCCTACGATACCATCAGCAGTCAGCCGGGTGCGTGCTGCGCACAGTGCGGAGGGCAGCAGAAGAGCATTAAGCTGCTGATCGTCGATGTGGTCCTGGCCGCGTTAAGGGGCAACAGCGGAAACGACCATGGCTCAGCGAAGGACCATGCCTGTCCGGACAGCGATCACATCCTGTTGAAAAAGAAGCGTGCACTCCGCACCTCGACCATCAGTCTCATCGCCCTGCTTTCCACCCACACCACAAAACGGCTCGGGGCCCCCGAAGCACACATCGGTCCCGTTGTCGCCTTGCAGTTCGAAGGCATTGCCATGCAATGCCCGAATGGCTATCAATGTCTGCATTCAGGCACCTCTCCTCCTTCAGCGTAGTTCCGCAGAGAAGCACCTCCCCAGGAATCAGGATCTGAACGTTCGCGGATGGACCCGCACGCGTCATGGTCATGCCGCTCACCAGCGTGCGCCGGCAGCGTGGCGCTGCAGCGTGTTCGCGAAAGCATGAAGGAGATCGAAAAATGATATCAGCAGTTGACAAGGTCCGGATCGGCATTCTGGGCTGCTCGGAATTCGCCGGCCGGCGGTTCCTGCCGGCGTTGTTCAAGACAGAGACGGCCGTGCTGGCTGCGGTCGCGAACAAGGACCTGAACACTATCCAGCGGTTCTTCCCCAACACCGATTGCGACGCTGTGTCCTACGAGGACCTTATGACGCGCAAGGACGTGGATCTCGTCTATGTGTCCCTTCCCAACTATCTGCACGAACGGTGGGTGCTCCGCGCGCTCGAGAGCGGAAAGCACGTGATCTGCGAAAAACCGCTCGGCCTGTCCTATGGCTCGGTCTGCCGCCTGGTGGACGGCGCTGAACAGCGGCATCTGCTTCTGTACGGGGGGATGATGCATCTCCATCACCCTCAGCATGCCATGGTGAAGAGCATTGTGGCGTCAGGCAGGATCGGAAACGTCAGGCTGCTGCGCGCAGGCTTCGGATATTCGCCGAGACGGCTGGAAAAGATCAGGCTGCGGCCCGAGGGGGGCAAGGGCGTCTTTTTTGAGGTGGTCCGGTATCCGCTCAGCATGGCAACGTTGTTCCTGGAAGGGGACGTGGTGTCCAGTACCGGCTACGCACTCTCGAAAGCCGGAATGCCCGAGGGCATCCATGGATATGCGCTTTTCGGCAAGAACGAGGCACTCGACTTTTCCATAAGTTTTACACAACAGTATGAATCGTTCTATGAGGTGGTGGGCGAAAAAGGGAAGGTGCGGGTCGAGCGCGCATTTGCCCCGGAGCCTGACCAGGAAAGTCTGATCCGGATCATGCTCAACGCGGGCAATTCCACGGTCATGGTGCCTGCGGCGGACCAGTTCGCGCTCATGCTCGACTCCGTGTGCGAGGCCATTGTTTCGGGAAGAGACCATGGATCTCACTATGAACAGGCCAGGCGATTGGCGCTTGCCGCAGATCTGTTGAAGGCGGGCTGCCATGAGGTTTCCGAAGACATCGCTCCTGAACAGGGACGCGCATCAGCGAAGATACGCGCAGCACGCTAAGCGCGAAGGATCGTTCACCCTAACAACGGCATTTGACACTGACAAAGATATGATAAGGATATGAAACAACGATAATAATGCCTGGGTTCACAATGCACCTGACGGGTGAATTGCTTTTCTTGGTATCGTCCGGGTTTATCGTTTGTTTCAGTGTCCTCAGTGTCTCAACTGCTCTTTTCAGGTTCTCAGAAGACAGATATTCTTGCCGCAGAAAGCACAGAAGGCACAGAAGAGAGCGAAAACCTGACCAGATCCTTGCAGGTTTCCAAGCTCTTCACTGTGCCTTCTTCTTTGTTCAGGAGCTGTTCGATCCATCCTGGTAAGGAAATCGCGCAGCTGTAGACCGCATCTCCTGTTCTTATCCGCTCAAGCTCGTCCGTCGCCTACTTGTTCTTCTGCACGGCCTGAATGAACGCATCGTTCTTCAACAGGCCCTGTACCACGTCGATGCAGCTGTTGCTCAGAAGCTCGTAATAATTGTCCGCCTTATAGGAGGCGCCCCACCGTTTGTTGCTGACCGCGATCATCCCTTCCCAGACGACATCACCGGTCTTGGACCGCAGCCTGATCTTCAGACCGACATCGGCCTTATACGTGGATTCCTCGGTCACGAAGAACTTCAAGACATCCGCCTCGATCGACATCCCGCCGCCTTCCTTCACAACGGGAACGTCAAATTCGAGGAGAATGGATGCAAACCTGTCGGTGAGCCATGCTGCCACATTGTCCTTGGTCGTGACCGCAAGACCCTTGTCCGTGAACCGCTTCTCGACGTTCCTTCCGATCTCCGCGGGCTTCAACCGCAGGTCCGTGAACGGTTTGACAATGATCTTCGCATTTTGAAAGGCCGAGAGGTCGATCGCGCCTAACGAGCTGATCGTGACGGTCGGTTTCCAGACCAGCGGGATGTTCAGCAGTTCAGCTCTTTCGTGCCGAACGGCTTTATCGTCGCTCTTCTGTGTTGGTGCCTTCTGCTCGGCACGGGCTGTGCCCGCGACCAGAAGGGCGCTTACGAGCAAAGCACAGGTGAACAGCATGAGGTTGCATGATCGGTTGAACGGTTTCATGGGTTTGTCTCTCCTTTTCGTACTACTGATGGTGGTTGATAGCGACCGGCTCGCGCGACGATTGTCACGCTGCCGTGATGAATGTTTTCAGCCCCTGCTTGAACGCGATCGGCTCGATGCCAAAGGCATCGCGGATGTCGCGCATGCTGCAGACGTTGTCCTCCTGCAGCATGATCAGCTGGTCCGTGGTGACCGGAGGACGGGGGAGCATTGTTTCGAGGACCCGTGCCATGGGTCTCATGAGGTAAACCGGCATGTGCAGGGCGGGCCGTCTCTTGTCCAGGGCATCGGCGATCGCCCTGGAAACCTCTTCGTAGGTAAGCTGGTCCGGTCCGCCGAGCTCATAGATCTCGTTCAGGCAGCAATCGCTCGAAACCGCCTTTACGATACAGGCGACAATATCGTCGATGAAAATGGGCTGGACCTTTGTTTTTCCCGAACCGATGATGGGAAGGACAGGCGATCTCCGGATGATGTCCGCCAGACGCAGGGTGAACAGGTCGCCGGGTCCATAGATCAGGGACGGCCGAAGGATGGTGAAGGGGATCCCGCTTGCATGCACGAGTTCCTCAGCTTCCCATTTGGTCCGGTGATAAGCGCTCTTTGCCTGGGGCCGGGCGCCGAGCGCGCTCTGGTAGCAGAAGTGACGCACTCCTGCTTTTCCTGCGGCGCGAAGAAGGTTGCGTGTGCCTTCAACATGAACGCCCGCGAAGGTCGCTCCCGGCGTTTCCTGGATGATCCCCACCAGATGCACTATCCGCTCGATGCCGACCGCAGCCTGTTCGAGCGAGATCCTGTCGGAGACATCGCCGGCCACGATCTCCACTCCGAGGTCCTTGAGCGCCTGGGCTTTGTCCGGGTCCCGGGCAATGACCCGCACCGGAAGACCGTTTGCGCGCATGCGCCGGACAAGGTGGCTGCCCACAAATCCCGTACCGCCGGTCACGAGTATCATTCAGTACCTCCCGGAAAGTATCCGCGCAACGTGAAAATATTCACCGCAGTAGCGCTGGTCTTTGCTTCCTGCAATGTTCCCGTTCAAGAAATCGAACTCCTCTGCGTCCTCTGCAATAGAACTGTTTTCATGCATTCATGCGGCCCGGTCAACAGCATGTCCGCTAGAACAACGACGGCGCCCAGAGGCCGAGGTACGCCGATGTTTCGCCTTTTTCATCCAGTCCGTGGGACAGGACGAGTCGGAGCGTCAGGGCATAATAGTATGCAACGTAGGTGTCGAGCCGGAGCTCGGCGCCCACGGACCGCTTGAAGTCCGAACTATGGAACCCCGCATCCCAGGCCGCGCCTCCCTCGGCAAAGACCGCGCCGTGGAGCTTGCGCAGGAAGAATGGTTTGGAACCCAATCCGAATTCCAGGTTCGTGATCGGGAAACGGTACTCGGCGCCGGCCAGCGCAGCTTTTTTGCCGCGGAACACGTTGGCGGGATAGCCGCGAAGATAGACTTCCTGATCCGCCACGCCCAGCGTGATGTCCTGGACATTGTCGACGAGGCTGTCTCCGCCAAGCTGGAACGCCCGCTGCGGTATCTGCTCGCCCGAGGAGGTGCCTGCGAAGCCCCGGACCTGGATCACGTGGTGCTTCCAGGGGAGATCCACGTATTCATGCCAATCCAGCGTATATCGTGAAAGCCGGTAATCGCTGCCGAGCGACTTGTCGAACCCTTCATACCCGAGCTCGATCATCCTGCCGCCCTCGGGACTGATCGACAGGTCATATTGCTGCGCGGTGTTCAACTGGTAGCTTACATTGCCCGAGGCCAGGACGCCCTCAACCGGTACCGGCCCGGTGTAGCCGGCCCAGGGTTCGAGCGGAGAAAGCGCGGACATGGTCTTTCTGGTATAGCCGAGCGTGAGTGACTGCTGGATCTGGTTCTTGAGCAGCGGGATGGTGATCGAAATGCCGGCGATCTTGTTCCGCTCGGTGTAGGACGCTGTGCCGATCGGGTCGGTGAACAGGTCGGTATACGTCGTGTTGAGGTCGGCCGCCTGCACGTACAGTTTGGGATAGAACCCGTTGTAGGCGTAGGCGAACGCATATTCCTTGCGGTGGTATTTCGGGCCGTACAGGCCGGTGAAGGCGTAGGCGTGGTGCTGCACGACATCCTGGCCCGAGGTCATGATGCCGCCGAGAAAACCGTCCACCGTGTCGGTGCTGAACCAGGGAAGCCAGTAGCGCGGATATAATGTCGGCAAAGGATTGTAGGGCCGCGTCGAGGTCTCAACGGGTTTGGCATCGTACGTTATCGTGGGGTAGGTATCAATGTACGGTTCCGCCAGTTTCCAGGATACCGGCTCGGTCGGACGCATCTGGAGGTCGAACCCCCTCGAACTGTAGGATGAGAACACGAGCGCTTTGCCGTCCGGTGAGACCGCTGGTGTGAAAGCGCCGCCCAGCACGTTCGTGATCTGCTGGACCTTTCTGGTTTGAAGCTCGTAGGCGAAGAGATTGAAGATGCCGGTGCGGTCAGAGGAAAAATACAGGACCCTGCTGTCAGGGCTCCAGACCGGAGATCCTTCGATCGCGCGGTCGTGCGTTACCTCTTCGACGGTTTTGCCGTCACCATCGAGGATCCAGATGTCCTTGAATCCGCCGGGCTGCCACACTCCCACGGAGATCCTTGAGCCGTCCGGGCTGAAACGCGGTGACTCATACTGGTTCGGTCCGTCCCCGGTCAGATAGCGAACATCGATTTCGCGCGCAGTCCCGCTGCGGTCAGAGGACAGCGCGAGGGTTGCGATCCGCGACCTGCCTGCGCGGTTCGTAACGAACAGCAGCGTTGTTCCGTCGGGCGAAGGGAATGGGTCGCGTGCGCGCAAACCCTCGGTGATGCGGACCTCTTTGTTCGTCGTGAGGTCGTAATAATAGAGGTCGTTGTAGTAGTCCGTGTTCCGGAAGACCTCGATCTTCGAATAGTAGATGCGCGTGCCGTCCGGGGACCATGCAATGCTCCTGCCGGAAGCGCCCGAGGAGAATGTGTTCTCAACGAGCTTGTGGTCGTTGGTCCCGTCGGCATTCATGAGATAGATGCCGGGGAATTCGTCGGCGTTCTCGACCACGTATGCGATGCGCGCACCGTCGGGGGAGAACGCAGGGTCGCTGTTCTGATAGCCCCGGCTGGTGAGGTCAAGCGAAACAGAGAGTCCCTTGGCGCGGACCTCGTCCCGGACCCGGGTGTAGCGGAGCGTCAGCTCGTTCCGCCATTCGTCCCACAGATCACTGTATTCCTTCTTCAGCACCCGGTTCGCGGTCGATTCCACGAGGAACGGGAACCCTCGCCCGCTGTAAACCAGGCCGATGTCCGCGAGCTTGTCCCGGCCGTATTTTTCCGCGATGTAGCGGTTGAATGCTCCGCCGAAAAGGTACGGGACCTCGCCCGCAGGCCAGGTGTCGGGGAATGCGGCCATGGAGCCCAGTGTCGGGAACCGTTCGTCGAGCACTGCCATGCGCAGGATCATGTCCGACCCCGGTGAACGGCCGCGGCCGCCCTGGGTCAGTTCGGTCTCCTCATACACTGCAAGCCCTTCGATCAGCCAGATCGGCTGGAGCTCGTTCGGGAAGTAGTACCTGCCGAACAGGGTCTGGAACGCCCAGCCGAGGCCGCCCGTGACCATGTCGCCCTGGAGCACGTGGGTGTATTCGTGCGTGATGAGCATGCGGAGCCAGTCGTCATACGTCGTGGTGCCGAGGCCGTGCTGGCCGATCGGCGGGGTGAGGTACAGGACGACGTGGTTGTACGGAAAGGGATTGCTGCTTCCGTTCGCTTCATCTTCCGCGTCCACCAGCACGAAGTGGGTCTTGTCCTTCGGCGTCCATTTGATCCGCGGAGCGAGGCGCGCGTGTATGTCTTCGGCAAGGACGGCTGTCCGGAGCGCGGTCTCCTGTTCGCCTTGATGAAAATGAATGAAAAAGTGCGGTGTCTCGAGCGTGGTCCAGATGAACGCGGGATCGTATTTGGCAAGAGCGTTCGTTGAGAAGAACAGGAGCAGGGAACAAACCAAGAGGATTTTTTTCAAAGCACCCTCCGCATGAGCAGATATCCGATGGTTACGGATGAATCATAGCAGACGGACATATGAAGTCAAGGTAATAGTGCCTGCGCCGTCCGCTCACGCAGCTGTTTGCTTTGACAGGTCGCGCTTGACCCAGCATCTGCCCGCGATGATGACGCCTGCGGCGAACACGGCCTCGATTGCATAGACAACGGCAGGGGACGGAGCCAGGAGCCGGTTGACCATAGGATCGGTCATGATCATTTCACCGCCGATCTTGCCGAGCAGGGCCGCGCCGATATAGATGATGACCGGAAATCGGTCCATGAGCGTGGACAGCAGGCTGCTGGTGAACACGATGAAGGGGATGCTGAGGCCCAGGCCGAAGATCAGCAGAAAAAGGTTGCCATGAGAGGCCGCTCCCACGGCGAGCATGTTGTCCAGGGACATGGTAATGTCGGCGATCACGATCAAGCGGATCGCGTGGCCGAGCGATGCGGACTCGTGGTGGGTCTCCTCTGCTTCTTCGTCCTCGACAAAGAGCTTGACGGCGATCCAGAGGATGACGATTCCGCCCACGAGCTTGACGTAGTTCATCGTGAGGATCTGCGCCACGAAGAAGGTAAATCCGACGCGGAGCAGCACCGCGGCAAGGGACCCGTAGATGATCCCTTTTCGACGCTGCATCTGGGGCAGCGAGCGCACTGCCATGGCGATCACAACAGCGTTGTCGCCGGCGAGTATCAGGTCGATGAGTACGATGCTGAACAGACTGGAAAGAAAAGCTGCGTCTAAGCTGATAGTGCCAAGGGCGTGGAAATCCATCTGACCTGCGGTCCTCCCGTGCCATCCGATTGTAGAGCCACCAGTGTATACCAAAAAAATAAGGCGGTAAAGAACTTCTTTACCGCCTTATTGTCCACAGGAGCAATCTTTACAACAACGGTCTCATGCTTTTTTGACAAAGCATCGCCAGGCAGGCGATATTATTCCAGCATCTTTTTCATGCTGATTCTCATCCGGTCGATGGATTTAGCGAGGACGGCGATCTCATCCTTTGCGCCCGGTACGTCCACCTTTTCGGAAAGCTTGCCCATCGAGATCTCATCTGCTGTACGCGTGAGCTCAAGAACCGGATTGATAACGTTCTTGGTGATGGCAAGACCAATGGCCAGCGACACGATGATCAGGATCGAAGCATACACAACGATGTTGATATACAGCGTTCGCGTGATCTTGCTTAAGGTCTCCGTCCGATCCTTCAAAATATAAACATAGCCGATGTTCTGGCCCGCGTAATCGAGGAGCGGGGAAATGGCAAGGGAATAGTCCCTGCCCTGGACGCGCGCCTCGTTGATCACGGCGCGGTCTTTGGTCGCTGCAGACGCTTTCCGAAGCAGGTCAGCGCTCAGAGCGGGCTGAGTTACGTCGGCTTTTGTGGAAAAGTAAGGAATGTATTCGCCGACCGGCTGCGTTTGTTTCTGCCAGTCGGGGAACACGATGGCCGCTGCCTGCTGAGAGAGTGCGATGCCCACTTCCACGCCGTAGGCTTTCTTGATGTTCTCCAGCACCGGAAGGAGGTCGCCGCCGAATTCAACGGACCCGTAATGCTTGTCCTTGAAAAAGATCGGCTCGACCCCGCGCAGTCCGAGGCCGGTCCTGCCGGTTTCCAGCCCGCGCACCCCTTTCTTCGTGGTGTTTACGGAAAGGACCGTGCGGCGGAAGGTCGAGAGGTCGTCGCCGAACTTCTGTGGTTCGTTCATCCTGAGGAACGATACGGCAGGCGGCGTATGGAACTGGAACTGGAACAGATTGAAGCGCGTTTTGAGAGACTGAAAGGATGGCGAGAATTCCGCGTAGAGCCTGGGTCGGTCGCCTTTGGCGAACAGTCCGCCGACCGTCGGCATTTCCGCGATCAGTGCGGCCATCTGCTGATAGAGGCTCAGCTGGCTGTCAATGATCGTATGGCCGGTATTCATGGCGCCGTTCAAGGTTTCCTCGACCTGACTGTTCAAAAGAGAAACCTGCGAGGCATAGTTGAAATACGCGAGTCCGGTCATGACGAGGATCAGAATGATCTGCACCGGGATGATGGTCCTTTTCTTCAAGGTCAGTTGCATAATTGGTAGTGTTCTCCTTTTCGCGAAAAATTACGAGAGGATCTCTCTCGCTTCTTTAATGAACAGGTTCCTGTCCTCAGGGTTCTCCACTTCATTCTTCAGGAGGTCGATAAGCTGGATGTACTCCTCCTTTGTGGGAGTTGACGACGGACGCCACTGTTGTTCTATAATGCGCTTCACCACCTTGCCGCCGGCAGGACCGATCTGCCGGGTAAGCGCCAGTTTGAGATTGTCCAGAACGATGGCAGAGGAAAAGATCTGTCCATTCGATGGTGCGTTGACCGCTGCTGCCATAGGAGCAGCACCGGGGTCGCCCGCGGTCGTGCCTGGCTTGAAATACTGGATGATCTCCTGCAGGGAAGGCAGCGTGCTGTCCTGGTGATTGAACGCAACGTCAGGCATGAAAAAATAATCGGCAAGTTCGTGGCCCATCGCCTGCGCCACGCAGCTCCATCCTTTCGCATCCCCGCATGAGATGTAGTAAATCTCCCCTTCGCGAAAGAACAGCTTCAGCAGTTTGTTCGCGCCTTTGATCGTCACGGACAGAAGCCCGCTTTTCCTGTTACGGTTGATCTCTGCGATGAAGTCAGACAATGAATTCTTCATAGTACGCCTCCTGATGATCACCTGTTCAGAACGCCAGACTGCTCACCCCGCTTCCGGCAGCCGGACTATTCGATTATTTTTTCAGATGCTTCTTTATAGCGATCAGCAAGTCCAGCGGCACAAAAGGTTTCGTAATATATTCCGTCGCCCCCTGCTTGAGCCCCCACGCTTTGTCGCTTTCCTGGTTCTTCGAGCTCACGATGATGATCGGCACGATACTGAAGCTTTTATTGGCCCGTAGATCGCGACACACTTGAAAGCCGTTCTTCTTCGGCATCACAACGTCCAGGATGACCAGGTCCACCGACCCTTCGAGCGCCATGCGCTCGGCCTCTTCTCCGTCGCAGGCCGTAATGATGTCGTGACTGGTCTCTTTCAGGATGTCCTTGATCAGCCGGAGCTCGGTCGCGCTGTCTTCTGCGATCAGAATCTTTGCCATGCCTGTTCCTCCAACATTCGAGAGCACTTGAATGATCTTTTTGCGCGTATGAATATGCTACTTAAGTGCGACAATATAAGTCGGCACAATTTTATTTTCAATGAAAAACCGCTTTCTAAATAAAAATATTTATAATTATGTGAACGAAGCGCAACCTGTTGCAACGATATGCGTCAATCCGTGTAGTCAAACTATCTTTCATTTGAAATCAATAGGGTCGGTTGCTCTGGAAATGCGTTCATTCAGGTGGTATTGAAAAGATAAAAACGAAAAGAACTGGGGGTGTGTTGCGATAAGGGTGTGCTAATGAATATCAGCAGGATGCTCGAGCAGGAACAACGGGTTATTAGGGTGCCATATGGGATATGCTCGAGATTCGTCAGAAGCTGAATGGATCATCTATTTTTCAGAAATTGCGATATCTCCTGCTTGTGCAACCGGACATATTCGCAGCTTGGATCGTTCCCGCATTTCCGGCACTTCAGGTCGTACGCGGAGTTGATGGTCCTGCATCGGGGGCAGGAGTAATGCTCGATCTTTTCTGCATACCATGTTTCAAGCCCAACTTCCTTTCTGCGGGCGTGGGACTTCCACAGTTCGATCCTGTGCGGCGCCAGTGCTTGAAATTCCTTCAGGCCTGTGCAGGGATACTCGGCGCAGTCTCCGCAAAACTCCACACCCTTTTCTGTTGCGCATTTTGCCATGAAGCACATGGTCTCGCAAAAAAAACAGCGTTTCGCGGACCTGCAGCCGTTGCAACGCGTTTCCTCAAGGGGCTTCTGATAGCGCTGGGCCATCATGGCGAGTTTTGCGGGGTCTTCCTGTGTGGCGATGAACACGTGGCAGGCGGGACAGAAGAGGCCGCAGACTGCGGCAAGATTTTTGTCAGGTTTATGAATCATGAGCAGCCTCCTTTAATTGTTAGAAAGAAGCAAAGGTTTCAACGATAAACGACTATCTCGCGCAAAGACGCCAAGACGCAAAAAAGGATTTCTTGCAAAGGATTTAAAAGGTTTCCTTGGCGCCTTTGCGGCTTTGCGCGAGACGGCTTTTCACTTTCTCTTTATCAGGATGCGACGATTTTGAACTCGCTCGTAATGTCCGCGTTGCCCTTCACCATGGCCCATACGGGACAGACCGACTCTTCCGCGAGCTTGAGGGACTTTTGGACGTCCGCGTCCTTTGCGTCCGTTGAAGCCACCGTAAACTCAAGATGGATCTTCTGGAACGACGTCGGATGCTGTTCGCGCCTCGTTCCTTTTGCATTCACGTTGATATCGGTTACGGTCTTCCCCATTTTTCTGAGCAGAAGACCGATGGTGCCGCCGCTGCATGCGGCGAGGCTCATGAGCAGCATTTCAAGCGGCGTATACCCCTGTCCGTCTCCGAGCGGCGGTATGTAGTCGATAGGGATCGGAGGATGGGTCCTTAACGCGCCGGTATAACCCAGCCTCTGGTTCGTCGAATGTACGGTCACTTCCAGTTGTGCGGCCATGACAGTTCTCCTTTAATAGCCTTATAAAAATCCACTTTATTGGCCCAATACGTCATCCTCGTGAAACGTGTCCTCGAAAGCAGCAATCAGGGAACGGGATCCAGCGACAGTTCGAAAATCCAGGATTCCCGCCTGCGCGGGAATGACGGCGAGAAAGAAAGCATATTTGCCAAGTATCAATCCACCTGCGGCCCCTTGCCGATCACCATTTTCCCGCGGTAATATCGCTGCTTGATCTCGGGTTCTTTTTCCAGGTATTTGGCAACGCCATGCTGTCGTATATAGGAAAGGGCAAAGATCTTGATGTTGTGCGGCAGTACGTCTGCCCGATCCGACGCAGGGTTCAATCTCGCGCACGGGAAATCCTTGCATTCAAAGCAGAAGTCGTGTCCCTTAGCGCTTACGCAGCTGTAGGTAGCGCAGGTTCCCTCGATCAACTGGTGCTTCCCTTTTGCTGATCTGCATCCCGGGCAGGGGACGCCGTTCCAGTTGATACGTTTGACCAGTCCTTCCCGCAGGGACGGGTCGTCCTTGACCTTGTACATGGGGCATGCGCCGCAGTGGATCCCGCAGGGTGCGACCAGAGTGATGTCGTCCTTTGTGTTCATGGAAGAACCTCCTTTTGGTTTCTTTCTAAGAGTTAGACGGCACTGGAGGCGAAAGGTTACAAAAATAGTTCAGGAAAGGATCGCCCATTCTTTATTCCGTATGCCGTCCCTGATCCTCTGCGCAAAAGATTCTTCCGCCCGGTCGGTGTACAGGTTCTGGTAAAGCTCATGCATTGTTTGCAGTTTGATGACATCTTCTTTGGCCTGGATTGCAGCAGGGGGGCGGGGATCGTGCGCCGTGTCTTTTGAGAACCAGCCTTTCGACAGGCCGAAACGGACGAACTGTCTGCAGTTGCAGGGATTTGATCTTTTGATAAACTGGCACCTGTTCTCCATGTAGCCGTGCCATCGTTTTTTAGCTCGATGAAGCGTTGTTTTGACAGAACTCACCGAGCACTCCAGAATTTCAGCGACGAGTTTATGCGGCAGGCCCATGGTGATCGCAAGACAAAAAACCTTTCGCTGTTCCACGGGCAGGCATTCCGTCATGGCGTGAAGGCACTTGATCCGTGTTTGCTGTCCCAGCAGTTCGGTTTCCGGATCGTTGGCTGGATTGGGGTCGATGATTTCTTCGAGCGAGAAGCCCATGTCTTCGGTTAGCATCTCAACAGGCATCTTGGCCCTCTGCTTGAGATAATCATTCGAAACGTTGACGGTAATCCGGTAGATCCAGGTGAAAAACGAGCTTTCCTTGCGAAAGGTGCCGTACGAACGAAAAGCGCGATAGAATGCCTCTTGGGTGATATCCTCGGCGTCATGCGCATTGCCTGCAAGCGAAAAGGCAAGACGGTAGACTTTCGGCTGGTTGTCGCGGTACAGCTGGTCGAAACGATCCTTCTCCTCGGTAATCACGGGCAGCACCTCATTTACAATCGGGCTTTTGCTATCGGAGCATCCCGATGATCTCCTCCGCGCTTGAAACCTTGGCAAAAACAGCGCCCAATGCGGCCATATACGATCCGTGAACATGCTTCGCGGGAATATCGATCCCGTTGAACGACAGGTTTCTGGTCGCACAGGCATCATGGGCGACCATGCACGAATACCCCAGGTCGAAAGCCGCCCTCGTTGTCGTATCAATGCACATGTGCGACATCATGCCGCATAGTATCAGCTCTTTGAGCCCTTTGGAAAGAAGATAATCCAGCAACCCTGTGTCCCGGAAGCTGTTCGGAAAATGTTTTGTGATCACCGTTTCATGAGGAAGGGGCGTGACGCTTTCGTGGAAGTTGATTCCCTCTGTGTTCGGCAGAAGATAGGTCGCTCCCGCACGAGCTGCGATATGTTGAATGTGGACGATGGGCAGATGCTTCGTTCGAAAATGGTCCAGCAGTTTCCTGGCGGCTTGAGCTGCTTCGACAGCGCCTACGCACTCCATCCTTCCGTTCGGGAAATAGTCCTGCTGAATATCCACCAGCACTAATGCAGGCTTCATGCGCTCTCCTCTAGTTGGGTCTTGTGTGGGTCGACAATTTGTCTATGTGCCAATTTAACAGGTGTTGAAAAGACCTCGTAATGTCAAAACGCACCCTAAAGGGTGCGGCTACCAATCATAGAATCAATGCGTTGCGATTTGGTAGCCGCAGGCTTTAGCCTGCGTAATTAGTTTTTCAACAGCTTGTTAAACTATATAAGAGGTTTTATTCTGTATATCACCTTTCTTGCATCGGAACCTTGCACGAAGCTTCGATATATTCCTTCTGCGTTATCCGATGATGATGTCTTCGAGTGCCAGCCTTTTCCTCGGCCCTGGCGATTCGGCGGGATAGCCGATGGGCAGCAGAGCGGTAACGTAAAGATTATCATCCCAGCCGAAAACATCCTTGATCTTGTGCCTGTCAACCAGCCTGACCCAGCATGTTCCCAATCCGAAATCCAAAGCTCGCAAAACAATATGCTCGATGGCTATCGCTACATTCAATGCTACCCGCTCCCCGAGCTGGTCCGCGTTCATGTTCTTTAATTTGTCAGTTCTCTCAAGAATAATAGCAGCAACCCTGTTCTCAACCGAACCTGTTTTACCAAGGTCCTGAAGACCGGAAACAGTGCCCTCTATATAGGCCCTTACATCCGCGCAACATACGATAACGACCGGCGCTTCAGCGATAAATGACTGATTAAAAGCCGCCTGGGCGAGTTTCGATTTCGTTTCCTTGTCCTTGACGATCTTGAAACGCCAGGGCTGGGCATTGCACCCGGAGGGCGCCAATCTCGCAGCATCCAGAAGAGACAGGACCTGTTCATCCGGAACAGGGTCTGGTTTAAACTTGCGGATACTCCGTCGTTGTTCAATCGCTTCTTTCGTGGTGAGCATGACGACCCCTTTCGAAAATCAAGAAAACCCGGAGCGATACGGTCGGCAAGAGCACGGTGCTATGAGGGATATATTACCAGGTATTTGCTCTGCACCAAACCATTTTCAAATGAACGGGTAATACTATGTCGTAGTTTGATGTCATGGTCCAGGTACCCGAATAGCGGTATGCCCGCGCCGATCAGTATGGGAACTCTCGTGATGGTTATTTCGCTGATCAGGCCTGCCTGCAAAAAACTCTGGATCGTCTTGCCGCCGTCGACATAAACATGTTCCGAGCCGGCAGCGGCAAGCCGGCTTACCAACTCGGCTGGTGACGATGAGGTGCCTTCAGCTCCATGGGACAGGCTCTCGCGGTTATTCGGGAAACGGCTGCTCAATACCACGACTTTTTTGTTTTGATACGGCCATTCCTTGAATGATAATACTGTTTCGTAGGTATTCCGGCCGATCACCAGAGTATCGACAGACTCGAAGAATTTGTTATACCCGTAATCTTCTTTTCCCGTCGTACCGTCACTGCCGGGCAGCCAATCGAGGCGTCCGTCCTGTCTGGCTATGAACCCATCCAGAGTGGTCGCAATATATACTGAGCACGTAATTGTCACCACCGCACCTTAAACGCTTTCGTTCTCGGTCAAGATCACGGCTACATAAGTCCCTTCATGGCTCCCGCCCTTGCCGGATGCGCAGTTGATCGTTGATGTAAGTGAGATCCTTGCTCGTTTACGTCGTTGCAGCGTTCTTAAAAACTTTTCGAATTGCTCATCCGAAGGAAGGGAGCAAATTGCTTCGAAGTCGCTGTCGATCGGATCGGAAAAATCAAACGTACTTGTTTGAATAACCAGCCGGCTTCTGATGCCTTTTTCTTTCAGCTTCAAATGGAGCAAAGCCCAGCCCGAGAGAATTGCGAGTGCGGACAAGCTTCCACCGAATGCAGTGTTTCTGTGGTTCAGGTTCGGGGCTAATGGCGCGGACAGAGTCACGGAATTATGGTCGTAGGCTTTCACCTGAATACCCAGGTGGGCGGTAATGGGAATGTTTTGGTGAATATAGCTGGTTATTTCAATGAGGTTTTGGTTCATGATGAGTCCCGTGATAGCGCCAGGCTGGTCCGCCCAGGCAAGGCCCGGACGCAGTCGAGCCGTTGGTTGAGTTCAGTGGGAATGGTGCATCGCGAGGCTAAAATAAAGTTGCTATACGAAACTATCTGGCAGCTTGCTTTTTGAGAGGACGTTCAGAGCGTCGGGCTGGGACTACGGATAGTTTCGCCAGCTTCATCAGATTTCGTAATGCCGTATTTACGGAATCTTCATCAGGAAAAGCTGCGGCCACATCAGGGCTCAGGAGAACAAGGTTTGTACCTTTACTATATTCTTTATAGTATTTACCACGAACACCGACTCCGAGGTCTTCCTTTCGGTATTCTTTCCGCATGTCCTCTTTTTTAGCCGTTTTCATATATTGTCCTTTCCTGTCGTGTTGCTCGCCTCGCGCTGATTATTCGGGTTTTGCCATTGCGGTCAGTGTGTACGACGACGAGCAAAAGGTTCCTCTTGGAATGACCGAAGGTCAGGAACCTATGCTCACTTTGCGAATGATCCGGATCGGGAAATGTTATTGCGAGTGGATCTGAGAATACCATGGCCGCATCGTGAAAAGCGACACCATGTTTCTTTCGATTCAACTCCGATTTTTTGGGGTCCCACTCGAACTCCATTTTCGCACCTTTTATGCAGCATTATACATCAGAAACACGAAACGTGTATGCGAAAAACGACGCGACTATATCAGGAAGATTGTTTCTTTCTACCCGATAAGTCGCGTTGCCGATTTCGTCGTATTACCTTGACAAGGTAACTGGTGACGTAAATTGTAGTAAAAATGACTCCACTCAGCATGACAAACACAACTATCGGGTGCCACTCATTACTCGTATCAGTAATGGGTCCGACGAG
>Ga0315268_10002175_pt1 | contig 22345 bp, 25 predicted proteins | sample C1_top_MG_FD_204535 | JGI IMG/M metagenome (GOLD analysis project Ga0315268, IMG submission 204535) | Sediment microbial communities from Yellowstone Lake, YNP, Wyoming, USA - C1_top | ecosystem: Environmental > Aquatic > Freshwater > Lake > Sediment | place: USA: Wyoming | collected 2017-08-01 | reverse complement strand
TAAAGTCCCACATGAGCTGGGTTCAGTACGTCGCGAGACAGTACGGTAGTATCTCCTGGAAGTGTTGCCCCTTGAGAGCAAGGATCCCTGAGTACGAGAGGAACGGGGATTCGGCGCCTCTAGTCTACCGGTTGTGAATTGCACCGCCGGGCAGCCACGCGCCACGTCGATAAGACCTGAAAGCATCTAAGGTCGAAGCGACTCTTAAAACGAGGGGGCATATGCCGCGGATAGCAGATCCGTTTGATAGGACTGTGGTGTAATGGGTTAGGGAAACCGAGCCCTTCAGCCAGCAGTTACTAAAGGCCCATTCACAAACTTTGTTTGTGCATATGGCATCGCACTATCCGAGATTTTCTCTTATTCGTATCTTGCCGTCATTTTCATCCACATGGACTAGGTTTTTCTATTTTCTCTAGCGCGAGCTCTAGACTAGGCGAGCTACGAGATGAGCGGTTTATAATCTTTATGTCTCAAGAAGTATTATTGTGGTAAGAATGGCTCAAAGAGAAACATCTCCATTATCTCAGATAAAGAATAATCCGGCGTATTTTGTAGTCAGGGAGGGCAAGAAACCGGTCGTTTATCGCGCAGCCTGCGATGGCCATCCTCATGGGATACGTTTAGGTGAATTCCAAGGACAGTTCGTCGTCTGCGATGAGAAAGGGCGTGTCGTGGCCCGCGCCGCAGACAGGCTTGCCGAGTTCCAGAAGACAAGGGATGAGAGGCTCATGTTCGCCGTGTATGAGGAGACCAGCGTCGGCAACATGACAAGCATGAAATGCTACGTCTACTCTTACCATGCGAATGCAGAGTTCGAACCGTTCAAGGACACGATTTAGAAAAAGATAAAACCGCCGCATAGCATGGATATGCCTCGCGGATAGCTAATACGGCGGTATAAGTATTTTTCAGCCTCGTTTTGCGATAAAGGGCTCTGTCAGGACGGGCAGATCAGTGATTTTTGGGGCTGGGGTGTATTCTTTCCCTGCCCAGATAGGCCCGATAATATTGTTCCACATCGGGTCCCCGACGCTAGAGGCAAGACTTTCGGCAGTGAGTTTTTCAACAAGAGGGACCGCCAATGCGATACGATCAGCCTGCGCTTCGGTTAGCTTCCCGCCATTCACATTCTTGGCCTTCGCGAGCGCTTCGTCAACCGCATTGCTTTGCAAGGGAACGACGTGGAGAACATTTTTAGGCGCCCACGGGGGTCCGCATAGTGCCGGAGCCTTCGCGGCCGGCTTTGCTACTGTTTCCAAACATTTAGCTGTGTTAACTATTGACATATTGTCATTGATTACGGATTTCATATTTAAACTTTTTGTAAAATCTGTTATATTTTTAAGGATATATGTTACAAATTAAACATTAATGATTTGGTAACGGGGTATATGATGAAAAAGAAGGAAGACAGTATAGCTGGCAAGGTTAGGGCATACCTGGAGAATCACCCCAGCATGAAGGATGCCGTCGTGATGGATGTGGCGAACTATTCGGCTCTCGCACGAAATATCAAGGACGAAACCGGGATCAACAAACGAAGCGCGATAGGTATGGCGCTCCGCAGATATCGGGAAGAGATAGGGTATAGCGAGGCTAACGAGAAAAAGATAGTGGCTGTATTGAAAGGCAGCAGCATCGAGGTCAAGACCAAGATGGTCTCGGTGACCCTGATGAGGTATGAGGGCGTGCGTACGAGCCTGTTCGAGATAGCCAAAGACGCGGGGAAAGGGAGCAGCGTGTTCTTCATGATAGAAGGAAGCGAAGCGTTCACAGTTATAACGAACGAGAATCACTTGGAAAAAATACAAAAAGCGCTCGAGAAAAAAATCATCAGGATCGAGAAGCGATTGAGTATGCTTTTGATCCGGAGCCCTCCGCAGATAGAGGATGTCCCTGGTGTAGCCGCTTTTCTTACAGGAACTCTCGCGCACAACAACATCAACATCGCAGAGATGATGAGCTGCTGGAAGGACACGATATTCATGATAAAAGAAGAGGATACAGGACGCGCGATCGACGTCCTGAAAGCCTGGCTGTAAAGAAAAGGAAAATAGGCGACGCGAGCGTATCACTCTTTTGCTTTGCGCTTCCTCGTCTTCGTTATCTTCTTGCGCCAGGGCTTGGTCTTCGCTGCCTTAGAGACGTTGATACCGCCATCTGTTTTAGCTGTCGGAACATCGGACATGCTGACTTTGACCGGTTGCTTGTCTTCTTCGGCGGCCTTGAAATACTCCTTCTCTTTCATACTCAGAATCGAAGCTACGAACATGTCCGGGATGGATTTTATCCTGGTGTTGTAGAGCAGGACCGAATCATTGTAGAACTCCCTCCGGTCGGCTATCTGGTTCTCTATAGCTGACAGCTGCTTCTGCAGGTCCAGGAAATTCGTGCTCGCCTTTAGGTCAGGGTAGTTCTCAGCCACAGCGAATATCGATTTCAATCCGGCGCTGATGGCCTGGCTTGCTTTCGCCTTCTCGCCAAGGGTCGTCGCGCCCATCATCGACGTACGAAGCCGGGTAATATTCTCAAGAGTGGCGCGTTCATATTTCATATAGCCCTTGACGGTCTCGACCAGGTTCGGGATCAAATCGGTCCTCTGCTTCAGCAGGACATCGATATTCGCGAGCGCCTTGTCGATGTTATTGCGCAGGGAAATCAGCCCGTTGAACAGCGAAACGATGTAGAACAACACGAGAAGGATAAGGACCAATACGACGAATCCTACGCAGACGCCTAGACTTAAAATCTCGAAAACCATACAAATCACATCTCGATATTTTTTCCGCGCTATCGGCGGAATCCATAGTCAGAACATGATTAACACTGCAATATGATAAATAAACTTATCGCAAGGGAATTCAATGCAACAGATTGCCTGCCATGAAGAGGGCGGTAATAAGCCCGATAGCGGAAATGATCAAACCGCCGACAAGGGAAAGCGCGATGTTATCACGCATCTTCTCGATGATTTTCCTCTCGCCGTTATCGCTGATATAGAGGCGTATATCACCTATTCCGGTCCTGATTATCAGATTGTCCTGAGCGACATCACTGGCGGCACCGGTCTGCGGCTCGGCTTTTCCCAGCACGAAAAGAGGGTCATCTTGAGCTATGAAATATTCTGTGACCCTGAGATCATAGGAAGAATACCTGTCGAATATTGGTTTGACATCGGGATCCTTATCGATGAATGACAAGACCTTATCATCGATCTTTTGGCGCAAAATACCGAGGAAACCCGAATCGCTTTTGTATCCTTCGGAGGATAGGTCAGAAGGGATGTCCACTTCGGCGAATCTCGGGTCTATAAGCATCCTCCCGGTTTCGTCTTCTAAGTAGAACTCAGCTGAGGATTCATGATAATAGATGGTCCGCCATCCCCCGCCCTTGCCAGGTTGAAAGTATTCGCCAACGACCCGGTAATAGACGCATTTCACACCTGAGACCGGACTGAAGAGGTCTTTCTGGCATTTCGCTTTCCCGAAAAGCTCGACAAGACCGACCGCTGCTGATTCGACCTTCGAAGTTGGGGTGTTTTTTATTTCTTGATATAGAAGGTAGCGCTTCACACCATAAAAAAGCATGCCGATCCCGACTACGAAACCTACGATTCCCAGAATTACAATATTCCAAGGTGAACTCGACATGCGATTGACACCAGCAACTGTTGAATGAAAGCTGACAAGTTTTATAAACGATATATGCGATTCAGGGGTAGGCAAGGTGCGTTTTATGAAAAATGTCATGTGGTTCAGCGAATTGAGCAAGAAGAATCTGGCGGAAGCGGGGGGAAAGGGCGCGAATCTGGGCGAGATGTACCAGAACGGTTTCCCTATCCCGAACGGTTTCGTGATAACGAGCGGTTCGTACTACAAGCATCTGGACGCTAACAAGCTGAGAGATAAGATATCCGCGATACTGGATCCTCTTGATGTCAACGACCAGACGAAGCTCATGGCAGCCGCTGAGAAGGTGAAGGAGCTCATCGTGGAAGGGAAGATGCCGAAAGACGTTCAGGACGAGATAATCTCATCATACAAGAAACTGAATGAGATGGCAGGAAGGCCGGTCTATGTCGCAGTCAGAAGCAGCGCAACGGCCGAGGATTTGCCTACCGCCAGTTTCGCCGGACAGCAATCCACATACCTCAATGTCTTCGGACCCGAGGATGTCGTGAAGGCGGTCAAGGACTGCTGGGCATCGCTGTTCGAGCCAAGGGCCATCTATTACCGGGTCGAGAACAAGTTCGAGCACATGAAAGTCGGTCTCGCTGCCGTCATCCAGATGATGGTCCAGAGCGAGAAGGCAGGAGTCGTATTCACTGTCGACCCGTTATACCAGGACCCGAACATATTGTCTATCGAGACAGGGTTCGGACTTGGAGAAGTCGTTGTCAGCGGGCAGATAACCCCGGACACCTACCGTGTCGACAAGGAAAAGATGGATATAGTCGATAAAAGCGTTGTGAAACAGCCATGGATGCTCATCAAAATCGAGGGCAAGAACAAACGGGTCGAGATCAAGGATGACGCCCAAGGCAGGCAGAAACTGTCCGACACGGAGATAAAGGATCTTGCGAAGATCTGCAAGAAGATCGAGGAGCATTACGGGTATCCGCAGGACATCGAATACGCTTTCGAGAAAGACAACCTTTATATCGTGCAGTCGAGGCCGATAACGACGCTCACTGACAAGAAAGGATTGGAGAAAGGGACTGGAGGCGAGCTCGTGGGAGAGAAACAAACCGAGGGCAAAGGGGCTCCGCCAGCATTCATGAAAGAGGCCCAAAAAGGCCAGAGCATAAGCCAGGCGAAAGTCCTATTGAAAGGCCTCGGGGCATCACCGGGAACCGGCATGGGCAAGGTCCATATCATCCGCACACCGGCTGAGATAAAGAACATGGAACGGGGGGACATACTCGTCACAGAGATGACGACCCCTGATTTCGTGCCTGGCATGAAGAAAGCAGCTGCTATTGTCACTGATACTGGTGGGATGACAAGCCACGCGGCTATCGTCAGCAGGGAACTGGGAGTTCCTTGCGTCGTAGGATGCGGCAATGCCACGACTGTCCTGAAGGACGGTATGGAGATAAGCGTTGATGGCAGCCATGGGATGATTTATGAGGGCTTGATATCAGCGCCCGAAGCCGCGGCAAAGGCAGCAGGCGGAATGGTCGGCCAGACGATAATCCAGGCGCCGGTGCCGATAACAGGGACCAAGATATACGTGAACCTGGCCGATGTGGACCAGGCTGAGAAGATATCGCATCTTCCTGTCGATGGCGTAGGGTTGCTCCGAGCCGAGTTCATGATAGCCGGTATCGGCGAACATCCGCACAAGATGCTTGATGAGGGCAGGAAACAGGAATTCATCGATAAGCTGGCGGATGATCTGCGGAAATTTGCTGCTGCGTTCCATCCAAGGCCGGTCGTTTATCGCGCGACCGATTTCAAGACAAACGAGTACAAGAACCTGCCTGGCGGGGAGAAATACGAACCGCATGAGGAGAACCCGATGATGGGCTACCGTGGGGCGTCCAGGTATATACGCGAGCCTGAGATGTTCAAGATGGAGCTCGAAGCAATCAAGAAGGTGCGCGAGGAGTATCATCTGCTGAACCTTCACTTGATGATCCCGTTCGTCCGCAGGATCGGAGAGCTACGGGCGATCAAGGAGATAATGAGGGAAGTGGATCTCTTCCAGACAAGGGACTTCAAGCTCTGGATAATGGTGGAAGTGCCGAGCACTGTCTTCCTGATCGACCAGTTCTGCGAGGAAGGGATAGACGGCATCTCGATAGGCACTAATGACCTGACGCAGCTGATACTGGGGATCGACCGCGACAATGCCACGATGGCCAAAGGCTTCGATGAACGCAATGAAGCGGTGCTGAGGGCGCTGAAACGGGTGATAACAGTCTGTAACAGCCATGGAGTGACAAGCTCCTTGTGCGGGCAGGCGCCATCTGTCTATCCTGAATTCGCCGAGAAGCTGGTCGAGTTCGGCATCACAAGCATGTCAGTGAATCCAGATGCAGTGGAACGGACGAGAAAAATCGTCGCGAGCGCCGAACAGAAGATAATCCTGCAGAGATTGTCCAAATTGAGCAATGCCATGAAGGAAAGCGATGACGAGAACGTCGGTTTCGGCAGGGATTGAGTTTTCTTTATTTTTTTTCTTTAGATTTTTCATTTTCTACTCCGTCGATATGATTAAAATTGTGATGGAGACTAACTATTAGTGGTAGTATTATTGGAAGGGTAAATGATGAGAATTCTGCTTCAATTTCCCGAGGGTCTCAAGCAAAAGGCGATGGAATACGCCAAGCGCTATGAAAAAGACGGCCATGAAGCATTCCTTTCGGCATCACCCTGCTACGGCGCATGCGACATAGCTCTCGATGAGGCTAGATGGATAAAGGCTGACAAGATAATCCATTTCGGTCACAACAAATTTTTGAGGAGCGATTCCGAGATTCCGATCGAATATATCGAGTTCAAGGTAGATGTCGATATCAATAAGCTCGCATCCATTCTTCCGCTCATAAAAAACAAGAAAAATATCGCGCTCGCTACGACCGTACAGCATATCCACCAGTTCAAAGATATGAAATCGTTTTTCGAGCGCAACGGAAAAAAAGTATTTGCTGATCGAGGCGAGAGGGCTTCAGAGATCGGGCAGGTGCTCGGATGCGATGCGCTCGCGATTACGAAAGTCGAGAAGAACGTCGATGCTATCGTGTTTGTGGGGAACGGAATGTTCCATGCGCTCGCGATCGATCCGCATGATGACAAGATTGTTCTGGTTTTCGACCCTTATGACGGTTCGGTACGGGATATCCGCGAGGATATCAAGAAATTGAAGAAGCGGAGGATGGGCTCGCTCATCAAAGCACTTGGCGCGAAAAGATTCGGCATCCTCCTATCCACCAAGCCAGGCCAGTTCAACATCGCGCTTGCAAGAAATGCCAAAGACGAATTGGGAAAACACGGGCTTGATGCGCATATACTTGTAGGAAACGAGCTCGACCCTATGGCGCTCAATAATTTCCTTTCTTTCGACTGCTTCATCAGCACTGCATGCCCGCGCATCGCCGACGACAGCGAGAAGTTCGAGAAACCGGTTCTGAATCCGGCGATGCTCAATGAATTCTTCAGGATGCTTAAAGAGACGAAAAAATCTCCGCGTTGAAGAGCGGATTTTTTCAAAAAATAAAAACAAGGATTAAAAATCAACGTAGTGAAATCTGCGCTATGCAAACAATCACGAGCACGAATATCAATCTCCCTCTGCTCCGTAAAGGCAAAGTGCGCGACACTTATGTAATCGGCGACCACCTATTGATGGTGTCAACAGACAGGCTGAGCGCTTTCGATGTGGTGTTCAACGAAGGAATCCCCCAGAAAGGCATCGTCCTCACCAAGCTCTCGATATTCTGGTTCCATCGGACAAAGGAAATAATCGACAACCATTTCGTGACCGATGCCATACCAGCGAACCTTCCGCAGTATCTGCAGGGAAGGAGCATGATAATCGAGAAATGCTCTCCGCTTCCGCTTGAATGCGTGGTGCGCGGATACATCACAGGAAGCGCATGGAAGGAATACCAACAGAGCGGTTCGGTATGCGGCATCAAGCTTCCGCAAGGATTGAAGAATGGCAGCGAATTGCCTGAACCTATCTTCACGCCTTCGACAAAGGCCGAGAAGGGCCATGACCAGAACATAGATGCCGAAGCCGCGAAGAAGCTTGTAGGCGAGGACGCCTTCGAGTTAGTCCGGAGGAAAAGCATCGACCTCTACAACCACGGCAAATCGCACGCGAAGAAGTGCGGCCTAGTCTTGGCTGATACGAAATTCGAGTATGGATATGAGACGCGCGAGGGCAAGACGAGGATAATCTTGATCGATGAGGCGCTGACACCTGATTCTTCGAGATACTGGCTCAAGGAGAAATACGACCAGGGCATTCTGGAAAGCCTGGATAAGCAGTTCGTTCGCGATTATCTTGAGAGCACTGGCTGGAACAAGAGCCCGCCTGCCCCGAAACTCCCCCAGGATGTGATCCTGAAGACGCAGGAGAGATATTTGCACGCCTATAAGATGCTGACCGGGAAGGATTTGGTTGTCTAGTTGTTTTGAGAAAACGGCTGCTTTATTTGATTAGTCATCCCAGATATTCCTCCAGCATCGCAAGCGCATTCTTCGCCTGCCCGCGGTTGAGCCCCAGGAGCATCGCGATATGGATAAGCTCATCAGGGGTGCGTATCTGCGATTCGTTCTCAGCGAAACTCGCGAAAGAGTAAAGCGCGCCAAATTTCACGCACAATCTCAGGAGGGTGCGCATCTTCGACATTATTACAGCGCGCGAAACCCCGTTCGAGCGAATAACTCTCCCCAAATCGAAAAGTATGCAAAGGGATTTTTTTTCCGCGATAAGCTTAATTGCGCCCTCATCGAACGAATGATCGCGCAAAATGACGAGCGCTTTCTTGTTCTTGAAATTCGCAGCCGAGACGATATCGGACGCTTCGAGTATTTTATTGATTAATTTGTTTTTGACTTGCAAATCGCTCGAGTCGTAGAACTTGCTGAATCCATAAGAAGAAGGATCCGCCTTGCAGCGGATGATATCGGAAAAAGGAGACATAAAAAATCAAAAAATCAAGTTTGTTGATGTATCAAGAAGCCTTTCCGGTTTCCGCTTTTGGAACAGCGGATTTCCCAGGGACGTATTTCTCGTAGTGGTAGGCCTTCTTCGCATACGCCTTCCTCTGGAGCTTCTTGTTCATCTGATGTTTCTTGTTCGGCGTACCGGAGTTCCCTGCATGCGTCAATCCCCTGAAGGACTTGCCCTGCCGTATCACAGAGCTGATGTTCACGGTCGGTTTCGCCGGATCCGCCAGGATGATCTCGTAGAACTTGTAGTTCCCGTCCTCGCCTATCCAGTAGGAATTCAGGACCTCCATGTTGCGGTATATCCGATTCACACGCTGCTCGGCCATGGCCTGGTGCGAGAGCCCCGGCTGCACGAAGCGGTAGTTGTTCTTGTGCTTCCTGCCGCCCATGGTCTTTCTCCTTGTGCGCCTGCCCTTATCGACTCGGCAGCGGACCACGATATAACCTTGCTTGGCCTTGTATCCGAGCCTACGGGCCCTTGCGATGTTGGCCGGATGTTCCACCTTCTCCATGGCCGGGCCTCTCCTCCATTTTATGATTTTCTGGCGGAAAGCCGTATCCCTGGCCTTGTACTGCTTCTGCAATGTCTGGACGATATATTTGTAAGCACCCATTCATATCAACCTCATCATCCCGAATAGATCGGGCATTCATAGCCGTCATCCGCTATCCGTTCATGCGTGTTTCTCGCAATTCCAAACGTAGCAGAAGACGATGATACATGATTGAAGTGCTCATCTTTTTAAAGATTCCTCTAGAATAATTGTTATCTTTTTTGGTGTTGCGATGCACGAGACTTCAGAACAGCCAGACTTCATGGACACAGTGAAGCAAATTAAAGGCGCCGAAGAGGAATACGACCGCCTCATCCAGGAAGCGAAAGACAAGGCCGAGTCGATCGTGCGCAAAGCCAAGGAAGATGCCCAGGAAGCCAGGCGCAAGAAGGAAGAGGAGATAGTCTCGTTCAAGAACGCGAAGCTCCAGGAAGGGGGGAAAGGCATCGAGGAAGATGTCCAGAAGGTCATCAAGAAGGCCAAAGACGAGACTGCCAGGATAAGCAAGAAGAGCGTGGAGAAGGCAGATGTCAATAGGATCGCGAAGGATTTCCTTCAGTCGCTATAATAATCATATCAATATAGCAAGGGCGGAGAGCGGGCAATATGCTGAGGACCAAGAGGATGAAGAAAGTCAGGATGATAGTGCTGAGGTCCTCTGCTGAATCCCTGATCAAGAGCCTCCATGAATCCGGCCTCATGCAGATAGACCAGACGAGGCATAAAGGGCTCGAAGAAGGAAAACCCCTGAAATCATTCGACGAATCGTCTGCTCTTCTCATGAAACTGCGCGCGGCTCTTTCGATAATGGAGGGCGCGCTCGGCAAAAAAATCCTGGCGGCCCCGAAAAGCACCGAATCATCGAAAACCATCGACATCCAAAGCGCGATGGAAGAGGCGCGCGGATCAGACCTTGAAGAGCGCTTAAGGGCGCTTTCTTCCGAAAGCAACAACCTCTCGGAGCGCCTCAAGGAGCTGGACGCCAGGTCACAATCATTGAAGAAGGTCGTTAATTTCGCGAATGTGGATTTCAGCAAGCTCGAGACAAGGAAACTAGCGTACCGCATCGGCGAATCGGGCAAGCTCGAGATCCTCAGAGCGAAGCTCGATGCGATCCCAGATACGACCGTGGTCTTCAAAGGCACTCCTCCAGTCGTGCTCGTGCTGTTCGACCGCAAGAACGAGGCGCGCTTAGAATCCGTCCTCACGGATACGGGTTTCAATGATATCGAGCTTCCGCAGGACACCACGACGCCGTCCCAGACTATACAGAGGATGAAGAGCGAATCTTCGCATATATCCCCGAAACTCGAGGCGCTCAGGGCGCAGCTGAAAGAGCTCTCAGAAAAGAACATCGCCCATGTCAGAGCGCTCATCAACGCTATCGAAATCGAAGCCGAGCGCGGGGAGATCGCATCGCGTTTCTCATCGACCCGCTCTGTATATGTGATAGAAGGCTGGGCCCTTGAAGAGGATTTCCAGGGCTTGAAGAAGCTCGCTGAGAGGTTCGGGGGAAAGGCCCAGATGGATGAAGTCAGATATCCGCACACCGAAGAGCCTCCGATCGTCCTTGATAACCCGAAGCGCACGATCCCGTTCGAGTACCTGACGAAAAGCTATTCGCTCCCGAACTATTCCGAGATAGACCCGACGCTCGCATTCACGATCATACTCCCCATATTATATGGGATGATACTCGGCGATGTCGTCTATGGTTTCATCTCGTTCGGGATAGCTTATTTCCTGTTCAAGAAATTCGAGAAGAGCCTAATCATGAACAGCGTGTGCAAGATCTGGATGTACTCGGCCATCCCGACCGTGATATTCGGCATCATCTATGACGAATGGTTCGGCATGTCGCACGTGCAGCTAATCAACTTCTTCGGAAGCTGGATAGGGGTCGTTTTCCTGAAAGCGCCCTTGTATGGAGGTTTCCACAGGCTCGAGAACGTGCTTATGCTCCTGATAGTCACATCGCTGGTGGGCATGGCGCAACTGGCCCTTGGATTCATATTCGGCGCAATCAACGAATGGCACCACAACAGGAAGCATGCGATAGCGAAGATAGCGTGGCTTGGGATCGAACTGGGCGGACTGCTCTTCCTGATGTCTGCGACAAAGGTCGCGGATCCGGCATTCGGTACGGCGGGGCTGGTCCTGCTCGGATTGTCCGTGGTGATTCTTGCCTTGACTGAAGGGCTTCTCGGCATCATCGAGCTTCCGGGCCTTGCAGGCAACATTCTATCTTATACCCGTATCGCCACGATCGGGGTGGTGGGGGTCGTCATCGCAGAGATGATAAACGAGCTTTTAATCCCGTCACCGGACAAGGGATTCGTCGCAATCATCCTTATTCCAATATTCATCGCGCTCCATATATCGAACGCCTTCCTGGCGATGTTCGAAGCCATAATACAAGCAGGCAGGCTCAATATAGTGGAATTCAAGTCGAAGTTCCTCCACGGAGGAGGGACGGAGTACGTACCTTTCGCGTTAAAGAAGAGGTGAAATCTAAATGGCAGATGCAAGTACAGTCGCACCGATGTTGGGCAACGATGGCGCAATCGCCATCGCTGCAGGGCTCGCTATGGGCATCAGCGCTTTCGCGGCCGGTTGGTCGCAGGGAGCGTTGGGTTCAGCGGCCATGGGCACCGTCGCCGAGAGGCCAGAGCTCGAGAGCAAGATGATAGTCTACATCGTGCTCCCTGAAGTCCTCGCCCTGTTCGGATTCGTCGTGGCGTTCCTCCTGCTGTCCAAGATAACCGGAGCGTAAGGTGCCTGGATATGGGCATCGAGAAGCTGAGGAACTCGCTTCTCTCTGAAGCTAGCGGCGAAGCGGACCGGATAGTCAGCCAAGCCAAAGCCCAGGCCGGAACCCTTCTAGAGGAGGAGAGGAAAGGCACTGAGGCGATGAAGGCGCAGGCCGAGAAAGAGGTCAAAGGCCTTCTGGACGAGGAGAGGAACGAGCGCCTGGCATGGGCGCGCCTTGAAGGCAAGAGGATAGTAGCGGAAGCCGAAGAGGATGCCATCAAGAGCGTCACAGAGGATATAATAGACGCTCTGGGTGCGATGCATGGCAGCGCGGAATACAAATCCTTCATGAAGCGCGCGATCGAGAGCGGATGCTCTGAGCTTGACGGAAACGTCATCGTGCATGTGAAGAAAGGCGAGAAAGCTTTGGTCCCCAAGGCCAAGGGGATCAGCGGCATAGAGGACGACCTCGAAGGCCTCGGCGGCGCCATAATAGAGAGCGCGAGCGGAAACATCAGGGTGAATTGCACACTGGAGATGCTCCTGGAAGCGAAGCGCGACGACCTCCGCAAGACCATCCACGGCAAGCTTTTTGGCGAAAAAAGCGAGAAGGAGAGCCGCGTAAAGGATGAACCCGAAGTTCAGGCGGGCGCAAAACGCAAGGCCGTTTCAGGAGGCAAATGATGGCGCTCACCAACAGATCCGCGGCCAGGAAGGGCTATAAGATAAGCCTTGAGAGCAAGGTCCTCAAGTACGGCTACTCTAATGCGAGAGTCAGGGCCATGAAAGGGTTCCTCCTGAAAGGCGCGGTGTTCTCCGAGATGGCCAAGGTCGGAGGAATCGAGGGCGTGGTCGAGCTCCTGCAGAGGACTGCGTACAAGAACGATATCGCGGCCGCATCCAGCATGTACAGCGGTTCGCAGATGGTGGAGAGCGCAGCATCCAAGAATTTCTCTGCTTGCGTCCAGAAGCTCATGAAGATGACACCGATCAGTGACAGGCAGGCGCTTGCCTCGCTTCTCCTGAAATGGGACCTCACAAACCTCAAGAATCTGCTGCATGCCAAGAAGCTCGGAAAATCATACGAAGATATCAGGCCGACGCTGTTCCCGGTCGGCGGGCTGGACGAGGACGATTTCAAGGCGATAATGAAAGCTGACGAGCGCTCGATATACCGCGAAGTGAAAGGCACGAAGCTCGGCAAGAGGATTTTCTCTGAAGCCGCGCAAGAAACCAGCAAAGGCATGCTGAACACGTTCAGGGCAGCGCTCCAGAGCGTGGATGCGTTCATGAAATACGAGACAGAAGTGGACACATACATCTATCTCATGATAGACAAGGCGCTTTCTGGAAGCGGAAGCAAGGAAGCCGCCAAGATGAGCTCGATTATCAAGCGCGAGATCGATGCCAAGAACATACTCATAATCGAGCGGCTGAAGAGGCACAATGCTGAGAAAGGCAGGATATTGAAGAGCCTGATCCGCGGCGGGACCTTGAACGACACCGTGATAGGAAAACTGATAGAAGCCAAGGATCTTTCAGCGGTCGTCGGGATCGTCAGGTTCAGGTTCCCGAGCTTGACAGTCAGCCCGGAAAGCTCGGACCTCAGCAGGTTCGAAAACGCGCTCGAGAGATCCATTGCAGCGCAGAAAATCGATGCGTTCTATACCTCGATACTTTCAATCGGGGTCATCATTGGCTTCTTGCTCCTCAAGGAGGAGGAAGTCAACAACCTGCGCAAGATAGCCAAAGGCAAGGAATTCGGCATGCCTGAAGAAGAGATCAGGGACATGCTGGTGATAGCAAGCTGATGGAATAGTCGGGATGAACAGGTTGATTGGTTTGAGGTTTTATTGATGAAAGCGAAGATGCTCGTGATCGGCGATGCGCCACTTGTCACCGGATTCAGGCTAGCCGGCCTTGAGAACACGGTGCAGTGCAGCGATCAGACTTTCCAGGCCGAGCTCGAGAAGTCGCTTGGTATTCCTGAATTCGGCATCATAGTCTGCAAGGAGAGCATGCTGGCGAAGATAGACTGGCGATTGCGGAAAAAGCTCGATTCGATTGCTTACCCGGTCATCATCCCGATGCCGGATTACTCAGGGAAAAGCGCTGAAGGGGATGAGATAAGGAACATAATCAAGAGGGCGCTCGGTTTCGACCTGGGCGCGAAAAAGTAATGGACGAAAGCGTATGGATAGAATATAATTTCATGATTCGATTGGAGGAGATAGCAAATGGCATTGAAAAAAAACGAAGAGGGTCATCTTCAAAGGATCAGCGGGCCTGTCGCAGAGGCTCATCTGCCTGATGCAAGGCTTTACGATGTCGTGAAAGTCGGGAACGAGAAGCTGCTCGGCGAGATCATCAAGATCGTCGGGACGACTGCCATCATCCAGGTCTATGAGGATACCTCGGGCTTGAAGCCGGGTGAACCGGTTGTATCCACGCACGAGCCGCTCTCTGTCGAGCTCGGGCCAGGCATACTCCAGAACATCTACGACGGAATCCAGAGGCCTCTCCAGGTTATCGAGAAGCAGGCGAAAGGCTTCTACATCACAAGAGGCATCCAGGTCCCGCCATTGGACCGGAAAAAGAAATGGGATTTCAAGGCGAAAGTGAAGAAGGGCGACAAGGTGAAAATCGGCGATATCCTGGGCACAGTCCAGGAGACTGACCTCATCGAGCACAGGATACTATCTCCATACGAAGGCAAGATCGAGGACATTAAATCAGGCACGTACACAGTGGAAGATCCGGTAGGCGAGCTCTCGAGCGAAGGTAAGAGGTACCCGCTCAAGATGTATCAACGATGGTTTGTGCGGAAATCAAGGCCGGTCATTGAGAAATTCCCGCCGACTGTTCCGCTGGTCACTGGCCAGCGAGTCATCGACACATTCTTCCCTATAGCCAAAGGAGGGACTGCATGCATCCCTGGCCCGTTCGGGTCGGGAAAGACTGTCACCCAGCAGAGCCTTGCCAAATACTCCGATACTCAGATCGTGGTCTATATCGGATGCGGCGAACGAGGCAACGAGATGACAGATGTATTGACTGAATTCCCTCACCTCATCGACCCGAAATCCGGCAAACCCCTCATGATGAGGACGGTCCTTATCGCGAACACTTCCAACATGCCTGTAGCCGCCCGTGAAGCGAGCGTATATACAGGGGTCACGATAGCCGAATATTTCAGGGACATGGGCTACGATGTCGCGCTGATGGCCGACTCGACTTCCAGATGGGCCGAAGCCATGCGTGAGATCGGAGGCAGGCTCGAAGAGATGCCTGGCGAAGAAGGTTACCCTGCGTATCTGGCGAGGAGGCTCGCCGAGTTCTATGAAAGGGCAGGACGTGTGCGGACCCTGGGGACTGATGAGAGATATGGTTCGGTCACAATCATCGGGGCCGTATCGCCCCCAGGAGGAGACATCTCCGAACCTGTCTCGCAGAATACGCTCCGTGTGACCAAGGTTTTCCTGGCGCTCGATGCGCCGCTTGCTTACAGGAGGCATTTTCCCGCCATCAACTGGCTGAAGAGCTACACATTGTATTCCGACAGCCTGGAACCATGGCTCGCCGAGAACATCTCCTCTGATTTCATGCCTTTGGTGAAATCCTCGATGAGCATGCTCCAGAAGGAGGCGGAACTCCAGGAAGTCGTCCAGCTGGTCGGCCCTGACGCCCTTCCTGAGAAGGAGCAGGCCATCCTGATGGTGACCAAGATGCTGAGGGAGGATTATCTCCAGCAGAACGCCTACAGCGACGTGGATGCGCGATGCGAGCTGAACAAGCAGTACCTGATGCTCAAGACAATCCTGAAATTCTGGGAGCTGACCAGCAACGCGCTGGATGTCGGCGTGCAGTTCAAGAAGATACAGGAGCTGCCCTCCCGTGCGGTGATCGGCCGCATGAAAGAGATAAAGGACGTCAAGGATTTCGACAAGCTCAACAAGGACATGGAGCAGGGCTTCGACGCCCTTCTCAAGAGGTGAAACTGATGAAAGAATACAAGACGATCACTGAGATAGCAGGGCCGCTGGTCTTCGTATCCGATGTCAGCGGGGTCGGATACAACGAGATCGTGGAGATTATGCTCCCGAGCGGAGAGCGCAGGAAAGGGCAGGTGCTCGATATCAGCGAGAAGATCGCTGTAGTCCAGGTCTTCGGGCCTACGACAGGGATCAGCACATCCCAGACCAGCGTGCGCTTCCTCGGCGAGACCATGAGGCTGGGCCTCAGCACCGAGATGCTCGGACGCTCTTTCACAGGCTTGGGCGAACCAAGGGACAAGGGTCCGAGGGTCATTCCAAAAGAAAAGGTCGATATCACAGGGCTTCCGATCAACCCGTTCTCGCGCGAATTGCCCAACGAATTCATCCAGACCGGTGTCTCGACAATCGATGGCATGAACACGCTGGTCAGGGGGCAAAAGCTTCCTATATTCTCAGGGGCCGGCCTTCCGCACAACCAGCTCACTGTCCAAATCGCCAGGCAGGCGACGGTCCGGGGGACAGGCGAGAAGTTCGCTGTCGTGTTCGCTGCTATCGGCATCACGCACGAAGAGGCATCGTTCTTCGTCAGGGATTTCGAGAAGACAGGCGCTCTGGAGAATGCCGTCCTTTTCCTGAACCTGGCCGATGATCCTTCGGTCGAGCGTATCATCACACCGCGTCTTGCTTTGACAACTGCTGAATATCTGGCGTACGAGCAAGGCATGCACGTCCTGGTGCTTATCACTGACATGACTAACTACTGCGAAGCGCTCCGAGAGATATCCTCGGCAAGGCAGGAAGTGCCTGGCAGGCGTGGATATCCGGGTTACATGTACACGGACCTCTCGACTATTTACGAGAGGGCGGGCAGGGTGAAAGGGAGCAAGGGTTCGGTCACGCAGATCCCTGTGCTCACTATGCCAGGCGATGATAAAACCCACCCAATTGCGGACCTGACAGGGTACATCACTGAAGGCCAGATCATACTCAGCAGGGACCTCCATAGGAAGAACATCTATCCTCCGGTGGACCCGCTGCCTTCGCTTTCCAGGCTCATGAACCTCGGTATCGGGCCGGGGAGGACAAGGGAGGACCACAAAGGCGTCTCTGACCAGCTTTATGCTGGTTACGCGAACGGCCGTGACCTGCGGAGCCTTAGCGCGGTCGTAGGCGAAGAGGCGCTCACAGAGGTCGACAGGAAATACCTGAAGATGGCGGACGAGTTCGAGAAGAGGTTCGTCCGACAGGGCCCGTACGAGAATCGGGACATAGATACCACGCTCAACCTGGCCTGGGAGCTGCTCTCCATCCTTCCTGATGATGAACTGAAGAGGGTGAAGAAGGAATACATCGCCAAGTACCTCAAGAGGAAAGAGGCGCCGAAATCAGAAGCGAAGTGAAGAACAAGGAGACGATACACGGCGAAGAACCGAAGACAGAGACGAAATGATCAAGGAAAGACGGAAGCGAAATATGGAGTGAACCGATATGGTTGGCGCAAGCGACGTGAATCCGACAAGGATGGAGCTCATCAAGACCAAGGAAAGGATAGCCTTGGCTGGGAAAGGCCACAAGCTCCTGAAGCAGAAACGGGACGCGCTCATCCTCGAGTTCTTCAAGATACTGAAGAAAGCGCAGGACCTCCGCGGACAGCTTGCGAAGAAGATGGCCCACGGATATCTGTCCCTGAGCCTTGCAGCGACATACCACAGCATGCCTGAACTCACGAAAGTGTCCTTGGACCTTGCGAAGAACATAGACATCGACATCGAGGTAAGGAACGTCATGGGCGTGAAGATTCCGTCCATAACGACCGTGATGGAGCGCAGGCATTTCCTTGACATCCCGACATATTCGGTTGCAGGGACCAGCGCGAAGATAGATGCGGCTGTCGAAGATTTCGATGAAATATTAGAGATGGTTGTGAAGCTCGCAGAGACTGAAACAGCCATGAAAAGACTCATTCTCGAGATAGAAAAAACAAAACGGCGTGTTAACGCGCTCGAGTTTGTCTTGATCCCAAGGCTCGAAGAGGACAAAAGGCTGATAGCGTTCAGGCTCGATGAGATGGAGCGGGACAGCTTCGTGTCGTTGAAATCGATAAAGCGGAAGCTGGAAAAAGAGAAGAAGGAGAAGGCGCTGAAAGCCGGTTAAGAGGCCAGGTCCCAATCCGCGCATCCGAACGAATATTTATAAACATTAATCACAAAGTGAGAGCTAGATCAGATGACCCATGCATCGACAGTAGCGTTCCAGCAGGCAGCACCAAAGCAAGCGCCTCTGAGGCCGGAGCTGAAGCCAAGCACGCTGCCATCCCTCAGGCTGGTCTCTTTCCAATTGAAGGTCGAGGGCAGGCAGCCGGATATGACGAAAATAGATGGCCTTTTCTTCCATCTTCTTGAAGGGAATGTCGGGAAAGCGATAACGATGGTCGAAGACCAGAAAAACCTTGTCCCTTACCTGACAGCATACCTGACCGACCCTGACCGAAAAGTCCAGGACAATGCCAGGGTGGCTCTGGCGTTCATCTCAGGAAGAGCCGACTGGGAGATGCGCATCCGTTTGAACGTATCGTTATCCAAATTCAGATTCTCGAAATGGATGGACAAGCTCTCGCATGAGGATACGGAGAGGCACGAGACGATAAAGAAGGATATCGATTCCATCCTTACCCAGATCAGGACTGAGATACCTTCGTGACGGCGTGTATTCGCCCGCTTTTTTCCATCATTCGGTCTGAACCGCACCATTGCAGTATCGGTTTAAATATATCCAGCCTGTTTCTTTTGATAAGGATGCGGGAATTCCGCATCCATCGATGGTGAATGATTATGGCAAAAGATATGACGAACGAAGAGGAATGCTGCCATGGGATGCATCAACATGGCGGAAAAGGTATTATGATAGTCCTGGCCGCGCTCCTGCTCGCAGTGGGCATGATCGGGGCAGCTTATATGTTCTCCAAAGGCGATTATGCGCCGAAAGTGGACCTTTCAGGGTTCAAGAGCACGCCGAACGTGTATGTGACTCCGAACCCGACCGATCATGCGATAACTGTCTCGGCGACGGCTGATGAGAAGGTGACGCCGGACCTGCTGCAGATACAGCTCCATGTGCAGACAGAGGCTCCGAACGCCAAGGAGTCTCAGACCGAGAACGCGCAAGTCAGCGCTGTGCTCCTGGACAAGCTCCATGGCATGGGCCTTGCCGACAAGGACATCCAGACGATATCTTACAACGTCAACCAGGTGACCCAGACGAATTACACCTGCGACAAGAACGGATACAATTGTATCTACAATTACTATGTGACGGGCTATCAGACGACCCATACCCTAGTTGTGAACGTCTACGCACTCGACAAGGGCGGGGACGTAATAGATGCGGCCTCACAGGCAGGCACGAATGAGACTTTCATCGACAGCACGAGCTTCACATTGAAGGATGCGACAAGGAGCGCGATATCCAAGGCTCTCCTGAAGAATGCCTCGACCGAAGCCCATTCGAAAGCCCAGAACATAGCTGATGGCCTTGGTGCGAGTCTCGGCAAACTGCTCTACGCGAACGAGAACACGTACTACCCACAGCCGTATTACAACACGCTGAAGGACATGGCAGTCGGAGCATCCGCAGCGCCGACCACTCAGCTTTCACCCGGTACGGTGGATGTGAGCGTATCCGTCGGAGTCAGCTACGAGATAGCAGGTTCGTCCTGAGCTGCGTGAGATACGCACGAAACGGGCGTTCGATGCGCCCGGACCTTTTTTATTTTTTCCCTTTCTATCCCTAGTTGATCCCATGGACTGGAAAGCTCATTCGATGATAGGCGCGCTCTGCGCCATAGTGGTGGCATTTGCGCTCCTCGGCACGAGCGACATGATACTTTTCATTGTCATGGCGGCGTTCGGAGCCATAGCGGCGCTCATCCCGGACCTAGACCATGATGCCAGCAAAGGGAAGGCGGTCCTCGATATCGTTTTCGTTGCGTTCATATTCTTCATGGTGTATTTCGGGGGATGCGGGAACAAGGTCTGCGTCCCTGCGATGCAGACGCTTTCCTATATGGCGCTGGTGTTCTTCGCGTTCTTGGGCGTGTATTTCATATTCTTCAGGTTCTTCAAGCCCCACCACCGCGGGATAACGCATACCCTGATCGCGTGTTTCGTGTTCGGGGTTTTGGTCTATCTTTTCGTTGGGATGCAGCTCGCGCTTGCTGGTGTGATAGGATACCTCTCTCACCTGGTCGCTGATAGGCAGATTGTTTTGATTTGATTCCTTTTTCGGATTCCTTTATCTGATTTCCTTATCCCCTTTTCTCAAGTTCCGAAATCCTTTTCTCAAGAGAAGAAATCCGCTCGTCAGCATGCCTTTTCACTGCCTCTATCGGATCGAACAATTGCCCATGCTCCAAAGTGACATCATAGGTCTTCTCCCCTTTATGGCGGACGACGCGCCCAGGCACGCCCACGACAGTGGAGTCGATGGGCACATCCCGCACTACGACGCTGTTGGCTCCGACGCGCGAACCATGCCCGATCATTATCGGCCCGAGAACCGTGGAGTTTGCGCCGATTACGACATTATCTCCTATCGTCGGGTGCCTCTTCCCCACATGCTTCCCGGTCCCGCCGAGCGTGACACCCTGATAGATAGTGACGTTATCTCCGATTTCCGTCGTCTCGCCAATCACAATCCCCATGCCATGATCGATGAAGAAGCGTTTCCCTATCCGCGCGCCCGGATGGATTTCGACGCCCGTGACATATCGGCTTAGGTGCGAGATAAGACGCGGAACCAGGGGGATATTGGCGCGATATAGTTTATTGGAGAAGCGATGGATTACAAGCGCATGTAGGCCTGGATAACATATCAGCACCTCGATCAGGTTGCGGGCTGCCGGATCGCGTTCGAAAACAGATTTTATATCGGTTCTGAGATAATCGAGCATGCGTGTCCTCTCCTAGAATTGCTCGCTCATTGCTTAAACTACACTTTAGGCTCGTTCTTGAGCTCGCAACGGATGTCCAGGGATTTCTCCATTCGCTGGTCTATCACGCCGTCGTGGTTGAAGATGAATATCGTGAGGTTGCAGGTGTACATCTGGGGCGGTGTATAGCTGTTCGCATAGACGCGGACGGATTTCTCCAGGTATTCCTTTTTGCCTATGATGCCGACGCGCATCCGCCCTTTCGGCAGGTGGTGGTCGGGAGCCAGTGACAGCTGCTCAGGCACCGAAACCTCTGCTTCTGCCCACACAGGCTTGTCGAGGGGGTTCTCGACCCGCAGGATCAATTCGGAATGGTTGCTCCTGTATGCGAAAACGACTTCCGGATGCGTCCTCAGGCTGAATCTCACCAAACTGCTCACCTTCCGATCATGTGATAATTTGATATCCGTCGGAAGAATGCACAACCATTATTAAAATCTTTGTCATGGAAATCCAAACATGATCCCCGAGTCAAGGCTTATCCGTTCCGAGCTCACAATCAGGGAACTGTCGCTTCCGCAGGATGTCATGATCGCCAGGAAATCCCTGATCCGATGGCTAGCGCTGTCGCTTGGCCTGATACTTCCCAACGAGAGCCGGAGGCTCCTTTTGGACCTTCTGGACGTCGTGCTTGAATTCCATATAAAGCGGCAGAATCCGACCACCAAGGATATCTTAAACCGGCTCAAGGAAGTGACGAAGGAGGAGCCGAACCCGAAGGCTGTGTACTATCACCTGCAGAGGCTGAAGGATTTCGGTGTACTTACACGTAAGAAGGGCAGGTATTACCTGGGTGATGGGGAGAGCGAGGATCTAGGAGAGATCTTCAGGGGGTGCTATCTGAAGAGGGCGGACAAGGCTTTCGACAACATCTCGAGCGCGCTTGCGAAGCTGGAGAGCAGCTACAGATGAGCGCGGATAATGATGCAACCGATAATGGTCTGTGATGCTTATGACTGATTTTGGCGGATTCTTCAAACTGAGCGTCGAAGAGAGGCTGAGACGCGTGAAGGGGGCTGCGAAGCTCAGCGATGAGGAAGCAGCGGTTTTGATAAACAGCGGCGCGCTGGAACTCGGCAAAGCCGACAAGATCGTGGAAAATGTCATCGGCGCGATCCACCTGCCATTAGGCCTCGCTACCAACTTCGTGATAAACGGCAAGCAGGTATTGATACCGATGGCAGTCGAAGAGCCATCTGTGATCGCCGCGGCGTCCAGGGGAGCCAAGCAGGCTCTCCCAACCGGTTTCAAGGCGGATACGGATGAATCAATAATGATCGGCCAGGTGCAGTTGGTCGGCATCAAGGATCCTGACCAGGCATTGAAAAATATCGAGCTAAACCGGAAAAAAATCATAGAGATTGCTTCAGA
>Ga0315268_10002174_pt1 | contig 22347 bp, 25 predicted proteins | sample C1_top_MG_FD_204535 | JGI IMG/M metagenome (GOLD analysis project Ga0315268, IMG submission 204535) | Sediment microbial communities from Yellowstone Lake, YNP, Wyoming, USA - C1_top | ecosystem: Environmental > Aquatic > Freshwater > Lake > Sediment | place: USA: Wyoming | collected 2017-08-01 | reverse complement strand
AAGATATTCATGTAGGGCGCGTTTCACGCGCCATTATTGGTGCGTAGAACGCACCCTACGGCAACCTGGTTTACGGTTTCCGGCCCTGACCCTGCTACGCAAATAGCGTGCCGGACACTACTGGGGGGAGGGGGGATTATAAGACCTTCCACCCGCGAAAATATAGATCTTGATACTTTTGCAGGGTTCTTAACTCGGTATGAAACAACGTCCGGGGCACCGTGAAGCACCCGGGGATTTCTAGCGGTTGAGAGCCCCGGGACGGCTCAGGATAATCCAAACAAGCGTTTTTCTGGACCCTGGGGTGCGCCTCTTCCCACGATGCGGCACTTTTCACCCGGCTATTTCCATGCCATCACCGCCTGGCCGTTGTTACCCCGCGGCGGCGCGGAGACTCACCAGGTCGATGCCATAGCGCCGCAGCCAGCGGTAGATGGTCTTGGTGCAGACTTGCAAGCGCCGGGACAGGGCGGAAATGTTGCCCTGCTCCTCCTCCAGGAGTTCCTGCAGCCGGTTCCAGGTGGGCCGAGTCGTTGGAAATTCTCCGCTTATAGTGAGGGGGAAACTTACCCCACCAAAGTGTGAGGTGAAAGCGATGTCTTGCCCCCGGATCAAACCACCGGCACAGAACAGCACGGCCCGGGTGATGACGTTTTTCAGTTCCCGGACATTGCCCGGCCAGGAGTGCTGCTGCAGGCGGTGCAACGCCGCGAGGCTGAAGCTTACCTGGTCTGGGCCGTAGCGCTGGGCCGCCTCCCGGGCGAAATGCCGGGCCAGCAGGACCACGTCGTCTAAGCGCTCCCGCAAGGGAGTCAGGTGGATGGTCAATACCGCCAGGCGGTCCAGTAAGTCCTGGCGGAACCGGCCCTGGGCCACGAGCTGGGGCAGATTCTGGTTGGTGGCGGCAATGAGCCGCACATTGACCTTGACCGCGGCGTCGCCCCCCACCGGCTCGATCTCGCCCTGCTCCACGGCCCGCAGCAGCTTGGGTTGAACCCCCAGGGGCAGCTCTCCCACCTCATCCAGGAATAAGGTCCCCCCATGGGCCAGCCTGAACTTCCCGGGGCGGCTCCGGTTGGCGTCCGTGAAGGCGCCCCGCAGGTGGCCGAAAAGTTCGCTGCCAGCCAGGGATGCGGTGAGGGAGGCGCAGTTGAGCCGCTGACAGGTGGGGCGCCAGGGCCGGCTCAGGGCGCAAATGGCTTCGGCTACCAGTTCCTTGCCGGTGCCGGGCTCTCCGGTAAGCAGAATGGGCAAATCCGTTTTGGCATAGGTGGGCAGGCATTCCAAGCTCTGCTTCAAGCGCGGATCGGCGGTGATAAACTCGGTTGACATGGGAAGGAAGGCCGGAGCGTTCTCTCGCTCCGCCCCGGGAACCGCATGGCGATCATTCCTGATCAGGTCCATAGCACCTCCTTGTGCCGGTAAGCGGCCCATGTGGCTGAGAGATCAGATTAGCAGGTCAAATGGCAGCATCTCTCCTTTAACAAAAATATCCTCGTCCTTGTGTTATTTATCTCAAGCCTAAAATATAATAAAATATATTGTCAAGATTATATTCAGAATGATTTATTATTTTTTGCCAAAGGCGCCCCTGCATCAGGCCTCGTTTCCGGCTAATCCATGGAGGGCACCGGTTTTTGCCGGACTTTTAAGGGGTGGCGGGGTGCCGGCCAGGGCTGCTGCCTCCGGGGCCCTGGCCCGCCAAGGCAGGGCCGGAGCGGCCTTGCCCTGAGGTGGGTTTGAGGCTGGCGAGGCTACCCGGCTGCCGGCCGCCAAAGTGCCGGCGCCGCGCCCCGGGGCGCCCGGTCTCACATATCTGCCAGGATGTCCTCGGCCCGGCGGCGCACTTCTTCATGAAGACTGGTGAGGGCCAGGACTTTGAGCCGGCCCTTGAAGCCCTGCTGCTCCACCCGGCTGCGGCCCCCCAGTTGAGCGGCCATGGCTCCCAGCACCGCCGCCACCGTCCCGGGCTCGGGATAGTCCAGCAGGCGGGTCAGGGCCCCCCATTCCTCGGGCAAGCCATATTCTTCCAGGAACTTCCTGGCGCATTGCGGAAATTTTTTGGTGCCGTGGCAGGCCTCCAATTGCCTCAAGGCCGCCTGATACTCCGGGCGCGCCCGTTTCCCTTTAAACAGGGCTTCAGCCTGGGCCAGGGCCTGTTTGCGGACCCACTCCGCCTGGGTCTTGGGCACCCGGGGCTTCCGGGCCGGCTGCCGATGTCGGCTGCCGTCCCGGCGCTGGTCAATCTCCCGCCAACTGGGGCGTTCGCGTTCGTCGTCTTCCTGCATTTTTGATCCTGTTTCCGGTTTCCGGTTTTCGTTTTTCGGTTACAAAAAAGACCCGACGGAAGCCTGAGAAAAAAGCTTTGCTTCAGGTTAGTAAAAGTGATCAGAAGTTCTCGATTTCCACCGGTTACCCAGAAGCGAGTTGCAGAGATGCCCTAAGTTGCTCTTAACCGAAAACCGAAAACGAAAAACCGTATTAAAAGATCCAGTTGGGGTGCCGCGCCGTCACTTCCGTCAGAAACTCCCAGATCCAATCCTTCACCGCCGGGGCCAGGTAAAAGTGAGGCCACAAGAGATTGTCCGCCGGCCCCACCACCCCCTCCGCCAGGGCGATGCGGTGCATGGGCAATCCCGGGTGGAGTCGGATGCCCACGGTGAGGTTCACCATCCGGGGCTGGTGTTTCTCCAGCAGCGCCACGCCTTGCCGCACCGTTTCCGGGGTCTCTCCCGGTCCTCCCAGCAGCAGGAAACAGTTAAAAGGCAGACCCGCTTCGTGCAGCAGGCTGAGGGTGAGTTCCACCTGCTCCAGGCCGAAGCCCTTGCCCAGGGTGCTCAGGACCAGCTCGGAGCCGCTCTCGTTGCCCACCTGCACCATGGTCCCCCCGGCCGCGCGGATGAGGTGGAACAGCTCCCGGTCTGGGAAAGCCGGGTTGATGAGGCAGGACCACTCCAGGGGCAGGTGCAGGCCCTGAATGGCCTGGCAGAGGCGCTTGGCATGCTCGGGCGGATAGTTGAACATGTTATCCACGAAATAGAAGCGGGTCAAGCCCCATTTTTGGTGCCAGGCCGCCAGCCAGGAGGCCACCTGCTCCGGGGCCCAGGCCCGCACCGCCTCGCCTTCGAGCCGGGGGGTGGTGCAGTAGATGCACTTCATGGGGCAGCCCCGGCGGCTCTGCACCGGGACCACGCCCGGCAGTTTGGCGCTTCCCTGGGCCTCTTCATAGAGTTTGGGAGTGAAATATTCCAAGGCCGGCGGCGGCAGCCGGTGGAGCTCCGGCACCCGGTGGGGGGGATTGGCCCTCAAGGCGCCGCCCTGGCGCCAGAGGAGGCCCGGGACCTGCTCCCAGGACGCCGCCGCCCAGGCCGCCAGGAAGGCCCGGAAGGCCTCCTCCCCCTCCCCGGCCAGGCCGAAGTCCGCGGCCGTATACTCCATGAACTCCCCGGGCATGATGCTGAAGCCGGCGCCCCCCAGGATGATGGCGGCCGCCGTCATTTCCCGGACCCGGTCCACCAGGTCCTTGATTTCCGGAAAGTAGCTTATGGGCTCCCGGCTGTCCTGGTTGTCGATGTTGCGCACCGAGATGCCGATGATTTCCGGCTTAAAGGACGCCACCGTGCGCCGCAGTTCGGCCAGGGGGTCCTCCAGGAACATGAAGTCCAGCACCGCAAAGTCGTGCTCCGGCGGCAGGGCCGCCACCACGGAGGCCAGACCCAGGGGCAAAGGCGCCACCACCAGGCGCAACTGGTTGGGGGAGATTAAGAGAAGGCGCAATTAATGACCCGCTGAGTTTGGCGACAGAAATTTGCCTCTTGGCGTCTTGGCGATAAATATCTCACGCCAAGGCGCAAAGATGCAAAGATAAGCTTCTCGCCTATTCTGTCAAGCTGTGAAACCTGGTTTGAGCCGTGGCCAGGCCCGATTCGACCAGCGCGGCCACCGCCTCGCCGGCCAGCTCCACCAGGGTCGCCACGTTTTCGGCTTCAGCCGCGGGGAAGTGGGACAGTACGTAGTTCTCCGCTGGCATTTCCGGCTCCGGCCGGCCGATGCCCAACTTCACCCGGATGAACTCCTCGGTGCCCAGGGCGTTGATGATGGAGAGCACCCCCCGGTGGCCCCCGGCCCCGCCCCCCTGCACCAGCTTGACCCGCCATAAGGGGACGTCCAGATCATCGTGAATCACCACCAGGTCCCCGGGGAGCAGTTTGAAATAGTTGAGCAGGAGGGACACCGCCTGGCCGCTGAGATTCATGTAGGTGGCGGGTTGGGCCAGAATGACGGTCTCCCGGCCCACCTTGCCCTGGCCCCAGACCGACTCCAGGCTTTTCCGCCCCAGGGGGAGGCGCCAGAGTTCGGAGAGGTAGTTCACCACCTGGAACCCCAGGTTGTGCCGGGTCCAGGCGTATTCCCGCCCCGGATTGCCAAGGCCGACGATGAGACGCATATGGATGAGCTGTCAGCTTTCAGCTATCAGCTATCAGCTGCTTAAGGATGGCTATAGCTGGCTGTTGGCAGTTATTAATAGAAGCAGGTGACTTTAGCCTGCGTTGATGAGTTCCAAATCTCACAACCCGGAGGTTACGGTTATCATGTCAGGATAAACTGGCAATTATGTTGTTTTTGGCTTTTAGCTGACCGCTGAAAGCTGATAGCTTTCTTACACAAACAAGGAACTGACCGAATCCAGGTTGTGGATGCGGCGGATGGCGTCTCCCAGGAGGGGGGCCACCGACAACACCCGGATCTTCTCCAGGGCCGCGGCCTCGGGACTCAAGGGAATAGTATCGGTCACCGCCAGGGTCTGGACCAGGGAGCCCTGGATGTTGCTCACGGCGTTGCGGGACATGACCGGATGGGTGACGCAGGCGTGGACGGTGCGGACCCCGTGGCGCATCAAAAGCTCCGCGGCCATGGTCAGGGTGGCCCCGGTGGTGACCATGTCGTCCAGGATGATGGCTTCCTTGCCCCAGACGTTGCCGATGAGAGTCATGGCCTTGATGGCGGTGGCTTCCCGGCGCTTGTCGATGATGGCCAGGGAGGTGTTCAACCTCTTGGCGAAGGCCCGGGCCCGCTCCACCCCGCCGGCGTCCGGCGAGACCACCACCACGTCGGGGGCGAAATTTTTCCGGATGTACTCTAAAGTCACCGGCGCAGCATACAGGTGGTCCACCGGGATGTTGAAAAACCCCTGGATTTGGCCGGTATGCAGGTCCATGGTAAGGAGGCGCTGAGCCCCGGAGGTGGTGATGAGATCGGCCACCAGCTTGGCGGAGATGGGGGTGCGGGGCGCGGTCTTCCGGTCCTGCCGGGCGTAGGCATAGTAAGTCACCACCGCGGTGATGCAGCGGGCCGAGGCCCTTTTCAGGGCGTCCATCATGACCAGGAGTTCCATGAGGTTTTCGTTGCAAGGCATGCAGGTGGGCTGGATGACGTAAACGTCTTTGCCCCGGACGTTATCTCGGAACTCCACCGAAATCTCCCCGTCGGAGAACCGTCCCACCACCGCCTCCCCCAGGGGGATCTGCAGATGCCGGCAGATCTTTTCCGCCAGGGGGCGGTTGGCATTGCCGGTGAAGATTGTCAGATCATCCATACCCGATTCTCCCAGGTCAGGTCAGTTTCCTGTCCGGTGAGGCCCTGGGCCACGGCCAGCCACCCGGAAAAAGACCGCCGTAAGTGTCGGCCCGCTTCCCGGGCCGCCTCCAGGGTGGGGAAGATACCGAAGATGGTGGGGCCGCTGCCCGACAGGCCCTGGACCCTGGCCCCTAGCTGCCTGAGCCTCGCCAATAAATCCTTAAGTTCCGGAAACCGCTTGCAGGCGACGGTGGCCAGGTCGTTTACCACCCACCCTTCCAGCTGCTCCGCATTCCAGGTATCACGTTCTGGGCCCGCCGTCAACTGCCCCAGGTCCAAATTTTCATAAACCCAGCGAGTGGACAGGGGCAGCCCTGGATTGAGCAGCAGATAACAATACGGGGGCAGGGACACGGGGCTGAGTTGAGTGCCGATGCCCCGGCCCACTGCGGGTCCCCGGCCCAGGAAAAAGGGCACGTCGGCCCCCAGGAAACAGGCCAGCTCATGGAGGCGGGCCTGCGGCAGGGGCTTGCCGCACAAGGCATTCAGGGCCAGCAAGGCGCCGGCGGCGTCGCTGCTGCCGCCCCCCAGGCCCGCAGCCAGGGGGATCTGCTTGCGCAGGCGGAAGCGCACCCCTAACCGCTGGCCGGTGGCTTCCCCGAACTTCAGGGCCGCCTGCCAGACCAGGTTCGCCTCTCCCCGGGGCAGGTCCGGGTGATCGCACTCCAGGCTGAGGCCCCGTCCTCCCAGGGCCGCGGTTAATTCATCGGCCAGGCTCAGGGGCTGCATCACCGTCACCACTTCGTGGTAACCGTCGGGCCGGCGACCCACCACCCTGAGATATAGATTTACCTTGGCGGGGCAAGGCACCCTGAGGCTCTCTGACATGAACCGGTATCGAGAAAGGAGCTAATATTATTTCGTTTTTACCAGCTGCTGCTCCTGCAGATAGCTGAAAATAATCTCCGCGGTCAACCTGTTGCCCTCTGAGTTCCAATGGCTGTCGTTAACTTTATACAGCTGTTTAGATCGGGCCTCTTTCTGGAAGTCGTCCAGCAGGTCAAGGCATCGTATCTTATTTTTCAGGCAATAATCAAATAATAATTTGTTGGGGAAGGATAAATCCAGGGACTCCGCCTTGATGCCATATTGCTCCATTAATTTCGCTCTCAGGCTGCTATCAACCTGAAATTGGTCCGGAAACATTACTATCAATAACTCTATATTTCTGGCCCGACACCACTCTTTAAAATTATCCAAAACTTTGGCATTTCTATAGAATAAATCAGTAAGACGTTGTTTATTCTTTTTCTCTGCGATCCAGATCGCTTCCTTTTCTATCTGAAGAAAGCGCCTTTCTGAGAAATTCGCTTCCTGGTGAATCACCTTTTTTTCCGCTTCCTCACTTTTATTTATTCCATCTAAGAATAAGACCAGATTTCTTTGGGCTAGTTGAGAAAACCACCACCATTTAAAGTTAAGGACCTGCAAAAATCTCTGGAACGGATCAACCCGCTCTTTAATAAAATAGTCCCCTCTGAATCTGTACTTAAACTGCAACTCCGAGAAATCGTTGCCCACGAAAAACCCGACGATAACCAGGTCGGGCTGGAATAGAGGTCCATACTTAGCCAACATATGCCAATAGTACCCCGGCCCGGTGCATTCCATCCCCGCATTAACGATGTCCAGGTTCCTGGGGCCGTTCTCCAGGAACTTCCGGCGCAAATAATCATGGTAGTTCTGGCCCGCCCCGGTGAGGTTCACCGCAAAGGAATCCCCCAGGCCCAAAATCCTGAAAGTCCCCGCCGGCTTGAGGAAGACCTTCCGGTCCAGGTATCCCCGGTTAATGTAATCCGCAAAGTCTCCCATGATGCTATGATCTATTCTTAAGAATTGCGGCTGGATGAAGCGCAAGTACCCTTCGAGAATGCAGAGTATGACAAAGAGTGCGACAACAACCGTGGCGCCATTTTTTAGAACGGTCTTTAATCTTTCATTATATCTGCCAGGATACTTATATAAGGCGACGATTAAGGCAATCAAGAAGATAATAAAAATAATGAAAATAGTGAGATGGAAAAAAATTGCCAGGAAAGCCAACAAACCAACGATGGCAATGGTTTTCCGGTCGAAGAAGGCACCTGGCGAATTTTTCACGCAATCGTACCTGGGGAAGGTAAGCGAGTTAGACCTTGTCGCCCTTTCCCGCCGGGTTGCCCCGGGGCTGGGCGACACGGGCGGGTGCCGAAATCTACCCCACCTCCTTGATGTAGGCCATCCGCAAGTCGTAAAGGAGGTGGTCAAAGAGGTTCTCTTCCTCAGAGGTCAGGTTGTTCCGGGTTTTCTCCCGCAGCAGTCCCAAGAGATCAATGCTCTGCTTGGCCAGGGGCAGGTTTTTTTCCTGCTTGCCGGTGTGGGGGTCCGGGATCTGTCCCAGACAGATGAAAGCCGAGGAACTCAAGGAAACCAGAAAAGAGCCGAAAGTGAGCTCCGGCAGGGGGACCTGCGGCTCGGCCCCAGCGGCCTCCGGCTGGGGCTCACCCGAGGCCGCCGGGGCCCGGCCCTCTTCCGGGGCCGCCGCCTCTTTCTTGAGTCCGGCTTTCTCTTCCTCGCTCATATGGAGGTAACGCCGGTCCTTGACGGTATAGCCTTTGTCCTCAGAGTCTTCCATGGTTACCTCGGCGGTGGGCTACAGCTCCAGCTGGATGGCCTGGGCCACGTGCTCCAGGGCCCGCACATCCTTCATACATTCCGGGGTCACCGGAGTGTCGGTGGTGAGCAAAATGATGTTCTGCCCCCGTTCTTTCTCCTGCCCCACGGTCATGCGGGCAATGTTAATGCTGTGCTTGCCGATGGTGGTGCCGATGGCGCCGATGACCCCGGGGCGGTCGGTGTTGTAAATGAACAGCATGTGGCCCTCGGGGACGGCCTCCAGGCGGAACTTGTTGATCCGCACCAGGCGGGGTTCATATTTTCCGAAGATGGTCCCGGCCGCCACGTTTTCTTCGTTGTTGGCCCGCACCGTCAGCCGGATCATAGTGGAGAAGTCCTCGGCGGAAGCCACCTTCTCCTCGCTGATGTGGATGCCCCGGGACGCGGCCATAGAGGGGGCGTTGACGTAATTAACTTCATCCCCCACCACCGGGAAGAGCAGCCCCTTGAGGATGGAGTGGGTCAGAGGCTTGGTGTCCAGCTTGGAGACTTCCCCGATGTAGGCGATGGCCACCGCGCTGATGGCGCCTTCGGCCATCTGGGCCTGGAAGCTCCCCAAAGCCTCGGCCAGGGTGAGATAAGGCTTCAGCTGGGCCATGGCCTCCTGGCTCACCGAGGGGGCGTTCACCGCGTTCTTGATGGTGCCGTAGATGAGGAGTTCCAGGATCTGCTCGCAAACGGCCACCGCCACGTTGGCCTGGGCCTCCTCGGTGGAGGCGCCCAGGTGCGGGGTGCAGATGACGTTTTCCAATTGGCGCAGGGGCCACTCCGGCGGCGGCGGCTCGGACTCGAACACGTCCAGGGCGGCGCCGGCCACCTTGCCGTCCTTCAGCGCCTCCAGCAGCGCCTTTTCGTCGATGAGGCCGCCCCGGGCGCAGTTGATGATGCGCACCCCGGGTTTCATCTTGCGGATGGCTTCCCGGTTCAGGAGCCTGGCGGTGTCCTTGGTCTTGGGGGTATGGATGGTGATGAAGTCGGAGCGGGCCAGCAGCTCGTCCAGGGAGACCAGTTCCACCCCCAGGTTGGCGGCCACTTCCTTGGTGATGAAAGGGTCGTAGCCCAGAACCCGCATCCTCAGGCCCACGCCCCGTTCGGCCACCACGGAGCCGATGCGCCCCAGGCCGATGACCCCCAGGGTCTTGTTAAAGAGCTCGGTGCCCTGGAACTTTTTCTTTTCCCATTTCCCGTCCCGCATGGATTGAGCCGCCTGGGGGATATTGCGGGCCAGGGCCACCATCAGGGAGACGGCATGCTCCGCGGTGGTGATGGTGTTGCCGCCGGGGGTGTTCATCACCACAATGCCGCGCTTGGAGGCCGCGGGGATGTCCACGTTGTCCAGACCGGTGCCGGCCCGGCCCACCACCTTCAAACGGGGGGCGGCGGCTATCAGGTCCGCGGTCACTCTGGTGGCGCTACGGATGACCAGGGCGTCCGCGTCCTTGATGGCCTCTTGCAGCTCTTCGGGCGTCAATCCGGGGCGGTTCACCACTTCGATGTTGGGGTGGGACTCCAGGACGGCAATCCCGGCTTCATGCAAGTTGTCGCTGATCAGGACCTTCATACGAGAGCCTCCTCGCTCAGGGCCTCCTGGGCGGCTTTCAGGCCGACGCCCGGCTCCACCCGGTATCCCAACTCGGTGAGCACCATTTCCAGGCCGCCGATGGTGCCCAGGAGATCCACCGTGTCGATGAAGCCCATGTGGGCGATACGGAAGATCTTGCCCTTGGCTTCGGCCTGGCCGCCGGCTATCCAGATGCCCTTTTTCCGCAGTTCGGCCACCACCTTCTGGCCGTCCACCCCGGCTGGGGCCTGCACCGCGGTGAGGACCACCGACGGGTAATCCTTGGAATAAAGCGTGAGCCCCATGGCCTGGACCGCGGCCTTGGTGGCCCTGGACAGGCGCCGGTTGTGGGCGAAAATCTTCTCCAGGCCCGCCTTCTTGACTTTGGCCAGGACTTCCCGCAAACCCAAGATCAAGGAAACCGGGGAGGTGTAGGGCGTCTGGTTTTTGCCCTGGGATTTGACGGCCTTGGCGAAGTCGAAGTAGTACTTGGGCAGCTTTGAGGTTTTGACAAACTCCCAGGCCTTGGGGGACAACGCCGCAAAGGCCAGCCCCGGCGGCAGCATCATGGCCTTCTGGGAACCCGCCACCAGGACGTCGATGCCCCAGTCGTCCATGGGCAGGGGGTAGCCTCCCAGGGCGGAAATGGCGTCCACTACGACGATGGTGCCGGGCCGGGTCCGGGTGACCGCCGCCAGTTCCTGCACCGGATGCTGGACCCCGGTGGAGGTCTCATTGGCCTGGACGAAGACCGCCTTGATGGCCGGGTTGGCGTCCAGGCGCCGGGCCACCTCCTGGGGATCCACCGCCCGGCCCCAGGGCACCGCGATGCGGTCCACCTTGACGGCGTAAACGTTGCAGAGCTCGGTCCAGCGCTCGCCGAACTTACCGCCGTCCACCACCAGGGCGGTGTCGCCGGCGCTCAGGGTGTTGGCCACCGCCCCTTCCATGGCGCCGGTTCCGGTGGCGGCGAAGATCAACACTTCCTGTTCGGTCTGGAACAGATATTTCAGCTCAGCCCGCACTTCCCCCAGGATCTCCATGAATTGGGGGGACCGGTGGTGGATGATGGGCTGAGCCATGGCCAGTTGGGTTTCCGGGGCCACGGGGGTGGGACCCGGGGTCATGAGATACATTTTCATCTTCCGCACCTTACCTTGGGACCTCGTAGCATCTGCGAGGGATTTTGAGGAAGTTCTTCGAATTAATAAGTTTATTTCCTTCCCGGATTACTGTCAAGTTCTCTCTCCCGGATAGTGAAAAAAAGCACTAGTGGTATGTTTCAGGAATACCTTCCATTAGGAAATTGTTTTTTCCCTCCCCCTTGATGGGGGAGGGTCAGGGTGGGGGTGAATATCTTTAATGATTCCTACATCTTCCCCATCCCCCCAACCCCCTCCCACCAGGGGAGGGGGAGATTTCAGGAAAAAAATTAGAGCATGGAGATGGGGCGTCGTGGTGGGAACTGAGGCATGGCCCCAGCGCGGCGTGCACCCTAGAAATGGAAGTGCCCCGACCTACGGCGTGTGAGGCGTGGGCGTGGGGCCGGGGAGGGGAGAATCGGGGTCTGGACCCCGACCTTTAGTGGGGCGGCCTAGATTACCCGGTTAACTTATAAAGGGGGCGTGGACCCAAGATATTGGAGGTTATGGCGGAGAGGGAGTTTAAAAGCCAGTTGTTTCATTAAATCCAGCCTTTCCTGTAGCGGCATGGTGAAGTATAAAGGACTTTCCATGCATGCCGCCACGATTTCCCTCCTAACCGAAATATTTTCCATTATGCCAACCCCGCTTTCACCGATTCTTTGAGCGGACGACAAGGATGTCGATATTGTTTATAATATCGGCAGAAAATTAATTAACGCTTAATTTACTCGGTGTCCTTTGAGGCTGTCCTGATAGATTAGCTCGGCAAACTTGCCAAGACCTTTCCAGGAGGCAAATAGTGAACGAAGACTTAACGGAGACCATATCACCCGAGTTGGGTGCAAGTAAAATTTTTGAGATCAGTGGCACCAAATTTGATCCTGATACTGCCGCTGACCTGTGGCCAAGAATTTTGCAACATAAATGGCTCCTGTCTGAAAAACTCGGTCGAGATGTAGGCTTGCGGGTCGCGTGCATCGATTTTCTCGAGAATATGGAGCAAGCCCGGGAGGAATACTTAGCCTATAAACGGCGGGATATCCTCAATGAGATGGGGGCTCAGACCATCGGTAAAGAATTATGGGACACCATCTCTGATTCGCAACCTCCAAAGCAGATAGTTCAGAGGAAAATCATCCTGCCGTTGACCAAGCAAGATCTTTCCAAAAAGCATGGAGTAGTTCCTCCAAAAACCATCATTTTCTTTGGACCTCCTGGCACGGGAAAAACTCATTTTGCCAAAGCAATAGCCGGGGCCCTTTCCTGGTGGTTCATTGAGATTGCTCCAAGCATGCTAATGGTTGACGGTACCGAAAAGGTGGGGGCTAATCTGCGCATAATAATGGAAAAGTCACGAAACCTGGAAGAGGCGGTCATTTTTATCGATGAGTTTGAAGAGATCGCCGGTAGTCGAGATGAGGCAAACCGGGTTGACAAGTCCATTACCAACGAATTTCTAAAACAGGTTCCTCTGCTCAAAAACCAGGGGAACAATATACTCTTCATCTGCGCTACCAACTATATTAGACATCTCGATACCGCCCTGCTTCGTCCGGGAAGATTTGATTGTATTATTCCGGTGGGCGGTTTGAACGAAGATGAGAGAGCCACTATTTTGGAGCACTACCTTTCCAAACTCAATACCGGGGAAGTCGATCTTGACCGTATCATAAAGATGACATCTCGGTTTACCCCGGCTGATATGGAATATCTTTTTCAACAGGTTGCTCAATTCGCCTTTGAACAGGAACTTGCTACCAAGCGAGATTATCGGGTAACTACGGACACTATTTTTGAAATTATACCCAAAATCCGTCCGTCTCTGACCGAGGAAGTCATCGTAGAGTTTGAAAAAGATAGCATCACCTATTCGCGCTTTTAAAGAATCTAAAAACAACTTGCCTTTAAAGACAATCTCTTGTTTTGGAGTTTTTCTCTATTTAATGAAACATGCCATAATTCTTGAAAAAATATCCAGCCTTTGATTCCCGCGGTAAATTGCCTATCAGATGCCAGACCTTTTCAAGTATTCGCTATTGATCTGTAATTTATATTGCTATCGAACCCCCGAAAAAATTTCAATCTTTCAATCTTCATAATATGAGTTTCTTCTTGTTAGCCCGCTAGTTCAAAAACGTTACCAGGGGTCCGGTCACGGAATAGCCCGCCGGTTTGACATCCCCCGGCAAACCGGATAAAATCCCCGGAAAAGCAGAGGGACCATTGGTGGTGGGAAGCTGGAAATTTCGCCTGCTGCATCAGGAGGCCCGTTCCCGCCGGTTGATCCTGGTAGGCCACGCCTCCCCTCCTTATGAGCGCCCGTATCACGATCCGCTGTTCTTTTACGTGGTGGTGGGGCCCGATTACCTCTCCCTGGAGGTGAGCCGGGATTTTGACGGCGAGCGCCTGCTGGAATATCTCTTCGGGCTCTTGGGCGAACCCGCGGAGCCGCCCCGCATCCAGGTGGGGGGCCGCCAGGACGAGGAGGAGGGCGCCCTGCTCCTGGTGGAATGGCGCTTTCCGGCGGCCGGCCGGGACGAGATGCTCCGGCGCCTGGGCGCTGTCCTGGGACATTCCCTGTCTGCCTGAACCTGGCTGACTTTTGGTAGTTGTAGGTTTAGCCTGCGCCCGCACAGGCGAGACGCCTGTGCCACCTAAGTACCAGAAGTTTACCGGAAAATTATTCGATCGGTGCTGTAGGGGCGGTTCGCGAACCGCCCCTACGATTAGATGATAATTTAAGCTCGGAAAAGCTGAATCCGCATCAGGAGGGGCAATGATCCAACTGGGCGAATATGACCCAAGACTGGAAGGCATCTGGTGGGTGGAAGAAGCCGGCATGAGCTGCAACGTCTATTACCTGGCCCAGGGCCGCACCCTCATCGACGCCGGCAACTTCTACGGCCTGCTCCATGAATTGAGCCAGGAATTTGATCTCTCAGTCCTGGAGAACCTGTTCCTCACCCACTGCCACTTCGACCACGTGGGAGGCATGGGGGAGATCTTCGATTGGTGCAACCCCAAGGTTTACGGCCACCTGGACACCCTGCCGTACATCAACTTCCGCAACGTGCCGTTCATGAAGATCATGGAAAAGGCCGGCCGGGTGGACCGGGTGGTCTTGCTGCGGGGCGGCGAGCGCTTCGAGATCGGCCCCCACCTGCTGGAAATCATCCCTACCCCCGGCCACACCAAGGGGGACATCTGCATCTATGAGCACCACAACCGCATCCTCTTTTCCGGGGACACGGTATTTCCCAGCAGCCCCACCGAAAACATCCTGGCGGGGGCCGACGATAAATTGGGCAACATGGAGCAGCTCATCGCCTCCCTGGCCCGGCTGGTGCCTTATCCCATAGATTTCTTGTTGCCCGGCCACGGGATGCCGGCCTTCTCCGACGGCGACGCCCACGTGCTCAACGCCTACATCGAGTGCCGCAAAGGGGTGGAAGAGGACGCGCGCCAGCCATATCTCGACGCCGCCCGCCTGCTGGGGGAGGCGGGACGCCCGGAAAAGGCCCTGGAATGTTACAACCTCGCCCTGATGCTGGACCCCGCCAACGTGGAGGCCCTGGTCTATAAAGGCGCCACCCTCACCGAACTGCAGCACTACGACGAGGCCCTGGCGTGTTTCGACAAGATCCTGAAGTTCGCCCCGGAACTGGAAGAAGCGGTGATGGGCAAGGGCTTTGCGCTGCTCGGCCTGGGACGGGTGGAGGAGGCCTTGAAGCTGCCGGGCTTTGCCGCCCGCCTGCGGGAGCTGGCCTGAAAAAGCCCGGGGCGGCTTCGATCTCCTTTCCAACCCCAACTCACCAAGCCGGTTTTGAAAGTATCGAGGAGGCAGCAACATGGAACCAAGGTCAAATTCCCGGGAGAGGGGCGAGTTGGACGACCTCACCCGGTTCATCCACCTGGGGCTGACGTTCTTGGGCATCCTGGCGTACCTTACGGGCCTGTTCGCCGGCGACTATAAGCGGGCCTACCACCCGGGATTCAGCGTGCATAAATGGCTGGGCCTCAGTCTGAGCTTTTTCGTGTTTTGCCGCCTCTGGCTGGGCCTTTACGGTTCCCGGGAGGCTCAGTTCAGCCAGTGGGTCCCCTACACCCGGGACAGGGTGTTAATGGTTTTAGAAGACCTGGTCAATTTGCTGCGGCTGAAGCTGCCAGACCGGGCCGTCCACCAGGGGCTGGCCGGGGTGGTGCAAACCTTCGGCCTGGCGGTCTTCTCCTGGATGGCGCTGACGGGGACCTTGATGTTTATCTTTCTGGACCCGGGCCGCAAGGCCGGGGGGGCGCTGCATTTTATCAAGGAACTGCACGAGGCTGGCCTGTGGCTCATCCCCATCTTCCTGGGGATCCACGTGGGCGCGGTCACCCTGCATGCCTTGGCCGGCGATGACCGGTGGCGCCAGGCTTTCTTTTTGAAAAAGAAGCAAGATTCGTAAGCCCGGGGCCGTGGGAGGAAAATGGTTCAGGACTGGGAAATCGTGCTCGATAACCGGGAGCAGCGCCGCAAGGTGGCCATGATTGAGGGACGGGCCCGCAAGGCCGGGGAAAGCGGCGCCCAGGAAGTGGAGTTTTCCCTCACCATCTACCCGGACCAGATCTCCCTCAACCTGCCGGCCTCCAGCCCGGGGCAGGAATTCATCGCCAGCCTCACCGACCTCCTGGGACCGCCGAAACTGCCGCCCACCATCAAATGCAGCTGCTCCTGGGGCGAGGGGGTCATGGGGGCCATGGTCATGGTCTTGTGGGACCTGCCGCGGCCGGAGAGCGCCGCCACCCTCCAGGACCTCGACGCCTTCCTGGGGGCGCGGTAAGGCGCGTCTTTGGGGTACGGCATTCGGGGGGACCTGATGCGGGAGTTATCTTGCTTACCAAGAATCTTGAACCGGCAGGAGTTATTCCCCGGGGGCGGACGGCGGCGCGGCGGGCTGGGGGTGCACGATGACGATCCAGGGCAGACACAGGGCCTGCGCCTCAGAGGCATAAGGGAACCCCGAAGGCAAATAGGCCCCAAACGGGCACTGGGGACAAAGTTTCCCCTGGGTGCCGCAGACGGACCGGAGCTCTGCCGGGTCGCCGATCAGCCGCCGCAGCTCCGCCTGCAGTCGTTGCACGTCCTCCAACTGGGGCCGATCGGTCTCCTCGATCATCTGGCGCATCACCCCGGCCAGCGTCCGCAGTAAGGGGGGGAAGGTATCATCCGCCTTTTCCAGGCGCGTCAGAAAGTCATGGGTCTGTAAGCCCGTGCCGCTCATGATTCCACTCCGTTCTTCCTTGGCCACTCGCACTTGGGAAAGTCTATGTGGGACAGCATCCCGGTGCCCAGGTAAATTTTATATAGGGTATTGAACCACTTATTCGGTTGGGGAACCCACTCCAACACCGGTCGCCGCCCGGCGCTCCACTCCACCAGGAACTGGGTAAAGATGATCCATTGCATCAACTCCCCGGGATGATCCAGCACCGAGGGATAATAGCGGAACTCGATGGTGTTCCGGTACCAGTAGGAGTGGAGATTCAGCCCATGATACCGGGTGGGGTGCATCTTGCGGTGGTGCGGCGTCTTGGGGTCATCCCGATTCTCCGGGGAATACCAGAGGTTTTTCACCAGGGGGGTTTTCCGCTCCGAACCGTTGCGTTTGAACCATTCGTAGAGATCGATTTCCAGGGGCCGGCAGGTTTCGGTCCGGCGGCGGTCCTCGGGCAGCAGCTGGTAAATGTAGTTCTCAAAGATGGCCACGAGGCGCAGCAGCTCAAACAGCTCCTGATTGCCGAAGTGATCCGGGTCCACCCCGTGGTGCACATGAAAACCACAGGTTTCGTTGACCTGGATCTCGGGAACCTCTTGGAGCAGACGCAAAGCCTGGTATACCTGGGCCAGCCCCCTGGAGCCGGAGAGAATGGGGCTCACCAGCTCGCTGCCCCCGCTCCCCTTGATGGTGTCGTCCAACACGAAGGACCACGCCTCGTAAGGAGGGTCTTCGGGAGAATAACCGTTTAAGACCAGCCCCCGGCTTTCAAAGACCTTGGGCAGCAGGACCCCGTCCGCGGAGCGGCTGGTGATTTTGTAAGGTGGAATTACCTCCCGATCGCCCGCCGAGATGGTGTACTTTAGCCCAAAAGTCTCGATCTCCACTCCGAAGGAGCGGCCGGTGAAGTACCGGAGCATCGGGTACCGGCCTTTAAGACGCGCTTCCCAATCTTCAGGTGAGACGAGATCCACCTGCTCCCCCCCATCGTATCAGATCAGCCGCCGGCGGCCACCGTTTCGCAACCCAGGGCGACAATGGAAATTATTTTATCCAGAATAACCGAAAACCCAAGCCTTTTGCAAGGTTATTCCCATTTTTCGTCCTTTGACCCTTAACTTGAAGTATCTTTCCGGGACGGAGAACTCAATGGGCTTACCCCCTGGGACGGGCGGATTTTCTGGAATTCCGGGGACTGGCCCCCGGCGCCGTGGGGCTGAACCGGATGGAGACCAAGGAAGGCACCCCCCGGGCCGGGAGTGCCTAAAGAAGGCAGGCCGCTGGCGGCGCCTCTGTAAGACCTGGCGGCAGATCCCGGCTTAGACGGGACATACCTCAACCCCGGCCAGAACTATCTCTGCCCGGAGCAAAGAGCTGGCTCAAGTCAACCGGGATTGGATGCCATTTACGGCGGGCTGAACAGAGATGCCCCCAAGACGGCTACTGGTACTGCACCTCAAAGACGCGCTTGGCCACCACGAAGGTGCCTTCGTAGTAAGGTTGGCGCAGGTCGGTGATGGTCACGCCGTTCCGGTGGTTAGAGGCATGGATCATCTTGCCTTCTCCCAGGTAGATGCCGGCATGTCCCACCCACCGGCCGCCCCGGCGGAAGAAGAGCAGATCCCCGGGCAGCAGCTTGGAGAAATCCATGTTGCAGGTGACGACCCGCCCCACCTGGGCCTGCTCGGCGCTGGAACGGGGCAGATTGATCTTGAAACCGTGGTAGATGTACTGGACGAAGCCCGAACAGTCGGTGGCATAGCCGCGCTCCAGGGAGCCGCCCCGGCTGTAAGGAGTGTCCTCGTAGTATTTGGCCTGGGTCAGAACCAGTTCCGAGAAGTTCCAGGGCTCGAACCGGTTGTATTTGGGTTCAGCCGAGGAAACCCGGTCGCTCCCCACTTCGGGCTTGGAAGAGGGCTTGGTCAAGGGGGTGCGGTTCTTCTTGGGGCCCATGGGTTCCAGCAGGAACTTGCCGTCCCGCTGGGGGGTGACCTTCATCAGGGGCGGGGTCTCCACCACGCCGGCCCGGTACGGGGCGGCGGCGGAAGAACCTGCCTCATCTGCATAACTCCGCATTGAAGAACGGCTGCGGCTAGATCTTGAGCTCTTGCTTGATTTACTTTTCTTGGCGACCTTGGCTTGGGACTTAGTGGAGGATTTCTTTTTTGCGTCCTTAGTGGGAACTGCTTGCGCCAGGCCGGGAGATAGAGTTAACGCCAGGGTAATTACCACGGTCCAAATTATCCGATTCGCCATCCAGAACCTCCTTTGTGATGGGACAATCCGGAGGGGAACTAAAAATCACAATTAGTCCCGGACGAGCTGCCGGCGTACTCAATATGCTGACAAAGAGCCGCTCCAGTAAGCTGTTTTGCCTACCCCAGACTAGGCACAGATGCCCAGTGAAGTTGCCGCACCTTATTACATCTGGGAAGTGATGTCAAACCTTTTTTTCCCTGATTTGAAGTTAATGATTAATTTATTAGGATAATCAATATGTTATAAAACAGACCCTCAAACGTGAAGCAGAAAAGCTATAAGTCAGTGTTTCAATCTAATCATCGTCCTTCGGGAAAAATAACTTAAGGCCAATGAACAAAAAAAGCAGGGGCCCCTTGAGGTCCCTGCTTTTGGGGGATTGACTGGAATCGGTTAGGTGGCCGCGGCTTTCTTTTTCTTGGCCTTGGGCAGCTTTTCGGGGCGGTCCACCAGCTCCAGGATGGACATGGGGGCGCCGTCGCCCAGGCGCAGCCCCAGGGGAATAATCCTGGTGTAGCCGCCGGGGCGGTCCTGGTAGCGCTCTTTCAATTCGGAGAAGAGCTTGGCCACCACCTTCTTGGACCGAATCACGGCCAGGGTCAGACGCCGGGCGTGCAGGTCGCCCCGCTTGGCCAGGGTGATGATCTTTTCGGCCCACTGGCGGGCCTCCTTGGCCTTGGCCCGGGTCGTTTCCACCCGCTCCTGCTCTAAGAGAGCGGTCACCAGATTGCGCAGCATGGCCTGGCGGTGTTCCGTGGTGCGGGACAGGCGCCGGCCGGCTTTTAAGTGCCTCATGCTACTTCTTCCTTCCTTTCCGGCAGGTGTTCCGGGGGTGCAAAGCTTTCCAGCTTCATCCCCAGATGCAGCCCCATCTCCTGCAGGATCTCTTTGATCTCGTTCAGGGACTTGCGGCCGAAGTTTTTGGTCTTGAGCATCTCCTGTTCGGTCTTCTGGACCAACTCCCCGATATAGCGGATGCTGGCGTTTCTCAGGCAGTTGGCCGCCCGCACCGAGAGCTCCAGTTCATTGACGCCGCGATAGAGGTTCTCATTGAAAGCCGGGGCCTCTTCCGCCGCCTTCTCCTCCAGCCCCGAAGGCTCCTCTTCGAAGTTGATGAACATGCTGAGGTGCTCTTTGAGGATCTTGGCGGCAAAGCCCACCGCGTTTTCCGGGGTGAGGCTGCCGTCGGTCCAGACTTCCAGGGTCAGTTTGTCGTAGTCGGTGCGCTGGCCCACCCGGGCCTGGGTCACCACGTAGTTCACCTTGCGGATGGGGGAAAAGGTGGCATCCAGGGGGATGTAGCCGATGGGTTGATCTTCGTCCTTGTTGGCTTCCGCCGGGACGAAACCCTTGCCGGTCCTGACCGTCATCTCCATTTCGAGCTGGCCGTCCGCGGCCAGGGTGGCGATGTGGTGGTCGGGGTTCAGAATTTCCACCACGGGGTCCGTTTGGATATCACCAGCCTTGACTTCCCCGGCCCCCGAGGCTTCCAGGTGCACGATCTTCACCCCATCCGCGGCCATCTTGAGGCGCACCTGCTTCAAGTTCAGGAGGATCTCGGTGATATCCTCCAGCACCCCGGGGATGGCCGAAAATTCGTGAAAGACATCCTTGATGCGGACCGCAGTGATGGCCGATCCCCTTAGGGATGAGAGCAAAACCCGCCGCAGGGCATTCCCCAGGGTGGTGCCAAAACCACGTTCCAGGGGCTCGCAGACGAATTTCCCATAGAAACGGTCGTGGGTTTCGCTATCCACTTCCAGCCGTTTGGGCTTAATTAAGTCGGTCCAGTTTTTGTGGATCATGGCTCCTCAGGAAACTACTTTGGTCTTAGGCCCCAGGGGGCCGGCCTCCCACGGCGGGCGGCATGGCGCCGCGGCCAGGGGCCAGGGCCTCTGGGCCATCTGGGATCATCAATCTATTTGGAGTAAAGCTCCACGATGAGATGTTCTTGAATAGGCATGGTGACCGCTTCCCGTTCAGGGAACATGATTACCCGGCCCTGGGCCTCTTCCTTGTTGAACTCCAGCCAGGAGGGGGTGCCGCGCCGGGCCACCGCCTCCATGGCATCCAGAACCAGTGGCAGTTTGCGGCCTTTCTCCGTGGCCTGGATCACATCTCCCGTCTTGACCAGAAAGGAAGGCAGATTCACCTTGGCACCGTTGACCATGATGAGATTATGGCGCACCAGCTGCCGGGCCTGGGCCCGGGAGTTGGCGAACCCCAACCGGTATACAATGTTGTCCAGCCGCCGCTCCAATAAGACTAACAGGTTTGTGCCGGTCACCCCCTTCTGCCGTTCGGCTTTTTCGAAATATCCGCGGAACTGCTTCTCCAACACGCCGTAAATGCGCTTCACTTTCTGCTTTTCCCGGAGCTGGGTGCCGTAGTCGGATTGTTTGCTGCGCCGCTGGCCATGCTGTCCCGGCGGGTAATGGCGCCGTTCGATGCCGCATTTATCCGTGTAACAGCGGTCTCCTTTGAGATAAAGCTGCATCCCTTCCCGGCGGCAAAGTCGGCAAGACGCTTCCAGATATCTGGCCAAGGTAATTCTCCTTTTCCTTACACCCTCCGCCGCTTGGGCGGCCGGCAGCCGTTATGAGGTATGGGGCTAACATCCTTGATCAAGTTGACCCCCAGGCCGGCGGCCTGCAGGGCCCTGAGGGCCGCTTCCCGGCCGGCGCCCGGGCCCTTGACCATGACGTCCACGGTGCGCATGCCGTGCTCCATGGCCTTTTTAGCCGCGTCCTGGGCCGCCAGCTGGGCCGCGAAGGGAGTGCCTTTACGAGACCCCTTGAAGCCCTGGACCCCAGAGGATGACCACGAGACCACGTTGCCCGCAGGGTCGGTGATGGTCACCAGGGTGTTGTTGAAGGTGGCCTTGATATGCGCCACCCCCACGGGGATATTTTTGCGTTCCTTTTTTTTCTTGGTGCGTGCCTGCTTGGCCATCACGTCTCCTTATGCCTTCTTCCGTTTGCCCACCACGCTGCGGCGGGGGCCTTTGCGGGTGCGGGCATTGGTGTGGGTGCGCTGTCCCCGCACCGGCAGGCTCCGCCGGTGCCTGAGCCCCCGGTAACATCCCAGGTCCATCAGGCGCTTGATGTTGGTGGAGACCTCCCGCCTCAGGTCCCCTTCCACTTTGCAGGTCTGCTCGATAGCCTGGCGGATGCTGGTGATTTCCGTATCGGTTAAACTCGCGGTCTTGGTGCCGGGGTCCACTCCGGCTTCCTGCAGCACCCGAGTGGCGCTGCTGCGACCGATACCGAAAATATAGGTAAGGGCGATCTCGATTCTCTTGTTACGGGGTAAATCGATCCCGGCGATTCTGGCCAAATCCTGTCCTCCCTTTTAACCCTGGCGCTGCTTGTGCTTGGGATTCTCGCAGATCACCCGCACCACTCGCTTGCGGCGAATGATCTTGCACTTGGCGCACATCCGTTTTACCGACGGCCTGACTTTCATACGCGGTTCCTATCTGACCCGGTAAACGATGCGCCCGCGGGTCAAGTCGTAGGGGGATAGTTCCACGATGACCTTGTCTCCCGGAAGGATCTTGATGTAGTGCATCCGCATCTTTCCGGAGATGTGGGCCAGCACCCGGTGCCCGTTGGGCAGTTCCACCCGGAACATGGCATTGGGCAGGGGCTCCACCACCGTCCCTTCGACTTCAATGGCGTCTTCTTTGGGCATTTACCGTGTCTTTATAGTTATTTCAAGAAGTTACTTTATAATAATCTACCCGTGGTCCGAAATCAAGACAACCGTTGTCCCCCACCGCCGAGGTGGGTTCACCGCCCTACAATCGGCTTAAAATCAACACCCCGTTCTCCGT
>Ga0315268_10002173_pt1 | contig 22360 bp, 16 predicted proteins | sample C1_top_MG_FD_204535 | JGI IMG/M metagenome (GOLD analysis project Ga0315268, IMG submission 204535) | Sediment microbial communities from Yellowstone Lake, YNP, Wyoming, USA - C1_top | ecosystem: Environmental > Aquatic > Freshwater > Lake > Sediment | place: USA: Wyoming | collected 2017-08-01 | reverse complement strand
GGAATATGAGGCAGTGCGCCTGTTTGTGGAGCGGGCGGCTCAGGCTTCACCCGGCTTTATCCTGACTGTGGCCAATGCCGCGCTGATCGCCCGCATCTGCAGCCGGTTGGATGGGATTCCGCTGGCGATTGAGCTGGCCGCGGCCCGCGTGCGCCTGCTGAGCGTGGACCAGATCGCAGCTCGCCTGGATGATGCTTTCCGCCTGCTGACCGGCGGCAGCCGCACGGTCCTGCCGCGCCACCAGACCCTCAAGGCCTTAATTGATTGGAGCTACAACCTGCTTTCGCCACCGGAGCGTATCCTGCTGGCCAGGCTCTCGGTTTTTTGCTGTGGGTGGTCCCTGGAGGCGGCCGAGGAGGTGTGTGGCGAGGCGGGCCAGATTGAGGTACTCCCCCTCCTGGCGCAACTGGTGGATAAATCGCTGGTTCTGGCAGTGCAGGAGGGTGGTGCGGATACGCGCTACCGCTTGCTGGAGACCATCCGCCAGTACGCCCGCGAGAAGGCCAACGAGATCGGAGGCTGGGAAAGGGTGCGCGACCGGCACCTGGATTATTTTCTCAAGCAGGCCAGGCAGGCCGAGCCGCACCTGCGCGGCAGGGAGCAGGTGGCCTGGCTGGATCGCCTGGAGATCGAGCTGGATGACCTGCGCCTGGCCCTGGAATGGTCATCCTCTGAGCGCCTGGCGGATGGGTTGGGTTTGGCGACCTCGCTGCTCTGGTTCTGGCATATTCGCGGGCATGGGAGCGAAGGGATCGATTGGCTGGAACGGCTGTTGGAAGCGGAGGCCGCAGCGCGCCAGGGCCAGGCAGCCGAGCCCGACCAGCGCCTGAGGCGAGCCAGAGCCCTGTGTGCCGCTGGCTTTCTCATCCAATTCCAAAACCAGCCGGTTAAGAGCAAGGCTTATCTCGAGGAAAGCCTGGAAATCTTCCGAGGCCTGGGCACCGCCGGACAGCAGGGATTGGCGGAGGCTCTCCTGCGCATGACAGAAGTCATGGAGGATGTTCAACTGAAGCAGAGTATGGTTCAGGAAAGCCTGGCCCTATCGCGCGCCCTGGGCGATAAATTCACGATTGCCGAAGGTCTCCAGGATCTGGGGGGCCAGCTGATGGACGAGGGAAAATTCACAGAGGCAAGGGCAGCGACTGAAGAGAATCTGGCCCTGCGCCGGGAGCTCGGTGACCTGGATGGTGCGGGAACCGCTTTGCAAATCCTTGGGACGCTGGCCCTGATTCAGGGAGATTATGACCAGGCACAGCGGCTGGATGAGGAAAGCCTGGCTTTTTTCCAGGCCGTCAATAATGTGCGTTTTATCAGCTATTCCCTGCTTAACCTGGCCCAGTTAGCTTACGTACAGGGCGATTACCAGGAGGCCACCAGGCGGAGTTCGCAGGCGATCGCCTTGGGTAGGGAGCTCAATTCCCGGACCATGCTGGCCGATGCGATCAGCTTCCTGGGGGAGATCGCCTTGTCCACCGGCGATTACGCCCTTGCTGAAAAAAGGGGGCAGGAAGTGCTCCTGGTCGGGCAAGAGACGGAAAACATCGGGCTGATTGCCTCGGCGTATTATCTGCTGGGCAAGGTGGCTTTATCTCAGGGGAATCTCCCCGAGGCGGAGGTAACTATTTCCAAGATGGGCGAGATCATCCGCCGCGCTGGTTTCGGCCGGGTAGGTATCAATTATTTTTTGGTGATGGTGGCGATGCTATCCAGCCGCAAAGGCCAGCTGGAACGGGCGGTCAAATTGTTTGGCGCAGCCGAACACATTTGTCCGTGGGCAGATCATACGAAATCGACGTCCGACCGCCAGGTAAACCGGGCCGAGCGGGTCGCCCTGCGCGCCAGGCTGGGCGAAGCGGCCTTCTCTGCCGCCTGGGCGGAGGGCCAGGCGATGGAGATGGATCAGGCCCTGGATTATGCCTTGAAAGACCGGGATGCACCTGGCGGATGATGAAAACTGGCACGCGCTCGAAACCGGCCCTCTCGGAAACTATTGACATGATCAGTTCATTCAAGGAATTGGCTAAGAAACAAGAACCATTTGCTGGCGGCAAGGGTAGCACATTGGCCAGGCTCTATCGTGCAGGCTACCAGGTGCCTGATGGGTTCATCATCCTGCCCGCTGCTTTCATCGGTGATGATCTGACAATGGAAGCTTGGGCACTGGTTCAGACACATCTGACCCGACTGCAGAAAAATGATAAGCGGGGTGCCTTCGTTGTTCGTTCTTCCGCGTTGAGTGAAGACTCCGCCCTGGCATCTTTTGCCGGCGAATTCGAGACGGTCCTGGATGTGCATATGTCAATCTAAGCATCCAGGTTTCTACCAGCCGCCCGTTCTTCGGCGGAGACACCCGGAAGGTGCTAAAGCAGGCCACTGCCTGGTGGGGAGGCATTCCAGAGGACGTGGAGATTCCGCTGGTGCCTATTTCAGCCTGGACGTGGTGGTCCAAAGTGCTTCCAAGCTTGACCCGGTTGGGGATTCAGATGGCACGCCTCCGTAAGAAAATCCCCCAATTCGTGGCAGAGAACCCGCGCTGGTGTGCGGCGATGAGCCAGCGCATCCGGCAGACTGAGAACGGAGCCGAATTGGCTGCTTTGCTTCGAGACGAAATCGCACCGTACTCCATGTATGCTTTTTTTCTTGGCTTGGCCGGCGCGACGGATCTTCCCAATCGCCTGGAGAGTGAGCTGCGTGGATTGGTCGGTGCGGAGGATGCTAATGCGCTGCTCTCCAATCTGAGCGGCCTGTCGTCCCCGTTGGAATGCCTTGGCCCGGTGACCGGTCTGGGAAAAGTGGCCGGCGGGGAGATGAGCCGCGCTGCCTACCTGGAAGCCTACGGTCACCGGGGAGTGAACGAAGTCGAATATGCCTGGCCACGCCCGCTGGAAGATCCCACCTGGCTCGATCGGCAATTGGCCGAGTTCGCCAAAGCACCGGTGGACATCAAAGCGCTTTTCGCCAAGCAACAAGCTGCATTTACAGTCGCCTGGGAGCGTTTCTGTGAGCGTCATCCGCGCAAAGTGAAGGCAATGCGGCTGCGCTTGGAAAAGGCGGCACAGGCTGCAAACCAGCGTGAAGCGATCCGCTCGGAAGCGACCCGGAGCGCGATCGTGATCCGCGCTTTCGCCCTGCGCGCCGGCGAGTTGACGGGCATAGGCGAGGACGTATTCTTCTTGACCATGGATGAGGTCATCGCACTCCTGGCGGGCGATGACGCCGCATGCCGGTTCATCCCCCTCCGAAAAGAGACCTTTGCACGCTATGCTGCCCTGCCGCCCTACCCGACGGTCATCGTCGGTCGTTTTAATCCTATGCAGTGGGCAGCTGACCCGAATCGGCGCAGTGACATTTACAATGCGAATGCTCCGATTGCTCCGCATAGCCCGGACACTGCCCACATCATCAAGGGTTTTGCCGGGGCGCTCGGCATTGTCGAAGGAGCAGTGCGGCGTCTGGACCGCCTGGAAGACAGCGACCATCTCCAGGCGGGCGAGATCCTGGTCACCACGCTGACCAATATCGGGTGGACACCGATCTTTCCGCGCGCTGCGGCGATCGTCACCGATTTGGGAGCGCCGCTGAGTCACGCAGCCATCGTAGCCCGCGAATTGGGGATTCCAGCCGTCGTGGGCTGCGGGGAATGCCACCATGCGCTTGAAGACCGGCGATCGGGTGCGCGTCAATGGCGGGCAGGGGCTGGTGGAGATTTTGGAGTCCGGATAGATATACGGATCGAGCGGCACCTGGCCGGCTGCCGATTCCTACCTGCTGGCCTGCGAGCAGCAGTCCGCCCAGCCACCTCTCCATCCGCCGGTGAACCTGTATCTCTCGGCGGGAGGGTTAGAAGAGGAACAACTGCCAGGATTCAATGCCCTGGTGGACAGGCTGCGGGAAAGGAACTACCCTGACTTCAAGCTGCGCGCTGAAATCCAGGAAGTTGAAAAACATAGCGCCGGGGTCATCGCACAGACTTTTTACAAGGGATTGAGGGCCGTCTTCCAATCCTGAGGAAAAGAGAGGGTTGGGAACACCTTCTATCCATCTGCGCGGTAATCCCCGATCCATAACACCCAGTCCAGGCGAGCGCTCACGGACTGGTACAGCCGCTCGTCGCCGGTGACCAGGCAAGGTAGGGTGCGTCCGCGACGCACCGCCGGGATGAGGTGTTGGAAACACACCCCACCCTTCTATTACTTACTAGTGAAGGGATCGCAGTACACGAAGCGATTGGAGCACGTCAGGTTCAATGAAACGTCTTGAGGTTATTCTGATCTAATCCGTTTCACTAATTCAAGGATCGTTTTTAATACGAATTCAGGATTCTCTGCGACAATATCATGATTGTTTCCTTCTGCAATGATCAATTGATGCTTTTTAGAATTCATTACCATTTCCTCATGACATTGGCGCCATATTTCTTTCGAGAATGGAGGATTACCAGACGTTATTAATATCACCGGTATTTGAGGGGGCAGTACTTTACCTCTCATTGCTTCAAAACTCTCAGGGAGAGAATCAACCATTCGATTAAGAGCCTTTTCGTTGTTATCTGCGGGGTTCTTAAAATAGGGTGTTTCTGCATTAACGTTATCTAAACCATATCCGTCGATAAAACAAATATTGAAAGGGTCAATGAGTACAAGACCGCTGACCAATTCCGGATATCGCGCAGTGAAAAGTTGGATTAAATAACCTCCGTATGAGAGCCCGACAAGGATAAACTTGTCTTCGAATCCCTGAATTTCCAAACATTTTCTCAGAGCCTCTACTTCATCAATTGCATTGAAATGATCTGGCCCGAGTTCGCTTTGACCAAATCCGGAACGATCGTAGCTCATTACCCTTATACCAGTCAGTGCTACGAGAGAATCTTGTATTTCCTGATAGGATTCTGAATATTTTCCCCCACCGGCTTCCAAAACGATCGTGTATTCACTTTGCATATCCGATAACACCACATGTAGGTTATGTGTGCCTATATCTATGGATTTATCTGATTTTTCAATTGACATGGGAACCGAGGTGTTTGTCGTTTTAACATAACTCTTTGAGTAGGCGTTGACTCGGCAGCAACTGGAGTCTCCGTTTGAGCTTCAACCTCTGGGGCTTCAGTTTCCGGAGCGCAGGCTACTAATGCCATGCTGCCGATTGCTATCGCCGAGATGTACAGAAAATCACAGCGACTGAACTTCTTGGTTTGAGATGTGTTTATCCTCCTGACGGTAGGGTGTGTCGCGGACGCACTGAACTAAGAAACGGTATGTCACCTCGCACCTGTCGTTAGATCCCGCGCTAGCGAGGCGGTGGGGCAGGTGCGGGAAGACATGCCGCCGGCATTTTTCTTCAAGAAAGAACAGCGCTAGCGCTGTGGAGTTACTCACGATGCCATGCCCCTGTGATTCGTCAAGCTTTCTTATGAAAACTGCAGCGCACCACCGTGGCAGTGTGTTAGGAACACACCCTACCCATCGATTGCCCTCAGCAGGTCACGTGGAACAGCCCAATCACCGCCCCTTCGGCCTCGTTCCAGACGCGCAGCGCCTCCGGGGTGGGCGCCAGCTCGACCGCACAGTGTTTTTCCTTGAGAAACGTTGCCGCCTCGTGCGAGAGCTTCACCAGGCCCGATTGGCCCGTCCCGATGATCAACCGCTTTGCCCCCGCTTCATAGACGAACTCGATTTCCGCCTGCGAGATCATGTGTGAGGTTCCAAAAATCTCCTTGGAGAGCTTCTTCTTGCGCTTGTGCACGCTGCCATCCAGCCGGAGGATCACGTCATGATCGTATGCCACTCCGGCGATGGTGATTGACCCGAATTCCGTCCGGTCGATCGTGGGTTTCATCGCAACCACCTCCTGATTGGTTTACAACCCTATCATACATCCATTCATGCCTGGATGGACAGCGGAAATTCAAATTCGCCCGCCATCCCCTCTCGGAGTGTGGCCTTGCCCCGCCCGAGCAGTCAGCAGCTCACCCGGTGAGCATCACCGGATGGTAGAGCCTGAGGTGCGCGCCATCCTCCTGGGCAATCAGCTCCTCCAACCACTGGTGGCTGGCGCTGCGGTAGCGGCTGCTGTGGATGACCCATTCGTGCAGCTCTTTCCAGCCGGCAGGGATGAACTTAGATGGATCGGTAAATGGCCTGTGAAGCGTCATCACAGCATACAGGCCACCGGGGAAGTCCTTCATGGTCACCCCGCTGGAGGGTTGCACGTCAGCCGGGACGGTTCGCCAGACTTCATATCCTCTGACCCCTGGCTTCTGCTGAGCGGGAGGCACATCGGTATCAAACCCAAAGCGCCGCACCTGGCCCTCGATCCGTTGTCGGGCAACCCAGGCATCCAGGTACTGCGAGCCGTCTTCCTCCGGGGAGGGGCTGATGGCCCGGTAACACGCCACTCTCATCGGGTCCAGGGTCTCAATACAGATATCACTGTGGGTCGCGTCATTCATAAAGGGTCTCCTCTGATGTATTTGCCCTGATCATACCCGTCTGGCGTGTCAATCTCGTCTCAGGTGGCATCGCAAGAAGGTATAATGCAATTACGGAGGTATGCTTGGCGCGTCGTCTCACCATCCAGTTGTTTGGATACCCGCAACTCCAGATCGACGGTACCCCGCTCAAGGTGGAGCGCCGCAAGACCCTGGCGCTGTTGGCTTACCTGGCTGTTGAGGCCTACCCCAGCAGGCGGGAGATTCCCGGTCAAACGACCAGCGCTCAGCCCGGTCACGGGCGGGAGACGCTTTCTACCCTGTTATGGCCTGATTACTCCCAGGAGCAGGCTGGCTCCTACCTGCGGCATGCGCTGTGGGATTTCAGCAAGCAAGCCGGCGAGGAGTGGATTATCCGCCAGGGACAGGCGATCTACCTGAACCCGCAGGCGGAGATTTGGGTGGATGTGCAGGCCTTCGAGACGCTCCTGGTGGAATGGAAAGGCGGGGAGAAGGGGACCGTGACTGCCCTGGAGCGCTTGAACGAAGCGGCTGCGTTCTACCGGGAAGATTTCCTGGCCGGTTTCACGCTGCGCGACAGCCCGGCCTTCGATGACTGGCAGGCCCTTCAGGCCGAAACGCTGCGCCTGCACCTCTCGGAAGCACTGGAAGCCCTGGCGCTCCTCTATGGAGAGCGGGGCGAATATGAGAGGGCCATTCCTCCCCTCAGGCGCTGGCTCGGGCTTGACCCGTTGAACGAAGCCGCCCACCGCCTGATGATGCGACTCTACGAGGAATCCGGCCAGCGCACGGCTGCCCTGCGCCAGTATGATACCCTCCGGCGTTTATTGAGAGAAGAGCTGAACCTGGAGCCGGAGCCGGAGACGGTTGCCCTGCTGGAGCGCATCCACTCCGGGAGATTAACCCCTGACAGGCCCCACCCAATTGTACCGGGTCCGGCGGAGCAACCCACACCGGGCGAAAGGGTGGCCCCCTCGCTGCCCACTGGCACAGTGACCTTCCTCTTCACCGATATAGAAGGCAGTACCCAACTGTGGGAAAACCACCCCCAGGCGATGCCGCACGCCTTCTCGCGGCACGAGGAAATCCTGCGCGGTACCCTGGCTGCCCATGGGGGGTACATCTATAAGATGGTGGGGGATTCCTTCCAGGTGGCCTTCTCCACCGCTCAGCAGGCGCTGGCGGCTGCCCTGGCAGCCCAGCGTGCCCTGATTTCCGAGCCGTGGAGCGAGATCGGCGCCCTGAAGGTGCGCATGGCACTCCACACAGGCGTGACCGAGGAGCGTGGCGATGACTACGTCGGCCCGGAGCTCAACCGCGTGGCGCGCCTCCTGAATGCCGGGCACGGCAGCCAGGTGTTGCTCAGCCGATCGACTTTCGATATGATGCAGAAGGACCTGCCAGAGGGAGTCTCCCTGCTCGATTTGGGGGAGTGGCACCTGAGAGGCTTGATCCAGCCCGAGCATATCTACCAGCTAGCCGCCCCCGACCTGCCATTGGAGTATCCGCCCCTGCGTTCGGCGGAGGCATTCGTCGGCAATCTACCCCAACAGACCACCTCCTTCATCGGTCGCGAGGCCGAGCTGGCCCGCATCCAGCAGCTGCTCAACGATCCCGATTGCCGGCTGGTCTCACTGGTCGGCATCGGCGGCAGCGGAAAGACTCGCCTGGCGATCCAGGCTGCCGGGCAGAGCCAGGGTTTCTCGCACGGCGCATATTTTGTGGGGCTGGCGGAGGTTTCCTCGCTCGATGGCCTGATTCGGGCCATCGCCGAGGCGCTGCTGATGGCATTCCATATCCTGCCGGGAGCCAGTCTTCCGCTGCCCGAAGCCAAAGACCAGCTGGTGGGTTACCTCTCCAGGAAGAAGGCCCTGCTCGTGTTGGATAACTTCGAGCAGTTGGCCGGGCAGGCCAGTTTTTTGACCGACCTGCTGGAAGCCGCCCCCAGGCTCAAGCTGCTGGTCACCGCCCGCGAGCGCTTGAACCTGCCCGGCGAGTGGGTGATGGAGATCGACGGTCTGCCCTACCCAGGCCTCCCGGAGCAGGAGACCATCCCCGAGTACGCTGCGGTGCAGCTGTTTCTTAAAGGTGCTGAGCGGGTCGGCCATTTTACCGCCACCCCGGCCGACTGGCCGGCGATTGCCCGCATCTGCCAGCTCGTCGAAGGCATCCCGCTGGGGGTGGAAATGGCCGCCGCCTGGACCCGGCTGCTTTCCTGCCAGGAGATCGCAGCCGAGATTGAGCGCGACCTGGATTTCCTGACCGCCACCTGGCGCGGCATGCCCGAGCGCCACCGCACCCTGCGCGCCGTCTTTGATTCTTCCTGGCGCCTGCTGCCGGAGAACGAGCGCAAGGTCTTCGTCCGTTTATCGGTGTTCAGGGGTACGTTCAACCGCACGGCGGCCCTGCAGGTGGCTGGAGCCACCCTTTCGTTGCTGGCTGCTCTGACCGATAAATCGTTCGTGCGCCGCATCTCCTCTGGGGATTATCAGATCCATCCGGTCTTAAAACAATATGCTGGCGAAATGCTGGCAGCCGATCCGGCCCTCGCTCGCCAGGCGCGCTCCTTGCATGCGGACTACTATGCCGGGTGGCTGTGCCAGATGTACGAGAAGCTGAAGGGCAGCCAGTTGCTGGAGACTCTGAGCGCGCTGAGGTCGCAGGCGCAGAATCTACACGCGGCCTGGCGCTGGCTGATCGAGCAGCGCGATTTCCCGCGCCTCCAGCAGGTGTTGCCGGCCCTCATCCTCTTCCACGAGCTGAGCGAACAGGGCATCGATACCCAGGAAGTGATCCAGTTGCTGGTCGAGATGGCAGATGCCCTGCGCCAGGTCTGCACACCCCCTGCAGCCCTCGACTCGAGCGCTGCATCCCTCTCCCCGTATGCCGGGACGTTGGCCCTCACCCTGGCAGCCATCAAGCATTTCACCCTGCGATATGATATTTCTCAATATGAAAAAATGATTCCCTACCAACAAGAAAGCCTGCAATACCTCCCGGCGCTGCCCGATAGCCAGGAAAAAGCGATGGCACTCCTGCTGAACAGCATTTTCCCCGGCGTCCTGACGGCCGAGCCGTCTTTTGAGTTGATCGAGCAGTGCATCCAGCTCTTCCAGCGCCTGGGGGATACCTGGGGCACAGCACTGGCGCAACTGGTGCGCGGGGATACGGCCAATTTTGGCCATCTGGATGCCGGGCTGGCGCGCGTCTCTTACCTGGCCAGCCTGGAGAAATTTAGCGCATTGGATAACGAGTGGGGAAAAGGCCTGTGCCTGACCGGGCTGCTGTTTGTCGAATACAAGGCTGAAAACCTGGAGGAAGCCTATCGCCTGGGTCGCCAAGCCCTGGAGATCTACGACCGCCTGGGCCTGCGGGATCGCACCTTGCCCATCCACTTCATCCTGGGGGAGATCGCAGAAGGCTGGGGAAGGAAGGCCGAAGCCCAGGCCTACTACGCCGCCAACCAAGCCTATTATGCCAGCCGCGGGGATCCGCTGGCTGAAAAATACGACCGGGAGTTCCTGGCCAGTCTCAGAAGAAATAGAACTAAGCCCCCACCTGCCAGTGATAATGATTCATCTTGCACAGCTCCTTGAATCCCAGGCGCTGGTAAACCCTATACCCCATATCCGATGATTGCAGGATGCCTGCTTTATAGCCCTGCTGGCGCGCTTCGAGCAACGGGCGGAGCGTCACCGCCGCGCCGATGCCCTTGCCGCGCCATTCGGGTACAGTCGCCACGTTATAGATCCCTGCCACGCCGGCGTCGAAATACAGGGTCGAGACCGCCACAGGCTGATCACCGATAGTCGCCAGGTAACTGGTCATCGGTGTGTTCCACATGGCAGAAACCCAATCCATAACGTCGGCTTGCCCGGCTGGCGGAATTTGCAGGCCCAGGATGAAGGTCTTTGCCCAGGTTTTCATCCTCTCAGCGTCTTCTAACCGCTCGATTTTCAATTCGGCAGGAGAGGGAATGTCTTCGGGCAAGGCGCTCAAATCGACCGCCATGCCAGGCTCGCCCTCCTCGAACTTCAGCCCGTTTGCTTCAAGCTGCCGGCCCCAGCCGCTGGCTTCCAACCCCGGGAAGAGCCACCAGTCGAACTGATTCCTTTCCCTGGATTGGAAATAAGCGACCGTCTCGCCGATCAGGGCTGCCTCATCTCCGTCGGGTGGTTGGAGGCTGAAGACTGCATTGAAAATAGAGGCAAGCGGCATGAGCGACCACAAGCGGCGCAGTTTCATATCTTCATAAAAAACGGCCTGCTTCCAATGGTCGCGCAACTCCCAGCAGAAATCGTATAGACTCTGCCTGATGGCGTCTACCAGTGCGGGTGTGGAAAGGTCGGTCAGGATGTTGGACATGGGGAGCCTCCTTCTGGGGCACTGTAGGAGCACGGGGTGAACGGGAGACACACTCACCCTCATGCCCCCCGTGCCCCTATCTGAGCGATCATATTGCTATCTCAGAGCCAATGCTTCTGAGTGCCAGCAGCGCATCCAGCGTCAGCCAGGGGTTCGGCGCACCGGGCTGGCCGAAATCCAGCGGCGGGCGGCTCACCGGCTCATCCAGCGGCCAGCTCCCATCCGGCAGGCGCCGGCTGAGCAGGTAATCCCGGGCAGCAACCATCCTGGGATGCTCCGCCGCGATCCCCAGCCGTCCCAGCGCATCCAGAGCCGGGATGACCCCATAGCCGAAGTAGGGATAGACCAGCGCAGTCCATTCGTCTGCCACGTGGTAGCGGCCCATCCCCGGCTGCATCAGCAGGTCACAGACCCCCTCTGCCGCCCGCCGCGTCGCCGAGAGGCCAGCCGTCTCAGGATCCAAGACAGCCACCCGCAGGAAATCCAGCGTGGCCCGCAGGCAGCCAGCGCCGCGGGCATAGCCACACAGCCACATGCCATCGGCGCGCTGCTCTGCCAGCAGCCACTCGATCGCCCGCCGGGTGCGCGGGTCGCTGCCATAGCCGAAGCGGATCAGGAAGCGCACGATGCGGGCATTCGTGCAGGGATCGACTCGCTCCTCCCAGCCCATCCCCTTGCCCGCCCTGTTTCGCCAGCGCCGGAACTTGCCGTCTTCCCCCTGGTGGGTGAACATAAATTCCACCCCCCGCCGCACAGCTTGCTCCTCCTGGTTCAAACCCATCTCCGCCAGGACGCTCAGCACCCAAAAGGTGCTGTAGGCCTTGGGGACATAGTAATCGCGCTGCACCCAATAGCCCGGCGCCTTCTGCGCCGCCAGCAGCTCTGCCAGCGGCGGGTGGGAAGGGATCGCCGCCCGGGCGGCCTGTACCTCCGGGTGGTCCGGCGGATAGCTCAAAAGCTCGACCAGCGTGCAGTAGCGCAACACCGGGCCATTCTCATCAAGTAACCAATCCAACAGGTTTGCCATGCTACACTTCCTCGGTTAAAAACCCATCCAGCACGGCGTTGAACACCTCTGGCTGGGTGAGACCTGCCAGGTGACCCCCGCTCTCAAACCAGTGCACCTGTGCCCCCGGGTAGCTGGCGATCAGCGCCTGGCGCTCCTCCGGCGAAAAGCCGCGGTCATCCCGAGCCAGCATCAGCAGCACCTTGCCAGGCTTTTCGACCGGCTGGAAGATGCGGTACTGGTCGGGGTGATCGAAAATATCCAGCAGCAGTCTAAATTGAGCCATGAGAGACTGGCGGGTGTGGATGCGGGTGAAAAGCTCCTCCACATAAGCCCGCATGAAGACCTGCCCGGCGTCGCTGGCATCCGAAAGCAGGCGGCGGAAGACGCGCCGGTAGTAAGCCTTGAGCAGCGGATAGGGCAGCTTGAGGAACAGCCCGGCGGCCCGCGTGTGGCGCGGGGTATAGAGGCCAAACCCATCCAGCACCAGCCTGTCCACCCGCTCCGGGTAGAGGCGCACGAAGCAATGCCCGGTGGCTGCTCCCAACGAGTGACCGAAGACGTGCACCTGGCGAATGTCTTCTCGCTCCAGGATGGCATCCAGGCCCTGGGCCACGCTATCCATCCTGCCGGTCGTTGGGTAGGAGGGCGAGATCACCCGCATGCGCCCTTCCAGGCGCTGGATGGTGCGGAATGAAGTCTCGCCCACCGAAAGCCCGCCGCCCAGGACCAGCACGCACTGCTGTCCCCGGCCGCTGGTGATGTATTCCCAGGTCACGCCGCCCACCTCCAGGCGCTGGTAAGGGTGGGTAGCCCGGAACTGTTGCAGGGCCTGGCGCAACTCCGCCGGCACCTCGCGGTAGATATCCTCAAACGGTTTTGCCATTTCACCTCTCCTTCGCAAAGGAACGCGCCAGCCACGGGTGCAGCCTCCACAGGTAGAGCGGCAGCAGCACCAGGAGCGCCAACCCGGCGAGCATCAGCGGCAGGCTGGTGACCAGCGGGCGGCCCTGACCCAGGATGACAGCATTCGAATCGGCTACCAGCCAGACCGTCTCCAGGTCCGCCAGGGCATGCACCGCGATCAGCCCGCTGATGCCCCCCGCCCGCCAGCGGATGAGGGCGAAGATCAGGCCGATGATCAACCCCCCCAGCCCTCCCAGCGGCCCCTGGCCGAAGATATGCCACAGGAGGAAGCCGATGCTTGATCCCCAGATGGCCCAACGCACCCCGCGCCAATCTTCCAGCGCCTGGTAGACCAGCCCGCGGAAGAGCAGCTCTTCCACCAAACCCACCAGCCCGAAGTAATACAGCAGGTCGCGCAGCACACTGAGCAGGGTCAGCGCAGGCGGTTGGACCTTCCACTGGATGGAAAGCAGGATCAGCAGCCGCGCAGCAATCAGCACCGCCCCGCAGGCCAGGCTGAAGCCGATCCCCTGGCGGTTCAGCCCTAGCTCGCCCCAGCTCCAGCGCCGCCGCCCGATGAAGAGCGTGCCAGCCAGGACGTAAAGATAGACCAGGCACTGCACGATCCAGGCGGCCATCCCCTCCACATAGGGCCACATCCACAGGTAAGCTGGGATGGAGGGCAGGAACAGGAGGCCCACTTCCAGCAGCGCAGAAAAACCCGGGTGCAGGCGAGTTTTCATGCGTTTCCTCTTTTGCGACCCAGCCTGGGAAACCAACCTGGCACCGTCCGGCTATATGCTTGCCATTGCGCGCCAAACTCTATTGCCAAAGCCTGTTCTTCCCGCCGGGCGCGCATCATCAGGCCCAGGAAGTTCAAGGCCAGGAACACCATCGTCCAGGTGCGGTAGATCAGGATACCCCCCAACCCTGTCAGCAAGATTCCCAGGTACATCGGGTGGCGAACCAGGGCATACGGTCCGCTGGTCACAAGGCAATGTCCGGCGAAGAGCTGTGTACCCAGGCTGGTGGAGACAAAGTACTGCTGGCCGAGTGCCAGCCGCCCCCACCAGATCAACCCCAGGCCAGGGAAGAAAAGCAGTGTCCCCACTGCCAATGACAGGATGCGAGCTGAGATAGAGAGCATCACCGGCAGTGGAATCCACAATAGATAGCATAATCCAAAATAACCGGCGCTGACAATCCCAAAAAATAAGGTGCTGCGCAGCAGACCAGACACCCGTCCGGTGGTTCGCCCAACCGGTCTGCGCAAGCCGCACCACAGGCCATAGAAAATCACCCCCAGGGTTGCCAGAATCGCTATCCCGCCTGTCCAATTAGCCAGGCTTTCCAAGGCGCGGAGTTCCGGGTTGGCTTCCACAGTTTAATCCTCCTGGCTGCCCGGTTGGCTCTGCCCGCCCGCTCTGCCCGGCGCAAAGAACCCCTGCACCTGTTCGGCATGTTTACACTCGTCACTCGCCTCCACCCGAAGCAGGTTGCGAATCGTCACGGTGCGGCCCTTTGGATTGCGCGCTTTCCCTTTGACTACCTCATCCGCTGAACACGACTCCAGGTAGCTGACCAAGTGGAGATGCGAATCCTCCAACTCGGCCAGTAGCTCGCTGAAAGGCTCTCTTTTGTACTGTGCTACCAGGGTGGCGTTGTAGCTGTGCCAGTCTTTATCATAGTACTGAAAGAAGGTCGGCACCTGGCCTGCCAGGATTTCCTGGACTGCCCGCAGGTTAGTGAAATCCCAACCTACCAGATGAGCCAGCAGGTCTTTGAGCGACCAGCTACCCAGGAAGTTCTCGTCCAACCGTTCGGCTGGCACCACCATAGATGCTTCCAGCACGCAGCGCCGTGCCGACACGAGACTGGTGATTAGCTCCCGTTTTTGATCTTCGATATTTTTTGGCATCCTACACCTCGCCTATCATGAAAAAGACCAAAAGCAGTAGATCAGCAAACCACTACCCCTTATAGCATACGCAAAACGCAGGCTCAATTCAAGGGGTCTTCACAGCGCTGCAAGCTATTCATTCCGATAGAAATCTGTGTCTTTGCGAACCCGGCGCTTGTCCGGGTGAAGCAAATTCCCTGCCAGCCAGCCAGGAGGCTGCTTCGCGAAGATCGCTCGCACACCTGCCCCACCGCCTCGCTAGCGCGGGATCTAACGACAGGTGCGGGGCAACACAATACTTCCTGCCCCACCCTGGCGCGAACCCTCCCTTTGCACACCGGGTGATAGAATCATATGGATACAGCACATACTCCCTCTCCAATCTATCCACCCTGGAGATCCGATGACCGCTCAAATCACTGTTCGCGGCGCCCGGCTGCATAACCTGAAAAATGTCACCCTTTCGATCCCCAAGGACCGGCTGGTCGTCCTGACCGGGGTCTCGGGTTCGGGCAAATCCACCCTTGGGTTCGACATCCTGCATAAAGAGAGCCAGCGCCAATACCTGGAATCGCTCGGGCTGGTCGCCTTTGGGCTGGCCAAACCCCCGGTCGATTTCCTCAGCGGGCTTTCCCCATCCATCAGCGTGGACCAAAATCTCACCAACCGCAGCCCGCGCTCCACGGTGGGTACGGTGACCGAAATCTACACCTATCTGCGCGTCTTGTTCGCCCGCCTTGGACGCCGCCCCTGCCCGGCCTGTGGCAAGGACCTTGCACCCGCCTTCGATCCTGCCAGCGCACAGTGGGAGGGAGAAACCAGCGCGGACGAGGATACCTCCGCTCCGGAAGAGATCTTTCTCTGCCCCCACTGCGGCGCGCCGGTTCCAAAACTCAGCATGGCGAATTTTTCTTTCAATAAGCCCGCCGGGGCCTGCCCAACCTGCACCGGGTTGGGTAGCATCCACCAGGCCAATCTCAAACGCCTGGTGGATGAGCAAAAGAGCATCCCAGGCGGCGCCATCTCCGGCTGGGACGCCTTTCACGTCAACTACTACAGCCCCACCCTGCAGGCCGCGGCGGCTCACTACGGCTTCAAGTTCGACCTCTCGCTTCCGGTCAAAGACTTCACCCCACCACAGCGCGACCTGCTCTTTTATGGTGTGGATAGCCCTCTCTTCCGCCGCCACTTCCCCACCACCGCGCCGCCCACCACCGTCCGCCAGGGGCGCTTTGAAGGCATCGCCACCAATCTCCTGCGCCGCTACGCCGAACACATCCGCGAGCACCTCCATGAGGCCGATTACCGCGATAAGCTGGAGGAATTGCTGGTCACCACAACCTGTCCTGATTGCTCCGGCACACGTCTGCGCCCTGAAAGCCGGGCGGTGACCGTCAACGGGCAGACCATCATGGCGGTCTCGCGCCTGCCGCTTGGCGATCTCGGCACCTGGCTGGGTGGACTCCCCGCCGTTTTCAGCCCGGCTGAAATGATCCTTGCCGGACCGATCCTGGCTGACCTGGGCGAGCGCATCGGGCGGACGGTCGAGGTCGGCGCCGGGTACCTGACCCTGGAACGCTCTTCGCCAACCCTCTCAGCCGGTGAGGCGCAGCGCCTGCGCCTGGCTTCTTTGCTCGGCTCGGCCTTGAGTGGCGTTCTTTACGTTCTCGACGAGCCGACCATCGGGCTGCATCCGCGCGACACCCAGCGTATGATCGACGTCTTGCGCCGCCTGCGCGACCAGGGTAACACCGTCCTGGTCATAGAACATGACCTGGAGACAATCGCCGCGGCAGATTACGTGATCGACTTCGGCCCGGGTGCCGGCAAGCACGGTGGGCAGGTGGTGGCGGCTGGCACGCCAGCTGAAGTGGCCGGGCAGCCCGGGTCACTGACCGGAGATTACCTGGCCAGGCGGGCATCTATCCCCATCCCGCAGCGCCGCCGCCCCCCAGGGGATAAAGCCCTCACCATCCGCGGCGCCCGCCAGCACAACCTCCAGAACATCACCGTGCGCCTGCCGCTGGGTCTATTGGTCGCCGTGACGGGGGTTTCCGGGTCTGGTAAATCCTCACTGGTATTCGATATCCTCGACCGCGCCATCCGCCAGAGGCTCTATGGAGCTGGTGATGCCCCCGGTGACCATGACGCGATCGAAGGCTACGAAACTCTCGATCGGATCATCACCATTGACCAGTACTCCATCGGGCGCATCCCGCGCTCGAATGCCGCCACCTACTCGGATACGTTTACCCCGATCCGCGCCGCCTTTGCAGCCACCGCTGAAGCTCGACGCCTCGGGTTATCTGCCCGGCATTTCTCGTTCAACCTCCCAGGTGGGCGCTGCGAGCGCTGCGAAGGCGCCGGCGTCCTGACCATCAAGATGCATTTCCTGCCGGAGGTGGAGGTGCGCTGCCCGGTCTGCCACGGGCGCCGCTTCACCGGCGCGACTCTGGCAGTGCGCTACCGGGATCATGACATTTCCCAGGTGCTCGATCTGACTGTTGAAGAAGCCCTGGCGCTTTTTGAGGGGGTTCCTGCCGCCCGCTCGCGCCTGCAGGTGCTGGCAGATGTCGGCCTGGGATACCTCCAGCTCGGCCAGCCCGCCACCACGCTCTCAGCCGGCGAAGCCCAGCGCGTCAAGCTGGCCAAGGAGCTGGGCCGCCGGGTCACCGGTCACACGCTCTATCTGCTCGATGAGCCCACCACCGGCCTGCACCTGGCCGATACCGCCCGCCTGCTGGGGGTGCTCCAGCGCCTGGTGGACGGGGGCAACAGCGTGATCGTCATAGAGCATAACCTGGAGCTAGTCAAGGCAGCCGATTGGGTCATCGACCTGGGTCCGGAGGGCGGCTCAACAGGCGGCAAATTGATCGCCGAAGGCACCCCCGAACAGGTCGCCCAGACCCCTGGTTCGTATACTGGCCGGTATTTGAGAGAAATCTTGTGATTTTCGGAACCCCGGTTCCTTGACACTTTGAGTACAATGGAAGATAGGTTATCCTTCGTCCTCGAATCCCACTCTGCAGGGTACGCTTTGGGATGGCTTTTGAGACAGCGAGAACCACTTTATGTTGAGGAAATCGTAGATGAATGCGAAAATGTTACGTCAGATGTACCTGGATAGCTTCAAGGCGAAAGGCCATGCCATTATTGGGGGCGCCTCTTTAATCCCGGAACACGACCCGAGCGTCCTTTTCACGACCGCCGGCATGCACCCGTTAGTCCCTTTTTTATTGGGTGAGCCGCACCCGGCCGGGAAAAGGCTGGTCAACTTCCAAAAATGCTTGCGAACAGATGACATCCTGGAAGTGGGCGATGATATTCACCTGACCTTCTTTGAGATGCTGGGGAACTGGTCATTGGGAGATTATTGGAAGCCAGAGGCCATCGAGATGAGCTGCGATTTTCTGACGGAAGTCCTGGGATTTGAGCCGCAGCGCATCCGGGTCACCTGTTTTGCCGGGGATCAGGATGCCCCCCGGGATCAGGAGGCCGCCGATATCTGGCGATCCTTCGGAATCCCCGAAAAGCACATCACGTTCCTGCCGAAGAGCAGCAACTGGTGGGGGCCGGCGGGTGCCACGGGACCGTGCGGGCCGGATACCGAGATGTTCTATGATATGAACCCCTCCGGGCCAGAGGACGAGACGCCGGAGACCCATCCGGGCCGGTTCTGGGAAGTATGGAACGATGTTTTCATGCAATACAACAAGCAATCGGATGGCAGATTCCTGCCCCTGGCGCAAAAAAATGTGGATACCGGCATGGGATTGGAGAGAATCCTGGCAATCCTGGAAGGCGTGCCTTCACTCTATGAGACCGAGTTGTTTGCCCCGATTCTCGATCAGATAAAATCCATCGCCAGATTCCCCAATCCGTTTGCGGAGCGGGTCATTGGCGATCATATTCGCGCCGCCAGCTTCATCCTGGCGGAAGGAGTCACGCCGGGAAATGTGGACCAGCCCTATATTGCGCGGCGATTGATCCGCAGAGCCGTTCGTTATGGCAAAGAGATCGGCATTGAAAACAGCTTTCTGACCAGGGTCGCAGAGGTGGTTCTGCCCACCCTTTCGGATGTGTATCCCGAATTGAACGCTCAAAGGCCGCACATCCTGAGCGCGCTGGATGAGGAGGAAACGCGCTTTCAGCGCACTCTGAAAAACGGCGAGCGGGAATTCTACAAAGCAGTCCAATTTACCCGAGAGAAAGAATTGAATGAGATTCCAGGCGACAGGGTATTCAGGTTGTACGATACCTATGGATTCCCACCCGAGCTAACACAAGAGCTGGCAGAGAAACACCATCTCCGCGTCAATATGGATGACTTCCGCAAAGCCTTTGAAGAGCACCAGCAGAAATCTCGCCAGGGAGCCGTCGCCCGCTTCAGAGGCGGGCTGGCGGAAAGATCGCCAGAGACGACCCGATACCATACCGCCACCCATCTCTTGCAGGAGGCACTCAGGCGCGTTCTGGGCAGCCATGTGGAACAAAGAGGCAGCAACATCACGGTCGAAAGGCTTCGGTTTGATTTCTCCCATCCCGAAAAATTAACCCCCGAGCAGCTCACGCAAGTGGAAGCCCTGGTCAACCAGCAAATCAGCAGGGCTCTCCCGGTTCGCTGGAAGGAGATGAGCGTAGAAGAGGCAAAAAGAGATGGGGCGATCGGGTTATTTGAAGAAAGGTATGGCGAAACCGTCAAAGTCTACTCCATCGGGGATTTCAGCAAAGAGATTTGCGGTGGTCCGCACGTGGAAAACACCCGTGAATTGGGGCATTTCAAAATCATAAAAGAAGAGGCTGTGGGAGCAGGCATACGGCGGATCAAAGCACATTTGGAATAAAAGGTAAAACTCTTCACCGGCCATTGACTCGATGAATTCCAAAGGCAATCCCCGCTTCAGCTCACGCATTTCCTCTCCTTTTTGGACCGGTTTCCTGCGCCGGCTGGTTTTTACCCTGCTGTGGGTGGTTTTCCTGCTCTGGCTGGTGGTCATCCCGGGCGGCGGATTGCTCTACATGCACCAGCTATTGCACGTCCTCTGCCCCGAGGCTGGCCCGCCACCGCCCGGCTTCCGGGAGGTGAGGCTCTCCACCGCCGATGGCCTGCAGCTCACCGGCTGGTGGCACCCGCCGGAGGCCGGCCACCCGGCCGCCATCCTCCTGCTGGGTGGGCATGCCGCCAACCGGGCTGCCATGCTCCCCGAAGCCCAGTTCCTGGCTGGCGCCGGCTACGGCATCTTGACCCTGGATTACCGCAACTGCGCCGGCGAAATTTCCACCTTAGGTTACCGCGAGGTAGAGGAGCTGCGGGCGATGGTGGCCTTCGCTCGCTCCCAGCCGGGGGTGGAATGGATCGGCGTGCTGGGCTTCTCGGTGGGCGGGACGGTGGCGATCCGCGGCGCGGCGCGCAGCTCGGAGATCCGGGCGCTGGTGGCCGAAGGCAACTTCACCAGCCTGGAGGAGGATATCCTCTCCCGACCGGCTGCCTTTCTCTCCCCGGCCTGGCAGATCCGGCGCATGGCGCTCCTGGCTTACCGGCTGTATGTGGGCGCCTGGCCGGGGGAGGTCAACCCGCTGACGGACCTCCCAAAAATCGCCGGACGCCCGGCGCTGCTCATCCATGGCGATACCGAAGCCACCCACAACCGCGCCCAGGCGCAACAGGCGGCCTGCGGCTCAAGCTGCCAGTTGTGGATCATCCCGGGCGCCGGTCACGGCGCTTACCGGGCAGCGGATGAACAGAAATACCGTCAGGTGATCCTGGATTTCTTTGATACCGCCCGCGCCGCTGGGCATGGTACGAGGGAGGAAACCAATTCACCGCAAAGTCGCAAAGGTCGCGAAGATTCATAAAGTGAACTTAGCGTACTTCGCGTCTAAGCGGCATAATTCATTCGCAGCGAGTCACAGCCTCCTCTCCGGCCAGCGAGGGGTTGGCTTCACTTCGTTCGCAATGACACACAACGACCATTCCGACCTTGCGAACACCTTGCAGTTCGTTGTCAGTGCTTGTTCAACCGATGCTTATATAATAAAATAGGAATAAGTTTCTCAGAATAAGTTATTATTTGTTGAAGGAGGGTTTTATACATGGATGGGATCGCATCAATCCCTACTTCTATTATGGATGAGATAGAATCAGCCCCCATTCCATCTATTTTGGATGCCATTGGAAACACACCCCTGGTTCAATTGAAGAAAATGTCTTCCGGGAAGGTGTTTGCCAAGGCTGAATTCTTGAATCCGGGCGGCAGCATCAAAGATCGGGTGGCAAAATATATCCTTTTCACCGCCCAAAAAATGGGGCAGCTCAAACCCGGTATGACCATTATCGAGTCCACCTCTGGAAACACAGGCATTGGATTGGCACTGGTGGGTGTGCAGCTGGGTTACAAAGTGGTTTGCGTGATGCCAGAAAATATGAGTGAAGAGCGGAAGAAGATCATTCGAGCCTTTGGAGGCGAGATTATCTTGACGTCTGCTGCGGAGAGCCTGGATGGATGCTTGAAAAAAATGGGTGAAATCACGGAAAAGGACCCGTCCAAATATTTTATCGTCAACCAATTCAGGAATCCGCTGAATCCAGAAGTTCACTATCTCCAAACCGGGCCGGAAATTTGGCAGGCCCTCAATGGCGATGTGGGCGTATTCGTGGCTGGCGTAGGGAGTGGGGGTACCCTCCAGGGAGTTGGAAAGTTCCTCAAAGAGAAGAATCCAGAGATCAAGGTGGTCGCCGTGGAACCCAAAAACAGCGCCGCGCTCCTGGGAAGGGAGCCAGGTCTGCACGTCATTCAGGGGATCGGGGATGGGTTCGTGCCGGCTGTTTTAGACGTCAACCTGATTGATATGGTCATTACTGTTACGGACGACCAGGCGATTGATACGACGCGCGGGCTGGCGCTCAAAGAAGGTTTGTTGGTAGGCACATCCTCCGGGGCCAACGTCTCTGCCGCCCTACACCTGGATAGCGGCCGGACCAATGTGGTCACCGTGCTGCCTGACCGGGCGGAAAGGTACTTCAGCACCGCCTTGTTGTAACCCATATCCCGTGCTCTACACCGCGTTCCCATAAGCTTTCCCGATCCAAAAGACAGCGCTCTCATAATTCTGCTTTTTGGGGTTGTCAGTATTTCCGCTTCCAGAGGATCGGCCTGTAGATTCTCACATTATTTTTCCGTTACGGGCACGGCCAGTTTCGCCGCGATGGCGGCGGTCGCCTTGATCTGCTCCAACCAGTAATCGATATTCATGTGGGCGATCGTATCCTGCGGACTATGGTTGTACGGGTTGCGTTCCCCTTCGTAATTCTGAATCTGGAGGGCGGTGGGAAATCCCTTCGCACGGAAGGGACCTTCGTCCCCTCAGCCACAGCCAGCGGTAAGCTGAGGCACCAGGTTCAGCTGGTAAGCCTGGATGGTTTCTTGCATCCTTTGAGCTAAAGCCAGGGATGGGGGATGATCGGCGTGCCAGAGCTGCATGACCCCATCGTTGTTGGCATCATAACCGACCATGTCGATATCAATCACATACTTGATCGCGTCCAGTTCTTTCTGAGAAAGCTGGCTGAGATAGCTCTGGACTCCCAGGGTGCCTTCTTCCTCCCCGGTGGAGAAAAGGAAAACGATGGTGCGGTCAAACGAATAGCTGCTCAGAACCCTGGCCACCTCCAGGCAATCCACCGCGCCGCTGGCATTATCGTCTGCTGCTGGAAATCGATATTCATCAG
>Ga0315268_10002172_pt1 | contig 22361 bp, 22 predicted proteins | sample C1_top_MG_FD_204535 | JGI IMG/M metagenome (GOLD analysis project Ga0315268, IMG submission 204535) | Sediment microbial communities from Yellowstone Lake, YNP, Wyoming, USA - C1_top | ecosystem: Environmental > Aquatic > Freshwater > Lake > Sediment | place: USA: Wyoming | collected 2017-08-01 | reverse complement strand
ATAACTTTATTTTTTGACCCCGGCCTTTTCCCTGTTCTGCTCATAGACAGCCGCCACCAGGCAGAGTAGCGCCCCCAGCATGCAGATCACGCAGGTGGTGGACATCAGCAATGCCTTGTCAGTGATCGCCAAGGGCAGAAACTTGAAAACAAACAGGAAAGCGCTAAGGCATGAGATAACCACCCCGGCCCAGTAGAAAAATGTGCTGTTTTTCATGGCCCCTTCCTGGTTTAAGATTAAAGCATAATAGACGCCTTTGGCGTCTATTATTTTTTGCCTGTTGGCTCAGCCAAGACTGGCGTGCTTGATCCTCATTGGCCAGTTATGACGGTCAGGTCGTCCGGTAATTGGTGAACTGCAGTGCCAGCCCCAGGTCGTCCTGCCGGAACAGCGCGATCACCTGCTGCAGGTCGTCCTTGTCCTTGCCGCTTACCCGCACCTGCTGGTCCTGTATCTGGGCCTGGACCTTGATCCCCGAGGCCTTGATGCGTTTGACCATCTCCTTGGCCTTTTCCATCGGTATGCCCTGCATGAACACCAGTTCCTGGCGCAAAAAATTCTTGGCGGCCGGCTGGGGTTCCTTCTGCTCCAGCGACTTGATGGAGATCCCCCGCTTGACCATCTTGCTGAAAATGATGTCCAGCATGCTTTTGCGTTTGAACTCGTCCGAGGCCGAGATCACCAGCTTGTCCTCCAGCAATTCGATCTGGCAGTTGGTGCCCTTGAAGTCAAAACGCCCGACGATCTCTTTCTGGGCCATCTGGACCGCATTCCTCATTTCCTGAAGGTCGATCTTGGAAATTATGTCGAAAGAACTCTGGCTCATTGGTTTTCAATTATCTCCGCGTTTTTTGGGATTATGAATTTGAAGCGGGCATCCTTGAGCCCGGGATTGACCTTGGTCTTGCTGAAACTGTATTCGGCGCTGTTGCCATTGACGTCCACCGCCTCCATTCCTATTATCAGGAGGGTCTTCCTGTCCACCACGATCTTCAATGCCTTAATGATGTCCTTCAGTCCTTCCGGTTCCATGAAGAATACATAATCTCCGTTGTTGCGGCAGCCGTCCTTGGCCCGGCCCGAAAGCAGCTGGTCCAGCGGGTTCAGCCAGACCAGGAACTGGGGCGAGCTTTTGAGGTCGGATTTCATCACCTGTTTTTCGTTGATCAGGTGGAGCCAGATGGTACTGCCGTCGCAGACGATCTCCTGCTTGTCCGGTCGTGCAATGTCCATCCGCAGTTTGTTGGGGCGTTTGAGCTCCAGTTCACCTTCGTAGCGGGTGCAGGTCCCCGAGGCCGCGCTGCAGACCGTCTGCACCACATGGGACTTGAGATCGCTGATCTTCCGGTATTTGGCCCGGACCTGTTCCAGCAGCGAGTCGCAGTTTTGGGCCAGGGCCAGAGAACTGAAAGTCAGCCCCAGCGCCACGGCCAGTTTAAAGGCTTTGATCATTCGCTGTCCTCCTCGTTTTTGATTAAGACCTGGCGTGCCTTGCTGCCGTCGAACGGGCCCACCACTTGAGCGGCTTCCAGCTGATCTATCAACCGGGCCGCCCGTGAATAGCCGATCTTCAGGCGGCGTTGCAGCAGCGACACCGAACCCTGCTGGTGCCGGATGACCAGTGATCTGGCTTCGTTAAAAAGCTCGTCTTCACCGTCCTGTCCCGCTCCCTCCTCCGGCGGCAGGTCCACCTCCATGGAATAGCCGTTCTCCTGTTCCGGCGCGGCGGAAGATTCCTTGTTTTCTGCCTGGCCCTCGGCCACACCGTACCAGGACTTGACGAAATCCACTATCTGATTCGTCTCCTTGGTGGAAATGAACGGTCCGTGCAGGCGCTCCGGCTCGGCCTTGCCCGGCGGCATGTACAGCATGTCGCCCCGGCCCAAAAGGCTTTCGGCCCCGTTGGCGTCCAAGATGGTGCGGGAATCTGTGCGGGAGGCGACCTGGAAGGCGATCCGGGACGGGAAATTGGCCTTGATCACCCCGGTGATCACGTCCACCGAGGGCCGCTGGGTGGCCAGGATCAGGTGGATGCCCACCGCCCGGGACATCTGGGCCAGCTTGGCGATCCGGTTCTCGATCTCCCCGGCCTCGCGGGAAAGCATCAGGTCGGCCAGCTCGTCGATCACGATCACCAGGTAGGACATCCTGCGTTCGGATTTGCGGTTGTATTCCTCGATGTTGCGGCAGGCCTCCTTGGCCAGCATCTTGTAGCGGGCGTCCATCTCGGTGACCGCCATCCGGAATATCTGCAGGGTCTCGTCGGAATCGGTGACCACGCCCTCCACCGTCCGGGTGACGGGCTCCTCGCCCTCCTTGACGTGGACCCGGTACTGGAACTGAAGGTGGGGAATGCCCCGGTAGATGGAAAGCTCGATCCGCTTGGGATCGATCATGATGAAATGCAGCTCCTCCGGCGTGGCCCGGTACAGCAGGCTGGTGATGACAGTGTTCAGGCAGACGCTCTTGCCGCTGCCGGTGGCCCCGGCTATAAGAAGATGGGGCATGTTGGTCAGGTCGGCCGAGAATGATTCTCCGGTAATGGTCTTTCCCATGGCAAAGGCCAGGCAGCCTTCCTGGGCCTTGAAATTGTCCGAGGCCAGAAGCTCCTTCAGCATCACCATCTGGCGGTGCTGGTTGGGGATCTCGATCCCCACCACTCCCTTGCCGGGGATGGGGGCGATGATCCGGATCCGGGTGGCCTGCATGGCCAGGGCCAGGTCGTCGGAAAGATTGGCGATCTGGTTGACCTTGACCCCCGGGGCCGGCTTGAACTCGTAACTGGTGACCACCGGGCCGGAATAGCGGTCGGTGATCTCGCCCTCGATCCCGAACTCCTTCAGCTTCTCCAGCAGGATGGAGGACTTGTCCTCCTCCTCTGCCTTGACCTGATCCCGGTCGTCGTAGAGAATGGCCAGGAATTTTTGCTGGTAATCTTCGGAGACCGTTCCCTCTCTTGGCGGAGCCTTTGATTTGGGCTTTTTCTCGGATGCATGCGCCGAGCTCTGTCGAGGTGTGGCGGCCTTGGCCTCCGGTTTGGTTTTTTCCGGCGCCGGGACAGGTTCCGGCTCATCAGCCTGGGGCCGGGATTCCTTTTCCGGTTTTTCGGCGGCGGCCGGTTTCTTTTTAAAGGTGATCTCCTTTGGAGTTGCTTTGGCCTTCTCCAGACCGGCTTTTACCGGGGATACGGCCAGCGTCAGCCAGTGCTGGAAGTTGATCTCGGTCCCGACCAAAAGCAGTATGATGAATATTCCGGCCATCACCAGCCAGAAGCCCACCGGCCCGAAAAGCCCGCCGATGAAGGAGGCTAGCAGCAGCCCCCATTTCCCGGCCCCGCCCGGCTCGGCCAGATCGCCGGTGTAGTAGGGAACGTTCAGCCGGGCTATCATGGCCAGCGCAAAACTGATGAAGGCCAGGCTCAGCAGGCTGTTCCAGAGCAGACGGTACAGCCTTTTATGCCGCAGGAAGAACCAGCCCCATGCCAGTATATAAAAAGGCATCAGCAATGCGGCATAACCCAGCAGGCCTATCAGCCCGAAGGCCGCCATGTCGCCCAGCGGGCCGCCCCAGTTCTGCCGGGGCCACCCCTGGGACCAAAGATGCCCGTCGCCCCCGGAAAAAGAAACCAGGCTGACCAGCATAAAAAGACCGGCTATTATGACGGCCACCCCGAATATCTCCTGGCCCCGCTTGAATTCCGGGGCGGATTTTTTTTCTTTTTCTGTTTTTTCGGATTTCATTTATTGATATAAATCCTGATGTGAAGATCATTGCGGCAAGCTAAAAGTCCCCTAGCTGGAAACAATCCGGCCGTCCTTCATCACCGGCACGGTGTTGCTGGCATCGGGCTGGGTGGCATATTCGATGTCAGTCAGATAACCCAGGCCGGCCAGATAACTGCCGTGGTCGCCTTCTTTGACTGCCTTGGTCAGGTGTCCCTTGTGTTTTTCGTAGATGTCCCTGGCCACCCGGGCTCCGTCGTTCAATTCGGCTTCGGGGAATTGATCCTTGATCAGTTTTGCCAGGTACCCGGCGCAGAGCAGGTCCTCCAGCGAGACCCGGCCCTGCTTGCCGGAGCATAACAGGACAACCTCGGACGAGGCTTCGGACAGCACCGGCACCAGGGCTTTGGAGTTCACCAGGCATCCCACTGCTATCAGCGCCGCTCCCTTGGCCCGGGCCACGGCCACCGTCCCGTTGGTGGTGGCCATCAGCAGGCTTTTCCCCTTGACGTTCTCCGGGGTGAATTCCAAAGGCGAGTTTCCCAGGTCAAAGCCGTTGATCTTGTTGCCGTCCCGCTCTCCGCACAGCACCACGGTCTCCCGGCCCATGGTCTCGGCCAGCTTGGTGGCTTCCTCGATGCTGGCCAGGGGGATGATCTCCTTGGCCCCGGCCTCCAGCGCCGCCACCATGGAGGTGGAAGCCCTTAAAACGTCTATCACCGCCACTGCCTTGCCGGCGAACCCCTGTTCCGGGAGTTCGGCCGGGACTACGATCACGTCAATTTTGATGCTCAATTTTTATTTCCTGGATGAGGTGTCAAATGAATCCCACCCCCGGGAATCGGAGGCGTTCTCTATGCCCCTTAAGCGGAGCTTGAATTCGTCGGCGTTGGTAACGCTCTGCAGGGCGGTCTCGTATGATATTACACCGTCCCGGTAGTGTTTCATGATTGACTGGTCAAAGGACTGCATTCCGTACTGGGTGTTGCCCTCCGAGATCAGCTGGGGGATCATCAGGGTCTTGACCGGGTCCAGCAGGTGTTCCTTGACCGTGGGGGTATTGATCATCACTTCCACTGCCGGCACCCGGCCTTTGCCGTCGGCCCGGGGCAGCAGCCGCAGGCTGACCACCCCGATCAGGGTGGCGGCCAACAGCACCCTGATGTGTTCGTGCTGGTGGGGCGGAAAGAAGGAGATGACCCGGTTGATGGTCTCGGAGGCGTTCAGAGTGTGCAGGGTGCTCATTACCATATGGCCGGTGTCGGCCGCCTGGAGCGAGGTGGCCAGGGTGGTCTTGTCCCGGATCTCGCCGATCAGGATCACGTCAGGATCCTGCCGCAGCACGTGCTTCAGGGCGGCGGCAAATGACAGGGTGTCGGTGCCCACCTCCCGCTGGCTGATGATGGACTTCTTGTCACGGAACAGGAACTCGATGGGATCCTCCACCGTGATGATGTTGCGGTTATCGGTCTCGTTGACGTGTTCGATGATGGCCGCCAGGGTGGTGGACTTCCCGGAACCGGTGGTGCCGGTCACCAGCAGCATCCCCCGGTGGCTCATGGCCAGTTCCTTGATGATGGGAGGCAGTGACAGCTCGTCGATCTTCTTGACCGAGACCGGGATAGCCCTGAGGGCCAGGGCCACGCTGCCCCGCTGCATGTAGACGTTGACCCGGAACCGGCCCAGTCCGGCCACCCCGATGGCAAAATCCAGTTCCTTCTCCTCGGCGAAGATCTGCTGCTGGTCCTTGGGCATCAGCTGCAGGGCCACCTGCCGCAGCTCTTCGGGGGAAAGAGGCGCTTCGTTCAACGGCCGCAGCGAGCCGTCCACCCTGAACACCGGAGGCATGCCCGCCTTCAGGTGAAGGTCGGAGGAATTCTCCTTAACCATTCGTTCCAGGGTCTGTTTTAAATCCATTTTAGGCCCTCTCTAAATACTTGCCGGTTCTGGTATCTATCTTCAGCAGGTCATTCTCGTTCACGAACAACGGCACCTGGACCACCAACCCGCTTTCCAGGGTGGCCGGCTTGGTGACTGAAGAGGCGGTGTCGCCCTTAAATCCCGGCTCGGTATGGGACACCTTGAGGATGACAAAGGTCGGGATCTCGATCCCGATCACGTTCTCGTCGTGCATCAGCACCTGGATCTCGGTGTTCTCCTTCAGGAAATCCTTGACGTCCTTGAACAATTCCCCGGGCAGGCTGATCTGTTCGTAGTTCTCGGAATCCATCAGCATGAACATATCGTCGCTGTTATACAGGTACTGCATCTTACGGCGCTCCAGCCGGACCTCGGTGATGGATTCTCCGGAGCGGAAGGTCCGCTCTATCACCGCCCCGGTCTTGACGTTCTTGAGCTTGGTGCGGACAAAGGCCCCGCCCTTGCCCGGCTTGACGTGCTGGAATTCAACCGTGTAAAAAAGCTGTCCCTCGTAGTTCAGGACCATTCCATTTCTCAGATCCGCAGTGCTGGCCAATTTCTCCTCCTAACAGTTTGGGTATATTATGTGATGATTAAATTATTCAAGTACTGCCTTTTCTTCACACAATACCACAGAGCATATCCTGCTCCAACCAAAGGAGACACAATATATATGTCCTCTCGATGGTATTTGTGTCTTGGTGCCACTTCGACAAGCGCAGTGCACCGTTTGGCGGCAAAGTAACTACTTGATGACTATCAGTTCCTTGGGCGATCTGCTCAGTATCCGGCAGCCCCTGGCGGTGACCATCACCAGATCCTCTATCCGCACCCCGCCCCAGCCCGGCAGATAGACCCCCGGCTCCACCGTCACTACCGAATTCACCGGCAGCAGATTCTCGGACTTGATGCCAACTCCCGGGGCCTCGTGCACTTCCAGGCCCACCCCGTGGCCCAGCCCGTGACCGAAATACTTGACATAACCGGCTTTGTCAATGACCGCCCGGGCGGCAGCGTCGGCATCCATGCCCCTGACCCCGGCCTTGATTGCCTTCAGCCCGGCCATCTGGGACTTGAGCACGGTGTCATAGACCTTCAAATGCTTTGGACTTGGCTCTCCCACGCAGACCGTCCGGGTCATGTCGGAGTGGTAGCCCCGGTAGACGGCCCCGAAATCAAAGACGATGAAATCTCCCTTCCGGATCTTCCGACCCGAAGGCTGGGCATGGGGCAGAGCGCTGTTGGGCCCGGAACCGACTATGGTGTCGAATGAGGGAGCGCTGGCCCCCAGGGCCTTCATGATCGATTCCAACCTGAAAGTTATCTCCAGCTCGGTCATTCCCGGTTTTACTATTTTGACTATCTTGCTGAAGGCCTGGTCGGCGATGGCGGCGGCCCTGGCGATGTTCTTTATTTCTTCCGCAACCTTGACCTTGCGGAGCTCCTCGGTCAGGCCGGACAAAGGCAGCAGTTTTTTCTTCTTTAGTTCTTTCTGCAAAAGTTCATACTGGTAATATTTCAAGTCGTTCTTTTCAAAACCGATCCTTTGGGCCTTCTTAAAATCGGGATTAAGGAAAAGCTCCTCCCAGAGCCCTTTTTTGATGATGACGCACCTAGCCCCCTTCACTTCGCGCTTTACCTGCTCCTGGTAGCGGAAATCAGTGAAGAATACCGATTCTTTTTTTGAGACCCACAACAGGCCGGAACTTCCGGTGTAGCCGGCCAGATACCTGATGTTGACCAGGTTGGTGACGATTATGCCATCAGCCTGGTGGGAGATCAGGGCCTTCCTGAGGCCGTTCATTCTTTGCCGGTGGATTTCTAGCATGACACCTCCATGATTTGTAATGGACCGGAGCGTTGATGCACCTAAGGGCCCTTAAAGGCATACCGCCTTAAGGCGGTATGTAAATGCTAATGCCAATTGCCGGGGCAGCGCCTTCTTGTTATTTCTGAAGGGAGGAAAGCCATGACTGAAAACTGCTGACGGTGTTCTCCCCTTCCGCCTTTTTGCCGGCCTCCGACTCCGGTCTGGCAGGCTCGGCGGCAGCCGGCTGGTCTGACTTATCCTTGGGGGTATCTGAGAACAGGGCCGAAAAATCAACCGCCGCTTCCTTGGCCGGTTCTGGTGCCGGCTGGGGTCCGGAGGTTGCCGGCACTTCGGCTTTTTCAGCCAAAGGTTCAGACACAGGCTTGGATGGTTCCTCCGGAGCAACTGTCCCGGCCAGGATGGCATCCTGCTGGACCGCCTTTGCCTCTTCAGCCTTCGGTTCCTGCTTTTGGAAGTTATCGAACATCCCGCCGAAAATATCCACCGCCGGTGGCGCCGCTGGCATCGGGGAGGCAGTTGCCTCCGGAACGGTTTCTTTCATTGGTTCAGGCACGGCCAGAGGAGCTTCCGGGGCCGCCTCTTCCTTGGCTGAAGGCTCCGGCTCCTTTTTCTCTTCGGCAGTCTCTGCCGGTTTTTCTTCGGGGAAGGCCTTTTCCAGCAGTTCGTCCATCCGGGCCTTGTAATCATCGTTTCCCGGCTCGGCGGAGATCAGTTTCCGGTAGACCTCTATGGCTTTTTCATAGAACCCCTGCTGGACGTATATCTCGGCCAAAGTTACGGTGGCTTCCCCCGGTTTGCCATCTTCTTCTGCGGCTGCCGGTTTTTCTTCGGACTTGGCCTCCGGCTCTCCGGCCTTGACCGGTTCTTCCTTGATTTCGTTTATGACAGCTTCTTCTTTGATTTCTTCCTTGACAGGTTCCGGTGTCTCGGGGACTTCATCCTTGATGACCGGCTTTTCTTCTTCAGGTTTCGTTTCCGGTTCCTCCGGCTTGGCCGGTTCAGCCTCTGGAATGGCTTCCGCCAGGACCTCGGGGAACGGAATGGATTCGGCAACAACCGGAGTTTCTTCCTTGGCCGGTTCTTCGGATTTGAGTTCCACCGGTTTTTCTTCCGCCGTTATTACCGGCTCATCCTTGACCGGTTCTGGAGCAGCCTCCTCGCGGACGATCTCCAAAACCGGAGCAGCCTCCGGGACCGGTTCGGGCTCCGGCGCAGCCTGCGGTTTTTCCTCCTGCCTGGTCTTCAGGAAAGCCACTTTTTCGTTCAGTTCGGCGTCGCCGGGTTCCAGGTCCAGCACCATCTGGTAGAACTTTATGGCCTCGGTGAACATGTTTTGTTTTTCGTAGGTGCCGGCCAGCAGTTTATAGCCCACCAGATTCTGGGGATCGTTCTTGATGGCCGCCTCGAACTCCTCCCGGGCCAGGGCGTACATCTGCTTCTCCAGATAACAGCGGCCGAGGATCAGGTGGGCCGCCGGATAGTTGGGATGGTTTTCCATGCCTTTTTTGGCGGTCTCGATGGCCTCGTCGGTCATGCCGGCCTTGCGGTAGGCGTCGGCCAGCTGGGCGAACACCCGCGACTTGGGATCGGCCACCAGTTTCTGGGTAAGTTGTTCTATCTCCGGCGGCAATTTTAAATTTTCATTGGCCATTGGATTCTCCATAGAAATATGAGTGAAAGAGGAATGGCAGACGCAGGCCTAAAATATCATAACGTTAAGCACTTAGGCCAAGTTATATTATATTCTGTGGCGTTGGATTTGTCAATAGAAAACAGCGTTTTATATGACTTTTAGAACGGTAAATAAACAGTTTCTTTAACCCTAACCCTAGAAAGAGAGTAAAAAAGCTGCTTCTTTCAGAACCGGAAAAAACGGCACTTATCCCTTTTCGCTCAAAGACGGAATACTTTTCACAAAAGGCGGCTTTACCACCCCTTTCTCGGTTACAAAGGCCGTCACCAGACTCCCCGGAGTCACATCAAACGACGGATTATAAACACCTATATCCGCCGGAGCAGTGACAGACTGGCCAAAGGACCTGACCTCTTCCGGTTTTCTCTGCTCGATCGGAATCTGCTTCCCGGTCTTGATCTTGAAATCAAAAGTGGACAGCGGCGCCGCCACGTAAAATGGTATCCGGTGGTATTTGGCGGCCACCGCCACGCCATATGTCCCTATCTTGTTGGCGAAATCGCCGTTCCGGGCGATCCGGTCGGCCCCCACTATCACGCAGTCAATCTTTTTCTGGGCCATCAAAAATGCCGCCATATTGTCGCAGATCAGGGTGGCCGGGACCTTCTCCTGTTTCAGCTCCCAGGCGGTCAGCCGGGCGCCCTGCAGCAGGGGCCGGGTCTCGTCGGCGTAGACCATTTTTATTTTCCCCTGTTTGAAGGCGGTAACTATCACCCCCAGGGCGGTTCCGATGCCCCCGGTAGCCAACGCCCCGCTGTTGCAGTGGGTAAGAATGCTGGAGCCGGGCTTTATCAAAGCGCTGCCGTAGATCCCCATCCGGGCGCAGGTGGCGGCGTCCTCGGCCTGGATCTTTCTGGCTTCGGCCAGCAGCCCTTCTTTGACCTCCGGCAGGACAGCGCCTTTTTTGATCAGGGCATCGAATGTCTGCCGCATCCTTCCCAGCGCCCAGAACAGGTTGACCGCGGTGGGCCGGGTGATCCTGATCCGCTGAAAGGCGGCCTCAAAATCCTTTGGCAGGGTGGTCCTGGAAGAATGCCTGACCCCCAGCGCCAGTCCGTAGGCCCCGGCGATGCCGATCAGCGGAGCGCCCCGCACCGCCAGCGTTTCGATGGCCCAAGCCAGTTTTTCCACCGTATTGCAGTTCAGGTATTTGAGCCGACCGGGCAGCTCCCGCTGGTCTATCAACACGATGCCGTCGTTCTTCCATTCAATGGGTTTGATCATGAGATCCAATCACTTTCCTAGTTTAGTATAAATTAAAATGACTATCACAATTGCTCAATAAAAGTAAAAAGGATATAGTAGTCAGTAAAAACACAATTTATCGTAATTATGTTCTTTTCTTTTTGTGCCGCCAAAAAGCAAATAACCAAAAGAAAAAACTCGTCGCAAAGAACCATCCGGGCGCTGCACTTCTCGTTGCCGGTGGGCTTGTCTGAACTCGGGCTTTGGCCAGCCCTCAAACACGCAGACAAGCCTTTTCCGCCGTCAACTGCGATGCTCACTGATGCTTTTAACGCGACACCGGAGTTGGCACCAATTGATCAAGCTGTTTTACTAAGCTAACAGATCAACATTAAATAGTTAAAGTTTATTTCGTGTCTTTCGTGGGCAGAAATAAATAATCATGTAAATCCTGTCAATTGTTTTTCCCGAGTATCCTGATCATCTTGTCCAGTTTCACCAGTGGCAGGCCCACCACATTGAAATAGCAGCCGTCCACCCTTTCCACTATCAGAGCCCCCAGTTCCTGAATGCCATAGGCCCCGGCCTTGTCCAGCGGCTCGCCCGAGGCCACGTAGTTATTTATGTAAGCGGCGGACAAGCGGCGGAATTTTACCTTGGTGACTTCGTATCCGGTGATGATCCTGCCGTCAAGCGGGGAAACCAAACACAGACCGGTGTAGACCTGGTGCCAGCGGCCGGAGAGCATTTTCAGCATCCTAACCGCCCCGGTCCCGTTTTCCGGCTTGCCCAAAACATGGTGCCTATAGGCCACCACCGTGTCGGCGGCTATTATAAGACGTTTTCTATCCCGCTGGGTAATGCGGGACCTGACTTCCAATGCTTTGTCCCGGGCCAGCTTTTTGACCGCGGTCTCCGGCGCGAGATTTTCTATCCCGTCCTCATCCACCATGGGAATGACCACCTTGAAGTCAGCCCCCACCGCCTGCAGCAGGCTTTTGCGCCGGGGCGAGCCCGAGGCCAGGATCAATTGCGGCCAATTCAGGTATTTTGATATTCCGGCCATATCACCCTTGCTTGTACCGTGTTGTCATTGATGGTTTGTCCCCGTTCCAGCATCCTGGAGCCGCAGGCCGCCACCATGGCCGCATTGTCGGTGCAAAATCTGACGCCGGGGATCGCTATTTTCAAACCTTCCTTCTTTTCCAGCGCCGCCAGGCTTTGGCGCAGGAAGCCGTTGGCGGCCACCCCGCCGGTCACTGCGGCATTTTGGCAGCCGGCCAGTTCGCAGGCCCTTCTGACCTTTTCCACCAGCACCGCGCAGACCGCCTTTTGGAAGCCCCGGCAGATTTCGTTGACCGTTTCATCGGACAGTTCCTGGCCTGTTTCCTTCCGCTCCAGCACGTAATTCAGGACCGCGGTCTTGATCCCCGAAAAGGAAAAGTCCAGGCTCTGCGGGCCCAGCAGTGCTTTGGGAAAAATGATCCGATTGGATGATGAAAGTTCTGCCCGCCGTTCGATGGCCGGGCCGCCGGGATAGCCCAGCCCCAGCAGCTTGGCCACCTTGTCGAAAGCTTCGCCGGCGGCGTCGTCCCGGGTCTGGCCCATCAGGGAGAACCGGAAACCGGCATCGATGTAAAAAAGCGAAGTGTGCCCGCCCGAAACCACCAGGGCCACAGCGGGGGCTTTAAACTCCGGATCCGCCAAAAAAGAGGCCTGGGCGTGGGCCTCCACGTGGTTGACCGAAACAAAGGGCACGTCCAGGCTTTGGGCCAGCCCCCGGGCAAAACAAAAGCCCACTAACAGGGCTCCGGCTAAGCCGGGCCGGCTGGTGGCGGCCACGGCGTCTATCTGGTCCAGGGTGATCCCGGCCTGGGTCAGGGCCTCCCGGACCACCGGGACTATCTTCTTCAGATGGTCGCGCGAGGCCAGCTCCGGCACCACTCCCCCGTACTGCCGGTGCACCGTCTGGGAATAGATGACATCGGACAGGACCTTGGTCCCGTCCTGCACCACCGCAGCGGCCGTCTCGTCGCAGGAGGTCTCTATGCCCAAAATCATCATTTGATGTCCACCTCAAAATCGCGGGGATCGGCGGCGATCAGCTCCAGCTTATCCGGCAGCTCGATCACAGCTTGCAGCCTGTGATGGCCCGGAGCCAGGCCCTTCAGGTCCAGGGTGATCTTGAACTGCCCCTCCTCGGCCTGCTGCAGCAGCTGCTGGGGCCCGGCCACCGCCAGGTCTATGGTCCCCGGGGAAAAGCTGACCAGATAGCCCTGGCCCCGGTTCAGCAGGGTCACCGGAACGTTCTTATATAACCGTTCCTGGGTCTTTTCAAAACACAGTTTCACCCAGACCGATTCCGGATCGGCCTGGAACAGCAGGCTGTCGGGGGGGGCTACCCGGCAGTATATCCGCTGGTTTTCAGACCTGCCGTCCACCTTTACCGGCCGGGTGTAGACGCTGTCCAGTTTCTCCAGCAGATGCTGGGGTCCGGTGACGGTCACCACTGCAGGCTCGGCCGAAGTGCTGTCGCAGACAATGTAGCCGCTGGCCGGGATGCCGGAGACATCAGGCAGCACCCGGACCTCCTTCTGCCCCTTGCGGTCAAGGCTGACCGTGACCTCGTTGACCACAAAATCGGCCTCCACCGCTTTCAGGTTGAATGGGTACCGAAGCAGTTCCGGGGACAGACCGACCGTCAGTTTCTTCACCTGGCGGTTGGCCATGTCCACCAGCACCCGGGGCGGGTTGAGTTTGAAGGCGATCAGGTCCTTGCCCCGGGCCTTGATCTGGCAGGGGACCAAGGAAGGCGTAGCAGCCAGCACAAAGCCGGCCGGGATGTTCACAACCAGCACCGGACAGTAGATCTTCTGCTGGTATTCCTTTTCAGTGGCGGCATGAAGCCACATCAGCATGGCCAGCGCCAGGGAAACCATGCGGATGTCGAGATTATGGAATATTTTCCAGCGGTTTTTCATGGGATTTTTTGTGCTACGATTTTAAATTTCGTGTTCCGGGTGGAAACGTGGGCCTTCGGGACCTATTTCTTTTCCAGCCAGCCTTCCACCAGTCCGCAGATGGCATGTTCCATGGCCAGGTGGCATTCCTGCACCCGGCAGGTGGCGTCGCCCGGGGCCAGCAGGCAAAGGTGACAGGCCTTCTTCAGCTTTCCTCCGCTCCCTCCGGTCAGACTTATTGTTGAGAGACCCATTTTTCTGGCGGATTGCACCGCCTTGAGTACATTGGCCGAATTGCCGCTGGTGCTGATGGCCAAAAGCACGTCGCCCTTTTTGCCCAAGGCCTCTACCTGGCGGGAAAAGATGGTGCCGAAGCCATGGTCGTTGGCCTCGGCGGTCAACAGCGAGGTATCGGTGGTCAGGGACAGGGCCGCCAGGGCCTTCCGTTCCTTCTGGAACCGCACCACCAGCTCGGTGGCTACATGCTGGCTGTCGGCGGCGCTGCCCCCGTTGCCGCAGATCAAAAGCTTGCCCCCGGACTTTAATGCCTGGTGGATCATTTCCGCCGCCTTGTAAATATTGGCGGCCTGCAGCACCGCGGTCTGCTGCAGGGCGAAGGAGCTCTTGTAAAGCTCGGCCTTGACGGCCTGAATTTCCTTGTTTTGCTTCATGTCGCTGATTTATGAACTTATAGGTTATATATTTTTTGACAGGATTAACAGGATTTCCCAACACTTCAGTTATATAGAATCATGTAAATCCTGTCTACCCCTTGAAGGTTACTAGACTTTCAACACTGCACATGCATGGTTTCGCGGATGTAATCCTTTAAACCCTCTTCCCAGTGCCTTAAAGGAGTTTTGAATTCCTTGTTCCAGGCGAAATTGTTCAGCACCGAATAGGCCGGCCTTTTGGTGGGGGTGGGATATTCGTGCGATTTGATGGGAATCAGCCCGGCCTTGACCCCGGCGTGCTGCATGGCGGCTTTGGCGAACTGATGCCAACTGCAGGACCCGGAGTTGCTGAGGTGATAAACACCGTACAGGTTGCTCTGAACCAGCAGGGACAGGGCGTTGCACAAGTCCCTGGTGTAGGTGGGTGAGCCGGTCTGGTCGTCCACCACTTTGACCGTGCCTTCCTCCCTGGCTTTTTTGAGGATGCTGGACACAAAATTCTTGCCGTTGGGTCCATAGAGCCAGGAGGTGCGGACGATGTAATACTTGTTAAGGAGAGATCGTACTTCCGTCTCCCCGGCTAGCTTGGAACGGCCATAGTGCCCCAGGGGATTTGGACTGTCCCATTCGTAATAAGGTTCCCGTTTGGTCCCGTCGAAAACAAAGTCGGTGCTGATATAGAGCAGGGGAATGTCCAGTTTGCTGCAGGCCAGGGCTGCGTGCCTGGTTCCCAGCCCGTTGACCAGGTAGGCCCGGTCGGGATCGGTCTCGCAAGCATCGACGTTGGTCATGGCCGCGCAGTGCACCACCAGTTGGGGGTTAAGGTCGGCGATGGCCTCCACCGCCTCCTTGTGCCCCAGGTCAAAATCGCCCAGGTCCACTCCGGTTACCTGGTGCTGGGCGCTGAGCTCGGCGCAGAGGTCGGTGCCCAGCATCCCCTTGGCTCCGGTCACTAAGATCATCGCTTGGCCCGCTCCGCCTTCTGGCCGATGTAGTGGTTGACCCGCCACAGGTCCTCTATGGAAGACCCGGCGTCGCCCCACCAGCCCTTGATGATCTGGTAGGTCATCTGGCCTTTTCGGATGAAGGCATTGTTGACGTCGGTTATCTCCAGCTCGCCCCGGCCCGAGGGTTTCAGCGTTTTCAGGATGTTCCAGACCTGGGCGTCATACATGTAGATGCCTATGACGGCGTAATTGCTCTTGGGATTCTTGGGCTTCTCTATGATGTTCTTGACCAGCGGCCCTTTCAGCTCGGCCACTCCATATTCCCTGGGGTTGTCCACTGTCTTTAAAAAGATCTTGGCGCCCGATTCCTGTTTTTCAAAGTCGCTGACCGCTTTTTTGATGGATCCGTCCAAAATGTTGTCCCCCAGCATCACCACCACCTTGTCCTGGCCCACGAAGTGCCGGCAGAGGCCCAGGGCCTCGGCGATCCCGCCCTCGCGCTTCTGGTAGGTGTAGTTGATGTGCTTAAGCCCGAACTCCTCGCCGTTGCCCAGCAGGCGCAGGAAATCACCGGCCGCATTGCCGCCGGTCACCAGCATGATGTCATTGATGCCCGCCTCCACCAGGGTCTGGATGGGGTAGTAGATCATGGGCCGGTCGTACACCGGCAGCAGGTGCTTGTTGGTGATGCTGGTCAATGGGCGCAGCCTGGACCCCAGGCCGCCGGCTAAGATGACGCCTTTCATTGCTGTCTCCTATAATTGTTATTTTTTCTTTACCACGGAAACACGGAATGAGGAATTCTGGGAATCAATATGCCATTCTTTTCACTTGTAGAATACTTTTAGAAAAATTCAATAGTAATCCGATTTTTAAATGACTAGCCTTGAGATATGAAAGCAACTGCGCCTTGTGGCATTGGTCAAGTTCGACGACGGCTTTGAGTTCGATTATTACTTTATCCTCAACAACAATATCCAGCCTATGAACACCGATTTCACAACCGTCATAAAATACCCTGATCTCTTTTTGACTGGCGGCATGCAAACCCTGTTTTTGAAGCTCTATTAGTAGTGCCGATTCATATAGCGATTCCAGAAATCCGGGACCCAACGTCTTATGAACTTCGATTCCGCAAGAAATGATTTCCCCGGTTAACTCTTCCAATTCCAAATGATCGTATCTGTTTGTACTCATCTATCAACAAACTCTCTAGTGTAATCAACCAAACATTATATTAAATTTCAGTGTCTTCATAAATTCCGTGTTTCCGTGGTTAGCCCCGGTTTGTTTTCTCCCTAAAGTGTATCGCTTTGGCGAATTCCGCCGCCGTCTTGATGTTCCCCTTCTTCTCCAGGATGTTCCCCACCACCACCGCAGCTGCCCCGGCCCGGGCCTTGGCTCCTGCTTCTTCCGGGGTTCTGATCCCCCCGCCCACCACGACGGGAAGCTCGGCATATTTGGCCACCCCGGCTATCATCTCCTCGGGGACGCTGTTCTGGGCACCGCTGCCGGCGTCCATGTAGATCAGCTTCATCCCCAGCATCCGGGCGGCCAGGGCGTGGGCCATGGCAATGTCGGACTTATCCCGGGGGATGGGCATGGTGTGACTCATGTAATTGGCCGAGGTCAGCTTGCCGGACTCGATCAGCATGTAGCCGGTTGGTATCACCTCCAGCCCCGAGGCTTTCAGCATGGGCGCGGCTTTCACCTGCTCGCCGATCAGCAGATCGGCGTTGCGGCCCGAGACCAGAGACAGGTAAAGAATGGCGTCGGCGAACTGCGATACCTGGTAGGCGCTGCCGGGAAAGATGATCACCGGTCCCTTGAAATTCTGCTTCAGGGCCTTGATGGTATCATCGATCTTATTTGACATCAGCAGGCTGGTGCCGAACAGGATGCCGTCGGCCCCGGCGTCGTTCAGGGCCTGGCCGATCTTGGCCGCGTCCTGTTTCCTGCACTTGTCGGGGTCCAGCAGCACCAGGAAGTTTGAGCCCTTTTGTTTGGCGGTTTTAAGCAGTTGTTGGTAGATCATTTAAAATCCTTTGACCCAACCCCAATGTCTCCCCTTCGTTGATTTGAATTGGGACGGCCTGTCCGCCTTAGCGAAGCGAAGGAGGAGAGTTAGGTCTTTTTGGTTAAAGCCCCGATGGGGCACACTGTAATGCATTGTCCGCAGTTGATGCATTTTTTCTCATCAACTTCCAGGCCCCAGGCATGGAGCACCAGGGCCTGCACCGAGCACACGCCCGAACACAGTCCGCAATGGCCGCAGAGTTGTTTGTGGATGGTAATCATGAGTGTTATATATTATTTTCCATTTGCTCTTAAAAATGATATCCAAATCTTAAGCCGCCCCATATGGGGAAATCCTGTATTAAATAAACGTTATCGGTATTATAAAATCTGAGATACGCTATTTCCAAAGAATAAAATATCCCTTTTTTATTTGCCTCATGAAAGCCTAAAGGGATATAAATACCATTTCTTCCTGGAGTATCAAACAAACCCACAATTCTTGTGTGATATAGGCCAGTAAAAAATGATTTTTCAGGATTATACTTCTTTTGGGAAAAATGATATTTAAATCCTGCAAAATATGTAAAAGGTCCCACGCCAGCTTCAATATCCAACTTTTTTTGAATAAAATAATCAACTGATAGCGCCCCAGCGATGCCAGAGCCACCAATATTCAAGTTAATACCTATAGGTCTATTTTTTACATAGTTATCACTTTGTGCCGCATATAACCCACTCTGATTCAGTACAGCCATTAATGCTATAAATGCAACAAATGATCTATACATCTTAAAAACTTTATGATTGTTATTTTAATTTCTGAAAGACTTTTCAAGACATTCACCCCATGCCTGGGCTAAGAAAAGATAATCTCCTCTATCTTCCCCACCTGTTCCTTCAGTTTCCCCTCGTCCTTGCCGCCCACCTGGGCCAGCTGGGGACGTCCTCCGCCCTTACCGCCGGTGGCCGCGGCGATCTTCTTGGCAATGTCACCGGCCGTGAACTTCTTGGCCTTGACCAGCTCGTCGCCCACCGCGATGGTGAACCCGAACTTGCCCTCGTGGTTGGAGGCCAGCACTATCAGCCCGTTCGGCAGTTTTACCCGCAGCTTGTCGGCGATCTCCCGCAGGTCGTCCTGGGAAAAGCCGTCCAGCAATTTGACCAACAATTGGACGTCTTGAACCTTTTTAACTTCTTTAACCAGCCCCTCTATCAGACTGCCTTGCTGTAGTCTGGCCGCATCCTTCCTGGCCTTCTCCAGCGCCTTCAGTTCTTCCATCTGGGCATTCAGTTTTTTGATAATGTCCTCGCGGTTGGATTTCAGGCGGTCATGGATCTCGGCCACCAGCAGTTCGTCCTGCTTGACCAGCCGGTAGGCGGCCTCGCCGGCCACGGCCTCTATCCTGCGCACCCCGGAGGCGATGGCTTCTTCCTTGACGATCTTGAACAGCCCCAGTTCGCCGCTATGCTTGACATGGGTGCCGCCGCACAGTTCCTTGGAAAAATCGCCGCAGGAGATCACCCTGACCTCCTCCCCGTACTTTTCCCCGAACAGGGCCATGGCCCCGGTCTTCTGGGCCTCGGCCAGCTTCATGTGCTCGTCGGCCACCGGCAGGTTGTCCATGATCTTGCGGTTGACCAGATGCTCCGCCTCGTCCAGTTGCATCCGGTCCAGTCCGGCGAAATGGGTGAAGTCGAAGCGCAGGCGCTCCGGGCTGACCATGGAGCCCTGCTGCTGGACGTGCTTGCCCACGATCTGCTGCAAGGCCGCCTGCAGAAGATGGGTGGCGGTGTGGTGCCGGGCGGTGCTCAGGCGGGCCGGCTGGTCCACCGAGGCGGTGACCTCGTCCCTGAGTTTTATGGAGCCGGAGACCACCTCGGCATGGTGCACCGTGGACCCGTTGAAGGCTTTCACCGAGTTCAGCACCTTGATCCGGCAGTTGGGGTTCTCCAGGAACCCGATATCCCCGGCCTGCCCGCCCCCCTCGCCGTAGAACGGGGTGTTTTCCAGCGTAATGTCCACGGTCTGGCCCTTCTCGGCCTTGTCAATAGGCAGTTCCTTGATGTATATCCCGTTGACCTTCGTCTTCTGCACCAGGCTGTTATAGCCCACGAAGACACAATTTGGATAGTCCACTTCCTTGGCGGCGGTGAAACTTACATCGCCCCGGGCCGCCCTGGCCCGCTCCCGCTGTCCGGCCATGGCCTGATTAAAGCCCTCGGAATCCACGGTCAAACCATGCTCTTCGGCCATCACCTGGGTCAGGTCCAGCGGGAAGCCGAAAGTGTCGTAGAGCTTGAAGGCATCTGTGCCGGAGATGACCTTATCATTGGAGGTTTTAAGTTTGGAGGCGATCTGGTCGAACAGCGAAAGCCCCTGGTCCAGGGTCTCGCCGAACCGCTCCTCCTCGGTCTTGATCACCATGGCGATGTGCTCGTGGCGCTGTTTGATGTCGGGATAGGCCTGGCCCATGATGTCGATGACGGTGGAGGCCAGCCGGTACAGGAACGGCTGCTTGAGCCCCAGTAGGCGCCCGTGCCGGGCCGCCCGCCGCAGGATGCGCCGGATCACGTAGCCCCGGCCTTCGTTGGAGGGCAGCACCCCGTCGCCGATGGTGAACACCAGCGCCCGGATATGGTCGGCGATCACCCGGAAGGACATGCCTTCGGGTCCGGCGTTGTATTGCTTGCCGGAGATCTCCCCGGTCTGCTTGATGATGGGCGCAAAAAGATCCGTGGCGTAGTTGGAGTCCTTCTCCTGCAGTACCCTAACCAGCCGCTCGAAACCCATCCCGGTGTCCACATGTTTGCTGGGAAGATCTTTCAGAATCCCGTCCGGGCCCCGGTCGTACTGGATGAACACCAGGTTCCAGATCTCCACGAACCGCCCGCAGCCGTCGACGTTGACCCCGCAGACATGCCCGTTCTTGCCGGCCTTGGGACAGGTGCCTTGGCCCATGTCCATGTGAATCTCGGAGCAGGGCCCGCAGGGGCCGGTTTCGCCCATCTCCCAAAAATTATCCTTCTCGCCGTGGCGGCTGATGAATGAATGGTCGATGCCGGTCTGGGTCTTCCAAAAACCCTCGGCCTCCTGATCGTTGACATAGACCGTGGCGTAAAGTTTGTCCGTTGGCAGCTTCCAGACCCCGGTCAGCAGTTCCCAGGCCCAGCCGATGGCCTCCTTCTTGTAATAGTCGCCGAATGACCAGTTGCCCAGCATCTCAAAGAAGGTGTGGTGGGTGTGGTCCTTGCCCACCTCTTCCAGGTCGTTGTGCTTGCCCGAGACCCTTAAGACCTTCTGGCTGTCGGCCGCCCGTTTGTAATCGCGGGTCTCGGCGCCCAAAAAGATCTTCTTGAACTGGTTCATCCCGGCGTTGGTGAACAACAGGGTCGGGTCGTCCTGGGGCACCACCGGGGCCGATGGCACGATGGTGTGGCCTTTGGATTTGAAGAAATCCAGGAATGATTGGCGTATTTGGTTGGATGTTTGCATATCTTTTATTGTCGGGGCAATTCATGAATTGCCCTTACCCCTTGCGATATTATTTTACGTTCCGGGTTTACATCGTCCGACGCCCAATACAACGGATTGTCGCGGATGTATCCCCGGATTTTATGCAATGATTTTTCGTTCCGGATTACGTGTTCCCAATAATTCCGTTGCCAGATTTTATTGCCCGGGGTATTGTTTGCGGCGTTAATTGATTTCGTCGTTTGGTATTTGTAATATGCCAATATTTGCCCCAATGTATGTTTGCCCGCCCCCCGTAGGGGCGAGGTCACCTCGCCCGGTATTTCAACCCCATCGCCCAGTTTTGTTATACCATCAACCGTACCCCCCAGGGGCGAGGCGACCTCGCCCCTACAGATTACATCATCAATGACAACAATTATCGCATGCATATGATTGGGCATTATCACGTATTCATCCAATATCACGCCGGAATACCGTTCCGACATGCGTTGCCACCAATCATCGGTGATCTTACCGCATTCCGACAATATTATTTTACCGTTCCGTATTTCTCCGAACAAACATTTCCGGCTCTGGGTGCAGATGGTTATGTAATAAGCCCCTTCCTGGGAATAATCGTATTCCGGCAGGCGGATGGACCGGCGGTGGAATCTGGGGTTGTTGATAGACATAATTAAACGGATTGTAAATACACATTACACAATAAAACATTACCCCTATGGTATTTGGGGCACCACCGGGGCCGAGTGCACGATGGTGTGGCCTTTGGACCTAAAGTAACCCAGGAACGAATGGCGTATTTGGTTGGAGGTCAACATAGAATTGTTTAGAAAAACAATTTTTCAACAATTAGCACTGCATTCAACACAAAAAGAATAAGGCTAAATACTATTTCATATTTCTTATAACGCACACCACTATGTTTAGTAATTGGTTTAAAAATGTAAACATATATTCCAATTGTTAATGGAATAAAATAATCAATTACTACATATGCTTTTCCACCAAGGCGGAATATGCTGACCAATGCCAATGAAAAATAAATAATTGCCAAAATGATATTGATCGGATCTATCCAATCTATAGAACGGTTATTGTTTTGTAACTTACGTGTATTAATACTTATTTGATTAACTTTAGAATAAATTTCATCCATGTTTTCATAACCACTCAGAACAATGCAGGTCTTTTGAGCGGTTATGGTCAACATAGTTACTTTGTCGTCACGATCTTTTTTTACTTTATAATTCGAAATATCTGTAAATAATATTTTATCTGTAAAAGTACCGCTTTTTCTTTCAATGTAACTATCCGTTATAGCGACAGTCATCTCTTTAGAATTAGTTATTGCCTTCTTAATAGTAAAGTAGCATATCAATTCAATCATTATAAGTGCAAATATAAAAGGAATAATAACCTCATACAATAAATTGTCACTATTACCTTTCATATATAAAAATGTCAGAAATAGAGTAATTGGCACAGATGCTGATAAAAATATCCCTCTTTTCTTTTGTGTTTTAATTGTTTTATCAGATATTTTGAAAATCTGTTTCATATTTGGTTCTTTCCCTGAAATATAATAGTTGTTTTAATGAGCCTTTTAATTCACCTCGGCAACATGAACAACACCGTGAAAAAATGACAGATGCTCCCGGCCAGCACGAACAAATGCCAGACCGCATGGTGGTATTTTAATTTGCGCCACAGGTAGAACACCGTTCCCAGTGTGTAAAACAGCCCCCCCACCCCCAGGAACACCAGGCTGACCGTGTTCAGGTTCTCCAGCACCGGTTTTATCACCGCCACCACCAGCCAGCCCATGGCAATGTACAACAGGGTGGACATGAACACGAATTTGTGCGTCCAGAAGGCCTTGCCCACTATGCCCAAAACGGCGATGCCCCACACCACGCCGAACACCGTCCAGCCCAG
>Ga0315268_10002171_pt1 | contig 22364 bp, 20 predicted proteins | sample C1_top_MG_FD_204535 | JGI IMG/M metagenome (GOLD analysis project Ga0315268, IMG submission 204535) | Sediment microbial communities from Yellowstone Lake, YNP, Wyoming, USA - C1_top | ecosystem: Environmental > Aquatic > Freshwater > Lake > Sediment | place: USA: Wyoming | collected 2017-08-01 | reverse complement strand
ATCGGCATCGCGCAGCAGCCGCTCGTAATCCGCCAGCGCCTCCGATAAAACTTCGTGGCTGGGCGCGGTTTCGAAATCGATGCGCAATAATTGTTGTTGCCGTCCGATCACGCGCAGCTTGATGGTGGTGGAAATCGTCGAGTCGCGATGCAATTCGGCGGCGACGCCTTCCGCGTGCATGAGTTCGGCAATCTTGGTGCCGGCTTCATCGTCACCGGTCACCGACAACAGCGCCGCTTGCGCCGAGAGCGCGACAATATTGCGCGCCACGTTGGCCGCGCCGCCGGGACGTTCGTCGCTGCCGGTGACGCGCACCACCGGTACCGGCGCTTCGGGCGAGATGCGGCTCACCTCGCCGAACCAATAGCGGTCGAGCATGACGTCGCCGACGACGAGCACTCTTGCTTTATTGAGATCAGAAATCATGTCGCGCTTAAACTGATTGGCGTCCAATCGGAAAATATTCCAAGCCCTGCTCGCGCACCACTTTCGGCTCATACAAATTGCGGCCGTCGAATATCACCGGCTGCTTGAGCTTGGCCTTGATCTCGGCGAAATTCGGGCTGCGAAATACTTTCCATTCGGTGGCGATCACCAGCGCATCGGCATCCTCCAAGCACGCTATGGGGGTGTCGGCATATTCCAGCCGCGGCTCGTTGCCGTAAATGCGCTGCGTTTCATGCATCGCGACCGGATCGTAGGCTTTGACCGTCGCACCTTTTTCCCACAGGCCTTCGATGATCACGCGGCTGGGCGCCTCGCGCATGTCGTCGGTATTCGGTTTGAACGCCAAGCCCCATAACGCAAAACGTTTGCCGGTGAGATTGGCGCCGAAGCGCTGCGTAATCTTTTGAATCAGCACGGCCTTTTGGCGCTCGTTCGCTTCTTCCACGGCATTGAGCACGCGCAGCGTGATGCCGTTTTCCTGCGCGGTGCGCTGCAAAGCCTGCACGTCCTTGGGGAAACACGAACCGCCGTAACCCACGCCGGGATACAAAAAGTGATAGCCAATGCGCGGGTCGGAGCCGATCCCCTGGCGCACGTGCTCGATGTCGGCGCCCATCTTCTCCGCCAGCAAAGCCAACTCGTTCATGAAGGAAATGCGCGTCGCCAGCATGGCGTTGGCGGCATATTTGGTGAGCTCCGCGGAGCGAATATCCATGGCGATGATGCGCTCGTGATTGCGCTGAAACGGCGCATAAATGGCGCGCATGATCTCCAAGGCGCGCGCATCGTCGGTGCCGATCACCACCCGGTCGGGGCGCATGAAATCCTCGACCGCCGCGCCTTCTTTCAGAAATTCCGGATTCGATGCCACGGCGAAATCGGTCTTCACGCCGCGCTTCGCCAGCTCTTCTTGCACCGCCGCGCGTACTTTATCCGCCGTCCCGACCGGCACCGTGGACTTATCCACGATCACGCGGAAATCGTTCATGTGCTTGCCGATATTGCGCGCCGCCGCCACCACATATTGCAGATCGGCCGAGCCGTCTTCATCCGGCGGCGTGCCGACCGCGATGACTTGCACCGTGCCGAACGCCACGCTTTCTTCGATATTCGTCGTGAAATGCAAGCGGCCGGCCGCCACGTTGCGCTTCACCATGTCTTCCAAGCCCGGCTCATAAATCGGGATTTCGCCTTGCTTGAGTTTATTGATCTTGCCCGCATCGAGATCGAGGCACAGCACTTCATTACCTACTTCCGCCAGACAAGTACCTGAAACCAACCCGACATAACCGGTGCCAATAATTGTTATTTTCATTGTTTATTCCCTAAGTCAACTCAATCTCTTTGTATATCGCTTCCAATGCCGCCAGCGGATCCGGTGCTTGGGTGATCGGGCGCCCGATTACCAAATAACTTGCGCCGTTTTGTATCGCTTCATGCGGCGTGGCGATGCGCGCTTGATCGTCGCAGCCGGCTTGCGCGGGACGGATGCCCGGCGTCACCAGCAAAAAATCCTTACCGCGCTCGCGCCGCAGTAGCACTGTTTCACGCGCTGAGCACACCACGCCATCCAAGCCGCAATCCTGTGCCAGATGCGCCAAGCGTGACACCGCTTGTTGGGCGCCGCCGCCGATGCCGACTTGCGCCAGATCGGCATCCTGCATGCTGGTGAGTATGGTGACGGCAATAAGCTTGGGGCGGGAAGAAGCGCTTTCCAGCGCTTCGCGCGCGGCGCTGAGCATAGCATGACCGCCCAGGGCATGCACATTGACCATCCATACGCTAAGCTTGGCGGCAGCGCGGCAAGCGGCCGCCACGGTATGTGGAATGTCATGGAATTTGAGGTCGAGGAAAACCGCATAGCCTTGATCGACGAAGCGCTCAACCAATGCCGGGCCAGCGGCGACAAACAATTCCTTGCCCACCTTAAGCTTGCAGCGCATTGGATTAAGCCTTGCGACCAGTGCCCGCGCCTCCGCGCTGGTTGCAAAATCCAAGGCGACGATAAGCCGCGGATCGCTCATGCCGTTATCTCTTCGATGCGGCGTGGCGGGAAAGTTTCCCAGCCGGCGCACGCCGGGCAGTGCCAGAAGAATTGGCGCGCCTTGAAACCGCAGCTCTCGCATTGATAGTACGCAAGCCGATGGCTGTGCTGATGAATCAGGTCTTTAAAAATTTGAATATCCTGGCGTTTCTCGACCGAGACTTCGAACAACAGCGCTTCGAGTAATTTTTCGAAGCCTTGCAGGGTCGGGTGACGGCGCAATTCCTCGCGCACTAATTGGTTCGCCGCTTCCATGCCCTGGTGTTCGAGTATGGCCTGGTAGACGATATTGAGCATATCGATGGAGGCATAGCTCGCCAGATAATGCTTGAGCAAAACCAAGCCTTCCTCGGTCCGCTCCAGCGTTTTAAACGAGCTCAGCATTTTGCCCGCCACCAAGGGCAGGTAGTTGGGCTGTTGCGCCTCGACACGGCGCCAAATCGTGAGCGCTGCTTCATGCCGGTTTTCCGCCAGCGCTACTTCACCCAACAAGATGCTCGCGCGCACGCTGCGCCGATTGATGGCCAGTGCTTCATCCAAATAGCCACGCGCGGCCTCGAACTTCCCCGCGACCGTTTCGGCCGCCGCCAGTTCGCACAGAAAATGCGCGATCTCGATTTGATACGGATGATTGGACAGGGGCGCGAGCCGCTCCGCGGTCGTGATCGCTTGCCGCCACTCTTTTTCCTGCACGTAAATTTCCATCAGGAAACGCAGCGCCTGTTCCGCGTAATGGCTTGCTTCCAGCGCCTTGAACAAGGTCTCGGCGCGATCGAGCAAACCAGCCTTGAGAAAATCCTGTCCCAGCTCGAATTGCGCCACCAGCCGCTGCTCGCGCCCCAGGTCGGGCCGATCCACCAGCGCTTGATGCAGGTGAATCGCGCGCTCCACCTCGCCGCGGCGCCGGAACAAACCGCCCAGCGTGAAGTGCAATTCGACTGTTTCCGTATCCGCTTTCGCGGCTTCGGTGAAAGCCTCGATCGCCTTATCCGGTTGCTGGTTGAGCAGGAAGTTCAAGCCTTTGAAATAGGATTCCGGCAGTTGCTTGGACTGAGAGACGATATGCTGGATATCGATGCGCGCGGCCAGCCAGCCGAGTACGAAAAACAAGGGGAACGCGAGCAACCACCAATATTCGAATTCCATCGCCGCGCTTATTCCTCTGCTTTAGTCCGCATACGGCCGCGCCGCTCGCGCTTCAAACTCAGAATTTCGCGCCGCTGGCGGTAAACATAACTGAAGCTCGCCGCCACGCCCGCCGCCGCGCCGAGTGTAAAGGCGATGAACAAAGCCACCACCAGCGGCGTTTGCCAGGCTACGCCCAAGTAATAGCGCAGCGTGATCAACTCGCTGTTCTTCACCGCGAAGCCGAGCGCGGCCAGAAACCATGCCACGCCAACGAGGGGAGTGATAAATCGCAGTAGTGGTAGTTTCATCTCAATATTCACGCCAAGGAAAATCGCCCACCCCGAAGGAATTGAAATTCACGTCAAAACCTTTTTTGCCACGGAGATCACAGAGTTCACAGAGAAAAATCTAACCCCTGGTCTTATCTCCGTGAACTCTGTGATCTCTGTGGCAAAAGCTTACCGGGTTTAGGCATTATTAGAAACAGCGTAAAAAAAGGCGGCACCATCGCGAGACGCTGCCGCCTGATATTTCCAAAACAACAGCCGATCACTCGGCGGGCGCGGCCTCGGCATCGAGCACGTGATCGACGCGATCACGCAACTCCTTGCCCGCTTTGAAATGCGGCACATATTTGGCGGGCACTTCGACCCGGCCACCGGTCTTGGGATTGCGGCCGATACGCGGCGGACGGTAGTTCAAGCTGAAGCTGCCGAAACCACGAATCTCGATACGCTGGCCTTGCGCCAAGCTTTTACCCATGGCGTCCAATATCGTCTTAACCGCCAGCTCCGCATCTTTGGCCACCAACTGCGGATAACGCGCCGACAGCCGTAGAATGAGTTCTGATTTGGTCATGGGCGGCTCCCTTATTTTTTTACTGCGATTGCTCGGTATTTTTGGTATCCATCTTGGCCTTCAGCAACGCGCCCAAGCTGGTGGTACCGGCGCTGGCCGCGGAGTGGTCAGTCGCCATTTTTTGCATCGCTTCGGACGCTTCGGACGCATCCTTGGCTTTGATCGAAAGGCTAATGCCGCGGTTCTTGCGATCGACGCTGATAATCATCGCTTCCACCGCATCGCCTTCCTTGAGGTGGGTACGGATATCTTCCACGCGATCGCGCGACACTTCGGAAGCGCGCAGATAGCCTTCGATATCGCTGTCGAGCGCGATGGTCGCGCCCTTGGCATCGATTGCCTTCACGATACCCTTCACCACGGCACCCTTGTCGTAGGTGGCGGTGAAGTTGCTGAACGGATCGCCGTCGAGCTGCTTGACACCGAGCGAAATGCGCTCTTTATCGGCATCGATCGCCAGCACCATGGCTTCGACCTCATCGCCCTTCTTGAACTTGCGCACGGCTTCCTCGCCGGTTTGGCTCCAGGACAAATCGGACAAATGCACCAGGCCGTCGATCCCGCCGGGCAGACCGACAAAAATACCGAAGTCGGTGATGGATTTGATCTGGCCCGCAACCTTATCGCCCTTCTTGTGATTGGCGGAAAACTCTTCCCAAGGATTGGCTTGACACTGCTTCATGCCGAGCGAAATGCGGCGGCGGTCTTCGTCGATTTCGAGGATCATGACTTCGACCTCGTCCCCCAACTGCACCACTTTGGCCGGATGCACGTTCTTGTTGGTCCAATCCATTTCGGACACGTGCACCAAGCCTTCGATGCCGGGCTCGATTTCGACGAACGCGCCGTAGTCGGTGAGGTTGGTCACCTTGCCGAACAAACGCGTGCCTTGCGGGTAGCGGCGGGAGATATTCACCCACGGATCATCGCCCAGTTGTTTCATGCCCAGCGACACACGGTTCTTCTCTTGATCGAACTTCAGTATCTTGGCTTCGACTTCGTCGCCCACCGTCAGCACTTCCGACGGATGCTTCACGCGGCGCCAAGCCAAGTCCGTGATGTGCAACAGGCCGTCGATGCCGCCCAGGTCCACGAACGCACCGTAGTCGGTGATGTTCTTGACCACGCCTTTGACGATCGCGCCTTCTTTCAGGTTTTCCAGCAGCGCTTGGCGCTCGGCGCCTTGGCTCGCTTCCAGCACGGCTTTGCGCGACACCACCACGTTGTTGCGTTTCTTGTCGAGCTTGATGACTTTGAATTCGAGTTCTTTGTTTTCATACGGCGTGGTGTCTTTGACCGGGCGCGTATCCACCAGCGAACCGGGCAGGAAGGCGCGAATGCCGTTGACCATCACCGTCAGACCGCCCTTGACGCGGCCGCTGACCATGCCCTTGACGATAATGCCGCCTTCCATCGCTTGCTCGAGATCGAGCCACGCGGCCAGGCGCTTGGCTTTTTCGCGCGACAGTTTGGTGGAACCATAACCGTCTTCCAATTGTTCGATGGCGACGGTGACGAAATCGCCGACTTTCACTTCGAGTTCACCGCGGTCGTTGCGGAATTCATTGGCGTCGATCACGCTCTCGGATTTGAGGCCGGCGTTGACCACCACTTCGCCGTTCTCGACGGAAATGACTTCGGCGGTAATTAATTCACCCGCGCGCATCTCTTGGCGCAACAGGCTTTCTTCGAATAGGGCCGCAAAACTCTCGGGCATAGAAACTTGGGGGGACGTTGCCATCATGGGGTTTACTCTAAGTTTGCCCGCCCAAAGGCGGGGTTCGTTAACATCGCCACCAGCCAGGTGGAACGCGTGATGGGAGAAGGCGATCGCCTATGCTCATCGTTACTTGTTCGCGTTGCGTTAAATACTCCGGCTGATGACACCTAAACGCGGCGCGCCTCTTGAAATTGTTCCAGCACCGCAGCCACCGCTTGTTCGATGGTGAGATCGCTGGTATCCAACAGACTGGCATCCGCTACCTGTTGCAGGGGGGCGGCACTGCGTTGGCTATCGCGCTCGTCGCGCGCCCGAATATCCTGCAAAAGGGTGTCTATGCTAGCAGACATCCCTTTTTCGATCAACTGTTTATAGCGCCGCTCGGCACGTACCTCGGCACTCGCCGTGAGGAAAATTTTGAGGCGCGCGTCGGGGAATACCACCGAGCCCATGTCGCGTCCGTCCGCGACCAGGCCAGGCGCTTGGCGAAATGCCCGTTGCCGGGCGAGCAATGCCGTCCGTACCTGAGGCAAGGCCGCCACCCGAGACGCCCCATTGCCAATTATTTCGGTCCGGATCCCGTCTGTAACATTTTCATTTTGAAGGAAAATATTACCACCGCTAAAGCGCACATCCAATTCGGCAGCGATCCGGGCCAGGCACGGTTCATCGTCGAATGCCGCCCCATCCCGGCTTGCCGCCAGCGCCACCAGCCGGTACAACGCCCCGCTGTCCAGGTAATGAAAACCCAGCCGCTCCGCCACCCGCTGCGCCACCGTACCCTTGCCCGAGGCCGACGGGCCGTCGATGGCAATGACGGGAATGGCAGGCTGCGCCAGGCGCAAAAATGCCTCGAAGTATTCGGGAAAAGTTTTGGCCACGCACTGCGGGTCGTTGATGCGCACCGGCACGCCTCCCAGTGCCACCAGCGAGAAGCACATGGCCATGCGGTGGTCGTCGTAGGTGTCGATCGCAGCGCCCGGGACCAGTGCAAGGGGCGGCGTGATGCGCAGGAAATCTGCGCCCTCCTCTACCGTCGCGCCCACTTTGCGCAACTCGGTCGCCATGGCCGCGATGCGGTCGGTTTCTTTCACGCGCCAACTGCCGATATTGCGCAGGGTCGTGGTGCCGTCGGCGAACAGCGCCGCCATGGCAATCGTCATTGCGGCATCGGGAATGTGATTGAGATCGGCGTCAATCGCTTTCAAGCGCCCTGTTCCGGACGCTTCAATCCAATTCTCTCCCAGCGTAATCACTGCACCCATTTGCGCGAGCATATCGGTAAAGCGCACATCGCCCTGGATGCTCTGCAGGCCCACGCCCTCCACCCGCACCGGGCCGCCGCTAATCGCGCCTGCCGCGAGAAAATACGAGGCGCTGGAAGCATCGCCCTCGACTTGAATCACGCCTGGGCTCAGATAGCGTTGGCCGCCGCGAATCACGAATTCCTGCCAGCCGTAGCGCTCGACCGTGACGCCAAAGCGCGCCAGAAGATTCAGCGTAATCTCAATATAGGGTTTGGAAATCAGCTCGCCCGCCACCTCGACCGTGGTCGTCACGCCGGTCAAGGGCAAGGCCATCAGCAGCGCGGTGAGAAATTGACTCGAAACATTGCCGCGAATTTGAACCCGGCCACCCGCTTTAATCGCGGCCGGCTCGATCGCGAGCGGGGGGAAACCCGCCTGACCGAGATAGGCGATATTCGCGCCGAGTTGGCGCAGCGCATCCACCAAGTCGCCGATCGGCCGCTCATGCATGCGCGGCACCCCAGAGAGCTTGTAGTGGCCGTTCGACAGGGCTAACGCCGCGGTGAGCGGGCGAAAAGCCGTGCCTGCGTTGCCCAAAAACAACTCAGCTCGCTTCACCGGAAATACGCCGCCCACGCCATGCACCGTGTAATCGCGGGTATCGCCATTCTGCTCCCAGCGCACACCCAGCGCTTGCAGCGCCGTCAGCATGTGCTGCGTGTCGTCGGAGGCAAGCAAGCCTTTGACTTCGGTGACACCCTCGGCCAGCGCGGCGAGCAACAGCGTGCGATTGGAAATGCTTTTCGAGCCGGGCAAGACCGCCGTGCCGGCCATGCGCGCGATAGGTTTTAAATCGATGTATTCCATTGCTTTCACCACGGAGTACACGGAGTACACGGAGGAAAAGAAGTGGAGTGCCCTTGGCTTAACTCCGCGTCCTCCGCGTACTCCGTGGTTAAGGATTTTTTAAATACTTCTGCCGCGCATCGCGTGCACGCCCGAACAGTGCTTCCAGTCCCGCGCCGTCGCCGGCCGCGATCAGCGCCTTGATTTGCGCAAGCTCCTGTTCGTAGGCGCCCAGTTGCTGCAACAGCGCATCGCGATTCGCCAGGCAGATATCGCGCCACATCTCCGGGCTGCTGCCGGCGATGCGGGTGAAATCACGAAATCCGCTGGCGGCAAAGCCAAACAATTGCTCGGCATTGGCTTGGCTGGCGATGTAATCGACCAAGGAAAACGCCAGCACATGCGGCAAGTGACTCACCGCCGCGAACAGCGCATCGTGTCCGGCCGGGTGCATTTGCGACACCTTGGCGCCGCAGCCTTGCCACAGTTGCGCGACGAGGCTGATGGCGGCCGCATCGGTTTCCGCCAGCGGCGTCAGTATCACATTGCGTTCGCGAAACAAATCACCGCGCGCAGCTTTGACGCCGCTTTTTTCGGCGCCGGCGATGGGATGTCCGGGCACGAAGCGAGGAAAATGTGTCCCGAAATGCCGGCGCGCCAAAGCCACAATATCTTGCTTGGTGCTGCCGACATCGGTCACCACGGTGTTTGCCCCAAGATACGGTGCAATCGCCGCCATGATTGCATCTAGCTGGCCCACCGGCACCGCCAGCAGCACCAGATCGGCACCTTGTACTGCTTGCGCGGGATCGGTGACGGAAGTATCAATCACGTACATCCCCAGCGCCGCGCTTAAATTCTCCGCGCTGCGGCCCACGCCCGCGACCTCGCGCACCAGCCCGGCTTCGCGCAGCGCCAGCGCGAACGAACCGCCGATCAGGCCGACACCAATGATGACGAGTTTGTTGATCAAGGATTTAAACCTTTAAAAAAAACAATTAGCCACAGAGATCACAGAGTACACAGAGGTTCGGAACTTTGTAACCCCCGCGGGATTCGCCCATTGGATGCGTTCAATAAGGTCGTTAAAACTTTGGTTTTCCTCTGTGACCTCTGCGGCAAGCATTCGCAGTTTTTGGATTAAATACTACGCCCCAACACCGCAGCAATGCCTTTCAGTTCGCCCATCAAGGTTTTCAGCTCATCCGGGTTAAGCGCCTGATCGGCATCGCACCACGCTTCGCACGGGTTGGGATGCATTTCCACCAACAGCCCATCGGCCCCCGCGGCGATTGCGGCGCGCGATAGCGCCGGCACCATCCACGCTTTGCCGCCGGCATGCGAGGGATCGATGATCACCGGCAAGTGGGTTTCTTTTTTCAGCACCGGCACAGCGGTGACATCCAACACATTGCGGTAGTAGGTCTCATAGGTGCGAATGCCGCGTTCGCAGAAAATAATGTTGTGATTGCCGCCGGCCGCGATGTATTCCGCCGCCATCAGCCACTCGGAAATCGTCGCCGCCATGCCGCGCTTCAGAATCACCGGTTTATTGATGCGCCCGACTTCTTTCAAGAGATCGAAATTTTGCATATTGCGCGTGCCGATCTGAATCACATCCACATCGTACTCGAGGAAGGTATCGAGCATGCGCACATCCATCAATTCGGTGACGATGGGCAGGCCGTATTGATCCGCCGCCTTGCGGAACATATCCAGGCCTTCCACGCCCTTGCCTTGAAAAGTATAGGGACTGGTGCGCGGCTTGAACGCGCCACCGCGCATCAGACGGCAACCGGCTTCCTTGACGAACTTCGCGGAAGTCTCCATTTGCTCTGTCGTCTCCACCGAGCACGGGCCGCCGATGATTTGAATTTGATTGCCGCCCAGCGGAATGCCTTTGATATTGACGACCGTATTTTCTTTATGCCACTCGCGCGCCACGATTTTATACGGCTTGACGACGTGCATCGAGTTCTCGACGCCGGGCAAGGCATCGATCATCTCTTGATCCAATTTACGCTCGTCGCCGATGGCACCGATCACGGTGCGCTCGGTGCCGCGCGAGACATTGGACTCGAGCCCGAACTCTTTAATTTTTTTAACGACGCCGTCGATCTGTTCTTCGCTCGCGCCATTTTCCATTACGATAATCATATTGCTTCCTTTGCTATTCCTGTATCGCGCTGGCTAAAACGCTTAAAAATTTTTCATTTTCGGCTTCCAAGCCGATGCTCACCCGCAGATAATCCGGCATGCCGTAATTCGCCACCGGGCGCACGATCACGCCGCGCTGCAACAAGCGTTGATACATGGTACTGGTATTGCCGATACGGAAACTCAAAAAATTCCCGAACGAGGGGATGAACGTCAGCCCGAGCCGTTTCAGTCCGGCGCATATCTGCTGCATGCCCGCCGTGTTGAGCGCGATGCTGCGATTCAAATGCGCCGTGTCCGCCAGCGCCGCGACTGCCGCCACTTGCGCCACGCTGCTCACATTGAAGGGCTGGCGCACGCGATTCAACAAACCCGCCACCGCCGGATGCGTCAATGCGAAACCCACACGCAAACCCGCCAGGCCGTAGGCTTTGGAAAAGGTGCGCGCGATCATCAAATGAGGAAAGCGCTTAAGCCACGCGATGCTATCCGCCGCCACTTCCGGCGCCAGGTATTCGTAATACGCCTCGTCCAACACCACCAGCATCGTGCGCGGAATGTGCTCGATCAAACGCAGCAAGGCATCGGGCAGCAGCAGCGTCCCGGTCGGGTTGTTGGGATTGGCGATGAACAGCATGCGCGTATCGTCTTCGATCGCGTCCAACAGCGCTTGCGGATCGTTGCCGAAATCCCGCGCCGGCACTTCGATGCCGCGCGCGCCCATCGCCTGCACCACCAGTGGATACACCGCAAAGGCATGCTGCGAGTAAATCGCCGATGTATTCGGCGTCAAAAAAGCACGCGCCGCGAATTCCAATACATCATTCGAGCCGTTGCCGAGCACGATTTGCTCCGGCGTCACGCCGTAGTGCTTGGCCAGCGCCGCCTTCAATTCGAAGCCATTGCCATCCGGATAACGCGCCAATTCCGGCAAGCAAGCACGGATCGCCGCCAGCGCCGCCGGGCCCGGCCCCAAGGGATTTTCGTTGGAGGCGAGCTTGACGATGCCGGTTTCTTGGAGTCCCATCTCGCGCGCCAATTCCGCAATCGGCTTGCCGGGCTGATAAGGCGCAATCGCCCGGATATAACCGGGCGCGAAATCACATAGTTCCATATTTAAATTCGGTTAACGGCGATGGGGTGATCGGTGATTACCAAATTACCTAATCACCTAATCACTCAAAGTACAGCCATCGGATACGAGCCCAGCACTTTCAAAAACGGCGCGAGCCCTTTCAACTCTGTAATCGCATTCGCCACCGGTGCATCTAGCTGGTGGCCTTCCACATCCGCATAAAACACGTATTCCCACAGCCCTGCGCCGGAGGGACGCGATTCGAATTTGGTCATGCTGACGCCATTGCGCGCGAAGGGACCGAGCAAATCATGCATGGCACCAGGCTGATTCGGCGCGGCCATGACGATCGAGGTTTTGTCGCGGCCGGAGCAAGCTGCATCGTGACTGCCCAAGACCAAAAAACGCGTGGTATTGTTGGGCTCGTCCTCGATGTTGCGCGCCAGCGCGGTCAAGCCGTATATCTCCGCGGCAGCCTCGCCCGCGATAGCCGCTGCATCGGGTTCAGCCGCAGCAAGCTTGGCCGCTTCCGCGTTGCTCGCGACCGCGATACGCGTCACACCGGGCAAGTTCTGATGCAGCCATTCATGGCATTGCGCGAATGATTGCGCGTGGGAATACAGCTTCGTTATCCCTGTCATATTCCCGCCCGTGCGCAGCAGATAATGATGTACCCGCACCACGACCTCACCACAAATTTTGAGCGGCGTGGTAAGCAATAAATCCAAGGTACGGCCGATCGCGCCTTCGGTGGAGTTTTCCACCGGGACGACCGCATAGTCGACTTGGTTCGCTTCGACTTTGCGAAATACTTCATCGATCGAACTGCAATCCACCGTCTGCGCCGCATGGCCGAACTGCTTCTGCGCCGCTGCTTGGCTGAAGGTGCCTTGCGGGCCGAGATAAGCCACCGTGAGCGGCTTTTCCAGCGCCAGGCAGGCCGACATGATTTCGCGGAACAAACGCGCCGCTGCTTCGCTCGACAAGGGTCCGGGATTGGCGTCCTTGATGCGGCGCAGGACTTGCGCCTCGCGTTCCGGGCGGTACACGCTGCCTTGCTTCAAGCGGCCGATGGCTTGCGCGAGCTGCGCGCGCCGGCTGATGAGTTTCAACAACGCATCATCGATGCCGTCAATCTCGGCGCGCAGATTTTGCAGTTCGTCGGACATGATGCTTAGATCGCGCGCACCATCAGCACACCTTTAATACCGGCGATTTTGTCGATGACCGCTTGCGGCATCGCGCTATCGAGATCGACCAGTGTGTACGCAATGTCGCCTTTGGATTTATTGACCATATTGTGAATATTGAGTCCGGCATCGGCCACCGTGGTAGAGATTTGCCCCACCATGTTCGGCACATTGGCATTGGCGATCGCCAGCCGGTGCTGCGATTCGCGCGGCATGGACACATTGGGAAAGTTCACCGCGTTCAGCACATTGCCGTTTTCCAGATAATCGCGCACTTGCTCGGCCACCATGATGGCACAGTTGTCCTCGGCTTCCAGGGTCGATGCGCCGAGGTGCGGCAACGTCACCACACCGGCACAGCCCTTGAGCGCATTGGCCGGAAAATCGCACACATAGGCGCGTAGCTTGCCGGCGTTGATGGCCGCTACCACCGCTTGGTCATCGACAATACCTTCGCGCGCGAAATTCAGCAACACCGTGGTTTTTTTCATCAGCGCGATACGCTTGGCATTGATCAGGTTGCGTGTGGCATCCAACAGCGGCACATGCAGGGTGATGAAATCGCTGTTTCTCACCACATCATCCACGCTCTGCGCTTTGCGCACGGTGGATGGTAAACGCCACGCCGCTTCCACCGTGATTTCGGGATCGTAGCCCAGCACCTGCATGCCAAGCTTGATCGCAGCATCCGCCACCAGCGAACCGATGGCACCGAGACCGATGATGCCCAGCGTGCGGTTGGGCAACTCAATACCGGCATAGTTTTTCTTGCCCGCTTCCACCGCTTTGGTAATCTCGGCGTCGGCACCGGTGAGTCCTTCGGCGAATTTGAGCGCGGGAATCAGGTTGCGCGCACCCATCAGCATACCGGCGATGACCAATTCCTTCACTGCGTTGGCGTTGGCGCCGGGCGCATTGAATACCGGCACGCCGCGCTCGCTCATTTTCGCCACCGGCACGTTGTTGGTGCCGGCACCGGCGCGCGCAATAGCCTTGACGCTGGCGGGAATGGCCATGTCGTGCATTTTTGCCGAGCGCACCAGAATCGCATCCGGCTCCGCGATATCGTTGCCGGTGCTGTAGCACTCCGCGGGCAGGCGCTCCAAACCTTGCTTGGAAATCGCGTTCAAGGTCAAAATTTTGTAGTGCTTAGCCATTTTTCTTCTCGAACGCCTTCATGTATTCGACCAAGGCTTTCACGCCTTCTATCGGCATCGCGTTATAAATCGATGCACGCATGCCGCCTACCGAACGGTGGCCTTTCAGTTGTGCCAAGCCCCGCTCTTTCGCCCCTTTGAGAAAGGCTTCGTCCAGCGCCGCATCTTTCAGCGTGAACGGGATATTCATGCGTGAGCGGTTGTCGCGCGCCGTGGGGCAAATATAAAACGCCGTGCTGTCCAGATAGTTGTACAACAGATTGGCCTTGGCAATATTGCGTTGCTCCATCGCCGCCAGCCCGCCCTTGCGCTTGAGGAGTTTAAACACCAGCCCTGCGATATACATGGCATACGTCGGCGGCGTGTTGTACATGGATTCGTTATCGGCATGAATCTTATAGTCGAACATGCTCGGTGTCGCGGCGACCGTCTGGCCGAGCAAGTCTTCGCGCACGATAACGATGGTCAAACCCGCCGGGCCAATATTCTTCTGCGCGCCGGCATAGATCAAGCCATATTTCGAAACATCAATTTGCTTCGAGAGAATGTTGGACGACATGTCCGCTACCAGCGGTACGCCGCCGGTATCCGGCACCCAATGAAATTCGACGCCGCCGATAGTCTCGTTCGGCGTGTAGTGGACATACGCCGCGTCTTTGTTCAGCGTCCACTTATCCTGCGTGGGCGCATAGGAAAAGTTTTTATCCTCCGAGGATGCGGCGATGTTCACGCTGCAAAACTTCTTTGCTTCCTTGATCGCTTTTTTCGACCATTCGCCGGTATTCACATAATCGGCGCTGGTTTTGCCGCGCAGCAAATTCATCGGCACCATCGCGAATTGGCTCGATGCGCCGCCTTGCAAGAACAGCACTTTGTAATGCGCCGGTATACCCAGCAACTCGCGCAAATCCACTTCCGCTTGCGCGGCAATGCCCATGAATTCTTTGCCGCGATGGCTCATCTCCATCACCGACATGCCGCTGCCCTGCCAGTTGAGCATTTCGTCGCGCGCTTGTTCGAGCACTTCCTGCGGCAATACCGCTGGCCCGGCGCTGAAGTTGTATATGCGTTCCATAATCACCCTTTAAAATGGACAGGATTAATCCTGTAAATCCTGAGCAATCCTGTTAATCCTGTCTATTGCACTTCATTCTTCTACATCCGGCTCTTCATCCGGTTCGACGATGCGCTGCAAGCCGACCAATTTTTCACCTTCGGCGGTATTGATGAGCGTCACGCCTTGCGTCGCGCGACCCATCTCGCGTATCCCTTTGACCGGGGTGCGAATCAGCACGCCGCCGGTGGTGATGAGCATGATCTCGTCTTGTTCGTCGGCCAAGGTCGCCGCCACCACACGCCCATTGCGCGCCGTGGTTTGAATCGCGATCATGCCTTGCGTGCCGCGTCCGTGGCGCGTGTATTCCGAAATCGGCGTGCGCTTGCCGTAGCCGTTCTCGGTCGCGGTGAGCACGGATTGGGTCTCCGTTTCCGCCACCAGCATCGAGATCACGCGCTGCCCTTGCGCCAGCCGCATGCCGCGTACGCCATGCGCGCCGCGCCCCATCGGACGCACGTCGGATTCTTCGAAGCGCACCGCCTTGCCGTTATCGGAGAACAGCATCACATCGTGCGTGCCGTCGGTAATCGCCGCGCCGACCAGATAATCGCCATCGTCCAGCGACACCGCGATAATGCCGCTGGTGCGCGGACGCGAGAAATCGGTAAGCGGGGTTTTCTTGACCGTGCCTTGCGCGGTAGCCATGAACACAAAATGCTGCTCGTCGAACGCTTTCACCGGCAACAGCGCGGTGATTTTCTCCCCATCCTCGATCGGCAACAGATTCACGATCGGCTTGCCGCGGCTAATGCGGCTGCCCTGCGGCACTTCATACACTTTCAGCCAATACACACGCCCGCGATTGGAGAAGCACAAGATGTAATGGTGGGTATTGGCGATGAACAGATTCTCGATGAAGTCGTCTTCCTTCGTCGTCATCGCTTGCTTGCCGCGCCCGCCGCGTTTTTGCGCGCGGTACTCGTCGAGCGCTTGGGCTTTGATATAGCCGCTGTGAGAGAGCGTCACCACCACGTCTTGCGGCGTGATCAAATCTTCCAGCGAAATATCCTGCGCATTTTGCACGATCTCGCTGCGGCGCTTATCGCCGTATTGCGCTTTCACCTGCCCCAGTTCATCTTGAATAATCTGGGTGATGCGCGCCGGCTTGGCGAGAATATCGATGAAGTCGGCGATTTTCTCCAGCACCTCTTTGTATTCGGTAACGATCTTGTCCTGCTCCAAGCCGGTGAGGCGTTGCAGGCGCAATTCCAAAATCGCCTGGGCTTGCGTGTCGGACAGCCGGTAGCCTTGCTGGCTCATGCCGAACTCGGGGGCCAGCCCTTCGGGCCGCGACGCTTGCGTATCCGATACGGCGCGCGCCAGCATGTCCGCCACCAATTGCGAATGCCACATTTTTTCCATCAGCCGGTCTTTGGCGATGGCCGGCGTCTCGGAGGCTTTGATCAAGGCGATGATCTCGTCCACATTCGACAAAGCAACCGCCAGACCTTCCAAAATATGGCCGCGCTCACGCGCTTTACGCAATTCAAACAGCGTGCGCCGTGTGACAACTTCGCGCCGGTGACGCAAAAATGCGTCCAGCATCTGTTTCAGGTTCAGCAGGCGCGGCTGGCCGTCGACCAGTGCCACCATATTCATGCCGAAGGTGTCTTGCATCGGGGTGAGCTTGTACAGATTGTTCAGCACCACCTCGGGCATTTCGCCGCGCTTCAACTCGATCGCTACGCGCATGCCGGATTTATCCGACTCGTCGCGCAAATCGGAAATGCCTTCGAGCCGTTTCTCGCGCACCAACTCGCCAATCTTGATCAGCAGGTTGGCTTTGTTTACCTGATACGGCAACTCGTCGATGATGATGGACTGGCGGCTACCGCCTTTATCCAAATCCTCAAAATGGGTGCGCGCACGCATCACCACCCGGCCGCGGCCGGTGCGATAGCCTTCTATGATGCCGGCGGTGCCATACAAAATGCCGGCCGTGGGGAAATCCGGCGCCGGCACGATCTCGATCAACTCGTCGATGGTAATGTCCGGCTGGGCGAGTAGCGCCAAGCAGGCATCTACCACTTCATTGAGATTATGCGGGGGAATATTGGTCGCCATGCCTACCGCGATACCCGACGAGCCGTTGATCAGCAGATTCGGGATCTTGGTCGGCAGAACAGTCGGTTCCATTTCCTTGCCGTCGTAGTTGGGCACGAAATCGACAGTTTCTTTGTCGATGTCAGCCAGCAATTCCGAGGCGATACGCGCCAAACGCGATTCGGTGTAACGATACGCCGCCGGTGAATCGCCATCGACCGAACCGAAGTTGCCTTGGCCGTCGATCAGCATGTAGCGCATGGAAAAATCCTGCGCCATGCGCACCAGCGCTTCATACGTCGCGGAGTCGCCGTGCGGATGGTATTTACCCAGCACGTCACCCACCACGCGCGCGCATTTCACATACGGCCGATTCCACACATTATTCGATTCGTGCATCGCGAACAGTACGCGCCGATGCACCGGCTTTAAGCCATCGCGCACATCGGGCAAAGCGCGGCCTACAATTACGCTCATCGCATAATCGAGGTAGGAGTTGCGCATTTCCTCTTCAAGACTGACCGGGAGTGTCTCTTTTGCGAATTGATCCATATTTATCAGAAAGTTATGCTATAGCCGCTAAGGCGGAGAAGGGGCAGAATCAAAGTTTATGATTGTAGCACGGCCGCCTTAACCCATCCAGGTGCGCGCAACTTCCAGCGTAATTTCCGCTCTCATCGTTCTCCGGTGTTCTATATTACTTAGCCCTTGTAATCTCTATGTTTTATGGTTAACATTCAGACAGGTGCCGCAACTACACGCATATCGTGTTTAACTCAAAGTAAAGAAAGGCGATAACATGACGATCTACCGGACCATGAAGCTTGCTTCCAGCCTCCTCGTGACGCTGCTGAGCCTCGGCGCAGGCGCAGCGTTTGCCCATAGCGACGGCAAAGTAACCCCCGGCTATTTGCAAGACAACAACAAGCATGTAGTCAAAAACAATTACGGCCTATGCTGGCGCACCGGCTCTTGGACGCCGTCCATGGCGATAGCCGAGTGCGATCCAAATTTAGTTAAGGCAGAGAAACCGGCCGAGAAAAAACCGGACACTGTTCCCGCCGAGGCCTTGGTGCCCCCTAATATAGGCCCGGAAAAACCCGCCTTGCGCGTGACCATCCAAGCCGAAACCTTGTTCGCCTTCGACAAAGCGGTGTTGCGCCCGGACGGCAAGAAGACCTTGGATGACGAAGTCGTCACGAAGATGAAAGAGCATCCGGAAGTCGAAGTCGTTCTCGTCAGCGGCTACGCCGATCGCATCGGTTCCGCGAAATACAACCTGAAGCTCTCCGAAAGACGCGCCGATGCGGTGAAGTCTTATCTCGAGAGCCAAGGCATTGCGAACAATCGCATCGAAGCAGTGGGCAAAGGCACGGCCGACCCGGTGGTCGATTGCAAAAATATCAAAGGCCCCGCGAATCGCCACAACAAGAAACTGGTGGCGTGCTTGCAGCCTAACCGCCGCGTCGTGGTGGAAGTGAAAATCCAGGCGCCAAGCAAGTAATCCCGACCCTGGAACAAAAAGCCCCGCCGTTGCGCGGGGCTTTTTTTTAGCCACGCCATGACCCCTATCGATACCCTGCTCAGCGCACGCTGGATCATTCCCATCGAACCCAGCCAGGTGGTGCTGACGCATCACAGCCTGGCGATTCAAGACGGCCGCATTATCGATCTGCTGCCTACGCTCGACGCCACTGCGCGCTATGCCCCCAAGGAACACATTCAACGCAAGCAGCATGTGCTCACGCCGGGACTCATCAACCTGCACACGCATGCCGCCATGACGCTGATGCGCGGCCTGGCGGACGACCTGCCGCTGATGGCATGGCTCAAGGATCACATTTGGCCGGCGGAGGCGCAGCACGTCGCGCCGGCCTTCGTCAAAGACGGCACTTTGCTGGCCTGCGCCGAAATGCTGCGCGCCGGCATCACCTGTTTCAACGACATGTACTTCTACCCGGACGCCTCGGCGCAAGCGGTAGACCAAGCCGGCATGCGTGCCGCCATCGGCATCATCACTCTCGAATTTCCCACCGCCTATGGCGCCGATGCCGAGGATTATCTGCGCAAAGGCCTGGAAGCGCGCGATGCTTATCGCGAACATGCGCGCCTAACTTTCTGCATGGCACCGCATGCGCCCTATACCGTGAGCGATAAAACCTTCGAGAAAATTCTGACGCTGGCGGAACAGCTCGACATTCCGATACATATGCATGTGCATGAGACCCAAGATGAAATCCAACAAAGCCTGGCCGAGCATCATTTGCGCCCGCTGGCGCGCCTGCAACAGCTCGGCCTGCTGAGTCCGGCCCTGATCGCGGTGCACATGGTGCATTTAAGCGCGGATGAAATCGCCTTGTGCGCGGAGCACGGCGTGAACCTTGCCCACTGCCCCGTCTCCAACCTGAAACTCGCCAGCGGGATTGCGCCCATCGCACCTCTCCTCGCTGCCGGCGTCAACATCGGCCTTGGCACCGACGGCGCGGCGAGCAACAACCGCCTAGACTTGATGAACGAAATGCGTATCGCGGCCCTGCTCGCCAAGGGCGCCAGCGGGGACGCCACCGCGCTGCCGGCGCACCAAGCCCTGGCCATGGCCACGCTGCACGGCGCGAAAGCCCTGGGGCTGAATCAGGAAATCGGCTCGCTCAAAATCGGCAAGGCGGCGGATGTCGTCGCCTTCGATCTCTCTACCCTCGAAACCGCGCCTTGCTACGACGTCGCCTCGCATCTGGTGTATGCCGCCGGGCGCGAGCATGTCACCGATGTTTGGGTGGCCGGCCGGCAGGTGCTGGATAATCGCAACCTCACCACGCTGGACACCCATGACCTCGCCGCTAAAGCCACACACTGGCAGCGTGTGCTGGAAAACTAGCCTCCTCCTCGGCCAGCTTGTATCATGCACTCCATGAATGCCGACGAACTCGAACTGCAAAAATTTTCCGCGCTGGCGCACCGCTGGTGGGATCCGAACAGCGAATTCAAACCGCTGCACGACATCAACCCCCTGCGTCTGAACTACATCGACGGCATCGCGCAAATTAGCGGTAAAAAAGTCCTCGATGTCGGCTGCGGCGGCGGCATTCTGGCCGAAAGCATGGCCGCGCGCGGCGCGGACGTGACCGGCATCGACCTGGGCGAAAAGCCGCTCAAAGTCGCCAAGCTGCATTTGCTCGAAACCGGGCAAAAAGTGGATTACCGTTTAATCGCCGCCGAGGACTTGGCCGCGCAGCAGCCGGGGCAATTCGATGTCGTGACCTGCATGGAAATGCTGGAACACGTACCCGACCCGGCCAGCATCGTGCGCGCCTGCGCGCAGCTTGCCAAACCCGGTGGGCATCTCTTTTTCTCCACGCTCAACCGCAATCCGAAGTCGTATTTGTTCGCGGTGATCGGCGCGGAATACGTGTTGAATCTGCTGCCGCGCGGCACGCACGACTACGCCAAATTCATCAAACCCTCGGAGTTGGCGCGCTTCTGCCGCGACACCAATCTCACCGTCGATGAAGTGATCGGCATGACGTACAACCCCTTCGGCAAAATCTACGCACTCGGCCCCGACACCGCGGTCAACTACCTCATCGCCGCGCATAAAGATGCCTGATGCCATACGCGCGGTGCTGTTCGATCTGGACGGCACGCTTGCCGATACCGCGCTGGATCTGGGCTTTGCGCTGAATCAACAGCGCCGCTTGCACGGCCGCACCGCGCTGCCGCAAGAATTGATCCGCCCGCAAGCTTCGCACGGCGCGCGTGGTTTGCTCAAGCTGGGCTTCGATGTCACGCCCGAGTCGCCGAATTTTTCCGCGCTGCGCACCGAATTCTTGGTGCTGTATGCGCAGCACATTTGCGATCACACCGTATTATTTCCCGGCATTCCGGAATTGCTGCAAGCACTGGAAGCGCGCGGCCTGCGCTGGGGCGTGGTCACCAACAAACCCGCGCGCTTTACCTTGCCGCTGATGCAAGCATTGAAATTGGATCAGCGTGCCGCCTGCATCGTCAGCGGCGATACCACCGCCAACACCAAGCCTCACCCCGAACCGCTGCTCGCCGCCAGCGAGCAAGTGCGCGTCGCGCCCGCCGCCTGCCTGTACGTGGGTGACGCCGAGCGCGACGTGGAAGCCGCGGTTGCGGCCGGCATGACAGCCTTGATCGCCAACTATGGCTATATCGCCGAGGATGACCGCCCCGGTACCTGGGGTGCCCACGGCCGCATCGATGCGCCGCAGGACATCCTCAACTACTTACGCGGCTGAACATCATTAGCCAGCGCGGTCCGCTCGCCTATCCTCTGAAAGATTGGGCGCAAGATACTTTATACCAGCACAGAACTTGATCTTGTGCCGCTCAACTATCATCCGAGCTACGGCGGTAATCCCCCACAGGTTAACTGGCCAAACATACGCCTGGGGCGTATAATTTCCGCATGCTTACAGTTGTTGAAACCTCGCTGTTTCAGCGACAGTGGCCGCTCTACTGGACGGAGGACGAGCGCGGTGCGTTTGCCGCCTACATTGCAGAGCACCCCACCGCCGGAAATGTTGTGCCGGCGTCTGGCGGTATCCGCAAGGTGCGCTGGGGTCGCGCAGGCTCGGGAAAATCGGGCGGTGTCCGGGTGATCTATTTCACTCGTATCGCAGAAGGCGGGGTTGTTTTACTTACACTGTATGCGAAAGCAAAAACCAACAACCTCACCGGTCCAAAGTTAAAGGAGATTCGCCATGCCCTCGAAGAGTAAACCGCTTACCAAAGCCGAGCTTGCGGCCTACGAGGCCAAACGCGACCTCGCGGCTGAACTGCTACAGTCCGTGCGTGAAATGAAGACAGGTCAAGTTCACGTCGTCTCTTCTCCCGTTATCGAGGCACGCAAGAAAACGGGCTTGTCGCAATCGCAATTCGCTGCCCTCTTGGGTGTTTCCGTGCGCACGCTCCAAGGATGGGAGCAAGGTCGCAAGCAACCTAGCGGTGCCGCGCGCACCCTACTTGCTATCGCGAGCACGAATCCCAAGGCCGTGCTAGCTGTAGCAGCGAAGTAATATTTTAATTTCGCGCATACCCGGTTCAGGGTCATTTAAGTCATGTCTTAAAATTTGCAGACGAGGTAAATGATGGAAGCGCCCATGCACAGCCTATGCAATCTGTTCGCGCAACTCGGTTTACCATCGGATGAAACGGCTATCGAACATTTCATCAAGACACATAGCCCTTTGGCAACCAGCGCTGCCCTTCCCGATGCGCCTTTTTGGACGCCGGTACAAGCCGCATTTTTACGTGAAGAAATCCTGAAGGATGCAGATTGGGCGGAGGTGATCGATCAATTAAACGCAAAATT
>Ga0315268_10002170_pt1 | contig 22372 bp, 28 predicted proteins | sample C1_top_MG_FD_204535 | JGI IMG/M metagenome (GOLD analysis project Ga0315268, IMG submission 204535) | Sediment microbial communities from Yellowstone Lake, YNP, Wyoming, USA - C1_top | ecosystem: Environmental > Aquatic > Freshwater > Lake > Sediment | place: USA: Wyoming | collected 2017-08-01 | reverse complement strand
GTGCTCACGGTGAACAGCGCATTCGCCATGCCGATCACGGTCTCATTTAGCCGCGCCGTGAATATCCGGCCCCGCTCCGGGTGATTGATGATCAGTGCGAGGCCGCGCGCTTGCTTGTCTCGATCCGGCATGAAGTCGCGCTCCTGGGCGAACAGCTCGCCGAGCAGTTCCACCAGGGCGGGGATGTCATAAAGATCGGCTTCACGGATCTCCGCTGACAACATTACATCACCCCGCAACAGCCACGCGCTCCATGCCTTGTTCCTGTGTCATCAGCCGTTGGAATTCTTCGAGCGGCATGTCCAAGCGCTGGATGTTTTGCTCTTGCAGAAAACGTGCCTCGTTGCGGCTCAATTCGCCCGGCAGCACCGCCCAATGCTTATCCGACGAGCGCTTCATGACTTGGCGCGCGAAGGTGCGTTCCAACTGGGTGCGGAAGCGGCAGCCAAGAAACAGGAAATGCCGATCGGCGCGCAACTGCTGCACCATTGGCGGAATCGGCGTCTGAATATCGATTTCGGTCAGCACTTCCACGTAGTCGGAATCGGAGACCAGAAAATTCTTCGCCGGGAAAATGGAGCCCAATGGTTTGTACAATATGAGCGGCCAGGTGTCCGCTTCAAATGCATCGCCCTGCGCGCCGTTTTGGCGGAAATAATGGGTCCAGGTGCCGAAATGTTCGGCTTGGCTGATGCCTTGCACTTGCCCCCATAGGCGCCGCGACTCTAGGGCGTGCGCCATCGCGTTGTCGTACCAGGCATCGACGATGAGCAAAGGCTCTTTCGTCAGGCCGGCAAGGTAGCGATGCAGCGGCGACGGTTCGACCTCGGGACGAAACGCCTCTTCCATTAAGTGGACCACCGATTTACGATGCTTGAAGTTCTCGATGAATTGCGCGGCCGCCGTCAGATTGCCGCGTAACTTATGCGGCACACTGACTTTCGCTACCAGCTCTTGCACCAGCGCCTGCGGCGAGTTGGGCACGGGGCTGCCGCCCGGCACGAGCGCCAACATGCCCGGCCCCAAGTAGGGCACGACCTCGCCCGCTTCGAGGTTTTGGATGATTTCTTCCAGTAGCGCGTCGGCCTTTTCCATGATCGTTGCTCCTCAAGTCGTCGCTGATTTCAACTGCTCAATTTGTTCCCGCGGCAGCCGGAATATGCCTCGCCCGCCGGACAAGGTCTCATAGCTATTGATCGTGGAACGGCTGAGCAGATTGAACCAATCTTGGGCGACGAGGCTAGCCGGGCGTTCGCCGATTTCGGTGACCGTGCCATTGGGTGCGAAACGCACGTGAATCATAACTTGATTGTTTTCCATAGCAAGTTCTCCTTTAGACATTCAATTCAATAGTTCAACGGTGATGTTTTCAGTGCCGAGTATGGCCTGGCAGGCTAAACGCGAGCCGGAGCCCACGCCGACGAGGGTGTCCAGTTTCTCGTTTTCGAGGCGCTGGATTTTGCTCAAGCTTTTGCGGCCTTCAAGCACGAAAATGTGGCAGGCGCCACACAGATCGGCCTTACCTTCTTCGCATTTGTGCGCGATAGCTTCGCCGGCGGCCAGCAGCGCCTGCAGAATACTGATACCCTCGGCCGCTTCCACGGTTTTGCCGGTGGCCTTAATAGTCAAAATAGGCATTGCGTTACTCCTTCTGTCGTTTAACAAAAAATCTTAGTAAATGGCCGAACCCGCGCCTATGTTGAGCGAAGCGTCTTTGGCGGTTCTGACAATGAAACCCACCTGGTCTTCACTCAGGTGTCCATGGAAAGGCAGTGCGAGCGCCCGGTCGGCCACTTTTTCGGTGACGAAAAAATTCCCCTTGCGATAGCCCTGCCCGGTATAAAAAGCCTGCAAGTGCAGCGGCTGGCAATACGCGGTGCTCTCGATCTGTTCGGTAGCAAGATCGTTGACTATCGCGTCGCGGCTGCTCTTGGAAAAGCGCGTGCCCAGATGCACCAGGTACAAGAACCAATGCACCAGCGTTACATCCGGCGCGACATAGGGATCCTTGATGCCTTCGAACGATTTGATGCGGTCGTAATACACGGCCTCGACTTGCTTGCGGCGCGCCAGGATGGCGTCGATGCGCTGCAATTGGGTCAGCCCCAACGCCGCCGTCAGTTCGCTGATGCCGGCTTGATAGGGCACATTGCCGCCGACCACCACCGAAAAACGCTCGTCGAGCCGGCGGTTGCGCAGTTGGCGAATGTGCCGCGCGAGATCCACATCGTCGGTGACCACCATGCCGCCCTCGCCGCACACCAGTACGCCGGGCTGAGAGAAATCGAACACCGCGCAATCGCCGAAACTGCCCACCGGTTTGTCTTGGTAGGTGGAACCGATGGCCTCGGTGGAATCTTCGAGCAAACTCACGCCATGGCGCGTTGCAATCTCGCGCAAGGCCGCCCACGGCGCGGGGTGGCCATTGGTATTGCCGCCGAGAATGGCGCGCGTCAGCGGCGTGATCTTGGCCTCGGCTTTGTCCGGTGCAAGTGTCCCCGCCCAGTAGTCGATATCGGCGAACACCGGCTTGGCGCCGGCCAGCACGATCGCCTGCGCGATTTGATGCCAGGAATAAGGCGAGGCGATGACCTCGTCGCCGGGGCCGATGCCCATGGCCTTCAGCACCAGCAATAAGCCCAGCGTGCCGCTGCCGACCGCGATGGCGTGCTCGCGTCCGGTGTAGGCCGCGAACGCCGACTCGAACGCCGCCACCATCGGCCCCTGGCTTAGGCGCGGCGAGGTGAGCACGTCCTGCACCGCCGCCAATTCAGCCTGGCTGATGTCGGGATCGGAGAGAGGAACCCAGCCTTCGTTTTCGCTCATCGCGTTCTTTCAGTTCCGTTCCGCGACCACGATGCCGGTAGCGGCCTCGGGGTCGGCGGTGAGACGCCAGCAGTGATCGCGGCCATCCACCAAATACACGTTGAACGCCGGATACTCGCGATACGCGGGCTCGCCGCTCATATCCATCGCGTCGCAGCGCGTCAGCGACACGCCGGGAAAGCGTTGGCGAAAATCCGCGAGCGGTTTCTCGTCCTTGCGCGCGTTCGCGAGCAAGGCGTCGATACGGGTGAGATCATCGTGTGTCAAAGCCATGTTCACTCTCCCAGACGGCGCGCTTCCACGGTAATCGGCAAGGTCGTTTCCGCCGCCATCGCCGGCAGCTCCAAGCGCCAGCCATTGGCCAGCGTGACCACCCCGCCCCACATCCCCGCTTGTTCCATCGATACGATCGGTTCTTCGAGGTCTTTCTTCGGTACATAGGCTGACAGCACACCTTTTGCATCTTTTCTAATCATGATTTTCATGCCGCCTCCTTCACGTTAAGCTTTCGGGTTCAAGCCGCCTCGGCGGTCATTCTTTTGACAATGGTGCAAAGCGCATTAATGGTCTGGTCGATTTCCACCTCGGTCGTATAACGGCTTAAAGAAAAACGGATCGATGCATGTGCTTCGGCGTCGCTGCACCCCATTGCGCGCAGCACATGCGACGGCTCGCTGCCGCCGGCGGTGCAGGCCGCACCAGCCGCGGCGCAGATTCCGGCTTGGTCCAAACGCGTCAGAATGGCTTCGCCTTCCAACTCGCCGAAACGCACATTGCTGGTATTGCTCACGCGCTGCGCCATGCCGCCGTTGATGGTGGCGAAGGGCAGCCGCGCTAAAATGCCGTGCTCCAATCGGTCGCGCAGCACAGCAACAGCGCCGGCCTTGGCTTCCAGTTCCTCGCAGGCCAGCCGGCTGGCGACACCGAGGCCGGCAATGCCTGGCACGTTCTGCGTGCCGCCGCGCCGGCCCCGCTCCTGCTGGCCGAACAGCATGGGGGGAAACTTCAATCCCTTGCGCACGAACAAGGCGCCCACGCCTTTTGGCGCATGCAGCTTGTGGCCGGACAGAGAAAGCAGATCGGCGGGCACGTGCGTTAAATCGATCGCTTGTTTTCCCGCCGCTTGCACCGCATCGGTGTGGAACAACACGCCTTTGGATTTGGCGATGCGCGCCGCCTCCTCGATTGGAAACACGACGCCGGTTTCGTTATTGGCCCACATCAAGGATAACAATGCGGTGGCGGGCGTCAGCGCGCGTTCCAGCGTCATCAAATCCAAGCGGCCCTCGCTGTCCACCGCCAAGCGGGTAACGCGCACGCCCTGGGTTTCAAGCTGCGCTAACAGCTCCAGCGTGGACGGATGTTCCACCGCGCTGGTAACGATGTGGCGTTTCCCCGGACTCGCGCCAAGCGCGCCGAGCAGCGCCAGATGATTGGACTCGGTGCCGCCGCTGGTAAACACGATCTCGGCGGTTGCGGCACTGAGCAGGCGCGCAACTTGTGCGCGCGCCTGCTCAGTGACTTGCTTCGCGCGCTCGCCCGCGCTGTGCTTGCTGGCCGGATTGCCGTAAGCCTCGCGCATGGCGGCAAGCATGGGCTCGGCACACTCCGGCGCGACGGGCGTCGTGGCGTTGTGATCCAAGTAAATGCTTGCGGTTTGCGCCATCATTGCCAAAAAATCCGTTCCGGGTCTTGATTCAATTGCCGCAACAGCAAGTTTAAATTGCTGAACTCGCCGTACAAGCGCCACTCCTGCCGCGCGTGATCCTTGCAATACAAGCGCCAGGAGAACGGCGCGCCCACATACTCCAGGCGCGCGATGTCGATCACGCTGCCGCTCTTATCGATATTGCGCGAACAGCACGGGCTTTGAATCCAATAGCCGCCCTCGGTGGCGCGCACCGCGGGCGAGACATAGCGATAGCGTGCGCGATCGGCCAATGCGCGCTCGATGCGCTTGCGATCCACATCGTTCGGATGGGGGTAAGTCGAACATTTTGCCGCCTCGCCCATGTTGGTCTCCGTCGCGCCGCGCCACGCCGCGTCATACCGGCGCAATCTCTTCCTCAAGACAACCCACCACGAATCCCGCTTGGAATTCGACCAAATAAATCGGTGTATTGGATTCAGCATGACTTCCTACTTGCACGATTTCGCCTCGCGCCCCTTCGGTCACCAGCAAGGCGTCCGGCGCTTGCTCCGGAAAGGATCCGTCGTTGTACATGTCGGCGCAGGCCAGCACGCGCTGGCCCCACTCGAATTTGGGTGCGCGGGGATCGATCATGCCGCCTCCCCGGAAACTTCGGCATCAGGAACCGCGACTATCTTCGGCTCATCTTCCACCGCTTCCATCTCCTTGCCGCGCATGCCGACGCGGTGGCCGGACGCCACGAAATCGACACCGTATATGTAGAATTGCTGCAAGAAAGTACCGATGCTGGTGACGTAGCCGATGTCGCCTTTTTTCACCAGCACTTCACCGACGTCCTTGCCGGGGAAAGTGCCGTCATTGCGCACCACCTTGATGGACTTTACTTTCTGCCCATAGTCGAAGCGTGGATCGCTGGTGATTTCCACGACATCGCTGTCACGACTGATCTTGGCCATGTGGTTTCCTTATCCAACGAGACTAAAAACTTGCCGCCCCGGCACAATGCCTTCCGGGGTCAAACGGCTACGCGCGAGTTCGCGCACCGCCGAGTCCTCATCGTTCAACATGCGACTCAGATATTTATCCGCGATGCGACTCACCACTTCGTAGCGCACGCGCCAATCCGGATCCTTCAGCAGCGGCGGAAGCTGTTCGCCATTTATCCGGCTGGCGACTTCGAGACGCACGCTTGCCTCCTCGTCGCCCGACATTTTGACCAGCCATTCCTGGCCGATCCGCTTGGCGACCGTCAGACGCACTTGCGCATCGGGATCGTTCATCATCATGACCAGCATGCCGGGCGGAAGACGCCGCGCCACCACTTGGCGCACGTAATAGTCTTCATCCTGGAGCATCGAACCGAGATGGCTTTCTTCCAAACGCGCCGCCACCCGAATCCGCACTTCGCGATTCGGGTCGGAGCGCATCAACAACAGATGACGCTGTGGCAGCCGCTGAGCAATGCTCCAGCGCACGGTCTCGTCCGGGTCGTGCATGAGTGCCGGCAGATGAAACACGTCCGCATGTTTGGCGGCAACTGCCCGCACCTCGAAATAGGCGTGCGTTAAATAGTCCTTGGCGCGATTCGGATTCCAATCGAAGAAGCGATCGATGCGCTTGGCGTAGCAATCCTCGACGCAAGCATGCTGCAACTGGCAGCGTCCCGCCTGCGACAACGCATGGTTCGCGCAATCCGCGCAGTGCAGATCCTTACCCTGCCAGTCTTTCGGGGGATCGGTATCAGTTATCATCGTCGTCACTCCGGCCCACGCGTGCCAGCACATTCATCAGCACCTTGGCGCCCAATTTGTCGCTCGGATCGAGTTCCAGCAATTTCATCAGCGCAACGCGGCCTTCCTCTAGATTGCCGAGCCGCATATGCAGATAAGCGTAGCCCTTTAAGGTGAACAGAAAGAAACGCGGCAGAATCGCTTCATAACTGCCAAAATTGGCGTCACCCGCTTCTACCTTGCGCCAGTCCGAGGCCAAACCGTTGTCGGCGCTGGACTTCAGCAAGCACTCTTGCGCCACCTTGAGCGCCTCTTCCAAGCGGCCTTTGTAAAAATAAAACCGGTAGCGTCCGATCAACACCGCGGCATGATCCGGCGCGCACGCTTGCGCTTGAAGCAGATGGCTCTCCGCCAGCGCATCATGCTGGTAATTCAATCCCGCCAAGCGCAAATGCAGTTCCGCCCGCTCCGGCAATCTGCCGCCGAGGCAAGCCCGCTCCAGCCAATCGGTATCTAGGCTGGCAGCCGGCAATACGCTAACCATCTCGGCCTCGAACAAGGATGCGCATGCGGCTCCCATTGCGGCATTTCCTAGTGCTTGTGCCCGATGGATGCGATATCCACACTGGCTACGCCGGGGCTGCTCGTACTGCTGCAAGCGCAAGACGGCGAATTGGGGGTGACGAAGGTGAGCCCGCTGCTCAGCGGCGTGTCCGCGAAATCGATGGTGGCGCCTTCCAGCAGCAAGCGGCTTTCCGCCGGCAGAAAGAGCTTGATACCGTTGGCCTCGACCACGGCGTCTCCCGACTGCGGCGCGGCTTCCACCGTGAATTCCGAGGCCAAGCCCGAGCAGCCGCCGGCGCTGACCGTCAAGCGAAAGCCGAAGCCCTCGCCGCCGTTGAAACGGATCATGCGGCTGATGAATTTTTCGGCACTGGGTGTAATCGTCAATTCCATCTTGCTCTCCTAGGCCGCTTCGTAACGCGGATAATTGTTATCGATCACACAGGTGTCTTCCACCGGACATACGGCGACGCACTGCGGATCGTCGAAATAGCCGAGGCACTCGGTGCACTTCTCCGGCTTGATGATGAAGGTGCCGTCTTTTTCCCGGATCGCATTGTTCGGGCACTCCGGCTCGCACGCGGAACACGCGGTGCATTGGGACGAAATAATTTTAAATGCCATGCTTTTCTCCTAATTACGCAATCAAAAACTTTATGCCGCGATATACGCGCCCTGGCGAATATCGGCATCGCCGCGAACGGTGTGAGCGATTTCGCCGGATTTCACTTTGCCCAGGTATTCCTTGAAATATTTCACCGCCGACTGCTCGATGAATTCGTGCGCGTATTTGTCCACCGGATCGATGCCCGCCGCCTTCAGGCTGTCTTTCGGGCAGCCGCCGATCTTGGCCACGAACACCGCGACGCAATCATTGATGGCGCGAATCACGGTAGGCAAAGTGTCTTCCTCGCCATAGCCCCCTTGGCAGTAGAGATCGACGCGGCGATGGCCCACGAACTTGGAACCCTCGGTGCTGAGTTCGTAAATCTGGAATTCTTGAGCATGACCGAAGTGTTCGTTGACCCGGCCGTGGCCTTTGGTGGCGACGGCGACCAGAATCTTCAGATCGCTGAACTCCGCCTCTAAATCGGCCATCTCGGCTTGCTTGGCCGCCACCGTGGCTTGGCGCTCCAGTTCCACCTGTTGTTGATAGGCTTTGCGGCCCTCGGCGTCGTACGCAATGTCCATCTCCATGACTTTTTCGGTACTGAACTCGGACGAGCGATCTTCGCCCAGCAAGCCCACCGCATCGGCGCGGCATTGGCGGCAATGGCGCATCATGTTCATCTCGCCCTCGCAATTGTCTTGCAGGGTTTTCAGCTCTTGCGCCGTGGGTCCGCGCTGGCCATTCAAACCGAACACCGTGCCGTGCTCCGGCGCGGAAATGAGCGGCATGATGTTGTGCAGGAAAGCGCCGCGCGATTTGACGGCTTTGTTCACCTCGACCAAATGCCGGTCGTTGATGCCGGGAATCATCACCGAATTCACTTTGCACAGAATGCCGGCTGCGGTCAGCATTTCCAGGCCCAGCATCTGCCGTTCCGTCAGTATCCTGGCGGCTTCGATGCCCGTGATGCGCTTGTGCTTCCAGAAAATCCACGGATAAATGTGTTGTCCGATTTCCGGATCAACCATGTTGATGGTGATGGTCACGTGATCGACGTTGAACTTCTTGATGGTCTCGACATGATCCGGCAAGGCCAAGCCATTGGTCGAAAGACACAGCTTGATATCGGGCGCGGTGTTGTAAATCAGCTCGAAGGTCTTGAAAGTTTTTTCCGGGTTGGCCAAGGGGTCGCCCGGTCCGGCGATGCCCAGCACCGTCATTTGCGGAATGGTGGAGGCCACGGCCAACACTTTTTTTGACGCTTGCTCCGGGGTGAGCTTCTCGCTCACCACGCCGGGACGGCTTTCGTTGGCGCAGTCGTATTTGCGATTGCAATAATTGCATTGGATATTGCACGCCGGCGCCACGGCCACGTGCATGCGCGCGTAATGATGATGTGCTTCCTCGCTGTAGCAAGGATGGTTCTTCACTTTTTCCCACACTTCCGGCGCCATGTCTTCCGGGCCACCGGACGAGCCGCAACTGGCTTTTCCGCCCTCGCTGGAAGTGCCACACCCTTTATGCTCCGCGACCTGCTGCATGATCTGGTCTAGCGGCTTGTTCTGATCGATACTGACTTGATTGTCCATTCTTCGCTCCTGTGCCAAGTGAACCGTCAACGCTAGCTGCTGCGTTGAATGAGGAATTTGATACGCCCACTAGGCATTCAGCAACAAGCATGCCACGCGCAAATCGCTCTGAAATAGGGGAAATAAAGGCACTTACGAGACGCGCGCTTTTGTCGCAATTACTACAAAAGCGGCTGTAAACGTGAGGATTGTTGGGAACGCTACAGCGATAGGAACCGCATCAAGCGGTGGTTGCGGGGATTAAAGCCGTTTGACTTCGATGTTGTACTTTTGTAGCGCATAACCGATCTGGCGCGGTGTCAGATTGAGCAAGCGCGCGGCTTTGGCTTGCACCCAGCCGCATTGCTCCATGGCCTGAATCAAGCGTTCCCGCTCCGTGCCAAAAGTCGCACCGTCGTCATTGGCCGGCGCCTCGGTGTATGGCTCGTCCGGTATCGTAATGGGTAACGCGGACACGTCCGTAAAAACAGGCTTAATGGGAATGACTTGCTCCGCCTGCCCGTAACTTTGCAACACGAGCGAAAAGCATTTATTTTGCTGGCATGGCAGGTCCACGTCTTGCACCACGCCACCGCGAGTCATGGTCGCGGTGCGCTCCACGCAATTTTCCAATTCGCGCACATTGCCCGGCCAGTTGCATTTGAGCATGATCTGCATCGCGTCCGGCGCAATCGTGATTTTGCGTTTATTTTCCCGGTTGAATTTTTCCAGGAAATGCTCCACCAGCAAGGGAATGTCCTCGCGACGTTCCCGCAGCGGCGGCAAGAAAAGACTGACGACATTGACGCGGTAATACAGGTCGGCGCGAAACTGGCCTTTTGCCACGTCTTGTTCCAAATTACGATTGGTCGCGGCAATCAAGCGCACATCCACATGGATCGATTTATTGCCTCCGACGCGCTCGAATTCGCGTTCCTGCAACACGCGTAGTAGCTTAGTCTGAAACCCGGCGGAGATATCACCGATTTCATCCAGAAACAACGTGCCGCCCTGTGCCAATTCGAAGCGTCCCTTGCGTTCCTGGGTCGCGCCGGTAAACGAACCTTTTTCGTGCCCGAACAATTCCGACTCCAGCAGCGTTTCCGACAACGCGGCGCAATTGAGCTTGATGAAGGGCGCATCCTTGCGCTGACTCAGATAATGAATAGCGTGCGCGATCACTTCCTTGCCGGTGCCGCTCTCGCCGCGCAACAACACCGTCGATCGTCCCGGTGCGGCCAAGTGCACCTCGGCGAACACTTCCTGCATGCGCTTGCTGTGGCCGATGACATTTTCCAAACGGTACTTGCCCTGCAATTCCTTTTGCAAGCGCTGCTTCTCCTGCATGATCGCGTCCCGCTCGGCCGCCACATTTTGGTGCAATCGCGCGGTCTGCCCGATCAAATTGGCCACCATGGCGAGGAAGCGCACATCCGCCTCGAAGTTCATCGGCTGATTGCCCACCTCGCGATCCACGCTGACCACGCCGATCGTCTCCCGGCCCACCTTGATCGGCACGCCAATAAAAGCAACCACTTGGCCCTCGGCTAGGCTACGCGAGCCGGTGCGGTTGAGGAACAAGGGCTCCTTCGCCACGTCGGGCACGACCATCGGCATCCCGGTCTGAAGAATCTTTCCGGTAATCCCCTCGCCCTTGCGGAAACGCCCGCGCTGTGCGGCTTCGGCTGACATTCCGGTCGCTTCAACCACGTGCAATTCACCCGAGCCTTGAACTAAGCTGACCATGCCACGCCGCATCTTTAAATGCGACGACAGCACTCCCAGCACTTCTCTCGCGGTCTTGTTAAGATCAAGGGAAGAACTCAGTATCTTGCTGATTTCATAAATAGTGGCTAGTTCAAGGGTGCCTTCTTGCGACTGTGCTGTAACCATCTCGGCATCTCCGTTAAGCAATGCATCAGCTTGAGAATGGGCTCGCCTGCATCATTGAGTTCAATATTAGCAATAACGCAGCAAATAGCATGCCAAGAGAAGAAAATTTAGTCGCGTGCGTCCAGCTTTTTCAATGCGTACAACACATCCAACGCCGCTTTGGGCGTCAACTCATCGGGCTTAATTTCTGCTAAGCGCTCCAACACCGGATGCGTCCGCGCCTCCGGTACTGGCGCAAACAAATCGCCCTGCCCCGCGCGCGCTACACTCTGGTTTTCCAAACTCACCAGATAGCGCCGTGCTTGCGCGATCACATTGCCCGGCACGCCGGCGAGCTGCGCGACTTCGAGACCATAGCTTTGGCTCGCCGGTCCATCTTCCACCGCATGCAGGAACACGATGCTGTCTTTGTGTTTTACCGCCGAGAGATGCACGTTGGCGATTTGCTTGAGTTCTTGCGTCAGCCGCGTCAACTCGAAGTAATGCGTGGCGAAGAGCGTATAGCAGCCGGTTTTTTCCGCGAGCTGGCGCGCCACGGCGTAGGCCAGCGCCAAACCGTCGAAGGTGGAGGTGCCGCGTCCGATCTCGTCCAGCAGCACCACGCTTTCATGCGTGGCGTTGTGCAAGATGTTGGCGGTCTCGGTCATTTCCACCATGAAAGTGGAGTGTCCCGAGGCGAGATCGTCGGAGGCACCGATGCGGGTGAATATCTGATCCACCGGGCCGAGCAGCGCACGGCTCGCCGGGACGAAGCAGCCGCAATGCGCGAGCAGCACGATCAGCGCGGTCTGGCGCATGTAGGTGGATTTACCGCCCATGTTCGGGCCGGTGATGAGCAGCATCTGGCGCGTACGCGAAAGCCGCGTGTCATTGGCGATAAAGGGATCGACTTGCCCTTCCACCACCGGATGCCGGCCGCCGATGATTTCGAGTTGGGGGTGATCGGTGAATTCCGGCATCGCGTAATTCAGCGTGACGGCGCGATCACTGAACGCCGCCAGCACATCCAGTTCCGCAATGGCGAGTGCTGCCGCATGCAAGGCGGCGATATGCGGCTGCAGTCGATCGAGCACTTGCTCGAACAGCCACTTCTCGCGCGCCAAGGCGCGCTCCGAGGCGGAAAGCGCTTTGTCCTCGAACGCTTTCAACTCCGGCGTAATGTAGCGCTCGGCGTTTTTGAGTGTCTGGCGGCGGCGATAGTCGTCCGGCACGCGCTCGCTATTCGCCTTGCCGACTTCGATATAGAAACCGTGGACTTTGTTGTATTCGACTTTCAAATTGGCGATGCCGCTGCGTTCGCGCTCGCGCGCTTCGAGCGCGAGCAAAAATGTTCCGCAGTTGCTCTGAATGGCGCGCAGCTCGTCCAATTCGGTATCGAAACCATCGGCGATCACGCCGCCTTCGCGCAGCACGGACGAAGGCTCGGGCTTAAGCGCGCGCGCGAGGTTATTCACGACCGCATCTTGCGGGCGTGCCGCTTGCAATAATTGCGCGATGCGCGCACTGGCCACGGAGCCCAACAGCGCATGCAATGCCGGCAACAACGCGAGGCTATCGCGCAGGGAAGCGAGATCGCGCGGACGCGAAGTACGCAGCGCCACGCGCGCCACGATGCGCTCGATGTCGGCCATGCCGCGCAACAGGCCATGCACGGCCGCATAGTGCGGCGTGGGCGCGCCTTCCGTGAGCGCGGAAACGGCATCGAGGCGCGCGAGTATCGCTTGCCGGTCGCGCAGCGGATGATGCAGCCAATGCCGCAGCAAGCGGCTGCCCATCGCCCCGGCGCTGGTATCGAGCAGCGACAGCAGCGTGGGCGCGGCTTCGCCGCGTAGGGTTTCGGTGAGTTCCAGATTGCGGCGCGTGGCGGCGTCCATCAGCACATAAGCGCTCTGACGCTCGGCGCTGATGCGCACGATGTGCGGCAGCGCCGCGCGTTGGGTATGCTTCACGTAAGCGAGCAGCGCACCCGCCGCTTTGATCGCGGCGTGCATTTGCTCCACGCCGAAACCGGCGAGATCCTGTGTGCCGAATTGCTGGGTGAGCGCGCGTTGCGCGGCATCGAGATCGAATTGCCATTGCGGCAGGCGTTTCGGTACGAGCTTGCTATCCAGCATCAGCACCGCGTCTTCCGGGGCGAGCAACTCGGCGGGCTGGATGCGTTCGATGAAAGAAGCCAACTCGGCAGGCATGATCTCGGCCACGCAAAAGCGCCCGCCGGCGAGGCTTAACCACGCCAATCCGATTTTATCGGGCAATGGCAGCACCGCCATGACATAGGCCTCGCGCCGCTCGTCGAGCAGCGCGCTATCGGTCACCGTGCCGGGGGTAAGGATGCGCGCGACTTGGCGCTCGACCGGACCCTTGCCGGTGGCCGGATCGCCGATCTGTTCGCAGATCGCGACCGACAGACCCAGCTTCATCAGCCTCGCCAGATACTGTTCCACCGCGTGATACGGCACCCCCGCCATTTTGATCGGCTGCCCGGCCGTCGCGCCGCGCGTGGTGAGCGTGATGTCGAGCAGGCGCGACGCTTCTTCCGCATCCTCGAAAAACAGTTCGTAGAAATCCCCCATGCGGTAAAACAGCAGCATGCCGGGATGCTGCGCCTTGATGCGCAGGTACTGCTGCATCATGGGGGTATGCGCTCCCGTCCCCTCATTTTTACTGTCAGATAGGCTCAATGTCTTCCCGCGGCTTAATTGCCCGATAAAAATTGTAGCGACTATAGCAAAATTAGAAGCGCAGATCGCTTGAATTGGTTTTTCCCGCGATTTCTGATAAAGTTTTCGGCAAGGAGATGGCATTCCTCCTCAAACCGCCGCCTGCTTCTATAAGACGGCTGATGATGCCTACGTACAATCCCGGCTCGGGCACGTAGGTCGCTTCCTGTCCAGCCTAATGACTCGAGGACAGGCTCATGTTTCAATCCATTGTGGCTGTTAGCGTCGGTGCTTCGTTCGGGGCGCTGTTGCGCTGGTTTTTCGGCATACAGCTCAATTCGCTTTTCCCCGCCATTCCGCCCGGCACCCTGGCGGCGAATCTCGTCGGCGGCTATTTGATCGGCGTCGCGGTGGCTTTCTTTGGCAATCACCCCGCGCTCCCCCCCGAGTGGCGCCTGTTTGTCATCACGGGCTTTCTCGGCGGGTTGACAACCTTTTCGACGTTTTCCGCTGAAGTCGTTTCGCTCTTGCAGCAAGGGCGTTTTGCCTGGGCCATGGGGTCGATCACCATTCATGTCGTCGGATCACTGCTCATGACATTACTGGGGATCGCAACGGTTGCAGGCGCGCGCTCGATCTAACTTACCGCGGAGGTTTGCATGAAAGGCTATCAACTGACGTTTTTTACGCAACAGGATCGCCGTTATGGCGGCAAGCCGGTTGCCGAGTGGCTGCTGGAAACGGCGCGCGAATTAGGGGTGCGTGGCGCCACGGCCTTCGCAGGCTCGGAGGGCTTCGGGCATAGCCGGCGTTTCCACTCCGCGCATTTCTTCGAGCTTGCCGATCAGCCGGTCGAGGTCACGATGGCGGTGACGGATGAAGAATCGAGCAAACTGTTCGCGCGGCTGGAGCAAGAGAAAATACAGCTGTTCTATGTCAAAACGCCGGTCGAATTCGGGACGATTGGGAACGGCGATACTTAGCCAATGAAAAGGGCAAGGCATCGACCGCATGCGCATCCCTATCGGGCGCGGGAAGCGCAAATAGTTGCGGCCATTTTTTCCCGGTGACGAGGAGGATGTGCCGTACCGGGTCGTAGGCAATGCCATTCAGCACATCCGCCTCCGGCCGTTGCGGCGCGGGGAATAAGCCTGACAAGTCGAGCCAAGCGATCACCTGCCCGGTAGCGGGCGCAATCCGCACGATACGATCGGTCTCGAACACATTGGCGAGAATTTCGCCCCGCACATATTCCAGCGCATTGAGCCGGTCGATGGGTTGGTCGCCGTCGTGCACTTCGATGCTGCGGATTTCTCGCAAGCTCGCCAGATCGAGAAAACGCAAGCGCGCGGTGCCATCGCTCGCAATCAGATATTGGCCATCGTAGGTCAAGCCCCAACCCTCCCAGGCATAAGGCAAGGTGCGTTTCAGGCGCAGATCGGTTTTATCGTAGACAAAAGCCAGATGATTTTTCCAAGTGAGCTGAATAATTTCCCCGCCCACCAGCGCAATGCCTTCGCCGAACATCTCCGGTGGCAATGTGTGCCGATGCAGCACGTGTCCGGTTTCCAGTTCGCGCACTATTAGCGCCGAATGGCCAAAGTTACCGGTGCTCTCATACAACAAGCCGCCATTCCACACCAAGCCTTGGGTAAACGCGCTGGTGTCGTGCGGATAATCGCGGATGACTTGCGGAACCGCAACCGGCGCATCGGCGGCCAGCGCGGTGTAGGCAATGACTATGCCGAGCACGGCGGCGATACGCCGGCCAAAGAGGGCAAACATGCTCACTCCCGCACCGGGTGCTTGGTCAGCTTGCGTTGCAATGTGCGCCGGTGCATTTTAAGCGCGCGCGCGGTGGCGGAAATATTGCCCTCGTGCTCCGTCAATACTTTCTGGATGTGTTCCCACTCCAAGCGATCGACGGAAAGCGGATTGCCTATCGCCGGCAAATGCGGGTCGCCTGCGGTGCGCATCAGCGCGGCAATGATTTCATCCGCATCGGCGGGCTTGGGCAGATAATGCGTGGCACCGAGCTTGATCGCCTCCACCGCCGTCGCGATGCTGGCGTAGCCGGTGAGCATGACGATGCTGGTTTCGGCATCCAACTCCTTTAATCGCCGCACCAGCACCAAGCCGGAAGGGCCGGGCAGCTTGAGATCGATCACCGCATATTCCGGGGGATTCGCCAGCGCCAATTCGGTCGCCGACGCCACGTCATGCGCCACGCTCAGCGCAAACCCGCGTTTCTCCAGCGCCCGTGCCAATACCTGGCAAAACGTGGCGTCGTCATCCACCAACAACAAACTGGCTCGATCCTGATCCTGGCTCATGGGGTGGCGCGCAAAGCTTGCACCGGCAGGATGACGCGCACGCATGCGCCGCCGTCCTCGCGGTTGAATAAATTCACCGCGCCGCCAAAACGCTCGATACTGGCATTAGCGAGAAACAAGCCGATACCCAGCCCGCGGCCGGGGCCCTTGGTAGTGAAAAAGACTTGGCCGGCGCGCCGCGCCACGTCGCTGCTGATGCCCGGACCGCGATCGCGTATCTCAATGGTGAGTTGCGTATCGGTCCACAACCCTTGCAACTCGATGCCCTTGGGTGAAGCGTCGGCGGCGTTGTTGAGCAGGTTAAGCAGCGCTTGCTCCAAGGTACGCTCGGCGGCGATCACCGGCGCCGGCTGCGCGCCGGCATAGCGCGTATCGATCGCAATCTGCGGCCGCAATAGTTGCCAGCGCTGGACGAGTTGCCGCAAATACTGTTCGCAGGGAATGCCTGTCATCTGCTCTGCGCGCGTTTCGCCCGCCGATGCGGTCAGGCGCGTGAGAATGTCTTTGCAAGCTTCGGTTTGGGTACGCAGCAGGCGCACGTCTTGCACCAACGCGGGATCGCCTTGGTGGTCGCGCTCCAGTTCATGCGCGATCACCGCCATGGTCGCCAGCGGCGTGCCCAACTCGTGCGCCGCACCGGCGGCCAGCATGCCGAGCGCAATCAATTGTTCGTTGCGCAGCGCTGCTTCGCGCGCCGCGGCAAGTTGCCGGTCACGATCGCGCAGGGATTGCGCCATGCGCGCGACAAACCAAGCGATCAGTCCCGCGCTCACGGCGAAATTGAACCACATGCCCAGCACGTGCAAACCGAAATCGGCCTGCCCGCCGTGTGCCGCGTGCTCCCCTCCTAAACCGGCCGGCAATAAAACGGTGAGCCAAGCAAAGCTACCGGCTTCGTGCGGCAAGGGTACATACGTGAACAGCAACACCGAATAGCACGCCAGCGTCACACCGACCAAGGTCCAGGTATAAGGCGCGGACAACATCGCGGCGGCAATGGAAAGCGGCAGTAAATACAAGGTCACGAAGGGATTGGTCGAGCCGCCCGAAAAATAAAGCAAGGCGGTCAGTACCCCGATATCGAGCACGAGGTTAGCCATCAACTCGGCATCCGTCACCGGCCACGGTTTGTGCAAGCGCCACCACGTCCACAAATTAACGCAGGCCAGCCCCGCCGAGAACGTGAACAAGGTAGCCGTGGGCAAAGCCAGACCAAGACCATAAGCGGCAACCGCGGTGGCCCCTATCTGGCCCGCTACTTCTATTGTGCGCAACACGACCAGACGGCGCAGGTTGCGCAACTGTGTGGAAACCGGTGTTATCACGGCCATCGATGCTCTTTTCGAAAAATCCTATTGTAGCGGTCTGCGGCCAGGAAACGTGCACCTGTCTCCTGCGACATTGTGTCGCATTCCGGCGTATCGCGCTTTCCCCTAACATTCGTCCTTCACCAGGAGGAGCAACATGCACGACACTACAACAAAATACGCCGCGGCCGCCATCGCCGCCGGCATTGCATTACTCGCGAGCACCCCCGCCGCATCCTCGTGCGGCTCGGCCTTCTGCTCCGCGAATACGAGTTGGGATACGCAAGGGCTTGCGAGCGACGAGGGCTTGCGTATTGACTTGCGCTATTCCTATTCCAAGGCTGACAAGTTGCGAGCCGGGTCGTCGAAAATCGCACCGGCTGCGCCGAGCGGTAGTGATGCGGAGATCGAAGACAAGCGCACCATCAACCAGGTGATCAATTTCGATGCCGATTACGCGATCAATTCGAACTGGAATATTGCGCTGGGCATGCCGCTGGTGATACGCGACCATACCCATACCTTCGATTCATCGGTCAGCGGCCCCTTCACCCAACAAGCGGCGTTCACGGCATTGGGTGACGTTCGGGTGGTGGGAAAATATAAATTCAATATGGAAAGCATGTTGTCGGGCAGCGGCATTCGTTTCGGACTGAAACTGCCGACCGGCGCCATCGACAAAACCATGACGCCGCCCGATCCCGCCAATCCCAGCACACCCTATGCCCTGGAACGTTCCAGCCAGCCGGGAACCGGCAGCACGGACGCGATTCTCGGCGCCTACTATTTCCGCAATCTGCCGGGCGCCCATTGGGGCTGGTTTGTCAGCGGGCAGGTACAGTCTGCGATAGCCATTCGCGATCACTACCGGCCGGGGAAAGAGCTGAATGTTGACCTCGGGATGCATTACGAGATTACCCCCTTTCTGAATGGGCTACTGCAACTTAACGCACAATACCGGCAGCGTGACAGCGGAAGCAATGCGAATGTTGCATCAGGCGGGTATACGCTGAGCGTGAGTCCCGGCCTCAGCTATGCGCTCACGCCGCGAACGCAAGTGTATGGCGTGCTGCAAATCGCCCTGAGGCAATACGTCAACACCGATCCTGCCGATCCGGGGTCAGGGCAGTTGACCGCGCCGTGGTCGTTGGCCCTGGGAATCAGCCACCGGTTTTGAGGAGGCGGCTCCGGCGCTGTTTTAATAAGGCAACTAATCGGCGGTATTTTCGCGCAGAAGCCGGCGCGTAATCATCATCCCCGGGCAAAACCCGGTCACCGCCGCAAAAACGAGAAACACTGCCGGGACGTAAAGCAGCCAATGCACGACATGAAATCCGGTAAGGGCAATCCCGCCCCAGATGACGGAACCCACGACGAGCAAAAACAAACGCACTGAAGGACTGGCTTTGAAAAATTTCATGGTAAATCTCCTTCTGGTCTGACTGGAGGGGTGGAATTTAGCCGCGCGTGCCAACCTGCGCGCATTTGTGTGCATCATCGCTGATGGGGCACAGGCCAGCCGCAGTATCGTAGCAGGATGCTGCCCTCCGAGATACCTGCACCGGCCTCCCGGTACTTGACAACATCATTTATTATATTGAATTGAAAGCGCAGGGTATGCTGTGCAGCCACGAGGAGCCAGCGGATTGTCCCCCACCCGCCTTGCCAGACTGAACTGACGCGTATTATGGAATTCATCGATCTGTGGAATCCCACCCACCCCGGCGTTGCCGCCGCACTGGTCACCGCATTACTGCTGGGTCTTGTTCACGGCATGGTGCCGGACGAGCATACCTGGCCCATCACCTTCAGCTATGCGGTCGGCGGCTACTCCACCCGTAAAGGTCTGCGTGCCGGGCTGCTGTTCTCACTGACTTTCACCATACAGCGCGCGATCGCCAGCGAATTGGCCTGGCTGGGGCTGTCGCACTGGATGCAGACTGACTGGCTGAACCAAGCCCTGTTCGTGCCCATTGGTTTGTTGATGGCCGCTGGCGGCTGGCTGATGTTGCGCCAGCGTCGTGCCGTACACCTGCACCTGATCGGTGAGTGCCATGAAGATCGTTTGGAGGACACCTCAGAAACCTTGCGCTGGACGCGCATGACCGGCTGGATGCCGGCGCTACACGGCTTTGTCGCCGGCTGGGGCATGGGTGCCTTTGCCCTCATTCTCTACACCACCCTGGCCCCCGCCATGCCCAGTGCCGCTTGGGGCTGGTTACCCGGCGCCCTATTCGGGCTGGGTACCCTGATCGTGCAAGCCATGGCGGGTGCCTTGTTCGGTCGTATGGCAGCCAGCCGCAAGCTTTCTCCCCAGGCGATCCGTGCGGTGGCGCTGACAACGGCCGCGCGCACCCTGCTGTGGGGCGGCGCCGCTTATACTGCGGCGGGGGTGTTCGGCCTGCTGTTTCCCAGCCTGGCTAACTGGAGCATCGGCACCGGCCTCCACGTGCATGGCCTGTCCCACATCGACCTGCCGCTGGTGCTGGCGGTGGTGTGCGTGGCGGGCGTTGGCCTAGGCACTTTTTTTACCCAGACCCGGGCCTTGCGCGCTGCAAATCCCGGCGGCTGAGGGCAGCCGCGCCACCTTGCCACTACTCATCGTTGGCATCGGGAGCGATCAGCGAGGCGCGAAATATACCCTGAACATGCCACAGATCAATGCAATGGCTCCTGCCGGTAAAACAGCGCCAATTGCCGATAGACGCTGGGACACTCTTTTTTTAAAATATCCGGCGCAGTAAAAAAATATTCGCTCAACACCGCGAAAAACTCCGCCGGGTTGGTGGCGGCATAAGGATTGATAAAGGCTGGCTCTCCTGCTGCCACTTGCAGGCACAGTGCAGCGTAGGCTCCGCTCAAGGCCTCGGCCCATCTTTTCCGGCTCATGCCGCGACGCAATGGCGGCATGCCGTTCGTTACCCCGGTAAGACCATCCAGCTTATGCGCGAACTCGTGCAACACGACATTGTGACCGGCATGGTCATGATAGCTGTCCCGCTCCACGTCGTCCCAAGACAAAATGACCGGGCCGCGCAGCCATGACTCGCCGGTTAAAACGCTTGCTTCGTTAGGCACCAGTCCAATGGCATCCATCTGCGCATGCTTAACCCGAAACGCGCCCGGATAAAGTATGACCTCGACCCAGCCGTCGAAATGCTCCACCCCCAGATTTAGGATCAACAAGCAGGCCTGGGCAGCCACCGCCACTCTCATTGACGGCGTCACTTCCAAACCCTGAGCGCCGGTGATTGATTTCCGATCCAGAAACCACGTGGTCATCTCGCGCAGGTGCGCCATTTGCACTGCATCCAGCGCTCTCAACACCAGCACGCGCCGCGTCACATTTTGCCAGACGTGGTGAGGTATCGGATGACGCTGAAGCATCCTGCGCATGCGCCAGCGCCGCAGCGCAGTGCCTAGCGGACGCATCGCGTTTTCTCGGTGACTAGCAGTCTTGATCGCAAACCAGCATTCCTAGTCCCGTGAGCTCACCGGTAGATTCAGCCGAGAAATTCCTTTTCAAGGTCATCCAATGCCTTGCGGATCGCCGCCAGAATAAGCCTGTCTGCAACATTTTGATCGATCTCCGGCACATCCCAATCGAATATCGCACGATATTTTTCAACCAGACTTTTCACGTCGGCAATGATTTGGCTGCGATGCGCATCCAATTCCAACCGTTCGATTTTTTCCACTTTTTATCTCCTTTTGCCCGGTGCGGCTTCGGCCTATCCTGCAGCAAACATGATTAACCCTTCGACCGCCTGTACCAGTCCCGCCAGATGAGCCGGTAGACCGGGATCAGGTAGGGGATCCGGTTGAGGCCGGGTATCACGGGAAGGAAGACCAGGATGAAGAAGGCGGCGGCCATGATGAGTCCAGTGATGAGGTCAGCATTTGGCGAGTTCACGATCCCGGGTAGCTGGTAGAGAAAGGCATAGGGCCACAGCCACCACGCCCCTGGGTAAGGTCCCATCTCGTTCGTCATCCCCCACTGGGAGCCTAACTCGTTGAGGTGCTGCGCGACCCTGTTCTCGATGGGGCCCTCGAGGAAGAGGAGCGACTTCGTGTTGTTGAGGTCGTAGGGTAGGAGAGCGCTGCTGTCGAGCGCCCCTTCGAGCAGCCCGGCACGCGCAAGCATAAGCATCCCGTTCATCAAAGTTGCGACGGGCTCGTAATCGCCCTGGGGGAGGATCACTTTTCCATTGTCATCGGTGGCTTTCTTGAGGGCGCCGGCGTAGTTCTTGATCCAGTTCTGCTGCTGATCGGGCGAGGCCTGCCGGTAGGCCGCCAGGGCCGTCGCCACTTCCGGATTAAGCACTGCAATGCGTTCCAGCGGCTTCATCGCCAGGTCTTGTTGGGCGTTGACCGGACTCACGACGCCGACCCAGCGCGCCGGCGAGATGAATCCGAACACCGCCTGCGCGTTCTGGTCGTCCTTCGTATAGGGCGGGCCATAGGTTTGAAGGCCGCTTTGCCCCGAAAAGTAGGAGAGTGAGCGATCGAGAAAGAGCAGCGGCTGCTTGGTCGCAACCTCTTTTGCCATGACCGTCGGGTAGTCGGGTGTTCCGAGAAAAGCGGCGAGCAGCACGATCACGAGCGTCACGACGCTCAGGACGATGAGCCCCTCGCGGATCATGTCGTAGCGCTCCATCGGCACGCCGCGCAGATACGCCTCTGATCGCTTGCTCATCGCACCTCCTCCTTGCTACTGTGCTCGATGGGGCGCACCGGGCTTTCACTGCGCACGATGCCGATGTGAATCGCCGCGAAGAGGACGACAAGAAAGGGAAGCAAGGCAACGTGCAGTGTCAGAAGTTGTCCCGGGTCCATGGCGTTTATCCAGGCAAGGCCGAGGGCGTTCATCGGATCCTTGCCCTGAACGGCGTTCCATTGGGCGTCCCAGTTCTGCTGCAGCAGCGTCCCCGTGATCCCGGAAAAGATCGTCACGGCGAAGGTCACCAGGCCGATCACCCAGGTGCGCCACCGCCCGTCACGCCAGGCGGCCTTGAAGAACTTCGCGAGCAGGTGCAGCACCAGACCGAAGTAGAACACCTCCACTCCCCAGAAGTGGACGGAGTTGAAAAAGTGACCCGTCGGCGATACGTGCCACCAGCCGGGGCCGAAGATGGCGATGATGATTCCGCTCCCGATGACGACCATCAGCGCTGACAAGGTCATCGTGCCGAAGAAGTACGCCATCGAATTCACGTAGACCGGCATCTTC
>Ga0315268_10002169_pt1 | contig 22382 bp, 14 predicted proteins | sample C1_top_MG_FD_204535 | JGI IMG/M metagenome (GOLD analysis project Ga0315268, IMG submission 204535) | Sediment microbial communities from Yellowstone Lake, YNP, Wyoming, USA - C1_top | ecosystem: Environmental > Aquatic > Freshwater > Lake > Sediment | place: USA: Wyoming | collected 2017-08-01 | reverse complement strand
ACCGGCCCCTGTAGCCCGCCTCTTGCGCGCCTTTTGCGTCCCGCGATTTTTGCGGGAAGAGGCGGGGTAGTGGCTCGAAACGGGAGGGCACGGTTTCAACCGTGCCGTAGAGGCGCGCGATATCCATGGGCTTCAGCCCCTGAGGGATCTCCGGGGTTCGCCTTCGCTTTGTCAAAGACCCTGCCTGTCCCGACCGGAGCGGAGGGAAGCGAAGTCGAAGGGTAGGGCCGCCCGTCGCGCCTTTTGAATTTCGTAGGGGCGTCCGCCGTGGCGGACTGTGCCCGCTTCTTCTTCCTTTGAAATCTCAAATTTCAAATCTGCAATTCCGCTGTAGGGCCGGCTTGTCCCGAGTCCATCGAAGGGCATCCTGCCGGCCGAGCGTAGCGAGTCCCCCAGCCCATGTACCACCGGCCCCTGTAGCCCGCCTCTTGCGCGCCTTTTGCGTCCCGCGATTTTTGCGGGAAGAGGCGGGGTAGTGGCTCGAAACGGGAGGGCACGGTTTCAACCGTGCCGTAGAGGCGCGCGATATCCATAGGCTTCAGCCCCTGAGGGATCTCCGGGGTTCGCCTTTGCTTTGTCAAAGACCCTGCCTGTCCCGACCAAAGCGGAGGGAAGCGAAGTCGAAGGGCTACGCCCGCGTCCGTGGCTTGAGATGTCTTTCTCTCGTCACTGGCCACTATCCACTAACCACTGGCGCTTTCACATCCGCCGCAGCCTTGGCGCAGGCGGACCTCCCCAGCCCCGAGGCTCCCGCCTCGGGGATTCCGGGCACTCCGCCGATTGCCGCCCCTTGTAGCGGCGACCTTCAGGTCGGCACTCTCCCCGCCTCAAATCCTTCATTGATTCGTCAATATTCATGCTCTAATCTTCGTCCTGGGCACCCTTCCTCGGGGAACGCTTCCGCGCCCGAGAAACTGCGAGTACGAATCATGCCCAAGAAAATCTTCCTAGACATCGAAACCCTCCCCGCGGACGAGAAGCGGTGGAGCGAAATTGAGAGCGACATCAGGGACGACATCGCATCTAGGTACAAGAAGTCCGACACTATCCAGCAAAAACAGGAGGAAGCCTTCCGCAAAACCTCTCTCTCCGGCGAATTTGGTCGCGTCCTCTGCATTGGCCTCGTTATCGATGAAGATTCGCGTGAAAAGCGGACCGTCCTCGGATGGGATGACACCGCCAAGAGATTCACCAGCGATGAAGTTCGAACCTTGAGAGAATGGTGGGACTTGCTCAAGGATTTTGACCCGTCAGCCGACCTACTCATCGGGCACAACATCCTTAACTTCGACCTTAGGTTCATCTACCAGCGTTCCGTTGTGAACAAGATTCGACCGACAGTCGACCTCAATTTTCGGAGATACCAAAGCTATCCGATCTTTGACACGATGCACGAATGGACAAAGTGGAATACACAAGAAAGCATCAGTCTCGACCGTCTTGCTCTCGTCCTCGGCCTTCAGTCATCGAAGACGGATGAGATTTCCGGTGACAAGGTTTACGACCACTACCTGAAGGGAAACCACCTGCTCATCTGCGGGTATTGCTTAGCCGACGTGGTTCTGACGAGAGAGATCTATTACCGAATGACCTTCGCGAAATAGCTGATGCCAAGCTGCGCGACATCGAACCAGGAGAATCGATGTCGAACCTTTCGACAGCCCAGCACCAGAGCTAGAAAGGAATATCCTCATCCTCTGCACCAGACTCCACCTCAGGCGACGCGGGTTCCGCCTCCTCCGGGGCTGGAAGCTCGAGCATGGGAACTCCAGGGAGCGTACCGACAATCCCTGCGACTTCTCCATAAAGTAGAGCGGTTTGCCTGACAACACGCTCGTGCAGCTTTCTACGGTTGCCCCATAGCCGTTCATGCGATCTCCTTTCGGTCTCGGTCAGATTTTGCAGCTCACTAGCTGCCTCGACGATGCCCGAGATCCGTTGCTGGAATTCTTTCCCCGTCATGTAGGAGTACAGGTCTTGTATCTTGCTGTCCCGTTGCTCTGAGGTAAGGCGTTGTCGCCCTAGATTTATCAAGTGCTGCCTGAGCATCGCGGATATGGCGCCCACCAGGGCAGGGTGGGTCACGACGACATCTCCTCTAACCGCAAGGTGCTCAATTTCATCCGGGAGCACCTGAGACACCAGAACCGCGACATCGGCTTTGAGATTTCTTTGGTCCTCCCGCAATTTGTCGAGCCAATAATCGTGAAAATCCTTGGTGCGCTTAGACTCCCAGAGTATTGTCCCCACAACAATTCCAGATTGCAGCCGAACTTTCTGCAAGACGTCCGCTCCCTTCTCGCCCCTCTTGATTTCCTCAATTTCGTCTGCTGGAAAAAGTGCCCCGAGGGACTCGGCCAAGTCCTCCTGTTGAAGGTAGCCCTTCTTTTGAGCGGAGCCGGATTCTAGGCGCAACTGCAATTGGCCCACCTCCTCTTTCAAGTGGCTGATCACATCGTCCTTTTCTTTCAGGTCTAGCACATATGTTTGTCGCGCCTGTTCCCCGGCCTGCTTCAGAATATTCTCTCGCTCTGCGGCCATGCGCTTCCTAATCTCAAGTTCAAGCCCCTGGCGCTGCAAGGCCAAGTCTTCCTTTGCCTTCTCGACCTCCAGTTCTTTCTGTTCGTATTCGAGAAGCTTTTTCTTGTATCCAGAGTATTTGAGCTCGACTTTCTTCGCTTCAGCCACGCGGATCGCTTGCTCGCTCTCTTTAACCTTTGCGGCAACTTGAGCATCTAGGCTTTCGCTAGCCTTCTTGACTTTCGTTTGCAACTCCGCGATCTCTGCGTCCTTAGCCTTCCGGGCGGTTTCAAACTCCTTCTTAGCCGTTTCTACGGCAGTGGTCATGATGGCCTTCTCCCGGGTCGCCAACTTTTTCGACACCTCGGTCTCGATAGACTGCTCACGCAAGGCGAGTTGCGTACCCTTTTCGGTGAGCTCCATCTCCCGTTTTGCATAGCCCTCCAGTTTCTTGCGAAGCGGCGCGTACTCGGCTTCGAGCTTGCCTCTCAGGTCCGCAGCGATATCCGCACGGAGACCTTCGAGCTCTTCTAGGATTGCAGGGTCTTCAGCCTTGCGAAGTCGCTCACGCAACTCAGCATATGTCGCAGCAGTGACAGGCTGTCTGCAGAAGGGGCATCGCTTTGTGGCCCCAGCCACGTGTTGCTCGGTCTTCATTTGTGCCTCCACGGCCTTGATCGGGCATTGTTAAAGTCGATACTTCCACGGTTTGTAAGAAAAAGCGAGGTGAAAGACTGGCTAGGCATGATCGCACTGAGCGATTACGCGGGAAAGACCTTGGAGGCTTCCTCAGAGGCTTGCGAAGCGCACCTCCTCCCTAGGGACATGCTGCACACGAGCTCCGCGAAGGACGCGGCCCAAGAACAGAAGAATTACGAGATCTATTTCGGTACAGCTGCTGTCTCAAACATCTTCTCCGCGCTGACCATGCGGATGCGGTTCTTCGCAATGTCGAGCGGGTAACAAGCCTGTGGCGCAGCCACTCTTGGCTGCGCACAACCCACGCACATCACGGATACAACCGCGCCGGCAGGAGTGCCTGCGCCACCCGGGAACCTCTGTTACTTCGGGATCGCTGCTGTCTCGAACATCTTCTCCGCGCTGACGACGCGGATGCGGCTCTTCGGAATGTCGAGCGGGTAATACGCCCACGCAGCATCGCGCCACAGCAGCGCCTTGGACTGCGGTGGCTTGCCACCGCCTTGATCTAGCCGAGCTTGCTCGGCCTGGTCCGCGAAGCGAGCTGCGCACGAAGCAAGGCGGGAGCGAGCTCCCGCACTCCAAGTGGTCGGTCTTTACTTCGGAATCGCGGCGGTGGCGAACAACTTCTCCGCGCCGACCACGCGGATGCGTTGCTTGGGGACAGAGGTAGGACAGGTCTCCCGACAAGGTCGGGACAAGTTCCGACCTGTCCTACTTCGGAATCGCCGCCCGTTCGACTCCGCTCAGGGCAGCTTTGCTGTCTCGAACATCTTCTCCGCGCTGACGACGCGGATGCGGTTCTTCGGAATGTCGAGCGGGTAATACGCCCACGCAGCATCGCGCCGGAGCAGCTCGAGTTTCTCTTCCGGCACCAAGTAAACCTTCTGGCCTTCTTTTTCCTGCACTTCGATCTGGTAATCGGCGGGCTTTTTGCCCCAGGCCACGCCATTCGCAGCGATTTCGGCGGCCAGCTTCGGTGCGTACTCCGTGCTGGTCACCACAACGTATTTCAAATTCTCCGCCTGCAAATATTTTCGGATGGACGCATTCATCTGCGCGCAGGTCACCGCATTCACCTTCGCGAGATAGCCGTCCAAATAGCCCGGGGTCATCCCGTAAAACGCGTCGTCAATTTTGTAGCCGAGCAGCCGGTTGCCTGACTCAGCCAAACTCAAATAGAGCACGCGCGCTTTGTTTTTGGCCTGCTCGCACTGGTCTTCGTTGAGCCCGGTGCGAATGAAATTTTCCAGCTCCCAGGTCATCGCTTTCAGGATGTGGTAGGCGTACTCGTTCTGCACCGGGCGTATCCACATGCTGAAGTACTGAAAGCGTCGCGGCGAGTTCGTCGGCGGGAACATCGCGAACGGGCGCCCTTCGAAGTGCTCGATGTACGAGTAGTCGCCGTAGTTGTAGCCGCGCTCCGAGCGGATCACGTCGTAGAGGTGCGAGAAGTTGTCGCGATGCGTCCCGAACCAGATGTTGGCGATGTAGAGCGGCCAGTAATCGGCGTCTTTGCGCGTCAGCGGCAGCGGGAACCCGGCGTGCAGGCCGGTTGCAATCGTCCCCGGCTGCGCGATGATGAGCACTTCGCGGCCCTTCACCGCCGCTGGCGGATCAATGCTGCGCCGCGGAAGCGCCATCGCCTCTGCTTTCCCCGCGCCGGCCAGCGCGTCACGCAGCGGCGTGACCATCGCCGGGTCCGCCGTGCTCACGCCGAGCACGATGTTCTCCGGCTTGTAGAACGTCGCGTAGAAGCTGCGCACCACGCCGGCGTCCACTCTTTGCAGCCCCTGCTCGCTGCCGATGTCGAGATGCGCGTAGGCGGTGCCATCGTGAATAGAATTGTCGAGCGCGACCAGCCCCAGCAGCTCGAGTTGCTCAAAGCGCAGGCTGGAACGCAGCGTCTGCAGCGTCTCGGCGCGGATGCGGTCGAGTTCCGCCGCCGCAAACAGCGGCTGCGTGAACATTGGCCGAAAAACTTTTTCGATGTACGTCGCTAGCACCTCGCGCGGCACGGTCATCGAATACACGGTAATTTCCTTCGACACGTTCACGCTCGGATACGCGCCTTCGCCCCACGGCCGCGTAATTTCGGCGAGCTTGTCTTTCGTGACGGGAGATTTGACGTCGCCGAACCCGCCATCAATCAGCATCTCGCCGGTCAGTTGCGCCAAGCCTTCGAGCCCTTGCGGGTCCGCGGCCGAGCCCGCGCGCACCATCACGCGGATGTGCACCAGCGGCGAGGGCGAATCCAGCGTGACCACCTGTGGAACTTGTCCCGACTGTGCCGGGGCCTGCGCCGCCACCGTCCCCGCCGCCAATACAATTCCCAGGAGCACAACGAGCAACCGGGAGGGCACGGCTTTAGCCGTGCCGTAGCTGCTCCCCACAAAAATCCCCGGAGGGGCGGAACTTGTCCCGAGGCCACAGGCCGAGGGAGCCCCTGCGGTCCGGCGCGAGCCGGACTTCTTCGTCACTCTGCTAGATATTTGTGCGGCTTTCATCGAGGGTCTCCTCTACTTGGTAGCGGGCGCGCCTGCCGCGCCTTTCGGCGCCATGGTCAAAATCGCGCGGCCTTCGGGCACGAAATATTTTTTGGCAAAATTTTCAACGTCCAGCGGCGTGAGCTTTTCCACCGACGCGAGCATTTTGTCGAGCACGTCCGGGTCGCGGTCGAAGCGGTAATACCACGCGAAATTTTCCGTGATCGCCGCCGGGCTCGACATCGCCGCCAGAAAATCGTAGCGGTATTTCGACTTCAGCGTGTCGAGCAGTTGCTTCGCGTCCTTCTGTTTCGAGAAGCGCTTCAGCTCGTCTGTCGCCGCAGTGATGTCGCCTGCAACTTCGTCGAAATATGCCGTGCCGCTCTTCGCGAGTTTTTCCTTATAGAGCTGCGCGGAAACAATCAGCACGCGCGCGTCGAAGCTCTCAAAGCCGCGCGTGCCTTCTTCGAAGCCCAGCGCGCTCGCGGTCTGTTTTTCGTAGCGCAATTCTTTGTAGAGCGGCGCCGCCTGCGAAACCAGCAGTTCGTTGAGCAACTGCGTCACCGCCGTTTCTGTCGCGCCGGTTTTGTACGCGGGCATGCGGTACGCGACCCACACCTGCGGCGCCACGTCCGCGTCCCACGGCACGTGCTCGCGCTGTTCCTTTGCCGGCACCGCGCCGGACTCGGGGATGGACGGAATTTCCTTGCGCTGCCAGTCGCGGTAGTACGGCTCGATCTTTGCGTAAATGTCGTCGGCCTTCACGTCGCCCGCGACGACGACCACGCAATTGTTCGGCCGGTAGTAAGTGTCGTAGAAGCGCACCGCCGCGTCGTAAACGTTCGGCATGTTCACCACGTCGTCGTAGTAGCCGATCGTGTCGTGGCCGTACGGATGGTGGGGGAACATCAACGCCAGCAACCGCTCGGTCATGTGCAGGCTGGGGTTCGACGCGACGCGGCGATATTCGCCGAGCACCGCGCCGGCCTCGGTCTTGAAAATTTTTTCGGTGAAATCAAGCTTTGCAAAACGCGATGCCTCGAGCGGCACCACGCCGGGCAACTGCTCCGCGCCGGATTTTCGTCCCAGCAGATTCTCGGTAAAAGTCAGCGGGTGGTAGTAGGTTTGATCGAACCAGGTCCAAGCGTTGTTGTGGGCGCCCAGGCGGGTGATCAGATCTTCGTAGCCGCCCTCTTTGCCCTGCCAGCGATGGCGGAAAAGGATGTGCTCGAACAGGTGCGCGAGGCCGGTCTTGCCTTTTTCCAGTTCGTTGCGCGCGCCGGCGAGCACCAGCGTGTTGTAGCTGAGCACGTCCTTGAACTCGGGCGTTTCGATCACGATGACGTCGAGGCCGTTCGCGAACGTGCGCTTGTGAATCGGATAGGGGAAAACTTTTTTTGGCGTCTCGGCAGGCTTCGCTTTTTGCGCAAGCGTGGCTAGCGGAGCCAGCGCCACCGCGAACGCGAGAAACAATGCGAGCGCGGCCCCGAGCGATCGGGGCGCGGCGAACGGTGAAATTTTCCAGCGGGGAGAAAGGTTCATGCGGAACTCCCTTGATACAAAATGGGCGAGGCGTCCAAGTCAAACTGCAGCTCAACCAAAATAGCACCACGTGGGACTGCATTCAATCGCTGCCGAACGCGCGACGCGCCCGCGCATCCCGTGGGAAGAGCAAACGCAAGCCATCAACGCAGAGAGCAAAGAGGACACAAAGGCCGAAAAACGAAAAGCGAAGGCCAAAAAGCGCGCACGAAAAACGGGAAACCAAGACGTTATCGCAGAGACTACAGAGGTCTCGGAGGCCGCGGAGAAAGCAGGAAGCTCACGGCAGAGGCACAAAGCGCACAGAGAAAAATCGAAGCGGAAAAGAAAAACCCCTGAGATCCTTCGGTCGTTTCGATTGAAGGCATCGGCCCTCCCTTCGTCGCCAACGGCGGACTCAGGGCGAGCAGGATGACACGCGCGGAGAGACCGCGCGTCAATTCGCCGGGAGGTAGGCGACGCCGTAGCGGCTGACGCCCTCGGCGGGAATTTCGGCGACGTAGACGACGTGCGCGGGCACAAAAATATTCGCGCCGCCCGGCGTGTACGGCAGGGCGACATCAATCCGCGAGCCTTTCGGATAGCGTTTCTTGCTTTTGAAGCAGAGGCCGCCGCGCGACATGTTCTCGATTTCGACGACGTCGTCATCGAAGCCGATCATGCGGATGCACGCGGTCATTTTGACTTTCATGCGGATGTGCTTGCGATCGTTTTTGGTGCGGGCCTTAGCGGCCACGGCCGGAGCACCGGCGGGCGTGGCCGCGCCGGAAACAGGACCGCCGCCGGCATCGTGTTGGGCGAGCGTCCACAGCGAGGAGCCATCGCAGTGCCTGCAGCGGAGCATGATGCTGCGATTCGCTTCATAGACTTCGATTTCCAACTCGTTCAGGCAGGTGACTTCGCGCGAATGGCAGATCGTGCACTCGAGCAAGATTTTCGCCACGGATTCTTCCTGCGCGCCGGGGGCCGCGAACTCGACGTCCCAGAAGCCGACGTCTTTTTCTTCGAGTTCGATGCCGTACACCTCGCCGTCGGACTGGCGGCGGATGTAGCCGACCACGCGTCCGGTGGCGATTTTTCCGACTTGCGGGCGCGAGAGATAGACCTGCTGGTCGGCGATGAGCTTGCGGTTGATGACGAGCGTGGCGCCGTGACGGCTGATGAGCGCCGTCTTGGCCTGCGCGGTGAATTTGTCGCCCGCCGGCTCGGCGCCGGTGATGTCCACCGGAATAGCGATGGAGATGCGTTCGCTGCGTCGCGCGTGGAGGTTGGCCATGGATGTCTCCCCTTCAGCCCCGACGTGAGAAGCGGCACCCCAGCACCTCCTTTATAGCGCGGGGAGCGGACGAAAAACAGGGGTCAGGGGCTGGGGGTTAGGGGAAAAGTAACCACGGATGCACATGGATACACACAGATGCGAGCAAGGGGACACCCGATTAAGGGGGAATGGAAAACGGTCCCTGGACTTCGCTCGGGATCTTCGAAAAATGGAAAAGGGGCAGACAGGGAGGAACCGCACTCGGGTTTTCGGCGGATTTCCACAATTCACATCCCCGGCAACTTGGCTGGGGTTGGCCGAGAGTCGCCGCTCAAGTACACTCAGCGATTTGTGCTGGCGGCCGACATGCTGGCTGGGGTTGGCCGAGAGTCGCCGCTCAAGTACACTAACCAAGCGGATCGAGTCATCTACTGGGCTGCTGGGGTTGGCCGAGAGTCGCCGCTCAAGTACACTTTCTGCCCACAACACGGATGTGAGTTTCCGCTGGGGTTGGCCGAGAGTCGCCGCTCAAGTACACTCGCATACAATTTCATCCGGCATTTCGATGGCTGGGGTTGGCCGAGAGTCGCCGCTCAAGTACACTACAACAATTGCAACGCCCGAAGAACTCCGAGCTGGGGTTGGCCGAGAGTCGCCGCTCAAGTACACTGCAAGGAACGCATCGAGATGGCGAAGATTCGCTGGGGTTGGCCGAGAGTCGCCGCTCAAGTACACTTCCTGTGCGACGGGCCGTTCCCCAATCGCGCTGGGGTTGGCCGAGAGTCGCCGCTCAAGTACACTTGGACATCCGATGACAACCGCGCTTGTTAGGCTGGGGTTTGCCGAGAGTCGCCGCTCAAGTACACTAGATCCAGTCGAGCATGCGTTGCAGCGACCGCTGGGGTTGGCCGAGAGTCGCCGCTCAAGTACACTTGCTCCGTTCTTCCTTCGTCGCGTTTTTTCGCTGGGGTTGGCCGAGAGTCGCCGCTCAAGTACACTAGTGGCTGTTCTTCGCCAGCGCCGTCGCGCGCTGGGGTTGGCCGAGAGTCGCCGCTCAAGTACACTGGTAGCACGGGCGATGAACGTACACCACCGCTGGGGTTGGCCGAGAGTCGCCGCTCAAGTACACTACAACCGCCTATGCGGGGCACATGTACGATGCTGGGGTTGGCCGAGAGTCGCCGCTCAAGTACACTGGCGCGTACAATGTATCGCGTGAGTTTGGGGCTGGGGTTGGCCGAGAGTCGCCGCTCAAGTACACTATCCTTGCCGCTGCCCAGCAACGGGCACGGCTGGGGTTGGCCGAGAGTCGCCGCTCAAGTACACTAACCAAACCGTTCCACCTTCCCGCGTTCGTGCTGGGGTTGGCCGAGAGTCGCCGCTCAAGTACACTACAGGCCGCGCAACTGGTGATTTGGTCGCCAGTTGCGCGGCCTGATGCCATCTAAAAGAGCATATATTGTTGCGGGGGTTCTTCCGCAGGCTTCGGTTTTTTCCCAGCAAACACCTCCATTTTGCCGAATTGATGGTCCGTGATGGCGAGAACGCGCACCTGACCCAGCGGGGGCAGCGCGCGGCGCACCGTTTCCCTATGCACTTGTGCGGCCTCCTCGCTGGGGATGTAGCGCGCATACACCGAATACTGCAGTCTTACAAAACCGGCCTTGAGCAGCCTTTTGCGAAAGCGGGTGTAGTCCCGCCGGTTTTCCGGCGTCTCGACAGGCAAATCGAACATGGCGAAGAGCCACATGCCACGATAGGCCGACAGATCTAGCCGTCTGCGCATGGCGCCCCAGGCTGCGGCAAATCCAGTTTCTCTTGCTCGCCGAGAATCACGCCCGCAAGGCTAGCGGCAGAACGCGCGAGGATGTCGGGAAGTGTGCGCGCTTCGCCGTCTGCGAGGTAGCGCGCCTGAATGGCTCCGATCAAGTGAGCTTTTGCTTCCCGGTCGAGCGATTGGAGCGGGTCGTGCTCGCGCAGCCAGAGTGCCACGGCGCGGTCCACGAGCGGGCGGAACGGCTCCATGAAATCGCTGGCCAGCGAGAAGGCGTCGTAACGGTTGCGGTGCTGAAGCCCAAACGAAGGATGTAGCCCCGCGCCGCAGATGGCACGGGCTACCGCCGCGCGGAGGACGGTGTACCCATAGTTGAGGTGGCGGTTCTGGTCTTCGCGCTCGCGCTGCCGACGAAATTTCGGGTCGCCAAACAGGACTGGCCAGTAGCGGCGCGCCGCTTGGGATTCGACGTTTTCAGGATCGCCGCTGCGCACGCGCTCGGCCAGAGCGCCAATGCCACTGTCGTCGCCGTGCAATTCTTTCAACAGCCGCGATTGTGCCCAGATTTTTGCCTGCGCGAGTTGCTGCCAGAGTCGTTTCCTTCGCGGCTCGGAGAGCTGGGCCTGAAGCGCGAATCGCTCCGTCTGGACGTGGTGCGCCTGCAAGGGCAACATCATCGCGGCGGGGAGGTAGTGCTCGTCGCAAACGACGACCATTCCGCCCTTGGCGGCGATGGTGTGGAGCACCGCCTGGGTCATCTGAGTGTGCGGGCTCGAGAGCACCAGTGTGGCTAGTTCGTCGAGGGGCGTGGTGACCTCAGGCGCTCCGGCGCGCTCGATGACAAGCTGTTCGAGTCGCACACTCAGCCGCGCGGGGCCTTCGGCAAGTTCCACTATTCGGTCAGTCATTGGCCGGGTGCACCCTTCCGAGGAGATCAACCCTCACCTTGCGACATGACAGCTTCCGAAGCTCATTCGGACTTCTTGTGAGCCAATCCCCGGCAGCTTTGATCTCCTCTTTGCGCCGGGCGTCGGCGTGCCGAACGACCTCCACCTTGATGTATCCGTGTTTGTCTTGGCTAACTGTCCGGACGACGAACAGAATCCGGCCCCCCTTGGAGTCGTCCATTTCCAGCGCGTCCTTGCCCGTAAGTGAAAACTTGAACAGGTAGCCTTCTCCGTGGTCACGCTGAACGATGGGCTGGTTCCGCGCCGCCCGTTGAGTGGCCTCGAGACGACTCACTACGAAGCCCTGCCACGAAATCTCTTTTCCATCCGCGTCGAGCTCCGCGACAATCTCGACGTGGTGATTATTTCCCGGCGCTACTTGGCGCTGCCTGAGGCCTTCGCCCACTGGGGTTGGGGATAACGCCTTGCGGATGCGGACGCGGCGGATGGGGATTTTTCCTACCTTGGTTGATTCTAGGTGCGGGGGTTCGGCCCCTGCCGTTTGTAGCTTCTTCAGATCGCCGAGTTCTTGAAGCCGTTTTTGGACCGCTGCCCGCACGGCAGGATCGACGATCTCCTCCACCTCACCCTTGGTGAGCGCATCCACTGGTTTGCGGACATGCACATAAGTCTTGTTGCCGCTCTCATAGGGTTCGCTGTACAGGGTTTCGTCGTGCAGTTGCCCACTGAGCTTGTGCTCGGGGCGATGCGAAACAACGAGTGATTCAATGTGCGGCCGGATGGATTCGACGAAGTCCGGCCACGGAGCTTCCGTGCCCTTGAATGAGGTACGACCGCGACGAGCGTTTCGCTCGGCGGCATCACTGAGTGCTTTGACCGCGGCGGGCGAGCTGAGCGCGATGACCAGGGCATCGATCGCGTGGTGGTGGTGGTCGCCGCGGGGCTTGGCGGTTTTCTCCGAGGTCTCGGCAGGCTCCGGCTCTCGCAGGATGGCTTCCAGGCCCCAATTCCGGCGCAGGTCGGCAGTGAGTTTGCCCGGGCTGGCGAAAATCACCTGGCGGGCTGGGCCATCGCCGCGTGGCACGTCGCGCCCGCCGTAGAGCAAACCGAGATATTTCGCGGAGAGCTTGCTGGCGTAACGCGTATCATTTAACTGGCGGCTGGTGAATTCTGCGAGTTCATCCTGCGTCTTGACCAGGAAGCGCTTCACTTTGCCTGCGTTCTTGAATCGCCTGGCGCGGCCGAGAATCTCTTCCCATCGTTCCGGGTCCGCGCCATAGGCCTCCCACGGTGTGCGACCGCGCTTCACAGTGCGGTTTTCTTCCTGGTAGCATAGCGTTTTGTTTGCAAAGGAATTGTCCGGGCAGCGGCTGAAGGGCAGGATGTGCTCGACGTCGAACTGCGGGTTGTCGCCGAATAGTTCATTGAAAGGAATGGGTTTTCCAGTGTAGGGGCAGATGCCGCCGCACTCCTCCCAGAGCAAGGCCTTCTCGATGTCGGCACGGGAAGGTGCTGGCACAGGAATCTTGGTCCTGGTTTCCTCCCGCAGTTTCTGGCGGTCGCGCATATCGGACCAAGTCTTCTTGCGGATTTCACGCGGCTGCTTGAGGTCGCGGGCCAATTCGAGGTGGATCTCGGCAGGCTTGCCGTACTCGCGGACGATGGCATTGACGACTTTGCGTAGTTCCGTCAACGAACGCTCGACCGCAGGGTTTCTTAGGGCGGCGAGAGCCTTCCGCACCGGGGGCAATTGCTCGTGGACTCTGCCGCCAGAGAAGTGCACCCCGTAAACCTCCTTTTCCACTTCTTTGAATGGGAAGCCGTCATCCATCATTGGAAGCAGCTTACTGAGAGCCTTATGGGACAGGTGCAGGTAGCCGTCTTCGACTGGTGCCTCGGCCCATTTCCGGGCGTGCTGCTCGTCGAGGCCCCAGCGCGCCATCCCACGCCGCACGAGCCATTCTTCGCTTTCGGCAGTCCGCCAGTCTTCGACAATTGCCATTTGGTCCTGGGCCAGCAGCTGGAACCAGCGGTCGCCGAAAGCGGCGACCATCTTTGCAACTGTCCGATTGCCGGGGAGCCTCTTCTCGCCGCCCTTCTCCAGGTTGAACCAGACGCCGCGTTTCGGGAGGCCGAGGAGTCTGCGGACTTCGGCGAAGGTGAGGTCGCCCTGCCGCTGGAGAGCCTCGAGCAGCGTGGTTCGCTCCGGCGCAGTCAGATAGCGTTCAGTGAAATCGGCATAACGAATCTTCAAGTCATTGACCTTTTGGAGCAGCCGGAAGCGCTGGGCATCAAGACACGCGATGGGCGCGCGCTTGCGTCCCGGTTCCAATTCACATTCGCCAATCAGGTGGGCCTGGCGCGCAATGGGACGCTGAAAGAAGAGAAGTTGATGAATTTGCTCGTGGAGCTCGGTGGTCAGAGTCTCCGGATGGTGCGGCTGTTGAGCGTTCCAGATGGCCTCGAACTCTTGCTCAAACATCGAGCGCGCCGTCCAGCGGCCGCGGATGCGCTTGCCGGCAGTGGGGTCGATGCCCGCAAAAAAATGTCCCAAGGTCGGCGCACCGGCAGCCCGCATCTGCTCTTTGATTTCGCTGATCCCTGCGTAGACCTTGCTTTTCTCTTCCATTTCCTCCGCACTCTTGGCTTCTCGACGGTTGCTCTTGAATCCGCGCCGCTGGCCCAAGTGATAAAGTGCACGGCCCAATTCGTAGGGTTCAAGCCGCTGGCACAGCGACTGCGCGCGGAGGAAATAGGGCAGGACGTGATCCGGCGCGGGAACAGCAGCATTGCTGCGGGCCCCCTGCGGCTTCCATTTGTCGCGGAGGTGCAGATCCAACCGGGTGAGGATCTCGTGGCGCGCGGCGCTCCGCTGAGCGTTCGTCACGTGCGGCGCACCTGCGGGAATTTTCGCGGGATACGGTGGCATGAGACTATTCTGCTGGAGAAGTTCGAAGAGACCGCGCTGCCGCGCTGCGTGCCGCCGCAACTGGCGTCGCTGGAGTCGCATCTGGCGTCGCTTGGCCGCTTTTGGTTCGTCCTTTCCTTGTTGAACGACGTCAATGTTGGCGGCTTGGACGCCCGGGTCGAACACGCGCACACCCGTGCGCAGCAATCGGCTTGGCTCACCGTCGCGGTTCAGTCCCACGAGGGCCCAGCCGAGCGAAGCGGAGCCGAGATCGAGCCCGAGGATGTAGGGGGTGGAATTCTTGGCGGGCATCGAATTCCTCCTTGACAAGGCCGCGGAGATAGCGCTAGTTTACCAGAAGTGTACTTGAGCGGCGATTGCTTGGCTAATTTCAGTAAGCTTTCGTCGTGAGGCTCCGCTCTTCGAGCGACCTTTGGCGCCCCTGCGGGGGCGCCATTTATTTTGGGAGCAAGGTTATTGGGCCGGCGATTGGCTTAGCGGAGGGAGAGGGAGAGGGAGGAGCGGCGGGAGTCGCAGGTGGCGGTGAGGGTTTTTTCCTGGCCTTCGACAAATTCAGCAGAGACTTCGCGGGATTCGTCGAAGCTCCCGTCGGATGAAGTGACGCGGACGCGGACCGTCCTCCTGCCAATCGGGACCTGGAGGGTGGTCGAGTAGCTGCCTTCGACGCGGCGGAAGACGCCCATGCGGCGTGATTCGGTGCCGGTGATTTCGGCGCTGGCAATGCTGCGGCCGTCCACGGTGACGCGGAATTCGCCGGCGATGGAATGGCAGACCTGCAAGCCTACTTCGATAATGCGAAGCTGAAGATTACGCCGGAAGCCAAGCGCGTCGCGTTGACAGCGCGCACACGGGGCGGCCGGCCCGTGGCCGGAACAGACACCGTCGCGGTTTATTTGCCAGCTCCTGCCGAGCAACCCAAAGCCAAGAACTCCACGCGGCACTAGCGCCCGGCACCTCCAGAAAAACCTCTTTGTGGAACAAGCGAACTGACCGGGGAGTTTGGGGAGTTGGGGTTCCTTATTCTTCGGACCAGCCTTTGTGGGCCTTGATGTAGGCGACGCCGTAGCGGTTGACGTTTTCGCCGGGAATTGGGCGGGAGTGCAGAATACGCGCCGGCACGAAAACATTGGCCACACCCGGCGTGAAGGGCAAGGCCACTTCGATGCGCGAGCCTTCCAGGTACTGTTTGCAGCTGTGGAAGCTCAAACCGCCGCGGGAGACATCTTCCACCACCACAGTCTCTTCGTCGAAACCCGGCTGGCGGATGCAAGCGGCCATCTTCACGCGGATGCGGAGTTGTTTGCGCTCGTTGCGCGGGCGATGGCCTCCCACGGCGGCTCTGCCTTCCCGGGAGGCGGTCGGGCGCTCGCGCGTTTGCGTCCAGAGCGTGGATGTACTGCAATCGCCACAGCGGCGGCCGAGGCTGCGGTTTGCGTCGAAGACCTCTGCCTCGAGCTCGTCGAGGTAAACCACTTCCCGCCGGGCGCACTGGTCGCATTCCAAAAGTACGCGGACGACCGCGTCTTCGGATTTCTCGAGTGGCGGAAACCAAATGCCCCAGAACTTCCAGTCCTCGGGGTTGTTGAGAGCCAGCCCGTAGACATAGCCCCCGCCGCGGCCGCCGATCTGCCCGACCACGTGCGCCAGGGCTTTCTTTTTGGTGTCGGAGCGATAGAGGAGAACCTCGTCGCCGGGGGCGAGTCTGTGGCTGAGCACAACAGAGGCGCCGTGGCGGCTGATGATGAGGGTGTGGGTCTGTTCGAGGAAACTCTGGCCGCTGCGATCGCTCCCGGTGACCTCCAACGGTAACGACAGAGCCACCCGGTCACTACGACGGATGTGCTTGCCGGGCATAAACAACCTCCAGCAGATGTCAGGGAGAGGGCGGCTCAGACTACCACGACCGCGCTGCAGCGGGGGTCTTTTCTTGGATATTTTTACAGTTGGTGAAGATGGCGGAGCCGACCGGTGAAAGAGCAAGCAGGAGAAGCGAAAGAATTGGCGGGTTGGGTGGCCCGCACCATCCCGGCCGTCCCGAAGTATCGGGACAGTCGGAACGTCGTCCCCGCGGCGTAGCCCCCAACCCGTCGTGTTGTTCGCCGGTCATGTTAGAAAACCGTCCTCGGGCCGGGCAATGGAGCGACGGCATCATTCCTGAGGTACCGGCGTTTTAGTACTTCTTCCAGGTACGCGTCCGGTCGAACATGCAACGCTGTGAAGGGGTGTTCGGAAGTGAACAGCGGCTTCGCAGAAGTGGGCGGAAGCGGCCCAACTGAACCCCGCCGTTTAGGTATAAGCCAAACCATCTAAAGCGGTTAGTTGAGTTTGAGAGTGGCGAGACGCGTGCCATTTCACCAGGGGCGTCATCATGCCAGCCCGGGGATAGGGGTCGGGGGCTAGGGGACAGCGAAAACGGGAAACCGAAGACCGAAAACCAAGACTAAGAAGTTAACGCAGAGTGCACAGAGTTCACTGAGGTCGCAGAGAAGAGCAGGAAGAAGGAGTCGAGATGGAAGCGCTGTGGCAGGACGTGAAATACGGGCTGCGGATGCTGGCGAAGAGCCCCGGCTTCACGGCGGTGGCGGTGCTGACGCTGGCGCTGGGGATCGGCGCGAACACGGCCATCTTCAGCGTGGTCAACGCGGTCCTGCTGCGCCAACTTCCCTACAAAGATCCCGAGCGGCTGGTGATGGTGTGGGAGAGCTACCGCGCGCGCGGGCGCGCCACGAACGTCATCTCGCTAGCCGACTTCATCGACTGGCGCCAGCGGAACACCGTCTTCGAGCAGATGGCCGCGTTCGCCGACTGGAGCGCGAACCTGACCGGCGTGGAAACGCCGGAAGAAGTCCGGATACAAATTGCCAGCACGAATTTGTTTTCGCTGCTCGGCGTGCAGCCGATGATGGGCCGCACGTTCCTGGAAGAGGACGGCAAAGAAGGCCAAAACCGCGTGGTCATCCTCAGCTACGGTTTCTGGCTGCGGCGGATGGGTGGCGATCCCGGCGTGTTGGACAAAACCATTCTGCTCGACGGCCGGAAATACACCGTGATCGGCGTGATGCCTCCGGGTTTCCAGCTTTTTGTGCGCGCGGGCACGATGGTCCCCAAGCCCGCTGAGTTGTGGCTCCCGTACGTTTTCACCGAACAGTTCCGCGTGCGGCGCGGGCGCTTCGCGATGGCGGTGGCGAAGCTCAAGCCCGGCGTGACGCTCCAACAGGCGCAGGCGGAGATGAACGGGATCGCCACGCAACTCGAACAGGAATATCCGGACTTCAACAAGGGCTGGGGCGTGAAGGTGGTGCCGCTGCGCGAACAGTTCGTGGGCGAGCTGCGGCGGGCGCTGCTGGTGTTGAGCGCCGCGGTGGGATTCGTGCTGCTGATCGCGTGCGCGAATGTGGCCAACTTGCTGCTGGCGCGCGCTGCTTCGCGCGAGCGCGAGATCGCCATCCGCGCGGCGCTGGGCGCGGGTCGCGCGCGGATGCTGCGGCAGCTGCTCACCGAGAGCGTGCTGCTGAGCGTGGCGGGCGGCGCGCTGGGGGTGGTTCTCGCGTTGTGGGGCACGGAACTGCTGCTGGCGGTGACGCCGCCGGAATTGCTGTCGCTCGGCGGGGTCAGCGTGGACGCGCGCGTGCTCGGCTTCACGTTCGGCGTTTCGGTGCTGACGGGAATCATCTTCGGCTTGCTGCCGGCGGTGCTGGCGTCGCGGCCGAACCTGAACGAATCGCTGAAAGAAGGCGGGCGCGCCGGCGAAGGCGCGCATCGCGGGCGCGCGCGCAGCGTGCTGGTGAGTGCGGAAGTGGCGCTGGCGCTGGTGCTGCTCATCTGCTCGGGCCTGCTGATTCGCAGCCTGGGGCGACTGGTTGCCGTGGACCCCGGCTTCGACCCGCGCAACCTGCTCACGGTGAAAATGTCGCTGCCCGGAAGCAAGTACGGCACCGAGCAGCAGCGCATCGCGTTCTACCGCGAACTGCTCGCGCGCGTGCGGCAAATTCCCGGCGTGGTCGCCGCTGGCGCCAACGCGTTTGTTCCCTTCACCGGGCCGGGGTCGGCCACCGGCTTCACCATCGAGGGTGGCCCGAAGCCGCTGAAGGCCGAGGAGCCGGTGGTGGACGTGCGCGTGGCCGACTCGGACTATTTCCGCGCAATGCGCATCCCGCTCGTGAAAGGGCGATTGTTCAGCGAAAGAGAAATGACCGAGGCGTCGCACGTGGTGATCATTAGCGAGACGTTTGCACGGCAGTATTTTCCCGACGTGGATCCCATCGGCCAGCGCGTCACCATCGAGATGAGCGACAATCCCGTGCCCAGCGAAATCATCGGCGTGGTCGGCGACGTCAAGCACGCGGGGCTCGACGTCGCGCCGCGCGCGATGTCGTACTGGCCGCATCCTGAGCTGGCGTTTCCGTTTATGACGCTGGTGGTGCGCACCAGCGGCAATCCGTTGAGCGTGGTCAACGCGATTCGCGAGCAGGTGAAGGCGCTCGACCCGGACCAGCCCATCGCCGACGCGCGCACGATGGAGCAGTTGTTGGGCGAGTCCACTGCACGCGCGCGATTCAGCACCGTCCTTCTCGGCGTGTTTGCGGGGCTGGCGCTCGCGCTGGCCGCGGTGGGCATCTACGGCGTGATGGCCTACGCCGTGGCGCAACGCACGCACGAAATCGGCATCCGCCTGGCGCTAGGCGCGCAGCCGCGCGACATCGTGGGGCTCGTCGTGCGCCAGGGAATGCTGCTGGCGGTGGCGGGCGTGGCGGCGGGACTGATGGGAGCGTTTGCCGCGACGCGGTTTCTGGAATCTTTACTCTTCGAGATTCCGCCGACCGACCTGCCGACGTTTGTGGGGATTCCGGTGCTGCTGAGTGCGGTGGCGTTGGTGGCGTGCTGGATTCCCGCGCGGCGCGCGACGCGCGTCGAGCCGGTCGTTGCACTGCGGTATGAGTAGGGCAACTGTAGCGGCCGACTTTGCGTCGGCCAGATGGCGGACATCCCGACTGCGTCGGGATAAATTCCGTCCGCCGCTACAGGTGCACGTAACTCCGGCGTCGGCGCTAGAGATTCACGTCCAGCGTCAGATCCTGAATCATTTTGTTGAGCTCGGCTTGGGCCTGGTTCTTTTTCGCTTCGAGTTCCTGCACTTCCTTGCGCAGGGCGTCAAGGCGGTTTTCCTGCTCGTCGAGTTGTCGCGTGTAGCGCAGCAACAGCGCCTTTTCCTCCGCGCTGCCCTTCAGGACTTTCATATTCTCGCGGACGCGATTCTGGTCGTCGAAGATGCGAGTGATGTCGGACTGGCGCGTTGCGATTTGGCTGGCCAGGTCCGCAACCACATTCTTCTGCGCAAGGATGCGCCGCAGGGCAGCTTCCACCTCGGGACTGATGGAACGCTGCCGGGCGAACAGCGCGATCTGGTCGTCAGTGACGCTGGTCAAGGCGAAGCGCGACTCGATGGGGCGCGATTGGTTGACCACGAGGGTCGCCGTCGTCTTCGGCTCCACGGTGAGGCGGAAGCGATAGTAGCCGGTGGAGGTTTCAGCGGGGGCGGGCGCGTCGGTCAACTTCCACTCGGGGCGGACAGGATGCTCGATGACCAATGTGCGCGGTGAGGTGTCTTCGTTGCGCACTGTGTAGGTTTTCTGCTCGCGTTCTTCGCTGGTCTGCAACATCACGCCACGCGCAATGCGTACGCGCGTGACGCGCTGGCGCTGGCTTTCGCGTTTCGTGTCCACCAGCACGCCGAGATCAATCGCGTAGGAGAGCAGCCGCTTTTCGCCAGGCTTCAACGCTTCGACCAGACCTTCCCCAGCGAAGGTTTCGTCTTCGAGGACGTTGAAGCTGCCGCCGTCGAGCGTCAGGTTGCTCGTGTTGGTGAGCCACAACGCGCGCAGGGGTCGCGACGTGCCCAGCGATTCGTTCCACAGCGATACTTTTTCGGCGCCGATTTCCGCGTTCACGATGGGCACCAGAGCCGACTGGTTTTTGCGGATCGTGACCGGCTCTTTCAGCTTGTATTCGAACAGGTCGCCGAGTTCCTTGGTTTGTGCCGCGGCTTCCAGACCACTCATCGCTCTGTTAATCGCCCCGCGCGGCAGAAGTGCGCCACCGCCCACGCCGCGCCCCACAGTGGATCCGACTCTTGTTTCTGAGGTAGTCAGCACTGCTGCGCCGGCTTCGACAACCACTGTGGAGGCTACTTCGCCCAACTGCAATTTCGCGTCCTGCTCGATTTGCTCGCCGGCACCGACTTCGAGGCCGCGGATTTCCGCCATCTTGAAGCCTGTAGAGATAACACGCAGGCGGTAGCTGCCGGGAGGGACCGCGGCGAAGGTGTATTCGCCGACGGCGTCGGTGGTGGTTTGGGCGACGAGCCCGCCAGCGTCGTTGTAGATGCTCACCGCCGCGCCTGCAACACTTGCACCTGTTGGGTCTGTCACCTGGCCGTAGAGCCTGCCCGAGCCACCGAGCAACGTAGCTTGGTGCGTCTGCGGAGTGAGCTGGACGCTTTCGGGCAGGGGCACCACGGGACGCCGCGAGTAATACGGCTGCGAAAGCTGCTGGATGAACGACTGCGGGGCTCCGGCGACAAGCGACAACTCGACATTTTCCCAATCCTCGCCGACGGTGTTATCCACGATGGCCCAGCCTTGCAGCAGCGGCTTTGCGCCGGCCTTCGTGGGCAGCACGATGCGGTAAGTGGTCTTCCAGATGGGCACTTCGCTGATGTAGCTCACATAAAGCGGGCGCTCGCCCGTGCCGGCGGTGGAGACGGTCATGCGGCGGAGGTCCTGCTGGCGCGTGGAGGAAATGAGGTTCAAGTAGCGGCCGACTTCTTCGTTCATATCGCGCTCGGCGATGCGGACGGAAACGCCGGGCGACAATTCGACGGTGCGCATTTCGCCTGTGTCGGAGATCAGGGAGAGGACGTCCACTTCGGTCGAGGTGCGGTCGGTGATTTTCGTTTTGCGCTCGACGCTGAGCAGTCGCCCGCTGACGGTGGCGGCGCCGCTCGTGACCTGCAAGCGCACGCCGCGCAGCGCGCCGAGAAATTGCGCCACGGTCGTCTCCGCGCCGAGCGGGAGCCGCAGCGTGCGCAGGCGCTGCTCGAGCGGCGCTTCGGAGTTGTAGTTCACTCCGGAGACGCGGCCGCCGCCGAGGTCTAGAATGGTGAGCGACTTCAGCACATCGTTCAACTGGCCGCTGGTGAATTCAATGGTCACGTCCTGGTTGCCGCGGACACGGCCGGGATGCTCGAAATAGCCGACGCCGTTTTTGTAGAGCACAACGCGCTTGACGGGCAGTTTCGTCGCGCTGGCTGGCGGGGCGGGTTGCGCGGGCGCTGCGCTGGGACGCTGCTGGGCAATCGCTCCCGGCGGGAACAGCAGGGCAGTGACACAGAGGCTGGCAAGGATTCGACGCATGGCTTCACCTCCACCACAGAATCGGCGATCCCCCGGGCTCTTACTTAGCCGAGATGCGGGCAGAGGTTACTTGGTTGTGAATTAGAAAACAACAACCGGAGAACTGATAAGCGGACACCTAAAACCCAAAGCGAAAGACGTTATCGCAGAGGACACGGAGAGCACAGAGGGCGCCGAGAAGAGCGAAAAGTGAACGGCTAAAGCCTCATCACAGAGGTCACAGGGGACGCGAAGACCGCAGAGAAAAACTCCACGCATGCGCTCAGAGCTTGAAATGCTCGCGGGAGCGGGCGTGGGCGGATTCGTGCTCGCGGCCGCTGTCAGGCTGCGTGCCGCGTTCGAGCGCGAGGAAATAGCTGAGGAGTTGCACCGGCGGCGTGGTGACGAAGGGCGAGAGCCACTCCGGCGCGGCCGGCACTTCGATGACGTGTTCGACAGCAATGGGCCGCGCCGCGGCCGGCGCCACAGCAATGCGCAGCACGCCGAGGTCGCCTAGCGCTTCGAGTGTCGAGACGAGCCGCGCATCGGCGGGGCTGCCGGTCAGCAGCGCGACGGTTGCGGCGCGGGAATCCATCTCCGAAATCGGCCCGTGGAGGAATTGCTCCGTCTCGAACCCTTCGGCAGCGGTGTAGGAGGTCTCTTTCACCTTGAGCGCGCCTTCACGCGCGGTGGCCCAGTTGGGGCCGGCGCCGAGGAAGACGAGCCGCGACCGTGCCGCCGCAGCTTTCGCCGCGTTCCGTGCGGCAGGTTCGCAGGCGAGTGCCTGCTCGATCCACTGCGGCGCGCGGTCGAGCTGCGCGCGCGCCGCGGCAGCATCGCGCAAAGCGTGGCGGCGTTCCGCCACGCCGATGGCG
>Ga0315268_10002168_pt1 | contig 22382 bp, 23 predicted proteins | sample C1_top_MG_FD_204535 | JGI IMG/M metagenome (GOLD analysis project Ga0315268, IMG submission 204535) | Sediment microbial communities from Yellowstone Lake, YNP, Wyoming, USA - C1_top | ecosystem: Environmental > Aquatic > Freshwater > Lake > Sediment | place: USA: Wyoming | collected 2017-08-01 | reverse complement strand
CTTAATCAGCACCGTAACAGTTCCCATCTTTTTTCATTCCCTCCTTAACCGCGCGTTCAATCACGTCAATCGGGTTTTCCAGTTCAGCAAGCGGAGTTTTCACGTCGAATTTTTTGCCAAGATATTTCTTGGCGTAACTCAAAACCCTAGAAGGCTGCACAGTGAACAGCGGAAAGCCCTTTTTGGCTACGTACTCGTTTACGTAAAGACGACCGAACGAAGTGGAGACGACTATACTAGGCGTTCCCTGCAACGCTGCTTCTCGCGACAACGTTCCGCCCACGGTTATGACAAGGTCAGCCTGAGCAGCAAGGTTCACAGAATCAACGAATTCCTTGAGTACTGTGATGTTTTTTCTCTGCTGTCTTTCATAACGTGAAAGAAACAGCACATGTCCACATTGGGAAAGCTTCTGCGCCAGCGTTTCTGTTACATCGTCTTTGCCGATGGCGTAAGCTGCTTGAGTTTCCATCTGTCGAACAACGATTAACGGCTTTTCGTACTTCAACTTGACTGGCTTATAATCTCGCACCCACGCAACCTCGTCCACGCCGTCAAACTGAATGATTCTTTCAGGACCGTATTTCTTATAAAAACGCAGCGGCAACGCTTTAGATATGATTAATACCTTGCTTAAGGCTATGGTGAGCTTGTTCGCAGCTATCGCGTGTGGTGCGTCTGACGTGTTTATTACAGGAACGCCTAAGCCAAAAGCCACTCGACACATGTCGGGCGACTGATGCGACACCGCCATATCAGGTGCTTTTTTTTCGAACATCTTACAGAACTGTAGCTGCCTGCGCGTGCCTTCTAACAAACGAGAGTAAGCCGAGGTGGGATTATATTTTCCTACTATGATGAATTTTTCGTCTAAAGCTCTTGCCAAGCTTATCGTGTCAGGGTGCATGCGTGTCGTTAGGATTACTCCGTGTCCTCTCTTTCTCAGTCGTCTCGCTACTGCTACAGCGTATCGTACGTGTTTTCCCGTGCAGGCGTCGTACCAGACTTGCACTATATGGTCACCATCCTGTATTTGCAGCCGACTTTTGCTGCTGCGGTTTTGTCGGTTTCTCTGTCGCCGATTACTATAACATCTTCTGGTTTTAACCTTAATTTCTCGACTGCTAACCTGATCTGCGTAGTTCGGTCAAGGCTGTCTTCCCGTGTTATAACCACTTGGAACGACAGATGCGCAATGTTAAGAATTTTCTCCACAGTTTTTTTGCCTTGCATTGTAACTAAGGCTTTCGGAGTTTCCTGATATTGGCCATAGAGTTCTACGCCTTCTTTCACAACAGTCATTTTGCATAGGATAGCAGATTCGGCTGCAGTCCATCTTTCAAAAACTTTCTCTTTAAGCGTAGGATTTAGTGCAGCCACGGTTTTTGTTACGGGCTCGATTTTTTTGGTTCCTATTATTTTTCTAAATTCTGTGTATAACGTTTCATAGTTTATTGGCAGGTTTACGAGTGTGCCATCGAGATCGAATACGGCGGCTTTAATGGTCACGTATACATCGCTCCGAGCACTTTGCCGTCCTTGACGAGTCTGGCTGGAGCATCTATGTGTCGTATCCAGTAAACTTTTTCGGGTAAAACGTCATACTTTGGGATGGTGGGAATCGTTTCTTTGTATGCGAGTTTCACGTACAAGTAGGGCAGATTCGCATAAAAATCGCCGCGGAGCATTTTACTCGCGTAGGAAAAAAAGTAGGATGTCGTGAACATTCTTCCCGCATTTATCTCGGTGGCACAAGGAATACCTTCGCTGTTTTCTTTCAAGTCCACGCAGGCAATTCCGTTGAATTTTGGGTCTATAGCTAAGACAGCTTCTGTTCCGATTCTGTTCACTCTTTCGTCGTGTATTGTTCTCTGCACCGTAGGAGTCCCAGTTATCCCAGAAGGCGCAAGATGCGGGTAAATGTATTCCAGTCTTTCTCGCGACATGCTGGTAACGAGCTCACCTTCTTTCCAGAGGCTGTGGAAGGCTAGGTTTCTGCCGCTCAAGTGCTTCTGCGCTATGAACTTCCAGTTTTTGTTTCGTCCATGCCAGTATCGTATCCATGCCACAGCGGTTTCCTTATTCGATGCTGGCGTGCTTCCCACACCTCCAGCACCTTGGGTAGCTCGTATCCATAAGGGGGTTCCGAGTCGTTCCAAGGCTTTTTCCACGTCTGCCTCGTTCTTTATAGGCATGGTTTCGGCCACGGGAACGCCTTTTTGTTCCCATTGTTTTGCTGATTCGTACTTATCCTGGCACATGCGCACTGCTTCTCTTGACGGCAGAAACGTAATTGCCCTAATGTTTTCTCGATTCTCAGAGATTATCGCAACTTCAATGTCTGGCTGTGGATGCAAAAAATCGATTTTTTCTTTTTCAATGATTTCATTCAGCCTTTCAACATAATTTGCGCCTGTTGCAGATGGAACTATGTATTTCTTTTCTGTGGGTGCCAAGTGAATGCGGTACGCATCGGATTCCGTGCCGACCAAGTAGAGGTTTCCGGGTGCGAGCTTCAGAGACATAATAAAATTTATTCCAGCAGGTCCTCCAGCACCAGTTGTTAATATCCGTTTCGCGGTCATTTTGATCACGAAAGAATGGCGAGTAGTGTGAAGACCGCGATTATAACCGCTACGACTGCAACAAGTTTGCGTTCAGTTAGCGGACGATAATAGGCAATGAGCGTTAACAGACTTCGTCTGTGTTCAGAGTGTAGTTTATTTTCGTCTAGAATCAGCCTCGCTGTAGTCCTGAAAATGAAGAAGTTGAGCAGGATTAATGCTGCGTTGAAAACGTACGGCAGAATTGAGATGAGAAGGGTTAGTTTCACATTCGAGATTAACGCGAAAGAGGCTAGTGTTATTCCGACCGCAAAGGTGCCCGTATTTCCGACAAAGATTTTTCCTGTGAAATTGAAAAACGCAAGCACTAGATACACGATCAAAGGCACATAAAGCAGAATTCCCTGACCAGATGACACTATCAAACCGATCATAACGATCGATGGACCGATGGTTTCCAAACCATTCAACCCGCCTAACTGGTTGATGACGTTCGTAGTTATTGTGATTATAAGCGGGATGATGATTACGAAGAAAGAAGGACCGAAGTCTATTGTGCCAAAAATGTATGTGTCCACAAAGGTGCTCCTCGGGTATAGGGCCATAACCATCACCGAAAGCGGCAATGCTGCGAAAAGGGGCAGTAGCGCTTTATAACGCCATCTTAGACTCATCCAATCGTCAAGTAGCCCGAGAAAACCGCCGAATAGTATGCATACAGCAAGTACAAGCGGAGAAATCGCATTCGGAGAAAAAGGGTTCGAATTGCTGTAGTAGGAATGGAGGAGGAAGAGGTAAACTACGCTTATGATTACGTAAATGACTCCCAGACCGTTCGGGACAAGTCGTTTTTCTGGCTTGTGTTGGTCCACGGCCTTTGGGAACAAGGCGCTTCAGTCCTTGTAGTTTATCTTGTAAATCGCCACGATTGGGTCAACACCGACGTTGTAACTAGGTCTCGAAGACGGGAATAAAGCTGCTTCTGTAAAGTATCCTTCCATGCCTACATTTGCAGCTGCACTTTGAGCGTCAAACCCTTCCAGAACGCGAGCATGTGCATAATACATTAGTTTGTAAATTGTTGTGTTTTTTCCCATTTGATTGTCTATTATGGTGGGTGTTGTTTGTCCAGCAGCCGTGTACCTGTCCTTTCCGATGCTGTAGTTTCCGAAATACGCGTCATTTCCGTTGGCGGGCTTTCCGTTGTTGAGTAGCGTAAAATTGCCTGAGATTTTGGCCATCCAACGCCATTTGCCCTCATCTCCATATCCTGCCTCTGGGTAATTCTTGGAAGAGTCATCTTGGAACGTGGCGAAAACAAGAATATAGTCAGGTCTATGTCCATTCGAGTCCCTGAATTGGCTTAGGATATTTATAGCTTGCGTCTCGTTGGACATGTAAACCGCGCCGACGGACGCTATCTGTGTGGTATTAAAGGTAGCGTTGTCTGAGAGAGAAGTTTGGTTTCCTTCCACAGTTATCCAATATCCATAATCCCACCAACTGCAGATGACGCTGTTCGGTGGCAATGTTCTCATCCAAGCTAGCGCGTTAATCCAGTCTGGCAATGGCCCAAACGATGGACCTATGCCTATGCTGTCAGACGCTATAGTGGTAGGCGTATAGGCATGCGAAAATACGCGTGGAAACGGCAGAGCGACGGTAAGGGTAAGAAGCATAAAAATCATCAGAACAACAACTCCACTGAATTCTTTTCCAACACGACCCATCTGCTTCTTTCCCACAGAAATCTTCGGCGTCTCTCTCACGATGGTAAGGAATGGTTTGATCAATCCAGTTACGCCGATAGCCCATACGATGCAGAATGCGGGCGCAAGCAACACCATCAAACGCACCATTGACGTGGCAAAGTAGAGTCCGGTTATACTCCAGATGGCTAAGAACATGTTTCTGTTTGTGAGGTTTCCGATGACGAAGAATAAGCCTATTAGGAAAAAGAGTATGCCAACCCCAAAGTCGTAATAAAGCGTACCCCAAGCGGTGACACGATGCTCTTGCACAGACTCGATCAGCGGAACACCTAAGCGCCCAAACGGGTTTATCACAGAGATGAACTTTCCAACCGGCGAGCTGATAACACCCACCTGAGAAAGCACCGCCACCCCAGCGAGTATGACGACAAAGAAGAGCGCAGTGTAAGCGACTTTCCAACGTGTCGTTCTCACTATTCGCAAGGTCTCACTAAGAAGCAGCAACAAGAAAACGCCAAAGACAGGCAGAATGGCGGAGTCGAGCAGAAATCCAGTTCCAAGTTTTGGCACATGAATGGCTATGAATAAGCCTACTCCGAAGGTTACGCTGTAGGAAAGGAGCAGCCGAGTAGTGTATCGCCTCATAAGTATCAGGATGAACACGAAGAGTGTCGTCATCGCAATCGGATAAAGTGAAGCACCCCATCCGGCAGTAATGTAGCCTAACGTCAAGCCAGACGCAATCATGTATAGAGCTGCACTTTTTATGGGGCGTTCCTTGTCCAAACTTCTCAAGAAGAGAACCGCGAACAATAAAACGGCGAGTATTCCGTTCGATTCGTCATCATAGAACCCGAGCGACACTCTTGAAATGAAAGTTGGGTTCAGGGCAAGGAATAACGCCGATAAAATTCCAGCGCCTTTGCCTGCTATGTCTTTGCCCAAGAAGTAAATGACCAGAACCGAAAGAGTCCCGAAAATGGCTGGGAGTATTATGACGAAGTCTTTGAGAGGAATATCGATTCCCAGGAGTGACACTATCTGATAGAGGAAGGAGCCCGTCATTGGTAAGCCGGGGTAGGCTAGTCGGGCAACATTCACACCCAGCGGGTACCAGCGTTGAGTGTCGTGCCAGTTGAGCCATGAAGCTGGATTGCTGGCGTCAAACCATGTTCCTATTCCCGTTTTTGTCAAGTATTCAGTGAATCTGTACTGAAAGTAGGGGTCGAACTCTGACAGGTACATGCCCCAACGGATTGGAAGAATACGCACGACAAAGGCGATTAACAATATAAGCGAAATAACTATGGTTGTCATAAGCGTAGCGTGAGAGATTTTGGGACGTAGGTTCCCTACTTTTTTCAAAGCACTGCCAAGTTTTTCTCTAGCGCCCAATGTTTCATCCTTCTTTTAAATCAAGATAATGCTACTCTTTTATTTTCCTTGTGGTTTCTGTAAGCTAATTAGTCAGGCTTTTCTTACATAACCGTATTTCGTTGAATCGTAAAAGGGGAATTTAACTATTTCCCCATCGACCATTTTGCCCCGTATTTTCACCTTAACCTTATCGCCTGTGTTTGCATGCTCGCTTGCCACATAAGCTATGGCAATGCCGTATTCCAACAATGGAGAGAACGTGCCACTCGTGACCGTGCCAACTTTTGCACCGTCCTTAAACACTTCGTAATGCTGCCGCGGAATTCCAGGCTCCAACATTCGAATGGCAACGCGTTTCCTCTTTATGCCCTCACTCTTCTGTTTCAGCAATGCGTCTTTTCCGATGAAATCTTCTTTCTCAAACTTGACCACAAAACTCAGGAGGGCTTCCAGTGGTGTTGTGTCTTCGTCTATGTCGTCTCCGTAAAGGCACATGCCCGCCTCCAGCCGCAGTGTATCGCGTGCGCCTAAACCGCAGGGTTCTATGCCGAACTCTTCGCCCGCTTGCAGAGTCGCGTTCCAAACTTTCACGGCGTTTTCTGGGTTTTCCAGCGGAGTGTCCCAGACGTAAACTTCGAAGCCGTCCTCGCCCGTGTATCCTGTCCTAGAAACAAACGTGTTAATGTCAGCCAGCCGAGTCCAGCCGCACTTGAACCGTGCAATCTGGCTTAGGTTTTCGCTGGAGATTTTCTGCAAAGTCTCTTGCGCTTTTGGTCCTTGAACGGCGAACAGGGCGATGTTGTCGGATACGTCTTGGATTTTCGCGTTGAACCTTGCAGTGTTTTGGACTAGCCACTTGTAGTCTTTTTCGCGGTTGGCGGCGTTGTAGGTTATGAGGAACTTTTCTTGTTCAAGCCTTGAAACTACGAAGTCGTCTTTTATTCCGCCGTGTTCGTTGCACATGACTGAATACTGAGCGCTAAGAGGCGTGAGACTGATGATATTGTTAGTTATCACGTAATTGAGAAACTTTTCGGCGTCTGGTCCAGTGATAAGGCTTCTGCCCATGTGGGTTACGTCGAAAACGCCCACACCGTTGCGAACTGCCAAATGCTCGGGTTTGATGTCCTTGTACCAAAGAGGCATCTCAAAGCCGGCGAAAGGTTCCATTTTTGCGTGTTGACGGTGAAACTCGTATAAGTGGGTTTTTTTGAGCATGTTTTCTTCCTCTTCTAAGAATGGTTGTTTGTTGTGCGGTATTAAAATAAGTTTAGTGTTTTATAGGTTTAACTTCGACGTTTTGCGGTATGAACGACAGTTTTCTGCCGCACTTTGGGCATTTGCCGTTGTGTTTTTGTATGATTTCATCCGGCGGCTTCAATTCGGCGCCCTCGTACAATAGGCAACCACAATCTTGACAAACAACTTTTTGGGGCATGTCTCCTCACTCCCAGAGCAGCACCAGATTTCAAATCACCGCAACCTATTTATAACTATCGAAAAAGTTGATGAAAAGAGGCTCCTATGGACAATTATACGTTGATAATCGCTGAGAAACCCGAGGCAGCGCGGCGTATTGCACGAGCGCTGGACGTTACGGGAAAGCCTCAAGAAGCCAGAGAAAAGGGCGTACCTTACTTTATCGCCCAACGTGACAAGAGTCTAGTTGTTGTGCCCGCGGTCGGGCACCTGTACACGGTCGCGCAGGCCGAAGGCAAACGAAGCAATTATCCCGTTTTCAATTACCGATGGGTGCCACGCTATAAGGCTGAAAAAAACGCCAAAAACACACGAAACTGGATAGACGCAATCTCGCATCTCGCGGAAAGTGCTTCGGAATTCATTGACGCGTGCGACTACGACATCGAAGGCAGCCTCATCGGCTATTCAATACTGAGGTACGCGTGTTTTGGCAAGGAACGCCTTGCTAAACGGATGAAGTATTCCACTTTGACTCAGCCAGAGTTAGAAAAAGCATACGAAACACCTTCAACGCATCTCGATTTCGCGCTCATTGAAGCCGGTCTAACTAGGCACGAGGTGGACTGGCTTTACGGCATTAACCTATCGAGAGCACTAACTCTCGCGGCAAAGCACTCCAGCGGAAGATATACCACACTAAGCACAGGCAGAGTGCAAGGACCGACTCTACGTTTTCTTGTGACGAGGGAACGCGAAATAAAATGCTTCGTGCCGACGCCTTTCTGGAGCATCCATGCAAAAGTGAAAATTGATGACGAACCTTTCAAGGCGGAATACGAAAAAAAGGTGATTGAAACAAAAGCCGAAGCAGACAAGATTCTGCGGGAGTGTAGAGGCAAATCCGGCGTTATTACACAGGTTGATGTACGAAAGAGTTCACTGGCACCGCCCGTTCCTTTCGATTTGGGCGCGTTGCAGACTGAGGCTTACCGTTTGTTTGGGTATTCGCCGAGTCGCACAAGCGACATCGCCCAGAGGCTTTACTTGGACGCTCTGATTTCCTATCCACGGACGAGTAGCCAAAAACTTCCGCCGAGCATCGGCTATAGACGGATTCTGAATGGACTAAAAACCGAACCTGCCTACAGCGAACTTGCTCAATACCTTCTCCGTGCGAAAGCACTGAGACCAAACGAGGGGCAGAGAGAAGACCCTGCGCATCCTGCGATTTATCCGACTGGAAATCGCCCCGAAAGAATTCAGGACACTTCTGAGCGGAAAATCTGGGATTTGATTGCGCGAAGGTTCATGGCGGTTTTCGGCGAACCAGCGTTGAAACAGAGCATGGAAGTTTCTGTAGACGTGAATGGACATCGATTCTATTTGCATGGTACACAGGTTCTGTTTGAGGGTTGGATGCGGTTTTACAAGCCATGTGCATATTCGGAGAACGTTGCGCTTCCGCCTCTCAGAGAAGGCGAAAAAATCGATGTTATAGGCGTTTTTTCTGAGGATAAGTTTACCTTGCCGCCGCCAAGGTATAATCCGAGCAGTTTGCTGAAGAAAATGGAGAAGGAAGGCATTGGCACAAAAGCCACGCGTGCAGAAATTATAGAAACCCTGTATAAACGCAGGTACATCGCAGATGAGAGAATTGCAGTAACCGATTTGGGTTATGACGTAACCGAAGTTTTGCACAAGTATTGCCCAAGCGTAATCTCCATAAAACTAACCAGAGATTTAGAAGAGAAAATGGAACGAATCCAAAGAGGAGAGGAAAGACGCGAAAACGTACTGGGCGAGGCGGTTGCGTATCTAAAACAGTTGCTTGGGGATTTTAAAGAGAAAGAGAAAGAAATTGGCAGTGCGTTGGGCGAAGCCTTAGGAAAAGCCAGAATGCAAGAAAGAACCGTGGGCGACTGTCCAGTGTGTAAAACTGGCAAACTAATGATTCTCTACAGCCGCAAGACGGGCAAACGCTTCATTGGCTGCACCAACTACTTCAAAAATCAATGTAAAACCGCCATGCCGTTACCCCAAAACGGACTAGTCAAGCCGACTGGAAGAAAGTGCAAAGCCTGCGGATGGCCTATAATCATAGCGAAATTCAAGGGACGAAGACCTTGGCAGTTCTGCATAAACCCAGCCTGCCCAAAGAAAAAGGAGAGGAAAAGACCTGAACAACTGCAAAGTGTGCAATAGAGAAACGAATGGAAAAGGCAGATACTGCGAGTTGCACGCAAAAGCATACGAGAACATAATGCACAAATACGAATCTTGGAAAAAAGCACTTAACATCGCTTGGAACGATTATCTAACCGAAGTCCTAAAAAGCCCGTTAACGGGCGTGAGCGCCAAAGAGGTAGCACAACAACTTCTCTCGAAAAATTGACTTCCAGCGACCTTCCACAAAGGAGAACCGAAGGTTCACGCGTCATTTTTGGATCTATATCTCTTTCTGCCAGTTCATCACGAGTATTGATACGTCTGTTATATCCACTATCCAGTCGCCGTTGATGTCTGCTTTTCTCTTTAGCATTTCGCTCGGGTCTGTAACCGCTTGCTCCCAATAGTGTCTGATGATCGCGGCATCTGCTATGTCTACGACGCGGTCGTTGTTTATATCACCAATGAGCATCCCAGAGTTTTTGCCGATTATCACTTTCGAAGAAAACCACCCTTGATCATCGTCTAAGTGGTCGCTTCCATTCACAAAGTTGGGCAGCCTATCACCATCATCATCCAACCAAGGAGTTTCCAAACATACGAACTCCTGTCCATTCCAAAAATGGTTAAATTCGTCATTTGCAACTGCGTAATCGAAAGAAGTTTTCAGGTCGCCTTCCAATTTTATTGTGTTGATCAAATAGTAGACGAAACCTTTGTATTTCTCATTTGAATAATAGTACGCAGTAGATGTCTCATTGGCAGGAGTAATGATTACTCTTCTTTCGCCACTCAAATCATCTATGAAGCCTCCTGCGAAACACGATGTGGTGCTATTACTATCAATCTCTTTGCACCCATTAAGTACGACCACAGTTCGGCAGATTGCATACCCTAAAGCTTCTTGTATGTCATCGTCCCATATTTCTTGCCAAGTCGTATTATCATATTCATTTGGCGTCAAAGTTAGGCATTCGTCAACACCAAACCACCCGCCATCCTTATAGTGCTCCAGTCCCTCATCGTCATTGGTATCCACTCGACCACTCTCAATCCTTCCATCAGCATAGGCACCGCCTCCGTGCCCAGAATAGAAAATCAGCAAAGTGTCCCACATGCTGAGACTGTTTGCATAGCCTCTAATCCAATTGAGCACCGTTATGGGCGTAGCCAAACCATTCTTAGAACCATTCATGGTCAAGTAAGTAATGTCTGCAATATGTGTCTCAGGATACAATGTTCTGAGATAGTCGAGCGCATCATACATCATGTCCGCTCTACGATAAAGAGGGGCACTCCCAGGATAATGCTTCGTTGGATCAGGATCAATCCCAGATATTATCAACGCGTATGTATTAAACAAGTCTTCAGGTTGCTGTTTGATCGTCACAGAGGGAAAGGACATTTGAACTTGTGCTTGAGAAAGCAGAATGATAGCCAGCAAATATATCAACATTGGTTTAGTTTTCATGTTATATCAGCCCGAAGTGGAACCTTATGACGACGGATCCTTTATCGGTTAGATATATGAATTGAACGATGTCGTTTGGGAATTCTTTAAGCGGAAACGTTATGGTGTATGTATAATCTGTCCCATTATAGATGCAGTAGTGAAAACCTCTGTTTTTTGGTATTATCATTGATTCTATTACGCCGTTCTCCCAATCTTGGGTCATTGCGATTTGTGACATGTTATTTGGATACAGGAGCCATGTACCGTTGTGGGCTGGCGGTGCATCATCAAAATCAATGCGAGAATTGTTGTTGGCATCAAAAGCAAAGCAGAGAGCCCCCGTTGGGTATGGTCTTGAGTCGTTGATGGTCGCCACCGTTACGAGTTCATCTCCTACAATGGTGAAATTTAGGAAAATTTTCAATCCAACGTCTGTCACGTTTTGGGTTCCGCGTGGCCAGTCAAATAAGAAAGTTCTACTCCGCGACTCCGCTGTTTTTATGGGATATGTTAATTCATAAGTTAACATTCCGAATACTAAAGAAAGTCCGATTATCACAGCTACGAGTGTCCAAATGATTTTTCTATTCTTTTCCATCCTCTACACACCCTCAATCAGAGATGCATTGAGTTTAGGTTTTTAACTATTGTACTAATTTGAATTGTTTTTTCTTCGATAAGTGAACCACGGGTTTTCTGTTCATATTTGTAGCATATTTGGATCCTAGTTGGATCATATAGTGAACCGAGTCTAGACCTGTACAGAGCAGATATGCATACAGAGAGCTTTAATTCGTAAACTATAATAGGCACTCCACTGTTAGCACATACACGAACTCACACTTACAACCGAGTTCTGATATAACATAACAAAAAATCTCTTCACTTGGAGGTGAAGCTTACGGGATCATCACAAACCGTTACAGTAAAGTATGAAATACGCGCCAAATTCGAAATAGAAGGCGTCGTAGAAAAACCCGACGTCATAGGCGCAGTTTTCGGACAAACCGAAGGACTTTTCGGACCAGAACTAGATTTAAGAGAATTGCAAAAGTCTGGAAGAATAGGCAGAATCGAAATAGATTTGGCATCCAAACAAGACATGACCAACGGCTCCATAATTATTCCCACAAGTCTTGACAGAGTAAGCACAGCCATCATCGCAGCCAGCTTGGAAAGCATAAACCGCGTGGGACCATGCCAAGCCAAAGTCACGCTGGAAAAAATCGAGGACATCCGCGACACCAGACGCAAAATCATCATCGACAGAGCCAAACAGATTCTACATCAATGGAACATCGAAACCCTGCCCAGCACCGAAGAGGTTTTCAAGGAAGTCTCAGAAACTCTCAAAGCAACGAAAGTCATTAACTTTGGCCCAGAAGAACTCACAGCCACACCAGGCATAGAGAACGCAAAAGAGCTAACCATAGTAGAAGGCAGAGCCGATGTCATCAACCTGCTCAGATGCGGCATAAGCAACGTCATAGCTTTGGAAGGCGCAAAAGTACCAGAAACAATAATCCAACTCTCAAAAGAAAAAGAATCCACGGCATTCTTGGACGGCGACAGAGGCGGAGACCTAATACTCAAAGAACTACTGCAAGTAACAGACGTCAAATACATCGCCAGAGCACCACAAGGCAAAGAAGTCGAAGAAATCGGCTGCAAAGAAATCTTCAACGCACTCCAACAAAAGATTCCAATAGAGAAACTGAAAGGCAAACGCGAAAGACGCAAAGTAATGCTACCGAAGAAAGCCGTAGAAATTGCACAAGAGTTACAGGGCACTTTGGAAGCAGTTTTGCTTAATGAAAAGATGGAGCAAATCGAACGCCTGCCCGTCAGCGAATTAGCCGAAAAACTTCAACAGACAAGCGGCGTGGACATGGTGGTTTTCGACGGCGTCATCACACAACGCATGGTGGACATCGCCAACGACAAAGACATAAAATACCTCATCGCGGCTCGTGTATCAGAAGCAGTGAAACCGTCACTAAAAGTCAACCTGACAACATTCGCCGAGATAACCGCATAGAACCCGAAATCTAGTGTTCTATTTTTTCGCGTCTCAATTTAGAGGCTAACTTCTCTTATGAATCAAACCGTGTAGAGCAAATATCACGCCAGCAGATATCAGTACGAAAGTGAGCGAAGGAAAAATGCCACGATATTGAAGATTCGTTGAAAGAAAGAAACCACTGAGCGTCGGACCAAGCGTTTGTCCAACGTCCATAACCGTATCGAGAAAACCCATCGAAGTACCAACCAAACCCTCGGGCACAAGCTCACTGATTGCCGGAGACGTGGAAGCAATCACGGTTGCAAAACCAAAACCGTAAATTAAAACAAGTAGGAGTATAAGCCAAAAATCGCTCACAAACGGAATAACCAACAGCGGTAGCCCCGAGATAACACAACCCAGTACTATTGGAACTCGTCTACCGATTTTGTCAGAAACTCTGCCCATATAAGGTCTAGCGAAAATTCCAACGCCAATGATACTCGTTATAGTGATACCTGTCAAGAATTCGTTCAGATGGACAACTTCGGGTAGGTATCCTGCTAGAAAATACTCCACCGTTCCATAGGCGTAGTATTGACATGCTTGGACAAAACTCACTATTAAAACGTCATGATTCCTAGCAACCGTTCCCCATCCGCGAAACAAGTTTTTCACAGTCTCTCTCGCCGTGCCGCGTGGAGCGATCGCAGGCTCAGGTTTTCTTTCTGCAAAAAACGGTAAAGCCACAATCATGGCTGTTACACCCGCTACGCCCACGGCCAAATAGAGCAATTGGAAGTTGTTCGCGGTCAAGAATAATATAGATCCGCCCAGAGTGGGCGCTATGACTCTTCCGACGTATGTTGCCGAAGAGAAGAGTGAGATACGTTCTCCACGTTTTGTTGGAAACAATTCGGCTACTGACGCTTCAGCGACTGGAACAAATATCGCTGTCGCGAACCCGTGGTAAAACCTGACTAGAATAAGCTGCCACCACACGGTAATTAAAAGATAAAGAAAAGGTGCAGAAGCAAAAACAAACCCTGCGATTAACAAAAATTTCTTTCTGCCATAAATGTCAGAGAGCGAAGCGGCGGGTAAACTGACCAGAATTCCTGGAATTGTCGAAGCCGCGGCGACGAAACCTACCCAGTCCGTTGGGGTATTGAGATACCGTGTGAAAGGTTTCAAGACTGGGCTCTTGGACATCGTTGAGCTGAAGATGGCGAAGAATCCCATTATGCAGAGCATAAGAAATACGCTGTTTTTGATGTTTTTTGCCTGCAAATCCATCAATGAGCCAACTAAGATTAATTGCCGAACATAAGATGGTACTACCTTAAATATTGTTTGCAGCACTTACAAGTGCTCATAAGAATTAAATATCAGACAACATAAACTGTTAAGCACAAGAGAAGGGAAAAATAATGTCCTGCGGTTGTCAAGGAAAAACCACAAAAAAGAAAGAAATGAAGAAACCGACCAAAAAAGAGTAAAAACTCTAAGCGGTAATAATTTCTCCTTCTATTTTTTCTTCGTCAATTCTGTGGTTTCACATCAGCGCGTTTAGGTTGTCGAGGTTGAATTTTGTGTTTGCGCATCCATTTTTTATCAGCGAAAGCGCTTGCCCAGTAACGCCTATTCTCCTAAGATATTCCCCACCTATTCGCAGCTCTTCGGTACAGGCAACGCCCAAAATGCCTTCATAACGATTGTTTTTTATTATTTTTTCCACGCAGGAGTTGCCAGGCAGAACGAAAACGTCATAGTGCTTCTTTCTAGCCAGTTGTGTTGCTCTGTTGACTTGGCAGTCTGGCGAGCAGTGTGCGCAGATGTAGGAGGGTATGTCTTGATTAAACTGCGCCTTGCAACGGTTATCCATGTATTTCCGTGCGCAGTGCGGCAAGAAGAGCACTTTCTTTCCGGCTTTTTGGAATTTTTCTCTTTCGGACATGTTCTTTACCTGAAGGTCCACCAAGTCTTCGATGAGCGTCAAAGCGTCTGAAACATTTAATCCCGTGGCTTCTTGGATTTTCAGTTTGCTTGCGAGTTCTCTTGCACTCTTGCCGAGCTTTCTGTGCATTTCCTTTTCAGCAGCGATTTTTGCCACTTCTTTAAACAAAGTCTTGGAAATGTTCGAAAGGTCAAAGTTGAAACGGTATGGCATAACCATAAGATTTGAACAATCAGATGTTTAAATTTATCTGCACGGCGCTGGTGGACGAGTAAGTTTTAATAGGGATTTCGAGAATCTAATGCATCACCAAAACCACACGAAGGGAAAACAATGGCAAAACCCGTAGAAAAAATTCCTGAGAAACCCACATTGACCGATTTGCAAGAAATCTGCGGAGAGGATAAAGATGTTTACGAGGCACTCTTCGAAACAATGTATTTGGACCCGCGGAAAATAAGGTATACGATAGACCAAGCGGTTGAGAGAGCGAAAGAATTTGAGAAGCAAAAGAACGCTCACAGGGCGAGGGTCTTCTATGACATCGCAGGTGGACTGTCGATTTACGAGGGCAATGTGGCCAAGGTTAAGCTGTTTTTCGGTAAGAGCGCTAAACTGAACCCTGATTATCCATATCCCATATTGAACGTGACTGAGAAGGCTGTGGCCAAGGCTAAAGAGTTTTACGAGAAGCACCTGAAAGAAGAACATCCCGCGACATCATAGCGGTTTAAACTTGAACGTCAGCCTATCCATCGAGATTTGATGAGGCACCACTTGTAGCTGCATGCCTATCTGAAGATTTTTTGGAGTAACGTCTGTAATGTGTGCCAAGAGTCTGCTTCCGTCATCAAGCTCTGCGATGGCGGGAATGTAAGGCGCGTATTTTATCATGCTCTCTGGCGGAAACGCCACAATAGTATATGCTAATAGTTTGCCTTGCTTCGGCGCTTCGTACCATTCGATTTCTGTGGAGCCGCATGCGCAGTGTGCTCTCGGAGGCAGGTATCTGGTTCCACATTTTTTGCACTTTGCGCCCATGAGACGGTTGTGCTTGAGTTCGTCCAAGAATTTTGCCACGAGTTCTGTTTCGGGCAGGAACGAGACAAAGCCAAACCGCATTTTTTCACCTCGAGTAAATATGGACGAAGCAGTATTGTCCAGTTTCGCCAATGTTGTGGCTCAGCGCGATTTCTGCATCGTTCACTTGTCTTGGACCAACTTCGCCTCTCAGCTGACGAACGGCTTCGATGGTCATGGCAACACCCGTCGCCCCGAGCGGATGACCTTTTGCTTTCAGTCCGCCATCGACATTTACTGGGATTTTGCCGCCAATGTAGGTTTGTCCTTCCTGTATGAGTTTTCCGCCATCGCCTTTTTTGCAGAAGCCGAGGTCTTCGTATGCCATGATTTCAGCGATTGTGAAACAGTCGTGAACAAGTGCCATGTCGATGTCTTTGGGCGTGAGGTTTGCCATTCTGTACGCCTGTTCTGCTGCTAGTTTTGTAGCTAAGAGGCTGGTTAGGTCTTGTCGTTCGGCAATCATCATCTTGTCCGATGAGGCGCCTAAGGCGGTTAGCCAAACAGGCGTGTCGTTGAGTTTTTTGGCTTTCTCTTCATTAGCCATGACTATTGCGGCGGCACCGTCGCTTATTGGGCAGCAGTCGTACAAGTTTAGTGGGTGACATATCATGACTGATTTCATGGCTTCTTCTAAGCTAACCTCTTTCTGGAAGTGTGCATACGGGTTCATGGCGCCATACTTGTGATTCTTAACCGAAACCATAGACAACTGCTCACGGGTTGTTCCATATTCGTGCATGTGTGCGGTCGCCATCAAAGCATAATAACTCGGAAACGTTGTGCCCAGTGGGTATTCCCACCTGGTTTCTCCGGCTTTTGCCATCAGCTCGGTTGCCTTTGCAGAGCTGACCTGCGTCATAGTCTCAGCGCCGATAACAAGAACAACGCTTGCCAACTTAGACTGAATTAGTGCCCATCCTGCTCTAACAGCCGCACTGCCAGTTGCACATGCTGCCTCAACGCGGAACATGGGTTTGCCCGTCATGCCCACGTAATCGTTTATGACCGCTCCAGAAGAGCCTTGACCAGCGAATTCGTCTCCTGCCACTCCTATGACTACAGCGTCCACGTCGTTGGCGCAGTTACCTGCATCTTGAAGTGCTGGAATTGCAGCTTCGTAAGACAATTCTCGAATGGTTGTGTCTGACCTTTTGCCGAATTTTGCCTGTCCAATACCGGCGATACCGACTTTTTCTGTCACTTGACTGTTCACTTTCCTTTAAACTGGGGACTACGTTTCTCCAACACTGCTTTCACGCCTTCATGAATGTCTTCGGTTTTGTAGCAGGCGATTCCAGCATCCATCAATAATTTGTTTCCCTCTTCCATACTGATTTCCATCGCTCTGGTCGCGATTTTCTTAGCATGTCGCACTGCGACCGGCGCTTTCGTAGCTATGGTTCCCGCAGTCCACATTACCGTTGAGCGCAACTCGTCCGCTGGTGCAACCTTATTCACCAGTCCGATTCTCTCGGCTTCTTTTGCATCAATCAATCCGCCCGTGAAAATCATCTCGGTCGCTCTGCCCCTTCCGATGGTCTTAGCCAATCGGACGCAACCACCCCACACTGAAAGCAGCCCCAAGTTCACCTCGGGACTTCCAATCTTGGCTTCTTCTGAAGCGATTCTGATGTCGCATGCGAGCGCGAGTTCCAGTCCGCCGCCGAGTGCAAACCCGTTGATGGCAGCAATAATGGGCTTCTCAAAATTCTCAAGCCTTATTAGCACTTTTTGTCCGAGTTCGATGAACTCTTTCGCCTCAGACTCATTGAGTTTTCCAGCTTCCTTCAAATCAGCGCCTGTGCTGAATGCTCTGCCCGATCCAGTTATGACAACGACACGGACGTTTTCGTCTCTTCTGATTTCCTCCAATAAAGCCTCAAGTTCGGTTAAGAGTTGACGGCTCATGGCGTTCAGAATTTCTGGACGGTTTAGAGTTATGACTCCTATGTTTTCCTGCTCAGGCGCCAGAAAACTTGCTTCCTTCGTGTACGTTAGGGTTTGATAAGACATTTTATCACCGCGTATTCTATGGTCTAATATTCGTAAAATCCTTTTCTAGTCTTCATGCCCAATTGTCCAGCGTTCACCTTCTCCATAAGCAACGGACACGGCTTAAACTTGTCTCCGAAGGCTTCGGTCAAGCGTTTAAGCACGTCAAGAGCTACGTCCAGACCAACGAAATCAGCCAGCCTAAACGGACCCATAGGGAAATTCATGCCCAAAGTCACAGCTTTATCAACGTCTTCCATGCTGGTTTTTCCCTCGTAAACAAGGTACGCCGCTTCGTTAAGCATGGGCAGAACAACACGGTTGACAATAAACCCCGCAGAATCCTGCACAGTCACAGTTTCTTTCCCAAGCGACTTCGCAAAATCATCCGCAGTTCTACGAGTCTCCTCAGAAGTCCTCGCCCCAGTTACGACTTCTACCAGCTTCATCGTGTAGGCAGGATTGAAAAAATGCAAACCGACAACCTTGTCAGGTCTGTTAGTAACAGACGCTATTGCAGTGATACTTAACGCTGAAGTGTTGGAAGCCAGAATAGTGTGAGATGGACAAGACAGATCCAACTGTCTAAACACGTCTTGTTTGACGCTCAAATCTTCGAATATCGCCTCTATAATTAGATCTGCATCCTTCGCAGCTTCGACAAGGTCAGTTGTGCCCTTCACGCTGCTCATCACCGCTTCCGCATCTTTTGGAGTTATTTTTCCTCTGTTTACGCCTTCCACAATGTATTCTCGAATTTGCTTCAAGCCTTTCTTCAGCAAATCCTCACTAATCTCACGTATCATGACCTTGTAACCCTTCCATGCACAGAGGTAGGCAATGCCCGCGCCCATCGTGCCGGCACCGATTACCGCGACTCTCTTTATGGGCATTTTTTACACTTCCAACATCACAGTGGTTATGAGCCTGCCTAAAGTGAACCCTTCATGTCCCGCGCCTACGAGCACCAGCTCCCAGTTTTTCATGGCGTCGCCGAACCGTTTCTTGCCTGTGAAAACCTCGTTGACCGTTTTCGACGTTCCTCGGAAGGTCAAGTCTGGCGCGTTGTACTCGCCTTCGCTCACGCGTATCTTGCCGTTTTGAACGACTAGATAGAATTTTTCTGTGTCTGTTTCGAACTGAATCACTTTGCCATAATGCTTTGTCCAGTTTTGCATTATTCGTGTGCCTTCGCTGCTCTTGTTGGCACGCATAACTACTGCTTGGAAGAATACTTTGGCGCTCATTCTTTCTCCGCTCCCTCGGTCCACGCGTTTACAGCGTCTAACACGGCTTTTTCCACGCTAAACGCGGACATGTTGCCATACTTCTTGCGCACTGCCTTTAGAAAACGCTGGTAAGAATCGTGTTCCATGAGCAGGTGGGTTCTGCCTTTGCGGTTATCCACCAATGACTGCGCTATGTGTTTTGTCTCTTGGAAAGACTCGTGTTGAATGTCTTCTATGCGCAAATCGGGATAGCCCAGCCATTCGCCGTCTGGAGCTTTTCTGTACTTTGGCGCTGACATGTTACTTCACTCCTATCTTTGCGAGTTCATCTGCAGTGTGCTTAGCCAAGCCTGTGAGGAAGGGCCATTGGACGGCGAACATTAAGCCGCCTTCGTGTTCGCTCCAGCGTCCCGTGTATACGCGACCGCCCGTCACTTGCGCGAACTGTGTTAGGATGATTTCTGCGGCTTTTTCCAATGGTAGGTTGCAGTCTCGGGCGATTTCCATCAACTTCACCTTGGTTTCTGGGGTTAGTTGCAGGGTTATTGTTTCGCTCATAGCTTAGCCTCCTTTCTAAAAGCTATGCGTGTATACGGGTTGCCCCAGCGTTCATGGTACATAACGCCTTCTAGCGGAAACCTGCTGGGTCCGAGCATGCGTTTTTCTTTTGGTACGCCTATGCACAGGACGCCTATGGGTTCCCATGTGCGTGGGATGCCGAGTTTGTCGCATAGGAGTTCTCTGTGTCTTGGGTCGATTATGGCCAGTGCCATCCAGCCTGCGCCGTAGCCTAGGGAATGCGCTGTGAGCCACATTTGGAGCATGCCCATGCCGACCACGACTGAGCCGAACTGTTGAAGGGAATAAGGCAAATGCGCGTCGTGGAAGCTTTCTGATGCGCAGCCGATTATGACTGTGTCGGCGTGTTTTGGGTAGCTGAATAGTGTGCCGTTGCGTATGTCTTCGAACTCTGCTGGTCGTGCGTGGTCGGGCAGGTACCAGAGGCGTCCTTGGGTGAGTTCGTAAGGCTGTCCGCCGAACACCTGCCTTGCCATTTCGACGCTTATGTCGGCTATGAGGTTTTTCATTTCTTGGTCTTCGCGGATGACGACGTAGCGCCACATTTGCATGTTTTCGGGTGAGGGTGCGTAACGCGCTGAATCTAAGATTAACTCTATGTGTTCGTTTGGGATGCGTTCTTCTGTGAATTCTCTTATGCTTCGTCTTGTTTTGATTGCTTCTAACAATTCCATGGTTTTTTCTCTCCAGTAGCAGAGTATGGAGTATGAGGGCTTATACGGTTAATGCCCAAGGGTATGAATTATTATATAGTTCCTTTAGGCATAACGGAAAAGGGTGGGAGGGCTGTTATTTGTTGAAGCCTTGGTTGAAGAATTGGCCTGAGAGTGTGCCACAGAGTATTCAGTATCCAGATGTGCCACTTTATGAGCTATTGCGTCAGACGGCTAAGATGTATCCGACGAACGTCGCCATGATCTTTTTTGGCAAGCGGATTTCGTATCAGGAATTGGATGTTTTAACGGATAGGTTTGCCGCCGCCTTGAGTGGTTTGGGTGTGAGGAAGGGTGATCGTGTGGCTTTGTTTTTGCCTAACATGCCTGAGTTTGTTATCGCTTATTATGGTGCTTTGAAGGCGGGTGCTGTGGTGACGGCTGTTAGTCCTTTGAGTAAGGAGCGTGAAGCTGCGCATCAGTTGCACGATGCTGAGGCTGAGACTGTGGTTGTTCTGGACGTGTTCTATCCTGTTGTGAAGGCTGCACTCGGCAAGACGGTGGTTAAGCGTGTCATCGTAGCCCGTATGAAGGATTTTATGCCTGTTGTGAAGGCGTTTTTGGGCGGGTTGCTGGGTAAAGTGCCTAGTGTCAAGGTGGAGCCTGTGGAGGGTGTGTATTTTTTCAGTGAGTTGTTGAAGTATGCCACCGCTAAGGTGCCTGAGGTTCGGGTGTTTCCGAGGACGGATGTGGCAGCATTGCAGTATACGGGCGGGACTACGGGTGTTCCTAAGGGTGCTATGTTGACGCATTCGAATTTGGTGTCTAACGCTGTCATGTGTGCGGAATGGCTGACTGCAAGGACGAGTTCTGAGGTTTTTTTGGTTGTGATTCCGTTGTTTCATATTTATGGTATGACGACTTCGATGAACGCTGCGGTTTATTTGGCTGGTGCGATGGTGTTGTTGCCGCGTTTTCAGCCTAAAGAAGTCTTGAAAGCCGTAGAAGAGTACAAAGTTACGATTTTTTGTGGTGTGCCCACTATGTATAGTGTGCTTGTGGGTCATCCTGACGTGGGCAAGTACAATCTGTCTAGCATTAAGTTTTGTATTTCTGGTGCTGCTCCGTTGAGTGTTGAGGTGCAGCGTCGTTTTATGAAGGCGTCGGGTGGGGTTTTGGTGGAAGGCTACGGGCTGAGTGAGTGTTCGCCCGTGACGCATTGCAACCCGTTAGATAAGACGCTTCGGACGGTTAAGGTGGGCAGCATCGGCATACCGTGGCCTGACACTGAAGCCAAGATTGCGGACGCGAAGACGGGTAAGGATGCGAAGGTGGGTAAGGTGGGTGAGTTGGTGGTGCGTGGTCCTCAGGTGATGAAGGGTTATTGGAACATGCCTGAAGAGACCGATGTAGTGCTTCGTGATGGGTGGTTGTACACTGGTGATGTGGGTAGGATGGATGAGGATGGGTATTTTTGGATTACTGACCGTAAGAAGGATTTGATTAAGTATAAGGGTTATAGTGTGTATCCGCGGGAGTTGGAAGACGTTTTGATGGAGCATCAGGCGGTGAAGGAGTGTGCCGTGGTGGGCAAGGCGGATGAGACGGCGGGAGAAATTCCAAAAGCGTTCATAGTGCTTAAAGAAGGCGCAACGGCTACGGAGAAGGAACTTATGGATTTCGTGAAGGAAAGAGTAGCACCATACAAGCGCGTTAGGGAGATAGAGTTCAGGAAGGAACTGCCGAAAACACTCCTAGGCAAAGCACTAAGAAGAGAACTAAGAAAAGAAGCCACGGAAACAACGCAAGAAAAGGAGAAACCAGTATAGAACAATTAAGATTCATTAATGATAATTAAAAAAAAGAGAGGTTATTCTTGGCGTGTTCCGCATTTCCCGCAAAACACTGAATCCAACGGCAAACTGGCACCACAATTGGAACAAACTTTGAAATCTTTTTTCTGTGCAGGCTTTGTGGAAGTGACTTTGGAGTCTTTTGGGATAGAAGCTTTTTTATGATAGTGAACAGTTGTGAAAGCGAAGACGCCTGTTACAACGCCTAAAGCAATAATAGCCCAGAACCACCACTCCGTCCAGAATGGACTTGGACTCGGCATGAAGGAGTTGTAATCATTAAGTATTTCTTCAGATGTTCTTGAATAGTCATAGATTTTCACTTCATCAATGACGCCGT
>Ga0315268_10002167_pt1 | contig 22385 bp, 27 predicted proteins | sample C1_top_MG_FD_204535 | JGI IMG/M metagenome (GOLD analysis project Ga0315268, IMG submission 204535) | Sediment microbial communities from Yellowstone Lake, YNP, Wyoming, USA - C1_top | ecosystem: Environmental > Aquatic > Freshwater > Lake > Sediment | place: USA: Wyoming | collected 2017-08-01 | reverse complement strand
CAAGTGGAGCAAAAGTCAAGGGCTATACGATTGATGATTCTCTCGGAATAATCATTATTACAACACCTGACATGGCTGCATCCACCTTGGCAATGTTTTATGACCTGTACCTTGCAAACTACCGATTGGGCAAGAAAACATTCAATCTACAGGCTATTATGGACGACAAAGACATTCTGTGTCACATTAACGACAACATGAATTGCTTGGATGATTGCAAGAAGGTCAACGATTGCATCGACAAATCGCATCGCGATATTCATCAGCATGTATCTGCCATAATGAGTCGATTGAAGGACAATAACGAGAAAATAGCGCTTATACTCTCAAAACATGCACAAAACGCAACCGCCCAATAGGCGGATAAGGGAATGGCATCGAGAAGGGCGGCTGCGCCCTTGAAATCTCTTTTTCCTTTGGATTTGGAGATAACCTATACTGTAAACCTTGAAAGGGGTAAGGTTTTATACACACCGTATAATAAGTTAATTATAAAAATAGATATAGATATGCATTTTATTAGTTTGGAAACTGCTAATCATAAATTAATAACTTCTGGGGAATATTGGATGGATAAAGATAAAAAAGATATGTTTATATCAGATTTTAGAACAGTAAAGGAATATAGGAATAAAGGATATGGCACTTTTTTAGCTAGAGTATTTATAGATTTAGCCAGATTATACCGTTGTAAAGCAGTTAACTTAACAGATGGTTCTACATTAGAAGGATTCTGGCAAAGATTAGGATTTGAAAAGGATGATAAGACAAATTGTTTGGTGTTAGAATTATGATAGATACAGTAGAGGATAAAGTTTTATCCCAAACCCAAACGCTCTCAACCGTACTCTCTTACTCACTCAGAGCGCGCACATATGTGAGGTTTTGTCTCAATCAATGCATAGTTTGAGTCGTATTTGATTCCTTACTATTTTAAATACAACTTACACTGTAGACTGAATTCTCTAGGAGTAAGGAGGTGAGGGGTATTGGAGGAAGCAGCTAAGAGTGTTGGACCTATGATGAAGCTTATGTACAATATGATGGGAGACATGTGCACTGCGTTCTACAAGAAATACGGAAAGGATGCCTTGTCCATAATATCTGCAGTATCAACCAAGTACGGCGAACCCAACGCCAAACTCGCGCAGAAGATGATGCCAATCAAGAACTTGAAGGATGTCGCTAAAATGTACAATATGATGTTTGGGATGATAGGAGAGAAGTTTGACGTAGTAAAAGTGTCAGACGACACGCTTCACTTCAAGGTGTCAACCTGCCCGATGTGTATACAGGGAACGAGCAAAGAACTGTGTGAAGCCATGATGCAAACTGACAGGAAGATGGTGGGTACTCTTGTTGGTCACCCAATTAACATTGGGATAATGAAGTCCGTGGCAGCTGGAGACAAGTACTGTGAGGTCGTCTTTTCAAAGAAATAGAGCACGCTAATTTTATTACAGTGACATCACGATTCTTGGAACCCATTCTTTCTCTTCATCTCTTTATCGAATAATAATGAACCAATGCTCACTTATAATTCTACTCTCCAACACACATGTCTCAGAAAAAGGTTTGCGAGGGTAAAGATCCACTCTATTCATTTATCTCGGATTGCGATTCTTGGTTTCCCTGTTTTTTGGGTAAAGTTTTATAGTCTTGCTTTTTCAATGCTTCTTTGGCGGTGGGTCTTAGGCGGGGGGCTAGGGGTCCCCTGTACCATAAACCCTCTATAGGATGGGCCGAGAGCTGAGGCTGAGGCGTTCAAGGCTGCTGAAACCCTCACGTCTGAAGCGAAGACTATCCGTCCCTTGGGGCTGGCGGGCGCTGTGCGGTTTCCGTAGGGGAGCCGTCTTCGGCGTTTGTCAGGCGAACCTGGCCAGGCCCGGGAGGGAGCAACCTAAGTCTGGGCGTTCAGCGCTCAGGGGGAAGCGGGTACGAGTGTAGGGTGTGGGGGGTTGGCGGATTCTGGACGTCGAACCCCAGTGACCCGCCGCCTTTCCATATTTCTATTGTCCTAAGAAGATGCAGAGCCGAAAGCGAAGTACACATAAAAGAACGTGCTGAAGGTTCGCTACTCTTATCTGGATCAAGCCGTCTACTAACATCAGATGATTTGAAATGAATGACGGCAATCGTCAGTACGGAATATGTGGCGTCTATTGCGGTCAATGTCCGAATGGTAACGGAAGAGTAAAAATGATGGCAATGGAGCTGAAAAGACTCGTCGACACAACCCGCTACAACTGGGTCAAAGACGTAGTCAAATCCTTCAATTTTGACGACTTCAGAAAAGGACTCGAATGGTTCTCCCAAGCACAATGTCCCATGTGCCTGAATGGTGGTGGAGCACCCTGCGAAAACAGAAAATGCGCCTCAAACAAAAACCTTCAAAGCTGCCTCCTATGCAGCGACTATCCAACGTGCAAAAACACAGAATACCAGAGAGACGTGTACCCCTTCGTCATCGACAACCATAACCGCGTCAAACAAGTAGGATTCGGAAAACACCTCGAAGAAGAAGAGGAAAGAGCCAGAGCTGGCGTAGACTTGATGGGTCATTTGGAACGAAGATTCTGCAAAGTCGTCAAACTAGAGGACAAGTAGCCCGCTAACGAGCAGATTCGTCACTCTCCACCACATCCTAAACACTTCCTTCAAGACCCTTGAAGTAAGCCAACCAGCCTACTTCAGGAACAGCCGCCTTTTCTAACAGTTCAGTCTACTGGAAATTCAATGTATTTATAAGGGAGGGGGTAGACGCTCCAGAGCAACTATCTCCATCCCCAATCGCAATCAAAAGTTCAATCTATTTATAAGGGGGGGTCTAGAACCGCAGAGCAACCAAAGAAAACCCTAAATGCTCACAACCACCAACACTATAACCATGCCCCACAACGAACTCCGCAAAGACTACCTGCTAGACCGCTGGGTCGTCATCGCCACCGAACGCAGCCGCAGACCCACAGACTTCGCCAAAAACGAGAGACAACGAGCCAAAACCGCCGTCTGCCCCATGTGCCCAGGCAACGAGCACATGACACCCCCAGCAATCCTCGTCTACCTAAAAAAGGGCAAAACCATCAAGAAAGACAAGGACAAAAACGGCTCACGCCACAAAAACTGGCTTATTCGAGGCATACCAAACCTCTTCCCCGCTTTCAGTCCACCAAAAGAGAAGACCAGAAAAAGACAAACCATGAAAAGCGACAATTTTGCCGAAGCTGTCGGACACCACGAGGTTCTGGTTGAGTCACCAAACCACGACGAACACCCGGCAGACGCAAGAACCCCCCAACTGACCCACGTCATCAACGGCTACGTCGACAGACTCCGAGAACTTTCGACAAAACCATACGTAAAGTACGTCTCCATCTTCCGCAACCACGGACTCGAAGCAGGAGCCTCGCTCTCCCACGCCCACAGCCAGATAATCGCAACACCCTTCATCCCAAAAATCGTCGAGGAAGAACTCTGCGCGAGCAAAAAATTCTGGAAAGAGAACGGAAAATGCGCCTTCTGCGAAATCATCAAGAAGGAACACAACGGTCCGCGCCTCATTCTCGAAAACTCGCACTTCGCAGTCTTCGCTCCCTACGCCAGCGTCAACCCGATGGAGTTCTGGATAGCTCCCAAAAAACACCAAACCACACTGCTCAAGTTGTCACAGGCAGAAGTGAAAACCCTCGCCGAGACACTGAAAACGTGCCTCCACGCGCTGAAGCAGTTGGTGAACGACCCGCCATACAATTACGGTTTTCACCTCGCAATAGACAAAGCCCCCCGCAGACACTACCACTGGCACTTGGAAGTCTATCCACGACTGGCAATCTGGGCAGGGTTCGAAAAGAGCACAGGCACGTACATAAACACCATCACGCCGGAAACAGCGGCAGAGAGCCTCAGAAAAACAATTTCATCTTAAGCCTGCAAAACCTGCTTCTCAAATTGCGGTCTAACTTGCATAACGTCTTCTACATAAGTCCTCAGCGGTTCGGCAACACTCCACGCTTGAGCGATGCACCCTCTAGGGGTGTGTGGAGCGTCTCCATCAAAAATCTCACCTATCGCTCCGAGTCCAGCCTTTGACATCTGTTCTGTAAACAACGGTAAAAGAAAGTTCTTCAACGCGTACTCGCGCCTGAATTCCGCGTAACCTTTAGCTCTCAGAAAAGCCTCAGTAAAAGGCCCCAGCAGCCAAGACCAGACAGTCCCGTTGTGATAAGCCTTGTCTCGGCTCCTTCTGTCTCCAGCATAAACGCCAACGTATCGTGGGTCGCTTCTCGAAAGCGTTCTCAAACCGTAAGGCGTCAAAAGCTCGCGCTGCACGACATCAACAATCTTCTCACTCTTCGCTCTATCGAGCATGACAAAATCCAAAGCCGCGACGACAACCTGGTTAGGCCTCAACGAATCATCCTTTGCGTCCGCGCTTATAACATCGAAAAGACAAGTTTTTTGCGAGTTCCAGAATTTGTCGTTAAAGCTCTTTTTGGCTTTCTCAGCCATCTGAAGACACTTTTCCGCCTCGCTCCTCTCATTGTACCTGTTTGCCAGAAGCTCCACAGTCTTAAGAGCGTTGTACCACAAGGCCTGGGCCTCAACAGCCTTTCCACCTCTCGGAGTTAACGGCTGGCCATCCACAGCCGCGTCCATCCAAGTCAGCCGAGAACCATGGGAGAGTAAGCCGTCACCGTCAACACGTATGTCGAAAGCTGTTCCTCTCGCGTGGTTTTCGACGACCGCTTTCAAGGTTTCCCAGAGCTGTTCTCTAACAAACTTGAAATCACTAGTGTACTTCAAGTATTGCAGCACCGCATTCACGAACCACAGTGTCGCGTCAACCGTGTTGTAGGCTGGAGGCTCAGACTGTTCGGGAAGAAAGTTAGGAACCAAGCCATCCTTACAGTAATCTCTGAACGTTAAGAAGACTTTTCTTGCATCGTCGAATCTTCCGGTGACAAGCATCAAGCCAGGCAAAGAGACGAACGTGTCCCTTCCCCAAACCCCAAACCAGTGATAACCAGCAATCACAGACCTCTGCGCGTCGCTTGCTCCCTTGACTATAAACATGTCTGTGGCTAAAACAACCCACTTCAACCAGTCGCTGATAGAAACATTCGCATGTTCATCATAAAACTTTCCCAACAAGGTCTCGCGATGCGCCACTTCTCGCTCAACAGCTGCTTCTAAATCATACATTGTAAAAGGCATTTCAGCCAAAGCCTTTCGAGCATCGTCTTCGCTCTTGTCCGCAACCGCAATTACTGCAAAGTCTTCACGCTTATTTGCTTTCGCACCTACTTCAAAGTAGCCAGGCTGATAACAATCGTCTAGACAGCTTTCTCCACGAGCTGCCTCCTCACGGTAGTACAGTTTTTCAACCCATCTGCCAGAGGAATTGAAATGCCCGTTTATCGCTTTCATCAAAAGCACGGACTCGGGACCGCCAAAACGCATGTCAACCTCCTTATTCTCCTGCTTCTGAACAAACTCCCAAGAGATTTTCCACTTATCAGTAACCGAGTGGATGTGCCTCCAGTTTATTAATGGAAAAACTCGAACTTTGATGTCTGAAGGGTTCTTGTTAAGAACGTTGTAGACGATTATAACAGCGTTTTTCATGTAAGGCGTAAAAACTGTCTTCTGGACCCCAACATCCTGTACAGAGTAACCATATCTCGGAAAAGGCGAAGTGGAGAACTCTTTCAAAAACGTGTGCCCCTGAGGAAAGACTCCGATTTGAAACTCGTTGGCGCCAAGCGAATACGTATCGTGTCCTATGGTTATTTCTTCGTCAAGCTTCGCCAAACACACTCGGCGGTCTCCAGGCGGACGAAAAGCGGCAACGAGCAACCCGTGGTATTTCCTAGTGTTTATACCCAAAACCGTGGATGACGCGTAACCGCCTAAACCATTTGTTACAATCCACTCCCGCTTGACCATGTCTTCAAAGCGAGAAAGCGCATCTCGACTTAGGCTAATAGCTGGCAGCTTCATTAAGGCATCAACTTCGCAACATTCATCTCCCTAACAACTCCAAAAAAATTCGCCACGGGATTACATTTCGCCCTGAAAAGTAAGGCATGAGGTCTTTTCAGCTTGTACTCGGTCAATGTTTCAGCGTAACCCATGCCCTTCGCAAAAACCAAGTCAACAGAATTGTAAGCGTCAAGAAATTCTTGGGAAACTTCTCGGAATGGTAAACCAACTGCGTCGGTCCCCGTGGTTATTATCTTGTCGGCAATCTTACTCATGCCAGAAACTTCCGCATCCTCCAAGAGGGCATCATTAATAACCGCTCCACCCTTCACAGCGACAATCACAGTCAACCCCATGTTCTTCAACTGCTCAACAAGCAAGGTGTCAAAGACAATTTCTCCTGCGTTGTCCGCCAAAAACAGAACAGTGCGGGCATTTTTCGCAATCTCGTAAATCTTGCTAATATCGTCCACAGCCAAATCCTTCGAGGCTTCACGAAAGCTCTTCCTCAAAATGCTAAAGGCAAACCTGTGACCGGGAATGTCAAACTACATTATGTTACCAACCATAGCGCACAGGCATGCCCTTTTGAACCTGTCGGGCTGAGCGTAGCCTTCCTCTACCATCCTCCTTACGTATGGCAGAAGCTTCAATGCTTTCTCGTTACTCAACCTCTTATTTCTCATGTACGGGTCGTTGTTGCCCGTGACCCACTTTATCAAGCGGTCTCTCTTTGTGCCTATATCTGCGGGAACAGCTGACGGCCTGAACTCCTTACTCAACAACCGCAGAATGTCAGTCATTGCCCGGAAGCGCAGAGCTGGATTTGTCGTGGCTTCTATGGCTTCGGCTGCGGCCCTGTGAAGAATGCACGCGGCGCACTCTGCCTCAACTTTCAAAGTTCCGACTCGCCTACCGTTTCGTTGCTTCCGCAAATTCTCTCAAGACAGTATATGGGTCTTTTGCCTTCACTATGCCGCTTGCAACCAACACGCCTTGAGTTCCAAGCTTTAAGGCCGCTGCAACGTCCTCTCCGCGAGTTATTCCAGCCCCACACAGTATCGTGACCCTTGGGTTGATTGCTCTGACAAGCCTAACAGTGCCCGTGACAACTTCTGGTTTCGCCTTCGAGACGGGAATTCCGGTGCCAATGAGCTCTGGCGGCTCAACAGCTATTATGTCCGGTTTGAGGGCTACGACCGCCGCGCTTACGTTGGGGTTGTTGGCGCAGACGAGAGATCTGAGGTTGTTTTCTCGCGTTATTGCTACTATTTCGTTGATGTCCGACAGTTTGAGTTGCCTTTCGGAGTGATTGATTAATGTGCCAACCGCTCCTGCTTCTTTCACTGACCCAGCGAGCACATGCCCGGTGAAGCTACCAGGCTTTATTGGGTCTATATGTTGAGCGAAAACTGGAATCTCGACGGCTTTTGCGACAGAAGCTATGTCTGCAAACTGAGGCGCCACTCCCACAGAGACGCCAGTTTCATCGCTCACTTTTTCAGCTTTTTTTGCGAGTTCGACGGATTTTCTCCCTGTCGCTTCAGTGTAAGCTTTGAAGTTGACAATTATCAGTGGCTCTTGAAATCTTTTCGGCAAGTGCTATTCCACCCATCTTAGGTTAACCCTAAACGTTAATATCGCTTTAGAATAAAAAGAAGTTATTTGTGACGTGTAGCAGACTTTTTCTTTGGTTTGTTCCTCTCTGGCACGAACACTGCCGCAGCGATGGTGGTTGTCCACAGGCCACCCTTGTCTCCCGTCGCAGACTGCGTCGCGTTGGTCGTCTTGATTATCATGCCGCTGGTCTTGAACAGCTGCTCCTTCTCGTACCAAGCGCTCTCAGGGTCGAACTGAATGCCCATCGTTGTCGCGAGCATCGTCGCAGCCAGATCTTCCGCGTAGTCTCCGGCTTTATCGTCGGGTTGACCAAAAGAGTGGTGTTCAGAAAGGTAGCCATAGTTGTGCTTGCCTGACGGAATCGCCACCCCTATCGATGACGCTATGAGCCTGTGCGGTTCGCTGGTTGAGTTTCTGGCCATGACAACGAAGGTTATTTCTCCTGGCCTAATCATTTTTAGACCGCGTTCTCTTGGAATCAGTTTGCAACCTGGCGGAATTATGCTCGAGACGTTCACTATGTTGCAGTGCTGTATCTGTGCGTCTCTCAGGGCTAATTCAAAAGATTGCAGTTGCTCTTTGTGTTTGCCGACGCCCTTCGTTAGGAAGAAGTATTTGGGAATCATTTTGCAATACACTTTAGCGAATGCACTTATTAGTTTTTTGTTTTTGGGTTCTGGTAACTCTTTGGGAGATAAAGGTTTTAAATCTTGTCGTGGTAACTTTAGGGAGATAATAATCAGTGATTCACATTTCTAGTTTAGATTTGAAGTTCATAATTGTTAAAAGACTCTTTGAAGATGGTTCAAAGGTGAGTAGGTGATACAATGGGTGGGAAAAGAATTTCATCTTTAATTGACGGATTTATTAGTGGTTGTCTATTTGGAGTGATAATAGGATATTTAATTTTCATTTATTTATTAGCAGAGCCCATACCGACAGACATGGTGATGGCTATATTTGTTGGAACGGCATTTGCAGTTGCTAGCCTTGTCTGGGGTGTCCATTCAGCTCTAACAACAAAAGAAACATAAAGCCTAAACAACATGCTTAAATAGAAAAAAATGGGAGAGAAGCTAGAGTTCAAATTACCATTTAGCTATAGGCTAGAGCTCTAGCCTCTCTTTCGATTTCCCTTCTCTGTTCCTCTATTAAGTAGCCCGCACCAGCGACAGCTAGTGATGCGATTCCGAGAAGGAAAAGAATCGCTCCAATTAAGGGACGCATATTTATACCTCAATATTTGTAGTATTCGCTACAATTTGTATTTAGCATTTTCGGTAGAAAAGCTAATGTGTATGAACGTTCTTTCTGTTATTGGGTAGAAAAATGTCCCAATTAGAACAAGTTCAAAAGGTGCTTGCTGGTTGCCGAGTTACTATATTCAATGAAGCTCGAAAGATATTAGGGATAAAAGAAGGCGACTTTGTTATTCTCAGGATAGAGGATGGTAGTCTGAGGATACTTCCCGCAGAAGTTAAACCAAAGAAGCTGACTGTGAAAAGAGAGACTTAAGACAACCCTTCTTTCTTTACGCTTTTTCTTATAAGGTTTTCCCATCTGTTTTGTCCAAGCTGCAGGTTGATGCCTGCCCTTTCTGCTGGTGTTAGCCCACTCAAAGCCATATGTGGGCGTATGAAGTTGTAGTAGATTCTATTTCCATCAATTATGGTTTGTGCGGAGTTTTCATTGTCTAGTCCTCTCATAACTTTGGTTCTTTCTCTGATTGTTCCATGCAACCTCTCAATGATGTTGTTGTTAGTCTCTTTTCGTAATCCAGCTAATCTAACGTGCATTGTCCTCGGATTTCTGAGAGTAAAGAATTCTTTGTTGAAGGCATCTTGATAGGCTCGTAAGCCATCTGTGACCACAAAGGCAGGTTGAACCTTAGCAAGAGCCCTAGCCTCAGCAAACACTTCTCTAGCATCCTCTATCTCTCTTTTCTGTGATAGTTGACTTGCCAATAAAAAGCGTGTGTCATTATCCATTAGATTCCAGAGCCAATCCATCTGCTTATTCTCCTTCAAGGAAACAGTCATTTCATCCGTATGCCAAATCCCTGAAGTTTGAGGAGTGAAGGAATCCACATAAGTTTTCATAAGTTGAACGTATTTTCTAATCCACTTGATAAGGGCTACGTGGCTAATCTTAATCCCATAGAACTGCTTTAAATGGTCAACAATCTTGCGGTAGGAAATACCCTTAAAATACAAATCCATAACAAGTGTGATGATTTTAGGATTGTTCTTCATCTTTTGAAAACCATAATTACTAACGAACCTGTGACTGCATGATTTGCATAGAAATCTGTGAGTTATCCCATTCTTGTTCTTTCTTAAACCATCTTTCACCAATTCCGTTGAACCACATGAAGGGCATACTTCAGGCTTCTCCTCTGGAACAACAACTCCTAGATTCTGAGAAGTAACCATCTGCCTAAGATTTAACGAGAAATTGACAGCATGAATGTGTTTACAAATCATTCCTCGATAAACGTAGTCTGGGCATTCACACTTCCAAGCTAACCCATGCCTCTGAACTAGATAGCTTCCATTACCAGACTGAGAAGCAACCCTATACGTGCAAGCATCAATACGCTTAATCTGGTTGCCTCTAGCAAGAATCGCTAAACCTCGCAATTGTCTCGGATTTTCAATCGGCATCTTAAACACCTATTGGTATCTAATGGTATAATAGCAAATCTTAAATATAAAGGTTGCTAATGGTATCTGTAGGTAGTGAGTTAAATGCCAATGAAAAAAATAATGGTTTCAATGACACAAGAAATGGTAGACGCCTTAGAAAAAGAAAGGAAAAAGCGAAAGCTTTCCTCTATTCCAGAGGTAGTAAGACAGATATTAGGAGAATACTTAGCGAAGAGTTAAGATTCTGTAAGACCAAAATTTTCGTATGATGTTAAGTCTAGCTGAAGCTTCCGTATTTTTCTATCCGTGAAGTTCTTTCCCGCAAATCGTATTTCCAAATCATAAGTTTGACCAATCTCTAATGTTGGAAATTCTCCAATCGTATGAATAACGGTGGCTTTATCCTTTTTTCTAAACTCACAGAGTCTTATCCTTAATTTATCATCTGGGTCTAAGTTGAAAGGCTGTGTTTCACTCGGAAAGTTATACGCCACTATTTTAAAATCATCCCAAAGCCCCTTTACTCTAACTTTAACTTTACCATTGGAAACGCTTCTTCTTCCAATATTGTGAATGTCAAAGTAAGCGTCTTTAAACTCAGATTGAGAGCCTTCATTATGGACTTCTACTTTAGGATTTTCAATCCTGAGTTTTGGTCTAATAAAAAATGTGTGTATAAAATGTCGATAGCTGAAGGGGCTAACAGGATGGCGACTATTATTTCTGTGATAAGGTATAGCTCTTCCATCTTGAGTGTTGGAAATTGTATCTGCAATATTGGAGTTAGATAGGTTACAACGTTTTCCTTGCAAGAGTATAGAATTAACGCAACAACAACTAGAAGCAAGTAGATGAAGTATCTTTTCTTTAGTTTGAGCATATTTCAGTTTTTTATACCCATTGGTATATAAGGTTATCTCCCAAAAGTTACCATGATAAAACATTATTCATCCATCTCCCGAAGACTTACCAGAACCTGTTTTTGACAAAATGTTTTGGTTAGTGAAACCGGAGTTCGCTGTGCCAGAGGGAAAAGAATACAAACTTACACACATATTCTATTTGAGGCTTGGTTGGTGTCGCGTTACCGAAGCGTGTTCGCGGACGAAACGAGGCTTGATTTGAACTACGTTCCCCACAGACTCCCTCACAGAGACGTAGAATTGCATCTGTTGATGAAATTTTTCAGTTTTGTGCTGCAGTTTCCCGAGAGAATGGCGCAGAGAGTTATAGTAACCGGCGATGTTGGCACGGGTAAGACCGTGCTTGCCCAACGTTTCGGAGCTGACATCGTCCGTGAAGCGGCTAAACGTGAAATAGGTCTCCGCTACGTTCATGTTAACTGCCGCGAATATCGTGGAAGCCTCTTCCTCATACTGCATCACATAGTATCGGTTTTCCATCCAAACTTTCCAAAACGCGGCTACTCCGCTGAGGAACTTCTCAGCACCTTTTTGCAGATTCTGGACCAAGAAAACGTCCACGTAATCTTGACTTTAGACGAGTTCGAGAGCCTCGTTGAGAGGGAAGGCTCCGAGGCTGTTTACAAGCTCACGCGGCTGCAGGAGGCGAGGCAGAACAAGCCTCAGAGGCTCTCGCTCATATGCGTTTTACGAGAATTGGAAGCAATTGGGCGGCTGGATGCGAGCACGCGGAGCACTCTGCAGTCAAATGTGATTAATCTTGAAAAGTACTCGGAACAGCAGCTTGCAGACATTCTTAACGACCGTGTTTCGCTCGCCTTTAAGCCCTCAACGGTTCCTGAGGACACTGTTGGCTTAATCGCCGAGCTTGCCTTCTCTGAGGGTGGAAACGCTCGTTTCGGCATTGAGCTTCTGTGGCGGGCTGGGAAACACGCGGATGCCGAGGAGCTGGATGGTGTCACGCCAGAGTGTGTTCGAAGAGCGGTCTCAAGCATAATTCCGGCACTGAGGAAAAGCGAGTTAGCCTACCTGAACTTTCATGAACGGCTTTTTCTTCTTGGAGTAGCCAGGTGGTTCAAGAAAAGCCAGAAGGCCCACGTTTCGCTCTCTGAGGCTGAACAAGCCTACGCGGTTGCGTGCGAAGAATTTGACGAGCAGCCGAACAGCCACACGCAACTTTGGAAGTATCTGCGAAATCTTTCGTCCTTAGGCATAGTGAAAACAGAAGTCTCGACGGTTGGCTCCCGAGGAAGAACCACGCTGATCTGCTTGCCCAGAATCCCTGCCGAGCATTTAGAGAAAGAATTAAGTGCTCTCTTGGAGAAGGAGAAGACGTGAGAACACCATGAACGTTGAAGACGTTTTCTCCTCGAGATTAAGGATGAAGATTCTGAAAATCCTGGTGCGCGTGGGTGAGCTTAATGTTTCCGAGATTGCTCGACGACTCAGCGTCAACTACAACACTACGAGTATGCACCTGAAGGTTTTGGAAGACGAGAATATCCTGAAACACAAGGCGTTCGGAAGAATCCGCCTGTATCAGCTTAACGAGCACTCGCCTAAGACTAGGGCCGTGCAAAACCTTATTGAAGTCTGGGAGCATGAGAATAGTAAGTAAGTAGGGAAGATTTTGGTTAAAGAGGAGTTTGAAGAAAAAATAAAAGAGTTTGAGGGGATTCTGCAGAAATTTGCCAGTGACGTAGCTGGCGGCGTCGTATTCGAAAAGCTTCCACCTTCCGAACTGCTTGCAAAGACTGAGCAAAACGTCAACCGCTTAAAGGATCTGGCAACGGCTAGCGAAGAGCTCATGCTTGTTCTCAAGCCGGAAAGGGCTCCAACCATAAAGTCCATATGCAAGAACCTGACCCAAACCCTGACGAATTTCAAGGACATTCTCCTTCAGAACACTCCTGACCCTCTTGCAAACTCCCGCTTGGCCTTTGCGCAGTTGAGAAAGGCTCTTAGTGACGGCTCGGACCTTCTCTTTTTGATGCGGGAGATTAGGGACAACCCTTCACCGCTGATAGACGCGATACTAACATTCAAAAAAGCCTCGGAAACGAAGGGCTCGGTCATAAGCATACAAGCAAAAGAGGATGTACAGCCTCTCATCAAGTACGTTTTAACCCGCCTTGACGATTTCAGAGTGGTTTTGATTGCCTTAGAGAAGAAGGTTGACGAGATGAAGCAGATTATGCGGGAACTTCAAGAAGAAAGCTTAAAAGTCCTCTCAGGCGGGAGTTCTGAGCAACCAAAAGCTGGCGAAGACAAAACAGAAAAGAGGCAGCTTTCTCTCTCAAACTTCAAGGACGAGAAAGGATCGTGAGAAAACAGCATGTCGATGGTTGACGTATCTGACAAGCCGGAAGTCTTTCGAGAAGCAACCGCAACTGGGACAATCAGACTGAAAACAGAGACCATACGTCTGATTAGGGAAGGAAAAATTGCGAAGGGGGACCCACTCTACACGGCGAAAGTTGCGGGAATCTTGGCTGCCAAAAAGACGAGTGCCCTGATTCCGCTCTGCCACCCACTACCTTTAACAAATGTAGATATTGAAACAAAAATTTCGGACAAGGCTACCGTGCAGGTTACCTCAACTGTCAAAACTAAGGCGCAGACCGGTGTCGAGATGGAGGCGCTTGTCGCGACCGCGGTCGGCCTTTTGACCATCTGGGACATGGTTAAACAGTACGAAAAAGACTCCAGAGGCCAGTATCTGGCAACGCTCATTGAAAAGATTCGTGTCGTGAAAAAGGTCAAAGAAGGAGTTTCAAGTGAGCGAGAGCGCAAAAAGGCATAAGGCTGAAGCCCCTAAGAAACTGAAATTCGGAATTTTCGTATGCAGCACATCACGCTACCAGAAGATGAAGAAAGGCGGAAAAGTTGAAGACTTTTCTGGCGACCTCATTGAGTCCATTCTGAAAAATGCTGGACATGCTGTGGTTTTTCGAAAGTTGATTTCGGACGATGCGGCTCTGATTGAAGATGGCGCAAGACATGCTCTAGCTTCTGCTGACTTGGACGCCGTCGTTTTTTGTGGCGGAACAGGCATCACCTCTTCTGACGTTACGATAGAGACTGTTGCGCCTTTCTTGGAGAAGACTCTGCCCGGGTTCGGCGAGCTTTTCAGGCGCTTGAGTTTTGACGCGATTGGCTCTGCGGCTGTTTTATCCCGTGCTGTTGCTGGCGTGGCGAAAGGAAAGGTTTTCTTTTGTATTCCCGGCTCGCCTGACGCTGTGAGGCTTTGTTTTGAAAGGCTTATATTGCCGGAAGTCGCTCACATCGTTAAGCACGCACGGGAATAACGATGGTACTGAGAGATTCTTGTGGTCGCCCACTCCTTAACCTACGTGTAGCGATTACCAGACGCTGTAACCTGCGCTGTCAATACTGTCATATGGAAGGCGAAGAGAAACAGACAGCAGACATTGCGGATGAGATGACGGTGGACGAGATTGTCCGCATCGCGAGAGTCGCTGTAGGGCTTGGAATCTCCAAAGTGAAACTGACTGGGGGAGAACCTCTCATGCGCAAGGATGTAGCAGAAATCGTCAAGGGCATCGCGTCTTTACCGGGTTTAGCCGACCTCTCTATGACAACCAACGGAACCATGCTTGCTTCTTTAGCTAAAGAGTTGCATGTAAACGGTTTGAGACGCGTGAACATCAATCTACCAACTCTTGATGGGGAAGTCTACAACAAGTTAACGGGCGGCAGAGTGGAGAATGTTTTGGAAAGCGTCAAAGCAGCGGTTGATGCTGGGCTTTATCCGGTCAAACTCAACATGTTGGTCTTGAACGGGATGAATGATTATGCGGTTCCAGAAATGATTGAGTTTGCCGCAGAGACCGGAACGATTCTGCAGTTGATTGAGCTTGAGCCGATGAACATAACCGACGCGTATTATTCTGCACACCACAAGACGTTAGACGAGTACGAAACACTTCTCAGACAGAAGTCGTTGAAGGTTGAAACTAGACCGTACATGCATAATCGTCACGTATACCACCTTCCAGACGTGAAGGCTGAAGTTGTACACCCGATAGAGAATACGGACTTCTGTGCTCACTGCACGCGCCTACGCCTGACAAGTGATGGAAAACTGAAACCGTGCCTCATGAGAAAAGACAACAATGTAGATGTCTTGACATCGCTGCGGAACGGGGCAAGCGACAGAGAGTTAATGGAACTTTTCAAACTGGCGAATCAGAAAAGAGAGCCATACAACAAGAATTAGGGTACCATGTTCAAATCTGTGTGGAACTCAACGTTTTTATTCAACATTCGCTTCCAGATTTCGGCAAAAGGAGATACCATTTAATGAAGGTTTTGACTTACAGAGACCTAACGTCGAAGGACGAACTTCTGCCGCTGATGGACCATGCCTTTCGTTGGCCTTTCAACCCCAGGACTTTTGAGAAGTTTGTCAAAACTGACCCGAGAATGAAAGACAGCCCTGTTGGTTTTTGCGCTGTTGAAGACGGTCGCCCAGTGGGTTTTGTTGGCGTTTTGGACTTGGCTACACGAGTCCTTAATGGAAGAATTGAACATGCGGGTGGAATCTACGGAGTTGCCACGTTACCAAGTCACGCAAGGAAAAGGATTTCCACGGCTTTGATGGAACGTGCTCATGAACATTTCATAGACAAAAGTTACCGCTTTTCCTTTCTGACTACAAGTCACACGATCGTCGCGCACTCGTTCTACGAGAAACTAGGCTACACAGACTTGTTAGAGATGCCGAGCGCGTACAAGGTGCTGAAAGCCAGAAAAACCAAGCCTGCAAAGAAGGGAATAACTCCCAGATTTGATTTCGACAAAATTCTGAAGATTTACAACGAATACATGAAAGGAAAAACCGGATTCGTAGTGCGAAGCGAGGCTGATTTGAGGGTTCTCAAGAAGGGCGAGCGGTTAACCGCGAGAGAGTGCATCATCGACGACGATGGGTACGTCCTTTTCAGAATCGAGCGAAACGGAGTATGGATCAGAGAGCTTCTGGCATTAAACGCTGAAGAGATGAGCAAGCTAGTGAGTCTCGTGGAGGAGAGAGCGAAAGACATCGTGTACGACAGAGCAGTTTTCGACGACAGGCTGCTCCAGGTGTACGAGTCGCGCGGGTACATGACCGAGAAAAGAAGCCACTCTGTGATTATGGTTAAACCCTTAACCGCTCAAGCTTCAATCAAACAAACATACGGTGAAAAACTCTATACGACTAGTCTAGACCTCTTCTGACAAGGCAAAAAATCAAGCAATCAAAACCTAATTCAACCTATATATAATCGGAGAAATGCTCCGAAAATCCACTTTAGAGGGGCTTGATTTAGGCTTCTTTTCATGGGGTTTAAGAGAGAAGTTTAAGCAATTGATTAAAATTAGGGTTTCGGATTTCTCCCGTATTCCCGCTTGACATAGATATCGCCAAAAACAACGTTGGGAAAGACGCTTATAAACCCAAATGGAGAATACTTCTATTGTCTTTTGCAGTTGCCAAAAACAAAGAATAGAGAAAGGATGTTTGCATCCTTTCGTTTGACTTTTCAACTACGCCTCAAGACTCTTCTTTGCTTTTTCCATCACTGCGCCTATATTCTTCTCTATGTCCTTGCCGACCTTTAACTTGTCAATTAATTTGCCTAAGACAGAGTATGGAAGTTCATAGTCCATGGAATATGTCACCTTGGTTCCCTTGGCTGTGGGTTCGAGAGTAAATGAGATTCCCGCCTTGAATTTGCTTGCGCCTATAGTTCTTGTGACCATCTTCTTGTTTTTCACAAATTCGGTAACCTCCATGTCCCATTCTTGCTGGTTCCCGCCCGCCGTTGCAACCCAATGCGAAGTTGAACCAACTCCGACAGGTCCCTTAGAGGTTGGTTCCATTTCCGTGCTTCCTTTACTTATCTCATTCATTTTCTCGCTGTCAATGAAGAAAGCGAAGACCTTTTCAGGAGAAGCCTCAATTTCAATACTCTTCGCCAACTTTCCCAAACAATCACCTTCCTTCAAACTAAAACGCAAAACTCTAATCTCTTGTTCTTAGCTTAAATCACTTGTGTAATTTCATTCTCAGTTGCTTTTTCGTTTCCATGTTTAGGCTATTTCTACGCTATGCAGATTTAAGACTTATTCTAATCAGTTCTTTTGGTTCAGCTATAACTTTTCCGCATCTATCCTTTGCATAACATGAAATTCGTTATGCCATGCGAAGAGTCTAAGCCTACATATATCGCCAAAATCTGAGTCCAACGAAGACTTAGATAGTTGGAGCTTTTCTTCGATTCAACCTATATATAGGGGAGCTATAGTAACCGCTGAGCAGCAAAGGAGCTTCAGAATCTTCTATTTCTTATAGTTGAAGTATCTTGGCTTCGCGCTTAACCGTGTCGAGCAGCGCAATCGTCGAGTTTCCAGTCAGATACCCGCACAATTCCCCCGGATTCACAACCAGCGTCTTACCCTTCCGATAAACCTCCGCCTTGTGCGCATGTCCGTGAACAACCGCGTCAAAGCCTTCACTCTCAACCAGAGCCTTCAAGAGTTCCTCCTCTGTTCCATGCAACAACGCTATTTTGAAATCATCAACAACAATTTTTGCAAAATTTCCATGCATCTCTAAGTTTTTGTACTCGCTGAACCTCTTTTTCAGCAGTTCATGGTCACCGTCGTTGTTGCCGAAAACGCCGATCAGTTTGGCGTTCAATTCTTTGAATTTTGGAATGACGAATGGTGCGACGTAGTCCCCGGCGTGGAGCACAAGGTCCACGTTCTCCTCGTTTAACTTCTTCACTGCCTTTTCCACCATGGGTAGACGGTCATGCGTGTCTGAGATTATGCCGATTAACATGCGTTTTCACCTTCGTTAGATTTCTTCTTTACCAAAAATAAGTCTTCTCTATGTTTCTGTCTTATAGAAGTTTGTTCTAGAGAATATTTCGATTCCCGTAATAATCAAGCGAGCGAAACACTGCTTAAAACGCTCCAAGGGGCTTTTTCTTATAGAAAACTGTTCTAAAAGAGGAATATAGAAAATGAATCCTTGGGGCTCAAACCCCTCCTCCAAGAGAAGGGATAAGCTGTACATAATCGCCGAGATTCTGGAGATCGCGAAGGATGGAACCTTGAAGACGCAAATTATGTACAGGGCGAACTTGAGCTTCACGCAGCTCAACGACTATTTGAGGTTCATGCTCAAGATAAGCCTGCTGGACAAGACATCGGAGAACGCCAAAGACATATACAGGGCAACCGATAAAGGTATGGACTTTCTTCAACGTTACCGTGAAATAACGGAGCTGATTAAAGCAGAGAACGAAAGTTGCAAGAACGGCGTCAAGATACCGCCACCGCACCTGCTCAAAAGAAACTAAACCGTCTATCCGAAAGCGGTTTAACAAAAATGTCTAGCTAACGCTTCGGCTTCTGCTCCTTCAAATAACTCCTAACTCTCTCTTTCAAACCTGGAAACTCATCCAGCATGGCTCTGATTACTTGCCAGCGGACTTCTTCACTCTTTGAGTTGGCGCACATCGCGTTCAACGACCCCAAATATTGTGTAGCAATACACCATATAAACTTTTATTTCCACTCACGACACATCCGTTGCGCCCTTCAACAGGCGCTCTTCTTTAAGAATATTGCTCCATCGGGAATACTTGCTTTATTTTGAGGGGGTGATTATTCAATTTGTGGAAGGGAGAAGACTCTACGACTGTTAGGGGATAGGCTTGCCCATAAAACCAGAGGAGCTAAGGAGTTCTAAGATAGTTTACCTACTGTTCTCCATACCGCTTATCTTGGCTTACGTCTCTTGGCAGTTTTTCCCCATTTTCACAAATTGGCTCGTAACCCAAGTTTTCAGATACAACGCGACAATTAAACCAACGAGCTGGTTATGGTATGCAACCATCTATGTCTTCTATACTTGGTACACTTTCTTGGCTATTGGCGTTGCTGGAATCTGGGCTGTCGCCGCAACGATTGCAAATCTTCAGCGTGATAAAGCTAAGCGACTATATTATCCCATGGTTTCCTTCGTTGTTCCAGCCTATAACGAGGAGAAAAACGTTTCTCGCTGTATAAAGAGCCTATTCGAGTGCGCCGAAAAGTACCATGGACCGTGCGAAATTATCGTCGTGGATGACGGAAGCCACGACTACACGTACGAAACTGCCTGGGCAACGATAGAACTTCACCGCAGAAAACAGCCTCATGTACGAGGGAAGGTTGTTAGGCACTCGGCGAATCTGGGCAAGACTGAAGCGATCAGAACTGGCGTGAGCAAGGCTCTAGGCAATCTCATAGCAGTCGTTGATGCGGATTCTTGGTGGATGCCTGACACTCTCGAAAAGCTCGTTGACAACATGCTCTTGAACGGAAAGAAGGCTGTGACTGGGTATGCACATCCCTCAGATGGAAACGCCGAGGTAAACCCATACGTGGTCTTGCAGCAGCTTGAGTACAGTCAAGGCTTGGGTGTAGCCCGTTGCGCACAGTCTCTAGGCAACAACGTGTTGGTTGTTTCCGGAGCTATAGGCGTCTATGATGCAGACGCTTTGCGTGGAATTTTGAATGAAAAAAGTGTTGGCTCTGTTACTGAGGATCTGGAGATAACGTTGGAAATGCATAAGAGAGGCGCAAAAGTCGGTTATGTTAACGCTGCCACAAGCTTAACAATGGCCCCAACCTCTTTTAACGTTTTATGGAATCAACGTCTAAGATGGTTCACCGGCTGGCTTCACAACACCCTGAGCATTCACAAGGACCTGCTCACTAAGAAGTCCTGGTTAACCTTGCTCATGTGGTACTGCTACATCTTTGAGTATGGCGGAGCCTTGATCGATTTGGCTGCACTCATCGCGTTTCCGTTTCTCTTCTGGTTTGCGCCCGACCGCATATTCTTCGTCATTAACCTGCTGGTTTTCGCGTCGTACGGCTTTCTGATAGGCGTCATGAACCAAGCGATAGCCCTAAAGTATGCCTACCGCAAGCACAATTATCGCGCCTTGCTCTATTACACGCCTTTCTATCCAATCTTGAGGTTAATCAACATAATGGCGCGCTTAACCAGCTCGGCAAGGTATCTGTTTGGCGACCATGGAAGCTGGCGAAAACCCAGAGTCTACTGATTTTAATTGTTTAGTGCAAAAATGGTTTTTAACCTAGATGAGGTTTTGGATTCTGAGGGACGGATGAATGAAGGTTGCCGCTGTACTCTTTGACTTATTTGATACTTTAGTTATAATCGAGAATGATGAAACTTTCTACATCCCATGCCTCAGAAAGCTTCACGAATTTCTGGTCAAGAATGGGATTAACGTTTCGTTTGAGGATTTTAAGCGAGTCTATTTTGAGGTTAGGGATAAACTTTACATGGAAACCGAAAAGAGCTTGGAAGAACCACACTTTAACGTCAGAGTTATGCTGACCCTGCAGAGACTCGGCTACAATTTTGACGTTTCCGACTCTGTTGTTGTGGGAGCTACAATGGCCTTTGGTGATGAACTCTTGCACTACATACGTTTGGACGAGGATGCCATTGGCGTTTTACGAAGACTGTATGGAAGATACAAGCTCGGTATAGTGTCGAATTTTGCCATCCCGGAAATCGTCTGGGAACTGCTGGAAAAGTTTGATCTAGAGAAGTTCTTTGATACGATTTTGATAAGTGGCGAAATCAACAGACGCAAGCCAAGTCCCGAGATTTTTGAGAAGGCGTTGAAGGCTTTGGGAGTTGACGCTTCACAAGCCGTTTTTGTGGGTGACACGCCAAGGCTGGATGTTAAAGGCGCGAGAGATGTTGGAATGAGAGCCATTCTCATCGAGAGGAAGGCTTCTGCGACAGACAAACCTGACTTGTACGTATGGAAACCCGCACAAGACGAGCAGTACCCTGAGCCTGATAAGGCAGTCAGGAGCCTGAGTGAGCTGTTAGTTGTTCTTGAAGACTGCTGGATTGATGAATAACAACGCATATTAGGTTGGAAAGAAACATTTATATCGGCTGAGACGCCTTCAGATTCATTTTGGCGAATGATAGCTAGCCCGCAATTTTACGGCGGCGGCTCAACCCCAACTATAAAGGCGCACAGTCGCCCTACAGGATGAAGACGGTTGGCCTCCAGTTGCGGGGACAAACATGTAGACCTGACATGCTAACACGCGTTAGGTCCGAATTGGGCTTTGGCGTTTAGTGGTTGATTCCCTCCAAATCCAGTCGGCTTTGCCGGCTGTACCACAGTAATAAACGTCTGGCTTGTGGTCGGCCAGGAGCATTAACTCCGGTTGATCCTGCCGGACCCTACTGCTATCGGGGTGGGGCTAAGACATGCTAGTCGCGCGTCTTCAAGCCATGATGGAGGCGCGGCACACAGCTCAGTAGCACGTGGCTAACCTACCCTTGGGACGGAAACAACCCCGGGAAACTGGGGCTAATTTCCGATAGGTGAAGATTCCTGGAATGGTTCTTCGCCCAATGGGCGCTTAGGCCATGCTTCTAGGCGTTGCCCAAGGATGGGGCCGCGGCCGATCAGGTTGTTGGTGAGGTAACGGCTCACCAAGCCTTTAACCGGTTCGGGCCGTGGGAGCGGGAGCCCGGAGATGGGTACTGAGACAAGGGCCCAGGCCCTACGGGGCGCAGCAGTCGCGAAAACTTCGCAATAAGCGAAAGCTTGACGAGGCCATCCCGAGTGCCGTCTGCTGAGGACGGCTTTTTCCCAGTGTAGATAGCTGGGGGAATAAGGAGAGGGCAAGTCTGGTGTCAGCCGCCGCGGTAATACCAGCTCTCCGAGTGGTGGGGATGTTTATTGGGCCTGAAGCATCCGTAGCCGGCTGGGCAAGTTCTCCGTTAAATCCAACGATTTAATCGTTGGACTGCGGGGAATACTGCCTGGCTTGGGGGCGAGAGAGGCCGACGGTATTCTCGGGGTAGGGGTGAAATCCTATAATCCCGGGAAGACCACCAGTGGCGAAGGCTGTCGGCTAGAACGCGCCCGACGGTGAGGGATGAAAGCTGGGGGAGCGAACCGGATTAGATACCCGGGTAGTCCCAGCTGTAAACGATGCAGGCTAGGTGTCAGGGCGGCCACGTGCCGCTCTAGTGCCGCAGGGAAGCTGTTAAGCCTGCCGCCTGGGGAGTACGGCCGCAAGGCTGAAACTTAAAGGAATTGGCGGGGGAGCACCACAAGGGGTGAAGCTTGCGGTTTAATTGGAG